>JABAOG010010562.1_pt1 | contig 14279 bp, 13 predicted proteins | sample 7062131 | NCBI WGS metagenome assembly JABAOG01 (sample SAMN14538629, study PRJNA623070) | marine sediment metagenome | biome: marine biome [ENVO:00000428]; feature: marine pelagic biome [ENVO:01000023]; material: deep marine sediment [ENVO:00002113] | place: India: Arabian Sea | collected...
AGATGATGATCGCGGCGTCGGACAGGCTGACTTCGCCACCCGCGCTCTCCATCCCAACCACCTTGGTGGCGATCTCGTCCTCGCCCAGAACCGCGCCGACCGTCTCGACCTCGCCGCTGCGGCCCTCGTCCGCCGAGGCAGCAGGGAACGCGCGGCTGCGGACCGTCACGAGCTGCGGCGCGCCGCCCGGCTCAGGGATGCTGACGGTGGACATCAGCTTGCCGGAGTACACCGCCGTGTCGGCGCGGATCTGCCCGCCTTCGACGCTCAGCCCGACGGCATCCGCGATCAGCCCGGCGTTGAGGTCGACCGCCGCCGCGCCGAGCACGTCACCGCCGCGGGTGGTGTTCCCGGCGACGATCACGCTCGGCTGGCGCTCTTCTGCGAGCTTCGAGAGCAGCGTGGCGTACGGCTCCAGCCGGTAGGCTGCGAGCGTCTCATCCTCGGCGGCGATGGCGGCGTCCGCCCCGCGCTGGATCGCTTCCTGCGCGGCAGCGGCTGCGCCTTCGCCGAAGGCCAGCGCGGTCAGCGGCTCGCCGAGCGAGTCCGCCACGCTGCGGGCGACGCCGAGCGCCTCCCACGAGATGCTGGCCGGTTCACCAGAGTGCAGTTCAACCCATGCCCATACACCGGCCATCGCTACACCACCTTCTCTTCAATCAGTTTTGCCACGAGCTGAGCAGCCGCTTCCTCGACGGAGCCCGCCTCGATGATCTCGCACTCGCCCTCACGCGCCGGGAGCGCACGCACGTCCGCCCAGACCACGCGCGGCTGCGTGCCATCCTCGAATCCGACGTCCGCTGCGCCCTGCACCGGGATGTCGGCGCGGGCAGCCTTGCGGATGCCCATGAACGACGGGTAGCGCGGGTCGTTGATGTCCTTGACCACGCTGATCACCGCGGGCAGCTTGCTCTCGACGACCTGCGTGCCGTCCTCAAGCAGGCGGTGGACGCGGATCGTCCCGGCGTCGAAGTCGATCTCCTCGATCTTCGAGACGAACGTCAGCGTGTTCCAGCCCAGCCGCCGCCCGACCTGCACCGGGGTCTGCCCGGTGTTGCCGTCGGTGGTCATCTTGCCGAAGATCACCAGCCCCACCTCGTCGAGCTGGCGGATCGCCCCGGCGAGCGCCGCCGAGGTCACCAGCGTGTCCGCGCCCTCGAAGGCGGGGTCGCTGACCAGCACGGCTTCGTCTGCGCCCATCGCCAGCGCGTGCTTGAGCGCCTCGCGGGTGTCATCCCCGCCGAGCGCCAGCACGGTCGTGCCGGTCGCGCCGCGATCCTGAAGCTGGAGCGCTTCCTCCACGGCGTACTCATCCCACGGGTTAATCACCAGCGGTGCATCGCCCCACGACACGCTGCCGTCAGGCGAGACTTCGACTTTCGCCGCTGTGTCGGGCGTCTCTTTCGTACACACTACGACTCGCAAGGTGCCCTCCTCCGGATGGTATTCAGTTTGGCTTAAGCATCGGTCTGAGAGACTTATGAGGCCATTGTAACACAAAACCGACCGCTCGGTAGAATTTGTGTGATCAGCCGTCTGATGGGGCGTCGCCCTCCAGCCCGGTCTCGGCGAGCGCGTCGTCGATCTGCTGGCGTTCGTCGTCGGTGAGCGGCTCGGCGGCGGGGTGCGGGTGGCGCTTGCGGATCAGCCTGGGCACGCCGAGGTCACCCCACGCCCCCTCGCCGAAGGTGCGCGGCTGGGCGGTTAGCGTGTACGGGGCAGTCGGCGGGGCATCCACCGGGTAGCTGACTTCGAGCAGCGCGGCGAGCTCTTCCTCGGGGAGGCTGGCGAGGTCAGGCACCAGCAGGCGCACCACCGATGCGGCCAGCCAGCGGTACAGCGCCGCCCCGGCGGAACCCGGCACCACCACGGCGCGGTCGAAGCGCAGCACCCCGGCGCCCAGCGCGGCGCTCTCGGCGGTCTCCAGCGTGCCTTCGAGCACCTGCACGGCGAGCGCACGCGGCAGCGCGACCTGCGCCCCGTCCTCCTCCGGCGGCATCTCGTCGCCGGAAACCACCACCGCGACCACCAGCTGCCCGGCCTGATCCGGGTAGAATGAGGCCCCCAGCGCGCCGAGCAGCTCTCCGCTGGCCGGGTCGGCGACGCTCAGCGCGGCGGATCGGGTGGCGGCAGGCAGCAGGCTGCGCGCCGGGCGCACCGCCCGCAGCACGTCCTGCTGGGCCAGCTCCGCCGATGCCAGCGTATCGAAACTCAGATCATCCCACGCGATGTTCAACTCACCCACCATGGCCCAACGCTCCGAGGCTGCACGAAATCTGCCGATCATTATACACCACCTCTGCCCCCGGCTCCCGGCTGAAACTTTCACCCCGGTGCTGCGTAATAGTGTGTGAGANNGTGAGAAGCGACCGGCCCACATGATGCGGGCCGATACAGAGATGACCGAAGGAACCGGAGACAATGACCGAGAAGAAGCTGTATCGCAGTTCGTCTGACAAGATGGTATGCGGCGTCGCCGCAGGGCTGGCCGAGTACTTCAACGTGGACCCGGTGCTGGTGCGCCTGATCTTCGTGATCCTCGCGCTGGCCGATGGCATCGGCCTGCTGGCCTACGTGGTGCTGTGCTTCGTGATGCCGCAGCGCCCCGTCGCCGCCCACGCCGCCTCGAACGGCAACGGCGCGAAGGCCGCCCCCACCGAGTTCGAGCCGCTGGGCAGCCGGGGCGAGTAGCCGGGGCGAGTAGCCGGGCAGTACGACATCCTGCTAGCGAGACTGCCGCACCGGGCGCAACATGCGTCCGGTGCGCTTCGCTTTTTGGAGTATCCTGTAAATGTCGCAAGGCGAGATCAGCGAGGGGCAACCATGATGGTTTCCGGTCTGGTGATACTGTGGGCGCTGCTGGTGGTGGGGTTCGCGGCGCTGGTCGCGTGGCGTGCCGCCAGCACGCGGGGGCTGCCGATCTCGGCGGTGCGCGGCCCGGCGCTGTACGGGCTGCTCAGCGGGGCGCTGGCCCTGTTCGGCGTGCTGTACGGCGGCACCGCGCTGGCCGAAGCCGCCGCCAGCCGGTCGTGGCCCGCCGTGGAGGGGCAGATCACCCGCGCCGAGGTGATCGAGCATCGCATTGCCGGGCGCGGCATCAGCGGGCGGACGTACGAGCCGGTCGTGGAATACACCTACGACGTGGACGGCACACCTTTTACCGGTAGCCGTCTGGCCTTCGCGCTGACGACCCGCGAGACGCTGCCCGCCGTCGCGGAGGCGCAGATCGCCCCCTACCAGCCGGGTGAGGCGGTGACGGTGTACGCCAACCCGAACGCGCCGCAGCGCTCGGTGCTGGAACGGCGGGTCGACCTGCAGGCGTGGCTGGCGCTCGGCGGCGGGCTGGCGCTGATGGCCGGGCACCTTCTGGCAGCAGGGCGGCGCGGCTGACTCCGTACATCCCCTCATTGCTCCCCCTCCCCCCTTCCGCTACAATCGCCGTGATAGTGGGTACGAGGCCATGCATCTGATCACGACGCACGACAACACGGACTTCGACGCGGTCGCCTCGCAGCTGGCGGCGCACAAGCTGATACCCGGATCGCAGCCGGTGCTGCCACACCGTTCCAACCGGAACGTGCGGCACTTCATCCGGCTGTACTGGGATGAGCTGCCGTTCGTGCACGCCCGTGACATCCCCAAAGAGCCGGTCACCCAAATTACGGTGGTGGACACGCAGACGGTGCAGAGTATCCGCGGTATGACGGATGACACCGCGGTGCGGATCATCGACCACCACACGCGCGCCGACCCAACCCCCGACGACTGGCAGGTGACGATCGAGCCGACCGGGGCGACCGCCACCATCCTCGTCGAGCAAATCCGCGACCAGCACCTGCCGCTCACGCCGATCGAGGCCACGCTGCTGCTGCTGGGCATCTACGAAGACACCGGCTCGCTGACCTACGGGGCGACCACCCCGCGTGACGCCTACGCCGCCGCCTGGCTGCTGAGCCAGGGCGCGCTGCTCGACGTGGCCAGCGAGTTCCTCGACCATCCGCTGAGCGACGACCAGACCGCGGTGTTCGAACGGCTACAGGAAGACACAGACATCGTCGAGATCGAGGGCCACCCGGTCGCGATTGCCACCGCGTCGGCCCCGGACATGGTGGAGGAGATCGCGACGCTGGCGCACAAGCTGCGTGACCTGCTCGACCCGGACGCGGTCTTCCTGCTGGTCGATCTCGGCCATCACATCCAACTGGTCGCGCGGAGCACGGTGGATGCCATCGACGTGGGGGAGATCGCCGAGCAGATGAACGGCGGCGGGCATGGCCGCGCCGCGGCAGGCATCCTGCGGGAAGCCACGCTCGACGAGGCGAAGGCGCGCCTCCTGGCGCTGCTGCGCGAGGCCATACAGCCCAGCCTGACCGTCGCCGACCTGATGTCGCACGGCGTGCGCACGCTCGCGCCCGGCATCCGCGCGGACGAGGCCGACCAGCAGATGCGCCGCTACGGATACGAAGGCTTCCCGATCGTGCAGGACGGGCGCGTGATCGGCCTGCTGACGCGCCGCGCGGTGGACCGCGCGCTGCACCACGGGCTGACCGGCGTGCGCGCGCAGCAGATTATGGAGGCGGGCAGCGTCACCGTGAAGCCCGGCGACTCGATCTCCACGCTCCAGCGCCGCATGATGGACAGCGGCTGGGGGCAGATCCCGGTGGTGGACGAGAACGGTCAGATCGCCGGTGTGGTGACCCGCACCGACCTGATCAAGCGCATGGGCTTCGACGCGCCCGCCGCGACCCGCCGCGACGAGATCGTGCGGCGGCTGGAAGCCGCGCTCCCCGCGCCGCTGATGGCGCTGGTGCGGGCCATCGGCGAGACTGCCACCAGCATGGACCTCAACCTGTACGCCGTGGGCGGCTTCGTGCGGGATCTGCTGCTGGGCCAGCCGAACACCGACATCGACTTCGTGGTCGAGGGCGACGCGATCCAGCTCGCGCGGACGTTGCGGCGCACCTATGGCGGCGACACGCGCTCGCACCGCCGCTTCGGCACCGGCAAGTGGCTGCTCGACGCGGACGCGTGGCAGCACATCGCGGAGGAATTAGGCGAGCGGATCGACAGCCTGGAACACCTGCCGCCGCACCTCGACTTCGCGACCGCGCGCACCGAGTTCTACGAGGCCCCGACGATGCTGCCGGAGGTCGAGCGCAGCAGCATCAAGCACGACATCCACCGCCGCGACTTCACGATCAACACGCTGGCCGTCCGGCTCGACCCCCGGCACTTCGGACAGCTGCTCGACTTCTACGGCGGCGAGGAAGACCTGAACGACGGCGTGATCCGCGTGCTGCACAGCCTGAGCTTCGTGGACGACCCGACGCGCATCCTGCGCGCGGTGCGCTTCGAGCAGCGGCTCGGCTTCACCATCGAACCGCGCACCGAGGAGCTGATCGAGAACGCGATCACGATGCTCGACCGCGTCTCGGGCGACCGGCTCAAGCACGAGCTGGAGCTGATCTTCCACGAGGCCGAGCCGGAGCGCGCGCTGTGCCGTCTGGGGTCGCTCGGCGTGCTGAGCCGCCTGCACCCGGCCCTGTGCTGCGACGGCTGGCTGCATGCCGCCTATGAGGCGCTGCGCTACGCGGTGAACCGCCCACTGTGGCCCGAACTCGNNACGCCGCCTACCAGGCCCTGCGCTACGCGCTGCGCCGCCCGCTGTGGCCCGAACTCGGCGCGGAGGACTTCGACCTCGACCTGCCGTACTTCGCGCTGCTGCTGTACCGCCTGCCGATCGACGGCGTGCATCACGTCGCGTCGCGGCTGCACGTGCGCCGCCGCACGGTGGACACGCTGGTGCAGGCTGCGAACCTGCGCGCCAAGCTCCCCGCGCTCGACCAGACGCTGCGCCCCAGCCAGATCGACCGCCTGCTGAACAAAGCCAGCGACGCGGTGCTGGCCACGCTGTGGGCCGCCGCCCCGACCGCGCCCATCCGCGCGCAGATCGAGGCGTACGCGACGGTGCTGCGGCACGTCACCCCCACCACTACGGGCGACGACCTGCGCGCCACCGGGCTGAAGCCGGGGCCTGCCTATACACGCATCCTGCACCGGCTGCGCCAGGCGCGGCTGGACGGCGAAGTCTCGACCGATGCCGCGGAAGCCGACCTGCTCGCGAAGCTGATCGCCGCTGAAACGCAGGAGACGGGCGCATGAGCCGCCGACCGCGTTTCACTCGCAGCGTGGCAGTGGCGCTGGTGCTGGCCTGGCTGACGGGGTGCAGCACGTTCGCCCGCGAGCCGCAGACTACCACCCCGCAGCCGACCGCAACTCTGCTGCCCGGCGAGGCGCAGGTCGCCGTGGTGCCAGCCGCGACCTCAACACGCGTCCCGACGGTCGAGCCTGCGACGATCCCGACGATGATCCCGCCACTCACCCCCACCCCGGCGAGTACGTGGTTGACCGGGGAGGTGCGCGTCTTCCCCGGGCCGCAGCACTACGTCGGCGACCTGCTGACGGTGGAGGTCGGCGGCTACAACTTCGACCGCCTGCCCGACGGCCAGCCGCCCCAACTGCTGCGCGATGGCGAGCCGTTCCCGGTCGAGCCGTTCGCCGTCACCAGCCCGCTGCGCGAGAGCGCGCTGGTGTTCCGCTGGGCGTGGGATACCCGCACGCAGCAGCCCGGCACGTACTCGCTGGAAGTGGTGATCCCGCAGGCCAACGGGCCCGAGGAACGCGTCAGCTTTCTGGTGAACCTGCAACCCGCCAACCGCCGCCCCTCGCGCGAGGCGGAAGTCGAGTGGCAGTCCCGCGTGACGCTGTACGCGCAGGTGCGCTACCTCGCGCCGAGCGCCGCCTCGCGTGATATCGATGCGCTGGGCACGGCAGTCGACGACGCTTTCAGGGACGTCGCCGACGTGCTGCGCATTCGCATCCCCGGGCAGCCGGTGCCGGTCACGTTCATCGACAGCATCTGGGGGCACGGCGGGTACACCGGGCGCGAGATGGTCGTGAGCTACGTGGACCGCCCGTACACCGGGCTCGACCTCGACACCACGCTGCGCCACGAGGCGGTGCACTGGGCGATGCGCCCCACCGCCACCGCCGAAACGCCCAGCCTGCTGTCTGAGGGGCTGGCGGTGTACGTGGCGGGCGGGCACTACAAGCCCGAGCCGCTGCTCGAACGCGCCGCCGCACTGGATTCGCTGGGGCTTTACGTCCCGCTGCCGGAGCTGGCGAACACCTTCTGGGCGCAGCAGCACGAGGTCGCGTACCTCGAAGCCGGGGCGTTCACCGCGTACCTGATCGAAACGTACGGGCTGGATCGCTTCTTCGAGCTGTACCAGCTCACCGGCGTCAGTGCCGACCGCCCATCCGGCTGGCTGGACGCTGCGGTGCAGCGCGTGTACGACGTCGGGCTGACCGAGCTCGAAGGCGAGTTCCTGGAAGACCTCGGCGAGCGCGTGCCCGGCGCGCAGGCCGAAGACGTGCGCCTCACGGTCGGGCTGTACGATGCGATCCGCCTGTACGAGGCGCTGTACGCGCCGTATCAGGAAGCCCTCCCCGACGCGCAGGAGGCGCTCGCCGCCGGGCAGACCGCCGAGTTCATGCGGGAGGCCAACCACCCGTACAACATCGCGTTCGAGACGCTGTTCGTCGAGGCGCAGACCGCGCTGGCCGACGGCCTGTACGAGGACGCGGACGCGCTGCTGCAAACCATCACGTCGACGCTGGCCGACGGGGACTTCACCCGCCAGCCGTTCAGCGATGCGTACGCCATCGCGCGGGATGTGGCGCGCCGGGGCGGCGAGGTGCAGCGCATCCAGTTCGACGGCGACAGCGCCGTCGTCGCGGCGATTTTCGAGTGGCCGCAAGTCGAAACCGTCACCTACGAGCGACAGCCGGGCGGCTGGGAGATCGCACCACCCGAGTAGCCAGCAGCCGCACACCGACCCGACCCTAACCTTACACCGGAGCGAGCCATGACCCTCAACATCGACATACTCTACACCGGCGACCGCACCGACAGCGAAGCCACGGCAGACCTGCTTCAGGACGTAATGCAGGAGCTCGGCGTCAACGCCGCGGTGAGCTTCGTCGAAGTCCGCAGCGACCGCGAAGCGTTCAAGCACCGCTTCATCGGGTCGCCTTCGGTCTACGTCAACGGCGAAGACCTGTTCCCGATGCCCAAAGCCGCCGCCGGGCTGCGCCTGCGGCCCTACTTCTGCAGCGCCGGGATGGTGGAGCACCCCACCCGCGAGATGCTGCGCGAAGCGCTGGCAGACCGGATCGGCAAGCCTGCCTGAGCCCTCTAACCGGCTACCGACCGGGGCGGAACCGGATATGGGGTGTTTCCCGCATTCGGGTTGGCCCCGGTCGGGCATATAATCCGTGCAAGTAGAGGAACGCTCGTCTGAAATTTCACTTTCACAATCGAACCCATCTTCGGCTGCGACTCCAACTCCCTTAACACCGACGCCGCACTCGACACCGACACCGACCTCCTCCCGGACGTGACCAGATGGGCAGCGCCGAAAGGCCCTCTACGCGCCAGTAGGTCGCACGACCTNNGCCCTCTACGCGCCAGTAGGTCGCAGGACCTCCCACACCGACCTACCACGCGCATCCAGCCCCCGCCTCGCTCAGCGAACGCGGGGGCTCGGCCTTTTTATCGCGGTCGGCCCACTGAATTTGTTATAATGCGGGTCGTGCAAACCGCGGCGTCGTTCGCCGCACGACCAGCNNGCCGCACAACCAGCGAAGATCAACCCTGAGGGTTACCTGTTTGATGAAGAACCGACCCAACACACTCTCCCGCCGCACGTTCATCCGCGCCGCCGGGGCTGCCGCCGCAGGCGCGGTGCTGCCCGGCGCGCTGCGGCACGCCCTGGCGCAGCCGGCTTCCCCGGCGCGCCCGGTGCCCGGCGGCCTGCCGGAGAGCGAGTGGGATTTCATACAACCGGCCGAGGCGGCGCAGGAGATGTGGGGGCGCGTCACGTGGGCGGGCTACCCGATCCGCGCCGAGACCGGCCTGAACAAACCCGTCGTGGACTACCTCCACGAGGGCACCGTGCTGCCGCTGCTCGAAGTGATTGACGACGAAGGCGGCAACCCGAACAACCGCACGTGGTACCGCATCAAGGAGGGCTACCTGTATACCTCCGGAGTGCAGGTGATCGAGCCGTACCGCATGCCGCAGATCAGGACCAGCATCAGCACCGAGATCGACGGCGAGCCGGGGTTCTGGGCGCAGACCATCGTGCCGGTGACGACCGTGCACCACGGGCCGTCGGGCGCGGCAGTGTACGATCAGGAAAACGAGATGCAGGTGTTCCACTACTACGGCAGCGTGCACCGCGTGATCGACGTCGATCAGGACGGCGCGGGCAACGTATGGTACAAGGTCTTCGACGACAAGCCGAAGGCCAAGCCGGTGTGGGTGCTGGCCCGCTACATGCGCCCGCTGACCGACCGCGACTTCGCCCCGATCAACCCCGGCGCGAAAGACAAGAAGCTGGTGATGGTGCTCGACACGCAGACCATCAAGTGCTACGAGGGCGACGAACTGGTGTTCAGCACGCTCACGTCGTCGGGCGGGGGCGGGTTCGGCACGCCGCCCGGCGAGTGGGCGGTGATCTACAAGCAGCCGTCGCGCCACATGTACTCCGGCGACGGCGACCCGGCCAGCGGCGGCGACGCGGAAGACGACTTCTTCGACCTGCCGGGCGTGCCGTTCAACGTGTTCTTCACCACACTGGGGCACGCCAGCCACGGCACGTGGTGGCACGGCGACTATGGCCGCCCGCGCAGCCACGGCTGCCTGAACGTCACCCCGCAGGACGCGCAGTGGATCTACCGCTGGGTCGAGCCGGTAGCGGGCTACGGCGTTTCGGCGGCGGGCAGCTCCCGCGAGCCGGGCACCCCGGTGATCGTGGTGCAGAGCGAGGGCTAGCTCCGCCCAGAAGTGCATCCAGCGCCGGGTGCGACTATAATCGGGTATACGCGACACCGAGTTGACAGGGCAGCCCGATATGACCCATCCCCACGCCGCTACCCGGCGCACTGCACTCAAAGCCGCGCTGCTTGCCGCCGCAGCCGCTTCAGGTACGTCACGCGCGCTCGCACAGGACGACGCGCCGCCCGAGGAACCCCCGTTTGGGCCGGGTGGCCGCGTGAACGTCACCTACGACGAGACGCTCTCCTTCAACGAACTCTACGACAACCCGCCGATGCTGGGGCGCTCCGAGGCGTGGCGGCAGCGCGTCGTGGAGGACCCCGCCGACTACAACAGCATCGTGCGCGTGGTGAACTACTCCGACGTGCTGCCGATCTACGGCGCAGTGCGCTCGGAGCACGTGCGCTGGGGCTACCCGCACAACGACGTGTGGTTCGACGTCGGCGACGGTTACGTCCACTCGTCGTGGATCGTGCCGGTTCACGAGACGTTCAACGAGCCGCAGGATGTGCCGCGCACCGGCTTCTGGGGGGAGATCACGGTGCCGACGTCGTGGCAGCACAACCAGCCGATCATGAGCTCGCGCCGCTACTACGATCTGGCATACGGTGCATTGTTCCGCGTGCTGGAGCGCGAAGACGACCGCTACGGGCGGGCGTGGTACCGGCTGTACGACGACGCGAAGCCGTCCTCGCGCTGGTGGGTGCAGGCCGAGCACGTACGCCGCGTGCCCTCCACCGAGTTCCTGCCGATCTCGCCGGACGTGCCGCCGGGGGAGAAGCGCATCGAGGTAGACCTCGACAACCAGATGCTGATGTGCTACGAGAGCGACCGGCTGGTGTTCTCGACGCGCACCGCGACCGGTGCGGCCTTCCGCGACGCGTCGGGCAAGATCCACGACTTCTTCACGCCGAAGGGCGAGCACTTCGTGCGCTACAAGCGCCCGTCGCGGCACATGACCGGCGGCGACTCGATCAACGACCGCTACGACCTGCCGGGCGTGCCGTGGTGCACGTTCATCACGTGGGACGGCGTCGCCATCCACGGGACGTACTGGCACAACGATTATGGCCACGAGCGCAGCCACGGCTGCATCAACGTCACCACCGATGCCGCGCGCTGGGTGTACCGCTGGGTCAACCCGTATACCGGGCACATGAAGCAGGCGCACGTCACCACCGAGGAAGAACGCGAAGACGCCACGCGCGTGATCGTGTTCTAGCCCCCTCGCCCTCTACCTCCCCATCTCCGCCTGCCACGCTCACCCGTGGCAGGCGTGACTGGGTATACTCCTACCCACTTATCTCCCCATACCCATGAATTCGCCGGGAACCCGCACCCGCTGTGTGCCGTAAATCTATACGAGGACGGTGCGACCGGTGCCACGGTACCGCGCACGCCCCTCCCACGTGAGGCAGCACCCACGCAGAAGTCGCAGGTTACGATGCTAGAGCGCAGAGCGTTTCTTGGTATTACGGTCCCTTACGTCATCCNNTGCTGCGGTTCATCGCCGAAGACAGCTACTCGGAGACCATCGGCGCGGGGAGCCTGCTCGCTGCGGCGATGGTCTGCGTGTACACCTTCTGGCGGGCGGGGGCCGCTGGCGGGGCACCCAAGCACCTCCGGCGCCGCTGGGCGCTGCTGGCGCTGGCAGTGGTGTTCGCATTCGGGGCGGGTGAGGAGATCAGCTGGGGCCAGCGGTTGCTCGGCTTCGCAACACCGGACGCAGTCGAGGCGGTCAACGTGCAGGGCGAGTTCACCCTGCACAACCTCGAAGCGTACGGCATCAACGCGGTGAGCCTCACCCGGCGGCTGTTCCACCTGTTCTGGTTCACCCTCACGGTCGTAATCCCGGTCGGCGCGGCGCTGTCCGAGCGGCTGCGCGGGGCGCTGGGGCGCATCATGCCGATCCCGCCCTGGTGGGTGGGCGTGCCCTTCGTACTCAACTACGCACTGGTGCGCGGCTCGATGCTGGCGACGCGGGCCACCTACCAGAGCTACCACTACGCGCCCAACGAGATACAGGAAGGCGTGTTCGAGGTGCTGTTTCTCGCGCTGGCGGTGCTGCTCGCCACCCGCATGCTGAGGCCGCTGTCACGCACAGCCGCGCCCGCCCGCCTGCAACCAGGCTGACACTTCGCGCATCGAAATAAGCAGATCGGCGGTGTGCAAAACCGCCAGCATCGAGTATCTTTGGCTCTGGGGTCAGCCGAAGACGCTCGCTGAACGTGCGCCTTCTGCGCTCCAGACCGGGAACAAACGCAAATGTCAGCCTGGGCCACGCGGAGACTAATCAGTACTTCCCCGTAACCCACGCGTAAGGAGACGGTGTTATGCTTATCTGGATTGCAGTTGCGAACGCGGTGCTGTGGAGCGGCGTGATTCTGGCGCTGCTGCTGGTGCTGATGCGCGGCACGGACAGCATCAATGCGCAGGTCAACCGGCTGGAAGACCAGCTCGGCGTGACCGGCGACGACGAGCTGCTGCTCGGGTAAGACCCCGGCAGGCCGCCGCATCTAGCTGACAGACAGCGGCGGCAGCCGCNNGGCAGCCGCACGCTCAATGGTTCACGAAGTGAGGAAGAACGGGTCCGGTTATGATTGTTGATCCTTCCACGTTGACACTCCCACTCGCCGTGCTGGCGGGTATCGTCTCATTCATCTCCCCCTGCGTGCTTCCGCTGGTGCCAGCGTACATCGGCTACCTGACCGGGCAGGCCGCCAACTCGACCAGCACTGCGCTGGCGGTGGCGGGCGCGGGCGGCGACGCCAGCGCCGCGCGCGAGCCTTCGCGCTGGACGGTGCTGCTGCACGGCGTGTTCTTCGTGCTGGGGTTCAGCATCATCTTCGTGCTGCTGGGTATCACCGCCGGGGCGATCGGCCAGTTTGGCCGCCAGTTCCTGCAGGCGACGGACTGGATCCTGCGCATCGGCGGGCTGTTGATCATCGTGCTCGGCCTGCACACGATGGGCGTGATTCGCATCCCGTTCCTGTACTACGACACGCGCAGCCAGGCGCAGCCCCGCCACGAACTGGGGTACTTCGGCTCGCTGTTCATGGGTGTGACGTTCTCGGCGGGCTGGAGCCCGTGCCTCGGTCCGATCCTCGCCGCGATGCTCACGATGGGCGCGAGCACCGGCTCGGCGGGGCGGGCGGCAGTGCTGCTGACCGCGTACGCGCTCGGGCTGGGCATCCCCTTCCTGCTGACCGCGCTGCTGCTGGAACGGGCGACCGGGCAGCTCCGCAAGCTGCAGAAGCACATGCGCACCATCGAGATCATCAGCGGCGTGCTGCTGGTCATCGTCGGCATCGTGATCTTCAGCGGCGCGCTCCNNNGTTTGCTTGTTATACTCACCCGCACACTCAGACTGAAGCAACAGGACACCCCGCCGTGGCGACACAGGTAACACTCTACACGCGCGCAGCCTGCTCGCTGTGCGACACCGCGTACGACCGGCTGACCGCGATCAGCCAACGCATCCCGCTGGAAATCACGAAGGTGGACGTGCTGGCCCCCAGCTCGCCAGCCGCCGAACTGGCCGACCGCGTGCCGGTGATCGAGGTGGCGGGGCGCCGCTACGAGCCGCCACTGGACTGGGACGCGATCACAGCGGCGATCATCAGCGCGCATGCCGAAGCCGATGCGCGGCAGGCCAGCCGCCGCCCGGTGACCGGCTGGCGCCGGAACGTCGTCATCGGGCTCGACCGGCTGATCCTCGGCTTCTCGAAGCACTGGGCGCTGGTGCTGACGCTCTTCATGGCACTGTACGCCGGGCTGCCGTTCGCCGCGCCAATCGCCGCCAACAACGGATCGACCCGGCTGGCAGCCAGCATCTACCGCCTGTACAGCCCGATGTGCCACCAGTTCGCNNGCTGCCGTTCGCCGCGCCAATCGCAGCCAACAACGGCTCGACCGGGCTTGCAGCCGGCATCTACCGCCTTTACAGTCCGATGTGCCACCAGTTCGCGTTCCGCTCGTGGTTCCTGTACGGCGACCAGCCGGTGTACCCGCGCGAGAAAGCCGGTCTGGAGCGCTTCCGCAGCTTCGAGGCATACGCATCAGCCGAACCGTACTTCGACGGGATCGACGTCGCCACGCTCGACAACGACCTGATCGCCGCCGCGAAAGCATTCCCGGGCAGCCCGCGAATGGGCTACAAGGTCGCGTTCTGCGAGCGCGACGTGGCGATCTACGGCAGCATCGCGCTGTTCGGGCTGCTGTTCGTGCTGCTCAAAGCGGCGGGCATCGAGGTGCCGAAGCTGCCCTTCTGGCTGTACCTGCTGATCGCCATCGTGCCGATTGGCCTCGACGGCTTCAGCCAATTGTTCGCCAACCCGCCGTTCAACGGATTCGGGCTGCCATTTTACCCCGACCGTGA
>JABAOG010024126.1_pt1 | contig 14275 bp, 16 predicted proteins | sample 7062131 | NCBI WGS metagenome assembly JABAOG01 (sample SAMN14538629, study PRJNA623070) | marine sediment metagenome | biome: marine biome [ENVO:00000428]; feature: marine pelagic biome [ENVO:01000023]; material: deep marine sediment [ENVO:00002113] | place: India: Arabian Sea | collected...
GGAGATTGCGGCTCATGGGACTGCTCCTTTGCGGCTCGAGTCGAGTCTTGGGACGAAGGTCTGGGGTCAGGCGGCCCGCCGGGCGGGTCGATGGGCGCGAGACGTGCGTCCGGGCCGCCGCTGTGATGCGAGCGGGACGATCTCGGCCGAAGGCCGGACCGGCGCGGCCGGCGGCGCCGCCGCCCGGCGTCGACGCCGCAGCTCGCGCACCAGCATGACGACGCCGAGGCCGGCGGAGACCAGCGCGCCGACGAGCGCCGGCGCGGCGCCGACCACGAGGTCGTAGCCGACGCCGAACGGCGCGGCGGCCAGCAGGAAGAGCCGCAGGCGGAGCGTGTCGCGCTGCAGCCGCCCGATCATGATGAGCGAGCACGCCGTCATGGCCAGCAGCGAGGCGAGCCCGCTCCAGGTCGCCAGACAGATCACGCCGACGACCCCGGGGAACGCGTAGCCGATCCGCCGCAGCCAGGGCCGGTCGCCCGCGAAGAACGCCAGCGCGGTCTGGGTCGCGCCCAGGCCGGCGACGCCCGCCCCGCTCCATGCGCCCAGCAGGGCGTATTGGACGGCGTAGTCCGCGCCGACGCCGAGCTGGGCGGTCAAGATCGCCTTGCGGGCGCGGAACAGCGGCCAGACGAGCTGCGAGCACAGCCCCATCGCCCCGAACGCGCCCGCCACGGGGTGCTCCTGAAAGAAGTCTGCGAAGCCGTCCATCTCGGCGTCCTCCGGCGAAGCGGCGGTCTGTCGCGCCACCTCAAGAAAACCAACCAGTCGGTTTTAAACCAACTGGTCGGTCTGATACCGACCGGTTCGTTTGCTGTCAACCCGAAAAGTGCACAGCCTCGGAGGGACCCGGTCTAATCGCTTATTTTCAATAAGATGGCCGGAGCGGTCGCAGGCTTGAACACACGCTCGACGCCGCCTATCTTACCAACCAGTAGGTCTGGAGGCTCGATCGATGGCCAAGCGTGGCGAAACCACCCGCGACCGCATTCTCAAGTCCGCCAAGGGGCTGGTCATGGCGAAGGGCTTCGCGGGGACGTCCATCGACGACATCCTCACGGACGCGGGGGTGACGAAGGGCGCCTTCTTCCACCACTTCAAGAGCAAGGCGGAGCTCGCGCGCGAGCTCGTGGAATCGCACGCGAAGAACGATCTGGCGCTGTTCGAGGACTTCGCGGCCGAGGCGGAGCGTCGGACCGCCGATCCGCTCGAGCAGATGATCTTGTTCCTCGAGATGTTCGAGGACTACATCTCGAACTCCGAGGATCCTTCGCCGGGCTGCATGTACGCCGTCTACACGTACGAGAGCATGCAGTTCGAGCCCGCGGTGCGGGACTTCGTGTCCGACACGCTGCGGCGGTGGACCTCGATCTACGTGCGGAAGTTCCAGGACATCATCGACCGCTACGAGCCGGCGCTCGACGTGACCGCGCGCCAGCTCGCGGAGATGATCGTGTCGATCATCGAAGGCGGCCTCGTGCTCCAGCGCGCCCACGGCGACGTGCAGATCACCCGGCGGCAATCGGAGCAGTTCCGGAACTATCTCACGCTGCTGTTCGAGGGCGGAAAGGACGCGGCTCGTCGGGCGTCGGCGGGCCACGTCGCCGCCTGACGGCGATCATGTGTCACTTCATAAGCCTCGTTGTAGGGGGGTCGACGGATGACACGATCGGCTCAATCGCGGCGCGTCACGGCCGGCGAGCGCGCCCAGCTGGGAACTCGTCCGTCGCCGCCGTGCTCGAGGCCGGGGAGAAGCAGTTCCTGACGTACGTCCGTCATTGCGATTGTGGGACCGTGTTGGTCCACGACGGCCCGGCGAAAAGCGATGAGAGCCATGACGACGAGCTGGCGGCCAAGCTCGAGAGGCGAGGCTGGTCGCCGGCGAAGATCGAGCGGCGGCTCGACGACGGCNNCAGCGATGGACCGCTGACGCCGATAGCTTCGAGACTTGGACCGGTCTCGTCGGCGATCTGCTGGCGTCGCCAGGCGTCACGAGCGCCGGTGTGCTGGTGCACTTCTATTCCGGAGACACGGAAACCGAGGCGTTCAGCACGACGCGATCGGAGGTCGGCGCTGACGAGCTCGCATCGCGCCTCCAACGGCTCGCTGACGGCGAGCTCCTGATCTGCTCACGACGCTGAGCCCCACGCCCGCCTTCACGCGATCCGGCTCTCGTGGAACTGGCCGTAGCGGCGGTAGCGCTCGAGGTAGCCCGGCACGATCGCCTCGACCGTGTCGGGCGTGACGCCGAGGTCCTTCAGCAGCCCCACGTCCTCTTCGCTCTCGCCGGCCACATTGTCGCGGCGGAGCTGGCGCACCTGGTCGCGCGTGANNCCCGCGATCCCGAGCGCCAGCGCGAACGGCCCGTGCACGGGCAGCAGGATCCGGGGCCGGTCGATGCACGCCAGGGTGAAGCGGAGCAGCTCCTTGAACGTATAGATCCGCGGGCCGCCGAGCTCGTAGGTCCGCCCCGCGCTCTCGGGCCGCTCGAGCGCGCGCGCGATCGCCTCCGCTACGTCGCGGACGTAGACGGGCTGCATGCGCGTCCTGCCGCCGTGGATGAGGATCGGGATCGGCGCGAACACCGGCGCATACCGGAACATGTTGGCGAACTTGTTGAAGAACTGGTCCTCGACGCCGAAGACCACCGAGGGCCGCATGATGGTCGCGCCGGGGAACGCCTCGCGCACGCGCGCCTCGCCTTCGGCCTTCGAGCGCGCGTAGCGGCTGTCGCTGTCGGGATCGGCGCCGATGGCGGAGACGTGCACGAGCCGCGCCGCGCCCGCCTCGCGCGCGGCTTCCGCGACGTTGGCCGCGCCCTGAGCGTGGATGGCGAGGAACTTCTGCCGCCCGCTCTGGAACAGCACGCCCACCAGGTTCACCACCGCATGCGCGTCTTCCACGGCGCGCGCGACGGAGGCGCGGTCACGCACGTTGGCCTGCATGAGCTGAACCTGCCCCGGCACGCCCATGACCCTGAGCTCGTGGGCGAGATGGGGCCGGCGCACGGCGGCGCGCACCCGCACGCCGCGCGCGCACAGCGCGCGCACGACGTAGCGGCCGAGGAAGCCCGAGGCTCCGAAAACGGTGACGAACTGACCCGACATGGCGCGGCCCTGGAGCGCGAAAGGCGAGGGCTGCACTTAGACGCGCGCGGACGGCTTGTCCATGTGGCGCGGGCGCGCTCAGCGCGGCGTCACCCGCAGCAGCCGGCCGTTCGCATCGTCGGTGAGCAGATAGATCGCGCCGTCGGGGCCCACGTCGAGGTCGCGGATGCGCGCGGCGCCGGCCTCGTCGCGAAACAGCCGCTCCGCCTCGCGCGCCCCGCCCGCCGCGTCGACCTCGACCCGCACGACCGAGCGCGACTGGAGGCCGCCTGCGAGCAGGTCGCCGTCCCAGTCGCGAAACAGGCTCCCGCGGTAGACCGCCAGGCCGGACGCCGCGATCACCGGGGTCCAGTCCACCTCCGGCTGCTCCATGCCCGCGTATTCGCGGAACGGCGAGATGCGGGCCCCGTTGTAGTCGCGCCCCCAGGTGATCACCGGCCAGCCGTAGTTGTTCTCCGCCTCGATCAGGTTGACCTCGTCGCCGCCCCAGGGGCCGTGCTCGGTCTCCCACAGCCGGCCCGTCGCAGGATCGACCGCCAGCCCCTGCGGGTTGCGATGCCCGAAGCTCCAGATCTCGCCGCGCGCGTCCTCGCGGCCCACGAAGGGGTTGTCCGCGGGAATCGAGCCGTCGTCGGCGAGGCGCACGATCTTGCCGAGGTGGGTGTCGAGGCGCTGGGCGTCCTCGCGCCACGTGAAGCCGTCGCCCACGGTGAGCGCGAACGTGCCGTCGGGCAGGAACGCGATGCGGCCGCCGAAGTGCATCGGGTCCTTCTTGAGCGGCGCGGCCGTGAACACGGTCTCGAGGCCGCTGAGCGATGTTCCGTCGAGCCGCGCGCGCACGACCCGGGTGGCGTTGGCCTCCTCGGCTCCCGTCGAATACGACAGATACACGAGCCGGTTGGACGCGAACCGCGGATGCAGCGCCACGTCGAGCAGCCCGCCCTGGCCGGCGTAGAGGATGTCCTCGGGCAGGCCGGAGATCGGCTGCTCGACCAGCCCGCCGTCGCGCACGAGGCGCAACCGCCCGGGCTTCTCCGTCACCAGGATCGACCCGTCGGGCAGGAACGCCATGCCCCAGGGAAACTCGAGGCCGTCCGCCAACGTCGTGACCGCGAAGCGCGAGTCCTGGGCGCTGCTCGGAAGCGTAGCGACGCCGAGGCAGGCCGCGCCCGCGAGAGCCGCCGTCAGCAGCGAGCGCATGGGCAATCCTCCAAGCCTGGCCGCGCCGACGGACGATGCTCTCGACGCGGCGCAATTATTCGATAACCTATCGCTCGCCGTCGCTCCTGGCCAGGGAGACCCGCCCATGGACTGGGCTGTTCGGATCATCCGCTACGTCGTGGCGTTCGCGGTCGCCGCCGTCGTGACCTACGGCTTGGCCGCCGCCTTCTACGCCCAAAGCGTCATCGGCGAGCTCACCGAGCTCGGGGTCGAAGTCTCGCTCGCCGATCGGGTCCGGCACGCGATCGACGACATCGTCGGCATGACGAGCTCGGCGTTCGGCGGCCGGTTGAGCACCTACGCGGGGGTGATCGTCACCGCGCTGCTCGTGGCCTTTCCAGTCGCGCTTCTGGTGAAGTCGGTCGTGCGCCCGCTCGCGCCGATCGCCTACCCCGTCGCGGGTGCGGCCGCTCTCGGCGTCGTGGTCTACATGATCTATTCGACGCAGGGCCCCGGCGCGGTGGCCGCGATCCGCGAGCCGACAGGCGTAGCGCTGCAGGTGCTCGCCGGCCTGATCGGCGGGATCGTCTTCGCCCTGCTGCTGCCGACGGCGCGACGCGCCGCGTAGCGAGGACTCGCCGCCTCGCGCGGCCGCTTCTGCGCCGTTTCACGATCCAATCGCGGAGCCGAGCCGTACGACCCTGTGTTCGAGGGACGCGACGGCTCGCTCGCCGATGCGAGCGCGCCCCGCGCGGAGCTCGGACGCCGAGCAGGTGCGTGGGCGCGCGCGGTGCGGGCGGGGGACCCTTCGATGCGATTGACCGACCATCCGCCTTCCCTTATGCACCCCGTTCCGCGCACGCCTGCCCAGGTGGCGGAATTGGTAGACGCGCTAGCTTCAGGTGCTAGTGTCCGCAAGGACGTGGAGGTTCGAGTCCTCTCCTGGGCACCACGGCCCGCCGGGACGCGCCGGCCGCCCGAGCGCCGTGAGCGCAGCGCCGCATTCGGCGCCGCCCGGCGCCGACTCGGGACGCCCCTGTTCGGCATCTTACGGTTCACGCTTGCGCGAGGCGTCCGCGATGCGACGCGTCGTCGCTTGCCGGCGCCGGGCGAGGCCTGTTTGCTAATTATCGAAGCGTGACTTGCGGGGGGCAGAGTGGCGCCGAACGACTTCCGAAGGGTGGCGGACGCGTTCCTCAGCGCGCCGTTCGAGCGCGAGGGGTGGGACCACGCGCTCAAGGAGCTCGCGCGGACCACGCGCTCCTCGCACGGCAACCTCGTCGAGGTGATCGAGTCCGAGGGATTCTCGTTCAACAGGATCACCGACGCCCCTTCAGGCCTCGTGGAGAGCCTGGAGGCCATCGACGGCGGCCGCCCCGAGATCAACTGGCGCGTCGCGTGCTCGGCTGCGCCGTTCGCGCTCGTCTGGGAGAGCAGCTACCGGGTGAAGCGCCGCGAGCTGGCGAGCAGCCCGTACAACGATCTCGTCGAGCAGTTCGACATGCCGAACGGCTGTCAGACGGTGCTGGCGAAGACGCCGGATTCGTTCTTCGGTCTCGCCGTGCTCCGTACACGGTCTGACGGCGAGACCACCGCGGCCGACCGCGCCGCGTTCGCCGCCGCCGCGCCCTACGCGCTCGCTGCGATCCGTATCCAGACCGCCCTGGCCCGCCAAGGCGCGGCTCTGATGGCGGGCGCTTTCGACTCCCTGGCGGCGTGCGTCTTCGTGCTCGACCGGCGCGGCCGCGTCCTGGCGATGAGCGCCCAGGCGGAGGCGAGCTTGCGGTCCCGCGCCAGCCTGCGGCTGTCGGCCGGGCGGCTGTCGGCGCGCGGCGCCGAGGACGACCGGCGTCTCCAGCGCGCGCTCGAGGCCGCGCTCCGCGACGTCGAGCAGCCGGCGCCGGGAATCCGCCTGTGGCTGCGCGGTGGCGAGGACGCGCCGTCGGGCCGCGCCTGCGAGGTCTTCCCGCTGCCCCGGAAGGACTGGGCCCTGGGCCTCGAGCCGCGCGCCTTGGTGATCCTGCGCGGCCCGGCGGAAGCGTGCGCCGAGCGCTGCGATCTGCTGCGCGACGCGCTCGGGCTGACGCCCACCGAGGCCGAGATCGCGGCGCTCGCGGCGGACGGCCTGTCGCGCAGGGAGATCGCCGCCATCCGCGGCTCCTCCTACGAGACGGTGAAATCGCAGCTCCGCCGGATCTTCGAGAAGAGCGGCGTGCAGAGGGAGGCGCAGCTCGTCGCGCTCATCCATCGGCTGCTGCGCTGAGCCGGCGGGGACCCGCCCGGCCCCCGCCCGCGGCGTGCGGCGTCCGCGTGCTTGCCTCCGGGGGGGGAGATCGCTAAACACGTCCGAGCTCGCCTCCAAGAAGCAGCGCAATATCAGAGGGTTGGCACAGCCGCCTGCGCCGAGGGCGACGACGGCGCGCGCAACCGACGGAGGAGCCCGCCCGTGAGCGTACATCTGCATAGAGGGGACCTGCCGGAGGGGCTCGACCTCGGCGACTCCGTCGCCGTGGATTCCGAGACGCTCGGGCTTTCTCTGACGCGCGACGCGCTGTGCCTGGTGCAGCTGTCGGCGGGCGACGGCGACGCCCACATCGTGCAGCTCCACCGTCCCGGCTACGACTGTCCCCGTCTCAAGCGCCTGCTCGCCGACCCGGGCGTGCTCAAGATTCTGCACTTCGCGCGCTTCGACATCGGCATGTTCATGGCCCGCCTCGGCGTGACCGCCTCGCCGGTGTTTTGCACGAAGATCGCCTCGAAGCTCGCGCGCACCTACACGGACCGGCACGGCCTGAAGGACGTGACCAAGGAGCTGCTCGGCGTCGAGCTGTCCAAGCAGCAGCAGAGCTCGGACTGGGGCGCGCCCGAGCTGACCGNNGACGTCTTGCATCTGCACGCCCTCAAGGCGAAGCTGGAGGAGATGCTCGCGCGGGAGGGGAGACTCGAGCTGGCGCGCGCCTGCTTCGCCTTCCTCCCCACCCGCGCCGCCTTGGATCTCGCGGGCTGGCACGACGTCGACGTGTTCGCCCACGCCTGACGTCCACCGCATCGCGGGCGCGCATCGCAAATTGACGCGCGACGCGGCCGTGGCCATGTTCGGTTTCGCGCAGTCCGGGTGCACGCGCAGCCTGCGACGCACGCGGGGAGGGAGCCCGCAGTCATGACCGCCAGCGTCGTGATCTTCGAAGGCCGCAGCTCGGTGTTCGAGCCCAGCCGGTCGCTCACGCTGGAGGCGGCGAAACGGAGAACGAACATCGTTCGCGCGATGCGCGTGGTCCTCGCGCTCGCCATCCTCGGGCTCGGCGGGACGGTGGGCTTCTTCATCGTCGCCAGCGCGGTCAATCCGCCGCCGGCCATCGACCCGAACGCAGTGGGCGGCCAGATCCGCATGGTCAATCCGCGGTTCACGGGCCGGGACTCGGGCGGCACGCCCTATGTCATCACGGCCCAATCCGCCGAGCGGCCCGAGAGCGCGTCGGACGTGACCGAGCTGCTGTCGCCCAGGCTCGACTTCTCCGCGCAGGACGCGCCCGCGTCGGTCGTGCAAGCCGCCCGCGGCGTTTTCGACCAGGCCGCGCGCACGCTNNGGCCGCGTGGTCGGAGAGGAGATGATCATGGGCGCCGGTCCCCTGGGATCGATCCGGGCCCAATCTTTCGAGATTCGCGACAGCGGCGACCGCGTCGTGTTCTCCGGCAACGTCATCGCACGGCTCTACCCCGACCGGCCCGAGACTCCCGTGAGCCCGGACGGCTTCCCCGGCGCGACGCTCACGCCCGCGCCGCGCGATCCCGCCAACGCGGGCGTGACCGACCAGGCGGCGCCGGGGCGCGCCCCTCCCCCCAGCGAGCCAAACGAAACGTCCCCCCCCTCATGAGATCCTCTCTCGCCCTCGCGCTCGGCGGCTGCGCGCTCTTCGTCGCGGCGCCGGCCCAAGCCCAGATCAGCCGACAAGGCGGACCGATCGACATCACCGCCGATTCCACGGAGTTCGTCAGCTCGGAGAACGTCAACCGTTGGATCGGGCGAGTCCACGTCCGCCAAGGCGATGCGGAGCTCAAGGCGGATCGTATGGACGTCTACTTCCGCGGCGGCGACGGCGGTCAGTCCCGCGAGATCGAGCGCATTGTCGCGGAGGGATCGGTGATCTACAACAACCCCTTCGAGACCGCACGCGGCGATCGCGGCGTCTACACGGCGGCCGACGAGAAGATCCGCCTCACCGGCCGGGTCCGGCTCATCCGCGGACCCGACGTCTTCTGCGGCGAAGAGCTCGTCATCCAGCCCCGTCTGGGCCAGTTCGAGGCCGTGGGCGGCGGGTCGCGCACCGACGACCCGCTGTGTCCGGGACGGGTGCGCGGAGTCATCAGCTCCTCCGATCCAAATGACGCGGCGAGCGGGTCGCGCGACCGTGACGGGGCAATGAGCGACGGGGAGCCGCAGTGAGCCGGGCGCGGGCAGGTAAACCTTCTCTTAAGGCGATCTCCGGCTCTATGGAGACCAAGCAGCGGAAGCGCGGGACGAAAGCCGCGCCGGACGTCACGCGTGTCGGGCTGACCGTTGAAGGCGTGGGCAAGGCGTATCGCGGCCGCCCGGTCGTCAAGAAGGTGAGCCTCAACGTGCAGCGGGGCGAGTCCGTGGGGCTTCTGGGTCCCAACGGCGCCGGCAAGACCACGCTGCTCGGCCCCAACGGCGCCGGCAAGACCACGTGCTTCTACATCATCACGGGCCTCATCTCGGCGGACTATGGACGCATCATGCTCGACGGCCAGGACATCACCGCGCTGCCGATGTACCAGCGCGCGCGTCTGGGCGTCGGCTATCTGCCCCAGGAGGCTTCGATCTTCCGCGGCATGTCGGTCGAGGACAACGTGATGGGGGTGGTCGAGCTCGTCCATCGCGACAAGAGCCGCCGGCGCGAGGTCGTCGACACGCTGCTCGCGGACCTCCACATCGAGCACCTGCGCGGCGCGCCGGCGCTGTCGCTCTCGGGCGGGGAGCGCCGCNNCGTGCGCGAGACGCTCGAGATCGTCGACCGCGCGTCGATCATCTACGACGGCGAGGTGCTCTTCGAGGGCGAGCCCGAAGCGGTTCGCGCGGACCCGGACGTGCGCCGGGTCTACCTCGGCGAGCGCTTCCACTAGCGAACGGACGAGGGCATGGCGCTCGGGCAGAAGCTGCAGCTTCGACAGGGCCAATCCCTCGTCATGACCCCGCAGCTGCAGCAGGCGATAAAGCTGCTGCAGCTGTCGAACATCGAGCTGGCGGCGTTCGTGGAGACCGAGCTCGAGAGAAATCCCCTGCTCCAGCGCGACGAGGCCGTCGAGGAGAGCGCCGAGCCCGCCGAGGACCGCGCCCAGCCCGAAGGCTCCGACGGCGCCGCGGACGCCGAGGGGCCGCTCGAGGAGCTCTCGCTGCGCGAGGACGGGCCGAGCGAGCGGGCCGAGGCGGCGATCGACGCCGACTTCGAGAGCCTCAACCCGGACGCCGCCGTCGCGGAGACGCCCGCCAACGTCGGCGGCGCGACCGACTGGAGCCGCGCGAACGGCGGCCCGCCGCTGGGCGAGGAGCGCGCGGCGCTCGAGATCGCCTCGAGCAGCCGTACACTGAGCGATCATCTCGCCGACCAGCTCGCCGTCGCCGCGCGCGACAGCGCCGACCGGCTGATCGGCGCCGCGCTCATCGACCTGATCGACGAGGACGGCTACCTGCGCGCCGACCCCGCCGAGGTGGCCGGCCGCCTGGGCGCCGATCAGGCGAGCATCGCGCGGGTGGTCAGGCNNGCCGGCCGTCTCGGCGCAGACCAGGCGAGCATCGCGCGGGTGGTCAGGCTGATCCAGACCTTCGAGCCCACGGGCGTCGGCGCGCGCACCTTGAAGGAGTGCCTCGCCCTGCAGCTCAAGGATCGTGACCGCTACGACCCGGCGATGGCCGCGCTGGTGGAGAACCTCGAGCTCCTCGCCAAGCACGACTACCGCAGGCTGAGGAGCCTCTGCGGCGTCGACGAGGGCGACTTCGCGGAGATGATCGCCGAGCTGAAGGCCCTGACGCCGAAGCCCGGGCTGAGCTTCGGCCGCGATTCCGCCGCCCCGATCGAGCCCGACCTGTTCGTGCGCGAGAAGCCTGGCGGAGGCTGGATGGTGGAGATCAACTCCGACACCCTGCCCCGCGTGCTCGTCGACTCGCGCTACTACGCCGAGGTCTCCGCCGCCGCCCGCAGCGACGAGGAGCGCACGTTCATCACCGAATGCCACCAGAACGCCAGCTGGCTCGTGAAGAGCCTCGACCAGCGCCAGCGCACGATCCTGAAGGTCGCCTCCGAGATCGTGCGTCAGCAGGACGGCTTTCTGGCCAGGGGGGTCAAGCACCTGCGCCCGCTGAACTTGAAGACCGTCGCGGAAGCCGTGGGCATGCACGAGTCCACGGTGAGCCGGGTGACGTCGAACAAGTACGTCTCCACGCCGCGCGGGCTCTTCGAGCTGAAGTACTTCTTCACGGCCGCGATCGCGTCGGCGAGCGGCGGGGAGGCGCACTCCGCCGAGGCCGTGCGCGCGAAGATCCGCTCGCTGGTCGACGCCGAGACGGCCGACGACGTGCTCTCGGACGACCGCATCGTGGAGCTCCTGCGCGACGAAGGCGTCGACATCGCCCGTCGGACGGTCGCCAAGTACCGCGAGGCGATGCGGATTCCCTCGTCCATGCAGCGCCGTCGCGTGCTGGCGCGGGCCTCGTAGCCGCCGCGGACGTGACGAATTGACTTGGAATTCGCAGCGGGACTAGTGTCCGCGCGCCTGAAGACGCCTAAGATCGATCGGCCGGGACGGGGCCGTCACGGAGGCGGACGGAACGTTGATGCAAATCCAAGTCGTCAACAAAGGCATCGACGTCAGCGAAGCCCTTCGCGAGCGAATCCAGGAACGCGTCGACGAGGCCGTGGCGAAGTTCACCCACCGCCCCGGCGAAGCGTTCGTGGTGATCGAGCGCGAGGGCTTCGGCTTTCGCGTCGACTGCTCGATCCACCTGCCCTCGGGGGCCATGCTGCAGTCGCGCGCCTCGGGCGAGGACGCGTACGGTGCGGCCGAGGTCGCGCTCGACCGGCTGGAGAAGCGGCTTCGGCGCTACAAGCGCCGCCTCGTCAACCGCCGCTCGGGACGCGCGGGGGAAGGCGCCGACGGCGCGCGCGTGGCGCACGTCGTGCTCAAAGGCATGGAGCTTGCGGAGGACGACGCCGAGGAGGACGAGACGCACATCGCGGCCAACGACCCGGTCGTGGTGGCGGAGTCGTCGGCGGAGGTTCCCTTCTTGACGGTGGGCATGGCGGTGTTCGAGCTCGAGCTGGCGAATGCGCCGGTGCTGATCTTCCGCAACGCGGCGCATGGCGCGCTCAACGTCGTGTTCCGTCGGCCCGACGGCCACATCGGCTGGATCGATCCCGAACGGGGCGAGCCTCGCGCCGCGGCGGCCTCGTGAGCCGCCCCGCCCACCCTTCCCGAGACGCCCGATCGTGCGCGGTCCCATGACCCTTGAAGACATCCTCGCCGAGAACGGCGTCGTCGCGGACTTGAAGGCGACGAGCAAGAAGCACTTGTTCCACGAGCTCTCGCGGCTGGCCTCGGACGTGTGCGGACTGCCCGCTCGCGCGATCTTCGACGCCGTGCTCGAGCGCGAGCGGCTGGGCTCGACCGGCGTCGGCGGCGGAGTGGCCATCCCCCACGCGCGGCTGGTCGGCCTGCCGCGGATCTGCGGGATCTTCGCGCGGCTCGAGACCGCCATCGATTTCGAGGCGCTCGACGACCAGCCCGTCGATCTTGTGTTCATGCTGCTCGCGCCGGACGACGCGGGCGCGGACCACTTGAAGGCGCTCGCGCGCGTCTCCCGGGTGCTCAGGCGGCTCGAAGTGCGCGAGCGCGTCCGCGCCGCCCCGAACGCCGACGCGATCCGCGCGCTGTTGGTGGAGCCGGCGAAGACCGAGGTCTAGAACGCGGGCGGGCGGCGGGGGCCCGGGGCGCATGCCATCATTGCGCGGACTCATCGGGACGGCCTGCTTGTGGCTGGCGGCATGCGCGGAGGCGCCGCAGGACGAGAGCTACGCGCCGCCTCGCACCGAGCACGGCCACCCCGACTTTCAGGGCGTCTGGTTCGCGGGCTTCCTGACCCCCCTCGAGCGTCCCGACGGCGTAGACGGTCTCGTGGCGACGCCGGAGCAGGCCGCGGCCATCATCGCCGACGTCCTCGCGCAGTCGCCGACGATCCTGGATCCCGACTTCGAGATCTACGGGCTGGACAACCTGGCCGAGGTGCGCGGCGAGCTGCGCACCTCGCTCGTCGTCGAGCCGGAAGACGGCCGTGTTCCGTTCACGGAAGCCGCTCTAAAGATCGTCGCCGAGTCCGGCCGGCTTTTCGCCGAGGCCTTCGATCATCCCGAGGAGCGGCCGCTCTCCGAGCGCTGCCTGGGCGGCTTCGGGCATCCGCCGATGCGCGAGGTCCCGACGGTGATCCCGATCCAGATCGTGCAGACGCGCGATCACGTCGTGCTCGTGAGGGAGGACGTCGCGGGCCTTCGCGTCGTCCAGCTCGGCGGCGAGCGTCCGCCCGAGGCCATCCGCTCGTTCGAGGGCTACTCGCTCGGGCGCTGGGAAGGCGATGCGCTCGTGATCGAGACCACCCACTTCCGCGACGATGTGAAGGCGCGCGACCACCTCGGACGGCCGATCGTGGTCGGATCCGGCAGCAAGGTGATCGAGCGCCTGACGCGTCCAGCCGCCGACGAGCTCGTGTACGAGTTCACGGTCGAGGACGATCAGTACTATTCGACGCCGTGGCGAGGGGAGTACGCGCTGCGCCCTCTCGACGCGCCGATCTACGAGTACGCCTGCCACGAGGCGAACTACTCCATGGCCGGCATTCTCCTCGGCGGACGGGCGGAAGCTCAGCGCAGGGCGGCCGCCGAATGAGCCGGCGGGCCTGCGGCCTCGGCGAGAGCGAGCCGACATGCGGCTCGTCTCAGGGTGCGCACCGCCAAGACCCCAGATCGCTGAGAGCAGACGAGCCGGGTTCCCGGAGGCTCTCCCCGCCTCGGCTCAGTGCACGCTGACGGGGTCCAGCTCGTTCCCTCGCGCGGCCGCGAAGGCGGCCCTGCGGTCGTCGAGGATCGCCAGGCGCGAGCCGTCCGCGGCGTGCACCGCATAAAGGATGGCGTCGGGATCGAGCCCGGCGAGCTCCGGCGCCGGGGTGTCGGCGAGCGCGTCGCGCGCGCTGATCTCGCGGATGTAGACGAGCGTCTTCGCGCCGAGCGCGGCGAGCGCCTCCTTCGTGATGAACTCGGGCATCTCAGCACCACCTTTCATCATCGCCATCACGCTCCGTCCGTCCGGATCGCGATCTTCCTCACGGCGCGGGCGCGCTCGGGGCGCTTCAAGTCGACGTGAAGCAGGCCGTTCTCCAGGGATGCGCCCTCCACCTCGTAGCCGTCGGCCAGCAGGAACGTGCGCCGGAAGCGGCGGGTCGCGATCCCGCGATGCAGGTAGGACCGCTCGGCGCCGTTCGTGGGCTTCTCGCCCGAGACCGTCAGCTCGCGGTCGTCGAGCTCGACGGCGAGCTCGTCAGGCTCGAAGCCGGCGACCGCCAGCGTCACGCGCAGCGAATCGTCGCCGCGGTCCTCGATGTTGTAGGGAGGATACCCATCGCTCGCCACGTGAGCGGCGCGCTCGGCAAGCTCCTGCAATCGATCGAAGCCCAACAGGAACGGGCTGTCGAACCATGTGGCTCGCGTCATGACGCAAAGCCCTCCTCGAGAGCTGCTCTGCGGTTGCGCCGACGGCCCGGGTAAGGCGCCGCCGGCTGGGTTCGCCAGGGATGTGGGGGCGCGGGACCGTGCGATCAAGCCGAGCCGCAAGCGCGGCTCAATCCTCGACGAGGCCCGCGCCGTCGGCCACGACGATCTCGTCCCGCCCGTCGCCGTCGAGATCGCCGGCGGCGACGCCCCACAGGCTCGCCACCTCGCCGAGCG
>JABAOG010007933.1_pt1 | contig 14251 bp, 11 predicted proteins | sample 7062131 | NCBI WGS metagenome assembly JABAOG01 (sample SAMN14538629, study PRJNA623070) | marine sediment metagenome | biome: marine biome [ENVO:00000428]; feature: marine pelagic biome [ENVO:01000023]; material: deep marine sediment [ENVO:00002113] | place: India: Arabian Sea | collected...
GCGACATCAACGTCGAAACCGGCTCTCAGACCCTGACGCGCGGCTCCGATACGATGCACCTGTCGTTCTACGAGGTGGAGCTTCTGAAGTTCCTGTGGGAGCGCGAGGGCGAACCGGTGTCGCGAGACGAAATCCTGGAGAAGATTTGGGGCCTCGAGGCCGGCCCGAACAACCGCACCGTCGACAACTTCATCGTGAAGCTCCGCAAGAAGCTCGAGCCGGTCCCCAACGAGCCGAAGTACATCCTCACCGTCTACGGCGTCGGCTACAAGCTCGTGCCCTGACGCTTGCCGCCAGGCCCCCCGGGCCCCACGCCCGATCCATGCTCAAGGAGCTCCGCGAGTTCGCCATCAAGGGCAACGTGGTGGACATGGCCGTCGGCATCATGATCGGCGCGGCCTTCTCCACGATGGTGCAGTCCCTGGTCGACGACGTGATCATGCCACCGATCGGGCTGGTGACCGGCGGCCTCGACTTCTCGTCGCGCTTCGTCGTCCTTCGCGAGGGCACGAGCGCGCCGCCCTACCCCAGCGTCGAGGCGGCCCAGGAAGCGGGCGCGGTGGTCCTCCGCTGGGGGCACTTCGTCAACAGCCTCGTCTCCCTGGCGCTGGTGGCGCTGGTGCTCTTCTTCTTGGTGCGCTGGATCAACCGGCTGCGACGGCCCGGGACCCCGCCGGCGCCGACCACCCGGGCGTGCCCCTTCTGCCGGAGCCACATCGACGAGCAAGCGAGCCGTTGCCCGCAATGCACCTCGGAGGTGGCGCCAGTGAAGGCGCCCGAAAAGAGCTGACCCCCGCCCGGAGTCCGAACGGGGGTCTCGCTCTGCGTCTGCGCCTCAGCGGTCGAGGATGCAGGCGTTGCGGGGCGGACCGCCACCGCCGATGGTGGCGCAGCGATGCAAGGCCGGACAGTCCGCGTCCGTGCTGCAGGGGATCTCGCAGTGTCGCGCCGCGGTGAACGACGCCGGCAGCGTCGCCGCGCCCACGGTCTCATCGTTGATCGAGCGGCCCGAGCAGCTCGGGTAGTCGATCTCCGACACGGTGACCCAGGAGTCGGTCCCATCGAGGGTGATTCCGCTGTAGGTCGCGATCAGCGCGCCGTCGCAGAAGACGCGGACGGTGGCGTCCGTCGGGCCCATCTCCTCCGAGCAGAAGTAGTGGACGCCCACGGTGTAGGTGCCGCTCTGGGGATCGGTGGAAATGGTGATGTTCTCCGGTCCGAGACCGTCCCGGTCATCGAGGTCGAGGCTCGGGTCGCCCGCGGCGCCGCCCGGTCCCCAGTCCGGCCCGGTGTTCGCGTAGTAGCAGTCGTCGATGGACCACCAGCCGTCGGGCGCGGTGCGCGTGACGTTCAACAGGTGCACGTCCACGTCGCCGAAGTCGTCGGCCCAGGTCAGCTCGACCTGGATGCCGCTCGACGGCGTCGCGGTGACCATCACCTCGCAGCAGGTCACCTCGCCCTCGTCGTCGGTGGCGCACGCCTGCAGCGTGTAGTCGCCGGCGACATCGAGGAAGAAGCTCGTCGAAGCGCTGTTCGGGCTCGCGGGCGTCGACGACGAGGTCGCCGGCGCCGAGGTCACGGTCCACTCCCAGCTGATCGTGCCGCCGTCCGGATCGGAGCCGCTGGCGCTCACCGACACGGTGTTGAGCACCTCGGCGGTCACGCCTGCGCCACAAGTGACCGACGGCGCAGAGGTCGGGCAGATGCCCATCTCGTCGGTCGCGCCGTCGCAGTCGTCGTCCATCATGTTGCACTCTTCGGCCACCGGACCGGTCGCGCCGGAGCACGGCTGCCAGCCGCCGCTGCTGCAGAGCTGGGTGCCCTCCATGCAGGCGCCGACGTCGCTGCCGCAGGGCCGGGTCTCGCCGTCGGTGCAGGCGCAGCCCTCGTCGACGGTCCCGTCGCAGTCCTCGTCGAGCGAGCCGTCGCAAGCCTCGGTGCCCGGGCCGGTGGCGCCCACGCAGCTGCCGTAGGAGCCCGCCGTGCAGGTCTCGGTGCCGGTCATGCAGACGCCGGTGCTGTCACCGCAGGAGCGGGTCAGCCCCTCGTCGACATCGCCGTCGCAGTCCTCGTCGGTGTCGTCACAGGTCTCGAGCACCGGGAGGGTCCCGCCCTCGCAGGTGCCCCAGGTGCCCGAATCGCACATCTGCGAGCCGGCCATGCAGGCACCGACCGCGCTGCCGCAGTCGCGAACGAGGGACTCGTCGGTCATGCCGTCGCAGTCGTCGTCNNCCCAGGCGCCGTCCACGCAGGCCTCGGTGCCCATCGAGCAGGCGCCGGTGTCGCTGCCGCAGCCGCGGACCAGGCCCTCGTCGGTGCTACCGTCACAGTCGTCGTCCAGACCGTTGCAGGTCTCGGTGGCCGGCCCGACGGCGCCCATGCACGCCTCGAGGCGTCCCTCGACGCACTCCTGGGTGCCCGGGGTGCAGGCGCCCACGTCCGAGCCACAGGCCACCGGTCCGTCGCCGGGGTCGCACTCACAGCCCTCGTTGACCGCACCGTCGCAGTCCTCGTCGACGCCCTCGGCGTCACAGACCTCTTCGACGGCCGTCACGGCGCCGGTGCACGCGCCCCATTCGCCGAACTCGAAGTTGTCCTCGCAGACCATCATGCCGTCGGTGCACGCGCCGACGCCTCGGTTGGCGGCCACGCCGGGCCAGCAAGCGCTCTCCTGGCCGGGGACGCAGACGCAGCCCTCTTCGACCATGCCGTCGCAGTCGTCGTCGAGCTCGTTGTCGCAGATCTCCATCGCGCACTCTTCCGGCACGCCGCCGTCGACCTCGGGACCGCCGTCCTCGGTCGCCCCGTCGATCTCCGGCACCTGGGCGTCGCCCTCGACGCTCGCGTCGGTTCCGACGCGATCGCCCTCGTCGCCGCCACAGTCACAGGCTCCCAGGCTCCCGATGAGGAGCACGGACCACACCAACCCAAAACGATTCATCAATTCAACTCCAAGCGTCGGCGCCCACGGGCGCCACTCCGAGATCGTCCACGGGCCTCCCCGCCGGTGGACGAACGCTCGACCAAGCCTTCGAAGTAGCAAATGGCAGCCACAACGCAATACGAACGCCCCTTGCCGCCACGAAGGGCCGTGAAAGCCGAACGCGCCGTGGTATCGTGCGCCGCGATGCGACTCGCTCGAGCACGGCTCTTCCTCGCGTCGAGCCTCCTGATGGCCAGCTGCGGTGAGACCGCGGGGCCGAGCCCCGTCGCCCTGCGCGATCCGCTGGGCCTCGCCGACGTCACCGAGGATCTGCGACTGACGGTCTTCCCCAGCACCGATCGCTCCTGCAACGCCGACGGAACGCTCACCCCGCCGCTGCCCGAGGAATCGACCGCCGAGCTCCTCGACGCCACCGTGGACCGGCGCTTCGCGGTGGACGAGCTCGAGCAGGAGGTCGTCGTCGAAGAGGGCTCCTACGTCATGGCGGTCCAGGGCTGGGGCACCGACCCGGTCACCATGCGGACCGGGGTGCTGGTGACCCGCGGCTGCGCGACCGGCGCGATCGAGGCGGGCCAGGAGCGGCCGATCACCCTCACCCTCCAGGACATCGAGGGCATGGGCCTGTGCATGGACGGACTGCTCTCGCCGGACGAGCAGTGCGAGGACGCCACCGGGCCCTACCCCTGCGACGCGGCCACCTGCCGGACCAGCGAGAAGGTGGCCAACACGACCACCGACGGCACCCAGGACGCGCCGGCCATCGCCTGGAGCCCGGGCGGCCGGATGGTCGTCGCCTACCAGAACGGCGCGACCGACCTCCGCTGGAACTTCCTCGACGAGCGGGCGGAGACGATCGAGTCGCCCTCGGCGCTCGCCCTCGACGCCACCATCGACAGCATCGGCGGCGTCCAGACCATGCCGGACGCCGCGACCTCCCCGGCCCGCTACGTGGCCGCGCTGCAGGATCTCAGCACCGCCACGACCGAGGGCGGCGACGTCTACGTCCGCTTCTTCACGCCCGACCGGGCGCCGGAGAGCGGCATGGTCCAGGTCGTGCCCAGCCCCGGCGCCCAGACGCGGCCGCGGCTGGCCCTGGCTTCCGACGGAGCGGCGATGGTCGTCTTCGCCGACGGCAACGCGGCGAGCGGCGCCACCGGGGCCTTCTTCGCCGCCGGCAGCGACAGCCCGACGACCTTCGCCATCGGCTCCAGCGGCGCCACGAGCCCCTCGGTGGCCTCGAGCGGCGACCAGTTCATCGTCGTCTGGGTGGAGGGCGGCGCGGTGCAGGCGCAGCGCTACGGCGCGGACGGCGCGCCCACCGACGACACCCCCATCGCCGTCTCCGAGTCCCCGACCCCGGCGGTGCCCGAGGTCGCGCTGATGGCCGACGGACGCGCCTACGTGGTCTGGGGCTCCGGCTCCGGCGTCCGCGGCCGCGCCCTCGACTCCGCCGGAACGCCCGGCGAGGCGAACGACCTGGCCGGCTCCGGCATGCGCCCCCGGGTCGCGGAGGGGGCGGGCCGCTTCCTCGCGGTCTGGGAGGACGGCGGCACCATCTCGGCGCGCTACGTCGACGGCAACGGCCGGCTCGTGGACAACCACGAGCAGCCGCGCAGCACCGCGGCCTTCCCGGTGGGCTCGGGCGCGGCGCCGGACGTCGCCGGCGGCGGCACCGGGAGCCAGGCGGCGGCGGTCGTCAGCTGGGCCGGTCCGGCCGGCGACATCCTGGTCCGCACGCTCCCCCTCCCCTGAGGCGGGGCTTGCTTTCGGGGCCCGCTGAGGCCACCCCAGGGGCATATGGGCACCGGCAACACGATCCTCTACTGGTACGGGGCCTGTGGGATCTTCGTTCTCACCTTCTCGGCGGTGGTGATCGGGCTCATGGTCATCGGCCGGCGGCGAAAGAGCGCCCGCTACCGCACCCGAAGCCTCGAGCCGGACCAGGTCGACGAATAGCCCTCCCCAAGCGGGGCTCGACGCGAGTGCTTTTTCCGGGTAAGACGCAGCGATTTTGCGGCCTTCGGGCCGACCGCGGCGTCTTCGCCGCTCGCTCATGGATGATCCTTCCCTCGACCCGGCGGACGACGGTGCCGCCGAGCCCACCAAAGGCCGAGGCCGTGGCGCCCGCCGCGCCGGACGGCTGGGGCGACGCGTGGCGTTGACCGTCTGGGCGCTCGCCATGAGCTTCATGGTCGTCGTGGGCTTCATGACCGTGATCCCCCAGGTCTTCTTCGAAGAGCCGGAGGGCACGGACGAGCAGATGGCCTTCGCCGAGGGCGACTGCGCCGAGACCGCCGAGACGCTCACCAGCATGCTGCTCGAGCGCGGCGGCGAGCACGTCGCCGAGGTGCGCCCCGCGGGCACCCTCGGCCCTTTCTTTCGACGCTGGGACGCGCGCTACGCCGCGTACCAGCGCCACTGTGGCGAGAGCGCGACCGGGACCGAATTGGCCCGGCTTCGCTATCGCATCGAGCTGACCCTCCGCCGCTTCGACCGTGAAGAAGGCGCCATCGTTCGAAAGCTGGACGAGCTGGGCAGCGACTGACCGATTTCCCCTTGAGCGCGGATAGCTCGCGCACCGAGAGAGACATGACCGAAGAAGAGAAGACCGAACAAGAACCCACCCCGACCTTCGATGACCTCGATCTGCGCCCGCCCGTGCGCCAGGCCATCGACGACATGGGCTGGGACACCCCCACCCCGGTGCAGGTCGAGTGCTACGACAAGGCCATCGGCGGCCGCGACCTGATCGTCCAGAGCCGCACCGGCACCGGCAAGACCGCCGCCTTCGGCATCCCGCTGGTCGACCGGCTGGTCGACGAGACGCCGGGCGTGCAGGCGCTGATCCTGGCGCCGACGCGCGAGCTGGCGCTGCAGAGCTCCCGGGAGATCGCCAAGATCGCCGCGCACGTCGACCTCGACACCGTCGCCATCTACGGCGGCGCCCCGATGGAGAAGCAGGTCCGCGCCCTCGACGCCGGCGCGCAGATCGTCAGCGGCACGCCGGGCCGGGTCCTCGATCACCTGCGCCGGGGCACCCTCGATCCCTCGAACCTCAAGTGCCTGGTGCTCGACGAGGCCGACGAGATGCTCTCGATGGGCTTCGCCGAGGAGCTGAACGCGATCATCGAGCTGCTCCCGAAGGAGGGGCGGCAGACGCTCCTCTTCAGCGCGACCGTCGACGGTCCGGTGGAGCGCATCGGTGGCCGTCACATGACCGATCCGGAGCGGGTCGAGCTCAGCGGCGACGCGGTCGGCGCGCTCGGCGTGAACCACCTCATGTACATGGTCTCGGGCAAGGCCCGCGCCCGTGACCTGATCCAGATCCTCGAGATCGAGGATCCGGAGAGCGCCATCATCTTCTGCAACACCAAGCGCGACACCGAGCAGGTGGCCAAGGCGCTGCAGGACGCGGGCTACGCGGCGGATTGGCTGAACGGCGACCTCGCGCAGAACGAGCGCGAGAAGGTCATGCGCCGAACCCGCGAGAGCGAGCTGCGCTTCCTGGTCGCGACCGACGTCGCCGCCCGCGGCATCGACATCTCGCACCTGACCCACGTCATCAACTACGCGCTGCCCGATCACCTCGAGCAGTACATCCACCGCACCGGCCGCACCGGTCGCGCGGGCCGCACCGGCACCGCGATCTCCCTGGTGGCCCCGCAGGAGCTCGGGACGCTCTACTACCTGCGCCTGCAGTACAAGATCTTCCCCACCGAGCGCTCCATGCCCAGCGCGGGCGAAGAGCGGACCCGCCGGGAGATGGACCGCGTCGAGATGCTCCAGGGCATGGCGGTGCAGAAGCCCACCGAGATGGATCTGGCGGTCGCCCGCCGATTGCTCACCCTCGGCAACGCCGAAGAGGTCGTGGCCGGCATGGTCCGAAGCATCTTCGGTACCGAGGACGACGAAGCCCTCGACGAGGCCGCCGCGGAGAAGCGCCGCGACAAGGCGCCCGCGAGGGTCGAGGAGGCCGCCGAGGCGAAGGAGGAGCGCAAGCCCCGCCGGGAACGCAAGGAACGGCGTCGGCGCAAGTCCGAGCCGGCCGAGGCGAAGGCCGAGACGCGCAACGACGACGACGACGATGACAACGGCTCGCGCCACGACCTCGACGAAGAGGAGGCCAAGCTCTACGTGAGCGTGGGCCGCAAGGATGGGGTTCGGGTCGGCGACCTGAACCGCCTCTTCCAGGACAGCGGGGGGCTCAGCCGTGACCAGGTCGGCCGCATTCGGCTGCGGGACAAGCACTCCTTCGTCAGCATCCCCGCCACCAAGGTCGAGGAGGTCATCGACGCCCTGCACGGGCTCGACTTCCACGACCGTGAGCTGAAGGTCGAGCCGGCGAGGGCCGGCTGATGGTGGCCAAGAGCGCACGCAAGCACGAGATCGTCCTCTGGGGCGCGAGCGGCTTCACCGGCCAGCTCGTGGCGGAGTACCTGATCCGCAATCACCCGGATGTCGGCCTCGCCCTCGCGGGCCGCAACCGGGAGAAGCTCGAGGGGGTCCGGCGTGACCTGACTGCCATCGAGCCGAAGGCGGCCGAGCTGCCGGTGCTGATCGGGGACAGCTTCGACCGCGCGAGCCTCGACCGGATCACGGCCGACGCCCGCGTGGTGATCAGCACCGTCGGCCCCTACGCGAAGTACGGCGAGGCCATGGTCGCCTCCTGCGTCGCCAACGGCACCGACTACTGCGACCTGACCGGCGAGACCCAGTTCATCCGGCGGATGATCGACGCCCACCAGGCGCAGGCCGAGCGGACCGGCGCCCGAATCGTCCACTGCTGCGGCTTCGATTCGATCCCCTCGGATCTCGGCACCCTGATGATCCAGGAGGCCGCCAAGGAGCGTTTCGGCGCCCCGCTGAAGGGAGTGCGCTTCTACGCCGGCGAGAGCCGGGGCGGCGCGAGCGGCGGCACCATCGCCAGCATGCTCAACATCCTCGAGGAGGCGAAGGACAAGCAGGTCCGGCGCATCCTCGGCGACCCCTATGCCCTCAACCCGGAGGGCGAACGGGACGGACCGGACGGCAGCGACCGCATGGGCGTCCGCTTCGACGAGGCCCTCGGCATGTGGGTCGGCCCCTTCGTGATGGCGGCGATCAACACCCGAGTGGTGCGCCGAAGCAACGCGCTCATGGGCTACCCCTACGGCAAGAAGTTCCGCTACTCGGAGGAGATGAGCTTCGGGGCCGGTCCCAAGGGCGCGATCCGCGCCGGCACCGTGGCGGCCGCCGTGGGCGCCTTCGTCACCGGAGCGTCCTTCAAGCCCATCCGGGCGATTCTCCAGAAGACCGTCCTGCCCGATCCCGGCGAGGGCCCGAGCCGCGAGGAGCGGGAGCGGGGCTTCTTCGTGGTCCGGCTGATCGGCACGGGACCCGACGGCCAGGAGCTGCGGGCCCGGGTCGAGGGTCAGAACGACCCCGGCTATGGCGAGACGGCCAAGATGCTCGGCGAGTCCGCCCTCTGCCTGGCCCGCGACGACATCGCCGCCCCCGGCGGTATCCGCACGCCGGCCTCGACGATGGGCATGACCCTCGTCGAGCGGCTGCGCGACGCGGGAATGGTCTTCCGGACGGGTGCTTAGAAAGGGTCCCTTCGAAGGCCCTCTCCGCGCATCCCCTTGGAAGTTGACGTAACGCGTTTTCTGCGAAGTCGGCGCCCCGAGGGCGCTGACGGCTGGAAGGGGAGGCGGATGAAGGGGGTGCCACGGCGCTTCGAGCGTACCGGTGCGCGGCTCGGCGGGCTAGCGTCGGGTCAGGCGAAGAGGTCGGGCTGGTCGGGCGGCAGGACGGCGGGCTCGAGGTCGGGCGGCTCGGACTGGAGGCCCAGGTGACGGAGGATTCGCCGGATGGCGTCGCGGGTCATGATGTTGGCGATGTGCCGGAAGCGGCCGCCGCAGGTCGGGCAGGCCAGCGTGTCGATCTGCAGGCCGCGCTGCATGAGCTCGGCCCAGCTGTCGTTGGTGGCTGGGTGCTCCGTCGGCTCAGAGTCGGCTGCCACGGTGGCGCAGTTGGCCGGCGCAGGAGGCGGTGGGTCGGGGGTGATCTCGGCACGCCAGCGGTGGCGGGGCGAGAGCACGCCCATGTAGAGGATCTGGTTGGCGCGGGGGCAGCACACCAGAGCTGCGAGGCGGGCGATGAGGTCGGTCGGGCTCAGCTCGAGGTGGGTGGTGCCGTCGCTCCATGGGGTCTTGATGGCGAGCAGGATTTGGCCGTCCGGGGTCCAATGGAGGCGGTCCGCCGCGAGCGGTGGTCGGAGCAGGTAGCGGCAGAGCCTCTCGCGTCGGTCCTTGCGCTTGCGGCCGATGCGGCGACCGGCGTGGAGGTCGAAGCCGTGGCTCCGGGCCTTGCGGCCAGGGGCGCCCGGCCGGGGCTCGGCGTGGCGGAGGCGGAGCAGGCGCTTGCCGGCGTCCGCGCCGGTGGCAGCGCGCTGCTGGATGCTGGATGACCGTGAAGCCGCCGGCCTCGACCTCGGCGCCTTCGGGCACGAGGCCGAGGCGCCGGGCGCGCTTGCGGTGGAAGGTGCGGAGCGCGCGCCAGTACACCCGGTGCACGGCCAGGCTGAGGTCATGGTCGAAGGCCAGCAGGAAGCGCAGCCGGTGGGGGATCGAGAGGGTCCACTGCCGGATGGCCACCGCGGGCAGCACGCGGTCAGTGAGGTGGGCGGCGATCTCGGTCTGGCGGCGAGACATGCAGCTCGCGCAGATGCTCCGGTCCTTGCAGCTGAAGGCCACCAAGCGGTCCGTGCCGCAGCCGTCGCAGCGGAAGCGGGCGAAGCCCTTCGTGAGGTCGCCGCAGCCGAGCAGGCCTCGGAGAGCATCGGCCACGTACCTCGGGAGCGGGCGTTCGCGAACCTCGCGCTCGGCCAGGAAGGTGTTCAGGTGCCGCCGCAGCACCCGGTGCAGCACGCTCCTCTCCGGTCGGCGCCGGAGATAGGAGCGCTCGCCGGGGGCGAGGAGGACTGCGGCGGGCGCGGACACGAGCCTGCGCCGTTGCAACCTGCCGGCCGGCGACTGCGGGGCCGATCGTCGGGGTTTTCGGGGGTGCCCACCGGCGGTCCGCCGACGGGAGGGTGGTGGGCGCCAGTCCGTGAAGTCCTCGCGCGTGGACGCATCCCGTCATCACGCTCGCGAGCACGGACCCCGAGACCCACCCGCGGGTCGACGGATCACGCCCCCGGGAAAGAGTGGACCGGCCCTGCTGCTGGCTCTAGCAGGGCGCTGAAGAACGAGCCCGCAGGGCGAGTTCGGAAGCGTCCCGCTAGAACCGGATGCCGTTGCGGGCGCGGTGCCGGATCCACCGAAAGGTGAAGTACCCGGTCGCGCCGACGCCCGCGATGGTCAGGGGCACCAGACCGACGGTCGCGGCGGCCACGCCCGTGGCAACCGCGCTCCCCCCGGCGAGCATCCCCTTCTTGCGGGACTCGTCCAGAATGTCCTTGCGTCCCTTGCCTTTTCCGTTCTTGGCCACGCGCTTCCTCCATTCGATGGGTAGCACGGCAGAGCGGGCTCGACCAAACCCGGGCCGTCGTCGTTGATCCCGCCAGCCGGACCGGCGTACCCTCCACCCTCTCGATGAGCAGCAGTGCAGCAGGAGAGGCGGCCGGCTCGGCCGCCGGAAGAAAGCTGGCGCCGGGCGCCGTGGTCGGCGGCCGTTTCGAGGTCGAGGAGAAAGCCCGAGACGACGAGCTCGGGGTGGTCTTCAAGGCCCGGGACCAGAAGACCCAGAAGGCGATCGCCCTGCGGCGCATCGCCCCCGGGCTCGTGGACGACGCCGGGAAGAAGAAGCTCCGGACCGAGTGCCGCACCGCGGCGAGCCTCTCCCACCGCAACCTGGTGGTCACCTACGGCGTGGGCAGCGCCGGCGGCTCCCCCTTCATCGCCACCGAGTGGGTGGACGGAAAGCCGATCTCCAAGGTGGTCCAGGAGCGCGCGGCCAAGGGTGGCCACGTCAGCCTCAAGGGTGCCTACAACGTCGTCGCCAGCGTCTGCCGGGCGCTGGAGACGGTCCACGAGAAGACCTGCCACGGCGCCATCCGACCCTCGGTCGTCTGGGTCACCGAGTCCGGGCGGGTGAAGCTCGGCGACGTCGGCCTCGGCAAGGCGCTCATCGAGGCCCGCGGCCCGGGCGTCTTCGAAGCGCGCGACCAGGCCAGCCTCGCCCCGGAGGTGAAGGGCGGCGAGGCGCCGACCATCGCCTCGGACATCTTCGGGGTCGGCGCGCTCCTCTACGAGCTGCTGACCGCCAAGTCGCCGGCCGACGGCTTCGTGCCCCCCTCGCAGGCCCACGAGGAGGCGGACGGCGCCATCGACGAGGTCCTCCTCAAGTGCCTCGCGCCCGATCCGGCGGCCCGATACCAGAGCGCCGACGCGGTTCGCTCGGCGTTGGCGCCCCTCGTCGGTGGCGTGGAGGCGGCCCCTCCGGCGGAGGACTTCGGCTTCGACGTGGACCTGGACCTCGACGGCGACGGCGACGTGGACGAGCCCGCCGCGGCCGCGAAGGCGGCACCGAAGCCCCCGGCGCCGAAGCCGGGCGCGCCCGCCGCTCCCTTCCCCGAGCCCGCGGCGCCGGCGATGGACGACGCGCCCGCCGGATCGGAGGTCGACCTCGGGGGGCTGCTCGCGAAGATCACCGAGAACGACGCCGCCCGCTGGATGGCGGTCAAGGACGGCCTGGACCACGGCCCCTTCACCGGCCGCGAGCTCGTCGAGCTGATCGTCGAGGGCGAGGTCCGCGAAGAGCACGACCTGATGAACATGGACACCGGCGAACGGAAGCCCGTCGCCGAGTGGCCCGATTTCACCGAGTTCGTCGAGCAGCGGAAGATCCGCGAGGCGCAGGACGCGAAGAAGGCCGCGCTGGATCAGGCGGAGAAGAGCGAGGCCCGCTCCGGCGCATTCAAGCTCGCGGTCGCCGGCGCGGCGCTGCTGGCGGTGCTGGCCGGCATCGGCATCTTCGTCATGACCCGCGAAGGGAGCGACGAGGAAGAGTTCGTCGAGGGCGAGACCGGCGACCTCTACGAGCGTGGCGGCATCGAGCTGAGCGGCACCGCGGGCATCCTGCCGGACCCGCCCCGACGCGGCCGACGCGGCGCACGGATGGGCGGGGGCGGACGCTCCGGCGGTTTCGTCGGCTCCTATGAGCAGGCGATGAACGTCCCCATCGAGCTCGGTGACGCGACGATGGCCGGCGGCCAGAGTCGGCTCAGCCCCGCTCAGGTGCAGGGGGTCATGAACCGCCATCTGAACGGCTCCATCGGTCGCTGCGCCGACCAAGCGTCCGGCCTCGGCAACGTCACCATCGACATCGCCATCGCCGGCAGCGGCCAGGTGATGGGCGTCAGCGCGCGGCAAGGCTCCGGCGCCTTCAAGTCGTGCATCCGCAACGCGGTCCGCCGCATCCGATTCCCCTCCTTCGGAGCGCCACGGATGGGCGCCCGCTTCAGCTTCAACGCGAGCTAGGCCCCGGTGTCGCGGCGCAATTGGAGGGGTACCGGCGCCCGCTGTCTCGCGCTGGCCGTGGGGCTCTTGGTGGGCTGCGAGGCCGCCGTGGAGTCGGGGCTCGAAGAGGCCGAGGCCAACGCCATCGTCGTGGCCCTCCACGAAGCGCAGATCGGTGCCCGCAAGGAACCCGACCCCAGCGGCGACGAGCGCTACCAGGTGCTGGTGCCGGCCGACGACGTCGGCGCAGCCCTCGAGCGGATGCGCGAAGAGGGGCTCCCCCGGCCCCAGTCGCCGGGCTTCGACGAGATGTTCGGCGAAGGCGGCCTCGTGCCCACCGCGACCGAGGAACAGGCCCGCTACGTGGCCGCGCTCGGAGGCGAGCTCTCGTCGTCGATCGAGGCGATGGCAGGGGTCCTCGATGCGCGGGTCCACGTCGCGCTGCCGGACCGGCGACACATCGCCCTCGACGAGGAGCCGCCGCGCCCCCGCGCGTCGGTGCTGATTCGCCATCGGGGCGCGCGACCGGCCTACTCCGACGACGCGGTGCAGGCGCTGGTCGCCGGGGCGGTCCAGGACATGGCCCCGGCCGATGTCGCGGTGGTGAGCGTGCCGGTGGAGATCCGAGAAGCCAGCCGCGGCGAGCGACTCGTCTCCATCGGACCGATCACCGTCACTCGAGGCTCGGCGACCTCCCTGAAGGCCATCCTCGGCGGCGCGCTGGCGCTGCACGTCCTGCTGGCGGTGCTGCTGGTGTGGGTGGTGCGCAGGCGCCGCTCCGTGGCCGCCGCCGCGACCGAGGCCGAGGTGGCCTGACGACAGTTCTGTCCGCGGGGTGCCGCGGACCCGAGACGAATACGAACGGAAGAGTGCAAGGGGTGGACGATGTCGGCTGATTTTCTCGAGAACACGCAGTACTACGTGGACAAAGCGGCGAAGGCGCTCGACCTACGCCCGGATGTCACCAAGCAGCTGAAGACGCCGCATCGAGAAGTGCGAGTCGAGCTGAACATCCGCATGGACGACGGCAGCATCGGCACCTTCATCGGCTTCCGTGTGCAGCACGACGATGCCCGCGGCCCCTTCAAGGGCGGGCTCCGCTACCACCACCACGTGGACGCCGAAGAGGTGACCGCGCTCGCCTCGCTGATGACGTGGAAGACGGCGGTCGCCGGCGTGCCCTACGGGGGCGCGAAGGGCGGGATCGCGGTCGACGCGCGCAAGCTCTCGACCGGCGAGACGCAGCGGCTCACCCGCCGCTTCATCGACGGCATCCACGACATCATCGGCGCCACCACCGACATCCCGGCGCCCGACGTGAACACCAACGCTCAGGTGATGGCGTGGATCTTCGATCAGTACACGAAGTACCACGGGTACGAGCCCGGGGTCGTGACCGGCAAGCCGGTCTCCCTCGGCGGCTCGATCGGCCGAGCCGCCGCGACCGGCCGCGGCGCCGTGTACGCCACCGAGGAGCTGCTCGCGACCCTCGGTGAGCCGATGGAAGGCAAGAAGATCGTCATCCAGGGCTTCGGCAACGTGGGCAGCTGGGCGGCCCGGGACTATGTGGCTCTCGGCGCGAAGATCGTCGGCATCGCGGACATCTCCGGGGGCTACGTGAATCCGGAGGGCATCGACGTGGAGGCGGCGATCAAGCACCTCGAGAACAACGACACCCTCGAGGGCTTCGCCGCCGAGAAGGTCTCCGGCGAGGCCATCCTCGTCTACGACTGCGACATCCTGGTGCCGGCGGCCCTCGGTGGCGTCCTGACGAAGGACAACGCCGACGACGTGAAGGCGACGATCATCGTCGAGGGCGCCAACGGTCCCACCACGCCCGAGGCGGACGAGATCTTCGCGAAGAAGG
>JABAOG010000251.1_pt1 | contig 14243 bp, 11 predicted proteins | sample 7062131 | NCBI WGS metagenome assembly JABAOG01 (sample SAMN14538629, study PRJNA623070) | marine sediment metagenome | biome: marine biome [ENVO:00000428]; feature: marine pelagic biome [ENVO:01000023]; material: deep marine sediment [ENVO:00002113] | place: India: Arabian Sea | collected...
GGTGAAGGGCGTTAGAATTAGCCCTTATGACAAACCTGATCGGACACCAACTTGATAATTATAGAATTGATGCCTTGCTGGGCGAGGGCGGCATGGGGTCAGTTTACCGCGCTTATGACGTCAACCTGGCCCGACCGGTAGCGGTAAAAGTTATGCACCGCCAGTTCGCCAACAAAGAGGTCTTTCGGCAGCGCTTTCTACAGGAAGCCCAGGCCGCTGCCCGCCTCAGCGACCATGCCTCTATCGTCAATATTTATGATTTTGGCCTGGAAGCAAACAATCTTTTCATGGTCATGGAGTTTGTGCCCGGGGCCAGCCTGGGGGCCTTCATCAAGCGCCTCCACGAGCAAGAGCAGGTGATCAAGCTAAGTGAAACCTTGCTTATCCTGGCCCAGGTGGCCGATGCCCTTGGCTATGCTCACCGGCGGGGGGTCGTCCACCGGGATGTGAAGCCGGACAATGTGCTTTTGCGGCCGTTGGACGAACCAGACCGTCCCGGCGAGCTGCCTATTCGGGCCGTTGTCACCGACTTTGGCCTGGCAAAATTGATTGAAGGCGGGGTTCAGACCCAGACCGGCACTTTTCTAGGCACCCTGCCTTACATGTCACCGGAACAAAGTATGGGCCGGGATTTGGACGGCCGTTCCGATATCTACTCCCTGGGCGTCATTCTTTACCAACTGGCAACCGGCCAACTGCCCTTCGACATCAAATCGCCGACCGATGCCGTCATGAAGCATATGAATGAGATCCCGCCGGACCCAACCGACATCCGGCCGGGGCTGCCGGTTTCAATTGAAAACATTATCAAAAAGGCGATTGCCAAAGCGCCAGGGGATCGCTTCCAAAGGGGGGAGGAAATGGCCGGGGCGCTCCGTAAGGCGGCTGCCGGATTGACTGATGAGGATGTGACCCGCTTCGCGGCCCATGACGCCGTTGTCAGCCTGGCCACTCAGCTTGTCCCGATGGCTTTCGCAATCGAGCCAAGCCGCCTGGGATTCGAGATGACGGCCCTGCCCGGCCAGGATCGGCTTTTAATCGCCCGGGCCGGTGAAAACCCCCGGAGCATTTCCTTAGAGAAGGACAGCTATACTATCGGCCGTTCTGCCGGTAATGACATTACCTTGACCGGCGAAGGCATTTCCCGAAAACATCTGCGCCTGGAAAAGCGTGGCGGCGGCTGGCAAGTGGTGGATTTAGGCAGCACCAATGGCACCTTCCTGGAAGATAAGCAACTGACGCCCCAGGTACCCCAACTGTGGACGGCCGGACAGGCCTTGAAAATTGGCCCTTATCTCATCAATTTGCAGCAAATCGAGGCGGCGGCGCCATTAGCGGCGCCCCGGGCTGAAACGCATCTTNNTTGCGTTTGGAGAGCGGCGGCATTTGCCGGGTTCTGATAAAGAACGAAGGCAATACTGCGATGACTTACCAGATTTCCGGGCATGATCCGGCCGGGGTAATCAACTTTGAGACCGTCGGCAGTCCGGCTGTGCCGGCTTCCCTTACTATTGGGCCAGGACAGCGGGACACCATAGACTTGCAGTTAAATGTGAAAGATAGGCCCTTAATTGGCAGTTTGAAGACAGTGCCGTTTGAGGTTCAAGTCCGCTCCCAAATGGGGCAGCAGCAAATGATGTCTGGCCAGTTGGATATTCAGCCGGTATTGCCGCGCTGGGTAATTCCGCTGGTGGCGGTGTTAGCGCTCATCTTGTGTCTGACCGGCGGGGGTTTGCTGACATTCTTTAATAACCAGAGTGCCCGGGCGACGGAAACGGCCGAGGCGGCAACAGCAATATTTGTCGCCGCGGCTCAGACGGAGGAAGCATTGGCCGGAATCGCCGCGCAGGAAACGGCAGCGGCCCTTGAAGCGACCGGTGCCGCAGCCACAGCGACGGCCGAAGAAGCAGCCCGCCTGGGAGATGATGACGATGATGGCCTGAGCAACAGCCAGGAAAGTGAATTATCAACCGACCCGGAAAACCCTGATACTGACGGCGACGGCTTGACAGATGGCGAAGAGGTCAACCAGTACGACACCGACCCCCTGAACCCGGATTCGGAAAATGATGGCTTATCTGACGGGGACGAGGTCAACATTTACAACGCCGACCCTAACAATCCGGACACAGATGAAGATGGCTTGACGGATGGCCAGGAGGTCAACGAATATGGCACCTCTCCAACCGAGCCTGATACCGACGGGGATGGGTTTAATGATGATGTCGAAATCAGTAACGGGACAGATCCCCTGGACGCCAATGATCCGGCCCCCACAGCGACAGTCACACCGACCCCAACAGATACACCAACTCCAACTGCCACGCCGACGGCCGTGCCCAGCGAACCGTCTATATTAGTTTATGCCTCAAATGACAGCCTTTTGGCGCTGTCGTTGGAGCTGGTGGATGGTGAATTACAAGCGGCCGAAACCACTGAACTGGCAGTCGGAGACGGCTTTAGTCAAATAAAAATCTCGCCTGATGGTGAAAAAGTAGCCTTTTTGCAAACATTGATCGGCAGCAATAATCAGTTATTCATCGTGAATATAGACGGCACCGGTTTGCAGCATATTGCCGACTCTGGCGAGTTGTCCCAGGATCCGGTCGGCGGCGCGGACCCGCAGATTACCAGGCGAATTGTGGGCGATTTCCAGTGGTTATCGGACAGCGAGCGGCTGGCCTACAACACTTATACCATTGGGGTTGAGGCGCCGGGGCTGCAATTGAATGAGGATTTATGGATTGTCGATCTGAATGGAGATCTTCTCATTGAATACCCGCCAGATTCAGTTGGCGGGACGTTTGATATATCTGGTCAGGATCAGATAGTGATGGCAACAACAACAGAGGTCATAAGGATGGACCTGGATGGCAGTAATCGCCAGACTGTGATTACGTTCCCGTCTGCGGCCACCTACAGCGAATATGCTTATTATCCTGAGCCAAAATGGCTGCCAAATGGCGACACAGCATACGTGACGATTTCTAGCCCCGACCCAATTTTTGAAGACCAGATTGCAACCTATTGGCAAATTCCAAGCTCCGGTCCGGCCGAAGAACTGAATACGGTAGATGGTATTTTCCTGATGGACCATATCTATCCTGCGCCAAATGGTAATCATACTGCATTTGTCAGAATTCTGTCGGACCCCAGCAACCCGCCGCACGATCTCATCATTGGCGATGGGCAGGCGGGCGATGTTGAGACCTATGGCGCGTCGGCTTTCCAGTTGGAATTTTATGAATGGAGCGCTGATAGCCAGCATTTTCTGTACAGATCCCAAAACAATGGGGGGGTGTTCCGTTATCACGTCGGCCGTGTTGGGCAATCGCCTCTGGTAACCGTAGTTCCTGGCAATGAGACCGTTTTGACGCCCATGTGGGCGACGAACACGACATTTGTCCTGGCGCTGGGTTCTACCAACGACTGGCGTATCANNGAATCTGGATGGGGCTGAACAGCTGTTGGTGAATGTGACCGTCACAACGCCAGTTTTTGATGTGTGGACCCCACCACCCACTGATTTCGCACCATAGTAGTCGGCTAATAATTTAGAATCGATTTTGCCCCGAGCGAGCTTCAAAAAGCCACAGCATTTCTTGTCCGTAACCGTCCAGGAGTTATCCTGAGCAATTCAATTTATTTATCTGGGATTGCCAATGTGAAATTGTGGTTTTCTCTCTTCCCACAAATTTGATAAATAGTGCCCCTTTTTCTTTCATTAATCCCTTAATTTTGTTCAAAAAATAGGCTGTTTTGACAAAACTGGCAATCTATCTATAATTTTGAGCCAGGTGCAACAGAAGTTTTATTTGTCCCCATTTAAAAACTGGTGGATAGAAGTTGAGGATGTCAACGTGCCAGGCAGCCTTTTTCCACTGTCCAACCAGACCCATTTGCCGCCCGGCGAATGGCGCTCTGCGGAGCAAAATGAGGCTAATTTTCCCATTGTAACTTTCAAAATTCCCAGCTGTTTGCTGCCTGCTTTGAAGAGGAGGAAGGAGAAAAGTGAGTCGTCGTAAAAAATATTTGATCGTTGCCCCGGCTGTCTTGTTCGGGGCATTTCTTTTGATTGGTTGTCGTGATGAACCAGACCAGTCCCCAACCGAGCTGCCTGCAACAGAGACACCGGCTGAGACAGAAACGGCCGAGGCTGAAGTTGAGGCGACGACATCGGTGACTGTTGAAGTCACCCGAATTGTTGTTGAAACCGAAGTGGTGGAAGTGACACCAGAACCTGAAGTAACTTCCAAACCGGAAAAGGAGCTGGTCGTTTGTCTGGCGGCGGAACCGCAAACACTCTACCCTTACAGTTCGCTGCGGTTGGGGATGGAAACAACCCATTTGCTTCAGGGCATCTATGAAAACATGTATACCACGCTTTCATTTGATTATCAGGCCCGGGGCGTTGAGAAGTTGCCCAACCTTGCCGATGGTGATGCCGTGCTTGTGCCGGTTGAGGTGAACGAAGGGGAAGTTGTCTTGGATGTCAATGGCGAGGTCGTTGTCTTACAAAATGAGGTAACTGTCCAGAATGCTGATGGCAATACAGTCAATTTTGTGGGGGAACCAATCACTATGATGCAACTTTCGGCCGAATTCACATTGAAACCTTTGGTTTGGTCAGATGGAGAGCCGGTAACGGCCGATGACTCTGTGTACAGCTTTGAACTGGCGGCAGATCCGGCAACACCGGTCCCCAAATTCTTGGTCGAGCGAACGGCCGAATATTCGGCCGAGGATGATCTCAGTATTAAATGGGTTGGCATACCGGGTTATTTAGACCGGACCTATTTTACGAATATCTGGACACCCTACCCGCGTCATTATTGGGGCGCGTTTTCAGCCACAGAATTGCTCGCGGTTGAACAATCAAATCGCATGCCACTCAGTCATGGTCCCTTTGTTGTCGCCGAATGGGTGGCCGGGGATCATATTCGCCTGGAGCGCAATGAGCATTATTACCTGGCAGCTGAAGGTTTGCCGCGCGTAGATGCTATACAAGTGCGTTTTGTCCCTAATGCGGACCAATTATTGGCCCAAATATTAGAAGGCCAATGTGATATAGGCACGCATGATGCGCTGGGGATTCGGGAGGCAGAGGCGTTGTTGGAAGCAGGTGACAACAATTTATTAGCACCATATTTCGAAGCCGGTTCTGTTTTTGAACACATCGATTTTGGCATTAATTCTGCACCTGCATACGCTTCAACCCGGCCGGACTGGTTCGAGAATGTTCAGGTGCGACAGGCTATTGTCATGTGTACTGACCGGCAGGGGATGGTTGATGATTTTCTTTTTGGACAACCTGAAATTATGCACGCCTATGTGCCTACGATTCACCCCTTGTACCCAACAGATGTCTCGGTCTGGCCTTATGATGTTGCCGGCGCCAACACCTTGTTAGACAATGCCGGACTGGTCGATTCTGACGAGGATGGCATTCGAGAAGATCCGATTTCAGGGTCGCCTTTTGCTGTGACGTTGTTGTCCACAATTGGCAATGAACTTGGTGAAAATGTAGCCGCTGCTCTGGTAGAAGATCTGGCAGATTGTGGCATTGAGGTGGAGGTGTCATTGCTTCAAGGGGATGTTTATTTTGCAGATGGACCGGATGGGCCTCTTTTCGGCCGCCAGTTTGACCTGGCAGCGTTTCCCTGGTTGATTAGCGTTGAGCCAAATTGCAGTTTATACCTAACATCACGGATCCCTTCGGCCGAAAATAGCTGGAGTCTAAATCATAATAATGAGATTGGGTTCAGCAACCCAGATTTTGACGCCGCATGCGAAACAGCCCTGTCCCTTTTACCTGGTATGGAAGGTTATGAGGCAGCCCACCAGGCCGCATTACGAATTTGGATAGAGCAAGTGCCAAGTATTCCATTATTTTTGAGGCTGCGGGTTGCTGCCACAACGTTAGGCATTCTTAATTTTAGCCTTGACCCGACTCAAGAATCGGAGTTGTGGAATCTATATGAGTTTGACCTCGAGGGGGAGTGAAAATAACTTTTCGAAACCAATCCTAAAAACTTTCTTGGCAAATGAGCCAGGATAGTTAAAATGGTGGGAAGGAGGGAAGTTGGGCTGTGCCTGTCGCCTACAGGTATGTCCAGCAATAATAGATGCCTGTATACCAACAATAATATATAGGTGGAGAAAAGGAAGGTTTCGTGAAGGACATCTTAGAAATCAAAGACCTGAAGACCCAATTCTTTACAGAGGATGGGGTCGTACGTGCCGTTGATGGAATTGACCTGGTTGTTAAAAGAGGGGAAGTGTTAGGGTTAGTCGGAGAATCAGGTTGTGGTAAAAGCGTGACTTCGCTATCGATAATGCGTTTGGTTAGTTCACCAGGTCGGATTGTTCAAGGTCGGATTATTTTTGACGATGAGGATTTGTTAGAGTTATCCGAGTCCGGCATGATGGATATTCGGGGCAATCGTATTTCCATGATTTTCCAGCAGCCGCAAAGTTCGCTAAACCCAGTCTTTCGGATCGGGGATCAATTGTCTGAAGTTTTAAGCATTCACCAGGATATGGGAAAAACTGCCGGTGAAAAGCGGGCGGTTGAATTATTGACCATGGTTGGTATTCCGGAACCAGACACAAGGGTGCGTTCTTTTCCCCATNNGTGGGATGGCTCAACGAGTGATGATTGCCATGGCGCTGGCCTGCGTGCCGGAGCTGTTGATTGCTGATGAACCGACGACGGCCCTGGATGTGACAATTCAAGCCCAAATTCTTGATTTGATGCGGAACCTGAAATCGAAAATGGAGACCTCTATCATTTTAATTACCCATGATTTAGGTGTGGTGGCCGAAATGTGCGATCGGGTCGATGTGATGTATGCCGGCCGAATTGTGGAAGAGGCTGGTGTGATTGATCTGTTTCAGAACCCAAAACATCCCTATACACAGGGATTAATTGGTTCAACGCCGGTTCTCGGGGAGGCGGATAAAGAATTAGAAACGATACCCGGATCGGTTCCAAATTTGATTGACTTGCCGGCTGGATGTAAATTTGCGCCTAGATGTCAGGCGAGAGTAGAAAATGAGCTAGAAATTTGCACGGAGGAAGAGCCGAAATTGAAGATGATTGGACCCGGTCACCTGGTCCGCTGCTGGTTATATGAATAGAGGAGATACGGACGTGGAAGAAAACAAAGAGAGCAGCAGCGGTAAGAAAAAGAAAAGAGGCAAGGTTTTGGTTGATGTTAAAAACCTTGTGAAATATTTTCCGGTCCGCTCCGGATTTTTACAACGCGTATCCGCCTGGGTAAAGGCGGTGGATAATGTCTCCTTTCATATTTATGAAGGCGAAACAATGGGGCTGGTGGGCGAGTCAGGGTGTGGCAAGACAACTGTCGGCCGTACCCTGCTTCGTCTGATTCCAGCAACCTCCGGTCAGGTTTACTTCGATGGAAAAGATGTCTTCAATTTAGGTGGAAACGACTTGAAGAAGCTTCGCCGGGATATGCAGATTATTTTTCAAGACCCATTTTCCTCACTCGATCCGCGAATGCCCGTTGGCGAAAGTATTGCAGAAGGACTGCAAATTCATACCGACAAAAGTGGTCAGGAACGATATGATATTGTTGTTGAGATGTTGACCCGGGTTGGACTTCGCGCGGATCACGCACGCCGCTATCCGCACGAATTTTCTGGTGGTCAGCGGCAGCGAATTGGGATTGCCCGCGCTTTGGCGTTACGGCCGAAACTAATTGTCTGTGATGAACCTGTCTCGGCCTTGGATGTGTCCATTCAGGCCCAGGTACTAAAGATTTTGCGAGAATTGCAGCAGGATTTTGGATTGACTTATTTGTTCATCGCCCATAACTTAAGTGTTGTGGAGCATTTCAGTGACCGGGTCGGGGTCATGTATTTGGGGAAGATGGTTGAGATTGCCAGTCGGGACGATCTCTATGCAAACCCCCTTCATCCCTATACCCAATCTTTGATGTCCGCAATACCAGTTCCCGATCCATCGTATAAGCGCCAACGGATAATACTGCAGGGAGATGTACCCAGCCCCTTAAACCCACCCAGCGGCTGCCGTTTTCACACGCGCTGTCCCTTAGTTTTTGATAAATGTTCACAGGAAGAGCCGCCTTTAAAAGATTATGGCAATGAACACTTTGCTGCTTGCTGGCTGCTGGAAAATGGCGAGCCAGGCGCGAGCAAAATCAAGACCGAAAATATTGCGGCCGAAAATGTTAGTGTTATTGGATAAATTTCATGGAAGAAGTTAAACAAATTCTGGTTGTTGATGATTATTTCCAGATGCTGGAATTTTTACGTTCCGTGCTGGAATTTTCCCATCATGAGTACCAGGTTTTGGCCGTGCCCTCAGCCGAAGAGGGTGTTTTGGAGCTGCGCCGGACAAAATTCGATCTGGTTATAACAGATGTCCGGCTGCCAGGGATGAGCGGCTTTGATATGGTTCGTAGAATCAAGCGGTTTAATCCTGATATTCCGGTCATTATGATTACCGCTTACTCTACCGAACAAGGTAAAAAAGAGGCTGATGAACTGGGTGTCAAACGGTATTTCAAAAAGCCGTTGGACCCGGATGAGTTGCTGGCAACGGTCCATTCCATTCTTTATGGGACTGAAGAAACGGCCGAGGACGATACCCAACAAAGCGATGAGGTGACCCTGCCGATCGAGGTCCGCCGCCGTTTAGAAACGCTCCGGTCAGACACAGGCGCCAGATACATTATGTTAAGCGACCTGGCCGGGCAAATTTTAGATGATGGCGGGGGCGGTGAGGAACTGAACCTGACCTTACTGGCGTCGGGCATTGCCGAGAGTATGCAAAAAAGTTTTCTTCTGGCCCAACAGTTGGATAGCCAGGAGCCTTTTACGATCCAATATCAGAGTGGCGAAACGTTTGATTTGTACTTTGCGAATATTGGTCGCGACTATATTGTCTCAATCTTTTTCGACGCCAAGGCTCGGCGTGGCCGTTTAGGCACAGTTTGGGTCTTTGCCCAGCGGGCTATTAGTGACTTACGGGAACTGCTGGCTGATCAGGAGCTACTTCAAGAATCGGTAGAATCGCCAGGTTCGCAGTCCGAGATTCCTGGTTTGGTGGAAACCATCGTAGAAGAAAAACCGGTTGTGGTCGAAGATAGCCCCAGTTCACCACTGGTAGAGGATGCAACAGATCCAGTGGAGCCTGATCCTGAGGATACTCAGGAGATTATCCCCCCCTCTTTAGAAGATATTCGAGAATTCTTGGGCATTGATGCCTCAGATGAGACTGAAGATGTTGATCTGGATTCGTTTTGGGACAATGCGCTTGAGGAGTCAGAGAAAGGCTCATCCAATACCGGTATGTCCCTAGAAGAAGCGCGTAAGCAAGGCTTGATTCCTACAGAATTTGACCAGCCGGGCCAGTCGAAAGAGTCCGAATAAGGTTGATACCGTAGAAATTGTTCTTATTATGCAAATTGCTTGGTTTCACCAATTTACTTGACATAATTATTCTGAAAACACATCATTATTTTCTTTTGGTGTAGCTGTTTTTGATCCGGGAATATTGGATCTGTTTTTTTTGTTTCCTAGCTTGCTTTTCCAAAAAATAGATGATTTTACCGGCAACGTCAGCCTGAGTTGTGCCCTCGATCCCTTCCAGACCAGGCGACGAATTCGCTTCTATAAACAATGGTCCCCGCTTAGAAAGGAGAATATCAATCCCGGCGACACTAAGACCATGTATCTGAGCTGCTTTGACAGCAAAGGTTTTCATTTCCTGGTTTAAGGTCAGGGGTTTAGCCGAACCACCACGATGCAGGTTTGAGCGGAACTCTCCCTCCGCGGCCGTTCGCTGCATAGCCGCCACACATTCTCCATCAATGACAATAATCCGGATGTCGCTGCCGCTAGCTTCAAGGATATATTCCTGGATTATCATTTCCTGGCGAACCTGCTTCAAAAGTTTAAAGATTGCTTCCAGGACTTGCATCTCTTGTACTAAAAACACCCCTCTCCCCTGGGTACCACGTACCAATTTAACGATTACTGGCAAGCCGCCTGAGGTTTGAACGGCCGGTTCCAAATCTTCTCTATCATTCACCAATATCGTATGGGGCATTGGCATGCCGGCTTCTTGCATAATTTGAAAACTTTTAAGCTTGTTGCGAGAGCGGGCAATAGCAATGGCGGTGGCGGTCGTCAGCACACCTTGGGCCTCAAATTGGCGCACAACAGCCAGCCCATACGGGGTAATAGAAGAACCAATTCGCGGAATAATGGCGTGAACATCGGGCAATTCAACCGCCCCGGTGGCTAAAAATGACCCGTCCTCAGCCCTGGCTGGTATGGACAGAGTATCAATAACCCTGACCTGGTGGCCCCGGAGCCGCGCAGCCTGAACCAGACGCCGGGTACTGTATAATGTTTGGTTTCGAGATAAGATTCCGATCTTCATGAATGAAAACTTTGATGATGATCAAAAGGCTCATATGGAGCATAAGTGACCGTCCGCAATAAAGTTAGCGAAATTTGCGGGCGGTTTAGTAATAAGCGGCCACCTGACTGCACTTTTAAATGTTGGCCGCTTACTAAGTGCCAGGACTTTGGTGGGTTACTCTAATGTATTCAATCTTAGGGGTTTTGACAATCAATTCAACCTCGTTACAATTTTTTCTCTCAGATACAGGCCTGAGATTTGTCTAGACCAAATGACCCATTTCAGCAAACGGCCTGAATTTAGATAATAAATTTGAGGCAATTTATGAATTCAGATGTTTCATCAGAAATAGTTACCTATGTTATTGTGCCAACTTACAATGAGGCAGACAATATTGACGAACTGATAGGCCAGTTGTTGGATTTGCCGGTTAATATTGGTGTTATTGTTGTTGATGACAATTCCCCGGACGGCACAGGAGATAAGGCAGACCGGTGGGCAGTCGAGCTTCCAGGTATGGTACATGTAATTCACCGCTCGGGGAAATTGGGTTTAGGCACGGCGTACATTGCGGGCTTTAAATTCGGTTTGGAAAAGTTGAAAGCGGCCCATTTGATGACGATGGACGCTGATTTTTCTCACAATCCATCATATATACCAGCAATGATTACTAAAAGCCGCCAAAAACATGTCGTTATTGGCTCTCGCTATGTAGCGGGTGGCGGCGCCAAAAATTGCACCTGGAAACGAATTGTCTTAAGTCGGGGAGCGAATATGGTTGCCAAGACCTTGTTAGGATTGGAAGCGAAGGATGTAACGGCCGGATTTCGGTTATACCATCGAGAAGTACTGGAATCGATCCCGTTAGATAACATCTTTTCCAGCGGCTATTCATTCTTGGTGGAGATGCTGTTTTTATGCCAACGGCGCGGCTGGCAAATTGGGGAGGTGCCTATCATTTTTGAAGATCGGCGCAAAGGGCAGACCAAAATTTCGAGACGAGAAGTGTTGAAGGCCCAATATACACTGCTGCGCCTTTTCCTGCGGCGGTTGCTGGGTGGTGAACCAAGACGAGCAGCTATTACGATGACCCAATGATGCCCAAGCTGAACGCCCTGACCCTGAACAGATTATTAACGGCTATCGTCTTTATTGCAATTTTCACAATGGCTATTCGGGTTTTGGCGGACACAGATACCTGGTGGCATTTACAATCCGGGCGGTGGATCATTGAGAATGAAACGGTTCCCCGGACAGATCCTTTCTCCCATACGAAGCTAGGCGAACCCTGGATCGATCACGGTTGGCTGGCACAGGCAGTTATTTATCTTTCCTTTGACGCCTTTGGTTATGCTGGACCGGTTCTTTTTGTAGCGGCGATGGTGACCCTGGCGTTTTATTTTATCTGGTTACAGTGCTGGAATGGCGATCCCTGGCTGCGGGCCTTCGTGTTCGTTATTGCGGCCGTTACATCAGGCGGAATCTGGGCAGCACGGCCGCAAATTGTCAGCTTTGCCTTGGCCGGTCTGGTCACCTATTTACTCTACCGTTACAAACGCGGCAGTAATCGGGCGGGGTGGCTGCTGCCTTTGACTGTTGTGTTGTGGGTAAACATCCACGGCGGCTTTGCCATAGCCTTTATTTTGATGATAGCCTATNNCAGATATTGGGGATTGAGACGGGGATAAGCTGGCGCCGGATCGGTCGTTTGCTGTTGATGATGGCTATCAGCTTTCTGTTAGTTCCCCTTAACCCAAATACCTTCCAAATGTGGGCCTATCCATTTCAGACAGTCGGCATCGGGGTGCTGCAGGACTTTATCGCCGAGTGGCGCTCCCCAAATTTTCACGAACTTCATTTTCATCCCTTTATTTGGATGTTGCTGGCGGCTTTAACGGTTTTAGGGTTGTCGAAAAAGCGGGCTGATTTTGTTGATTTGACGCTGGTGNNCCGAAATATTGCCCTGTTTGCCCTGGTTACAGCGCCGGTCATTGTCCGCTATGGGACGCCGATCGTCGCTGATTGGCGGGAAAGGATCTTGAAACGGGAGCCAGAAGGAGAACGGCCGGACGAAGAAAGACGGCCGATTTTCCTCGTCGTCAATTGGCTGTTGTTATTGTTAATTATAGTGGTGGCCCTGATTCGTATTAGTGGCCCGATCAGCACTCAGGCCAATGAAGCGGAGCAGGCGGAAAATTTGCCGGTTGCGGCCATCAATTACCTGCGCGAGAACGAACCGCCGGGGCCAATGTTCAATAACTATAATTGGGGTGGTTACATTGTTTGGAAGCTTCCGCAGTATCCGGTTTTTGTAGACGGCCGGACCGACCTCTATGGCGATGAATTGCTCCGCGAGTATCTAGCAACAGTTTTCGCCAATTCGGGCTGGAAGGAAACATTGGACGAATACGGTATTAAACTGGTTTTTGTCGAAACGGCCGCGCCCCTGGCCAAAGAATTGCGGCAGGAAACGGGTTGGGAAGAGGTATACCGGGACGAGATGGCTTCCATTCTTGTGAGGCAGAGTATAGATGGATAGGGATTGGCGGCCGTCCGGGCTGGATTGGCTGTCGGTGGCCGTTATTGGGCTGCTGGTTCAGGCATTTTGGATGGTGCAGTTGGAACGGCCGACCTACATGGATGCTTATTACTACACCACAAATGGCCAACAGTTGGCTACGGGAGCCGGTTTTGAAGAGAATATCATCTGGCAATTTTTGGATGAACCAGCGGGACTGCCTACGCCAAGCCACACCTATTGGATGCCATTCGCCTCGCTTTTAGCGTCAATCGGGTTCCGATTAGCGGGTACTTTTCGGGCGGCGCAAATGCCATTCTGGTTATTAGGGGGACTGCTGCCATTGCTGGCGTTTACCATCTCCTGGCAGCTAGCCGGCTCGCGCTGGCAGGCCTGGGTGGCGGCGATGTTTACCGCCGCCGGCAGCTTTTATGCCGCTTTTTTGAGCCAGCCAACAACCTTTGCCCCCTTTGCCTGGGCCGGCGGCGGTTTCTTGCTGGTCCTGGCCGTCGTGTATCGAAATCAATCATTTAATTATGGGTATTGGCTTCTGGCAGGAGTATTGGCCGGTTTGGCTCATTTAACACGAGCCGATGGGACGCTGTTTTTTTTCCTGGGGCTGCTATTTTTAGGTTGGCAGATTTGGCAGGGACGTACGGTCGAATCAAAGTCTATAATTCGTGTCTATGCGCCGGTGGTTGGCGTCTTTTTGGCCGGTTATTTAGCGGGAATGGGCTGGTGGTTTGTTCATAACTGGCAGGTGATAGGACGGCCGCTTTCCACCGTCGGCACCCAAAGTATGTTCCTTACAAACTATGATGATTTATTTGCCTACGGCCGTTCGTTCGACCTGGCGGGTTATTTAGATTGGGGCTGGGGCAATATACTACGCTCAAAGGTGAGAGCCTTGTGGTTGGGCGTACAATCCCTATTTGTCGTGTCAGGCTTGGTGTTTTTAGCCCCTTTTATTATTGTGGGTTGGTTTCGAGCGGTTCGGGACCCGGAGAAGGAAAGATTATTACGGCCGTTCAACGTCTATCTTCTAATCATGTTCCTCGTCTTAACGCTGCTCTTCACCTTTCCCGGGGAGAGAGGCAGTATTTTCCACAGTTCAATCGCTGTTTGGCCCTGGATGGCGACACTGGCGGCAGTTGGGATTGGCGTGGCGGTGGATTGGGTGGCCTCCAAGCTGTCCCATTGGCGGCCGGAACGGGCCAAGCGGTTGTTTTCCTTACTGTTTATTGTCATTGCCTTTGTCGTTAGCCTCGTGATTGGCCTGGCGCGGCTTATACCAGATCCAAGCATTGC
>JABAOG010006544.1_pt1 | contig 14233 bp, 11 predicted proteins | sample 7062131 | NCBI WGS metagenome assembly JABAOG01 (sample SAMN14538629, study PRJNA623070) | marine sediment metagenome | biome: marine biome [ENVO:00000428]; feature: marine pelagic biome [ENVO:01000023]; material: deep marine sediment [ENVO:00002113] | place: India: Arabian Sea | collected...
TTCTCGCCGTACGGATCTCGGTGGTTGCACGTCATCTGAACGCGAACAGGAGGGGGAGTACGACCACGACGGCAGCCGACCAGATGCCGAAGACGGGGAGGTAGTCCATCTGCCAGGTCTCGACGGGGTGGAGCGTCGTTCTGCCGCGGAGGTAGTCGAATGAGAGTCGTGCCGTCCATCCCAGGTTGATCAGCAGGGTCAGATTGAGCCCGAGGGCGGCGATACGGTTGGCGGTGAACCCGAAGTCGGCTACGCGAGCGATCATCGATCCGAGCACCATCAGATCCAGGACGACGGCGCTCACCACGGCGACCAGCTGCACACGGTCCATCAGCCCCGCCGGCCTGGTGGGATCGGCAGCTGAGATTCCGTAGATGACCAGTCCGAGGACGACCACCATGAGCACGTCGAACACCGCCAGAAGATCACGGTCGAATTCGCGTCCGAGCCCGGACACTGCGTAGGCGACTGCCGACCCGGCCAGCATCAACGCAAACAGCGGCGTGAAGATCCTCGTGAGTACCGGGGCCATGTTCTCGACGACGCTTTGCTTCGCCTCGGCGAGCCACGCAGCAACCACGATTGCTCCGGCGGCTCCTGACATGACCACCCACTGCACACCCTCCTCAACGGCCTCCGGTCCGAGCGGCTCCAGGATGAGCAGTGCGAGCGCCGCGAGCACGCCGCCGCCGAGGGCAATGAGCACGTAGTAGATCAACGCCTCTCCGGTCAATCGGACGAAGTCCATCCGACGCTGGTGGGATTGCCACTCGTCCCCGGCGTACGCGACGGCGACGACGAACCACATCGCCACGGGCAGGTGGATCACGACGAGTGCCTCGGTCGCCGAATCATCCGTCCATGGATAGATGTTGATGAGCAGCGCAGCGACGGCGAAGAAGGCGGCTATCGCCAACCCGATCTGCCTCCCGACCTGGTGGCGCCGACCCAGGTAGTAGGCGAGGAACGGCAGCACCAGGAGGCTGGCGTTGCGCGGGTAGAAGAGCTGCGATTCCGGGTTGCCCGGCATGAGGCCGAACAGGCGTGGGACGTGAACCGCCATCCCTGCGAGCACTGTGAAGAAGATCGCCTCCGTGAGGAACGAGTGACCATTCCTCTTCGGGTCGGTGCCGATGACGAACTGCTTCCAGAGCCGCTCGCTGTGCTCGCGGGCGAACTCCCGCGATACGGTATCGATACTGCCCATTCGTTTGACGGCAACGAGGAAGGCTTCCTCGTCTGATAGTCCGGCATCGAGCAGGTCGGCGACTTGGTCGCGGAGGTGGTTTTCCAGTTCTTCTGCGTCTGGTTCGTCGATCGCTCGACCGCGCCCAATGAATTCCCGCCACTCGGCGATCTGGGCTTCGAGTTGATTCACCTCACATTCCTTCGAATGCACGGTGGGCTGAGAAACGTTGCCAGACATCGTCGAGAGTCCTGTTGACGGCGGCCCACTGCCGCCGGTGAACCGCGAGTGCAGCGCGTCCGGCATCGGTGATGACGTAGTACTTTCGGCGGCGGCCGCCCACCGGAGTCCTCCACTCGCTGGTCACGTAGCCGAGTCGCTGAAGTCGGTGGAGGAGGGGGTAGAGCATTCCGTCGGTCCATTCGAGCTCGCCATCGGAGAGCTCTCGCACTTTCTGCAAAACCGCGTAGCCGTAGCTTTCGTTTCCGGCGAGGATGCCGAGTACCAGCGGCGTCGAAGAAGCTGCCACCAGGTCCTTTTCGATGTGCAAGAACACCTCTCTGATACCTTGGAGCATTATACATAGCACTGCAAGGTATTGCTCCTGGGGGGGGGCAGCGAAGGAGGTGTCCAGGTGATAGTCCCCTGCCGATTCGGGTTTGGTGCCGGTGGTCGCCGGCATCAGTGTCGGCGAGCGTCCGCCGGGAGCCGTGCCAGCACGAAGTCGAGTCGCTGCTCAGGGTCCATCACCGGCACACGGACGACCTCGTAATGCAGCGCCCGGTAGTCCCGCTCGGTCCATTCATCGATGAAGGTCATGTGTGCACCGTTGTCGAAGCGGAGGCCGTCGGGGTCCAGGGGCAGTCGATCGAGAATGAATACCGAGGCGTAGCGGTGGCGAAAGCAACGTCCCAGCAGCTCGTTGGGGTCGAGACCGAAGACGCGATACCACGCCAGCGACCCGGGGAGCGCCCCGTCCAGGAAGACAGAATCCTCGTGACTCAGCTGTGACTCGACGGCGCACTGCCGGTCGGCGATCCGGCCCTGCAGCCGTGCGCCGTGGGCGTGAATGTCCTCTATGGTTCGGCCCGCCGCGACCTCGTCTTCCATGTAGCACCGGGCAGTCTCCGGAATCGTTCTGAAATCCCGGCCGGCGAGCAGATCGATGAGGGTCGTTTTCCCGCAGGACGGTGCACCGGCGAGTACGAGCCAGTTGGTCTGACCTTCGAACGGAGTCGACAGGAGTAGTGGGTCGAGGTCTGTGGTCCGGAAGTCGAGCGGAAGATCGTCGCGCATTGGAGCCCTCCCGTTTCAAGGCTACCGGTCGACGGGCCCGGCTTCCGGTGGAGATCGCCCGACGAGCTTCAGCCGGTCGGGCCCGCTGGAGGGAGCAGTCCTGCGGCGTAGAGCGGGGCAGCCGCCGACCACGTTTGCATCAGAGTCGCCGAAGGTTCACCCGTATCACCTGCGACCCATTCCGGAAAGGCCCACCGGCCGGCCACGAGGTTGGTTCGGTTGATCGCCGCACACACCCTGTCTGCTTCCTCATTTCGCCCTGCCAACCGGAGCGCCCACGCGTGGAAGCCGCCGATGAACGGCCACGCCCCACCGTTGTGGTACCGGTACGGTGCATTGCGCCATCTCGGGTCCTGGAACCGTTCGGCGGCGGGATCGACGAGCCCGGATCGGTCGTTTGGGTCCACCGGAACGGCAAGCGCTCTCGTGGCGAACGGTTCGCTCACCGACAGATCGTCGAGGGTGTCGAGGATGAGCGTACGCTGCCGGTCGTCGGCGACACCCGAGATGACGGCGATGCAGTTCCCGAGCACGTCGAGATCCTCGCGCATCCGCGTCGCCTCGAGCGCGGCGGCAAACCACCGTCGGTCGGGATCATGTGCTTCTCGCACGACGGCGGCCAGGACCGGATGCGGCCAGCCGCTGCGGACGCCGGCCGGTGCTTCGAACAGCAGCGTCGCCGGGTCGAGGTTGTCCGGGGGCCACAGCAGCGTGCGCACGGCGGCGGCGGTCTGATCGGCACCGAGGCCGGGTCCGAGGTCGTGTCGGGCGGCGAGCGGCTCGAGGAGCCTGAGGGCCCACACGTAGAGGGAGTTGGTGAGCAGCGTCCTCCCACTGCGGTGCAGGGTCGAGTCCATCCAGTCTCCCGCCGGCGGCACCCACAGGACTCCCATCCCGCTGATGTCGCGGTCGCGCAACCAGCGAAGAGCCGCTGCGGCGGCGGTGAGGAGCGTGTCGGATTCCTCCGGGCTGCAGTCCGGCAATGCGGAGGCGGTGGCGATGGCGAACCAGGCACTTGCGTCGACGGCGCCGTTCTCGTGCCAGTCCCGGTAGAGGCCGCAGTCTCGGACCCAGACGGTGTTCGGGATCTGACCGTTCGGTCGCGCGCAGGATGCCAGGGTCAGGAGTGAGCGCACTCCGGTACGGCGGAGGTCGGGTTCGCCCGATGCGACGGCTCCCAGCGTGGCGACCGCGGCATCGCGGGCCCAGATCGATCGATAGTGGTCGTCCGCAGCCGAAGCGAAGAAGCCGTAGTGGCCGGATGCGCGCCGCAGCACCCCAATCGCCGCCTCTCGAGCGTCACTCTCCTCGGCCGTCGGGTCCATTCGGCCTCCTCTCCATCCGACGGTCGAATTCTCGCGGACCGGCCTGGTTGCTGCGGCGATCAGTCGNNCAGGTCGCCGGTGGGTGCGCCACGGATCCCGGTTCTCCTCACCTCCGCAGCCAGGACGTTGATCTCTCCCTCGAGTTGATGCTTCCGTTCCACCAGCTCCGCCCGGGTCGGCCGTCGTGTCCTCCTGCGCCACATACTTCGATGGTAGGAGCGCCCCGGGGTTGGCGGTGCGTGCGTCGTATAGCCTGGGGGAAAGCCGGAGGTGCCGGGGCGCCGGCGCGGGTCTCGTCGAGAGGTGGACGGCATGGTGGACGTACTGGCGCTGATTGCTGCCGGGCTCGTGTTCCTCTGGGGCGTGAGCCACATCATCCCGACCAGGCAGGTCGTGGCCGGATTCGGGGATATCAGCGAAGACAACCGGCTGATCATCACGATGGAGTGGGTGGCCGAGGGTCTGAGCTTCATCTTCGTGGCGGCGTTGATCGTCGCCGTGACCTGGTCGGGCGATACCCCGGAAGCCGCCGAAGATCTGGTCTACCGGGTGGCATCAGGGTTCCTGATCGCCATCGGGGCCTGGACGGCGATGACGGGCGCCCGGACGGGCGTGATCTGGTTCAAGGCATGCCCGGTGGTGATGTCGGTGTGCTCCGGACTGCTGATCACGGCCAGCTTCCTGTGATCGGTCGGAATGTGCTTCGAGCGGGTGCGGTGTGAACCTTTGCGCCGATTGAGAGCCGGAACTCGCCGGCGCTGGGCGCAAACGAGGTCGCCATCCCGGACTCCGGCAGTCCGCCGACGAGTCGCCGTGCCCGCGCAGGTCCACGGTCACCACCCAGGCCCCGCTTGCGACGAAATCGGGCGCCACGAACCGGCGCTCCAAGCGGATGGCGCCGGCGCCGGGCAGGAGTTCGGACCGGCCGCACGGGGCTGTATGGGGCCGGGCGTAGCAAGGACCCTCTGATAGCCTCGCCGCATGTCCGAGATCTTCATTTCCCCCGACGAGATCTCCATCGAACTCGACGGCAGAGCCAATCTGCTCCAGACGGCGATCGAGGCGGGCGTCGGTATGGCCCATCTGTGTGGTGGACGTGCTCGCTGTTCGACGTGCCGGGTCCGGATCGTCGAGGGCCTGGACGCCCTGTCCGACCGCACCGACGCCGAGCGGGCGATGGCCGACCGTCTCGAGTTTCCCGACGAGATCCGACTGGCGTGCCAGACGGAGACTCGCGGATCGGTCCGTCTGTGGCGCCTCGTTCTCGACAAGATCGACGTCGAGATGGCGTCGCAGCTCGGCAAGGGTCACTATGTGGGGCCCGTGGGTCGGGAAGTCGCGCAGGCTGCAGTCATGTTCTCGGACGTTGCCGGGTTCACCGCCATGTCCGAGGTGCTCCCCGCCTACGACGTGGTTCACATCCTCAACCGGTTCTTCGCCCGTGCCGGGGCGGCCGTTGCCTCGCACGGCGGCCGAGTGGACAACTACATGGGGGACGGCCTGCTTGCCGTGTTCGGTATACAGGGCGAGGCGGAACCTGCGTCTGCCGCCGTGCAGGCCGGCCTCGAACTCCTCGAGGTTGCCGCCGACATGCACGGCTACGTGGATCGCATTTACGGATGCGGCTTCCACATCAGGGTTGGAATCGCGCTGGGCGAGGTGATCTTCGGACTGATGGGAGACGAAGCGAGCGCGCGGGAGACGGTCATCGGCGACGTGGTGAACACGGCGAGTCGCCTCGAGTCGGCGAACAAAGCGGTGGGGACCAGCATGCTCGTCACCGACGAGGTCCGTGCCAGGACGTCGAATACGGTCGAGTTCGGTCGGGAGTTCCACCTCGACCTGCCCGGCAAGGACGGCCGGGTGCTCGCCCATGAGGTGGTCGGCCGGATTTGAACGCTACAACCGGAATCTTGGACCTAGCGAGGTTTGCAGCCACGCAGGATGGCGATCCGGGCGCCCACAGGCCCTACGCGCCTCGTCCGTCGTCTTGGAGGAACTGGAGCATTCGGGCGTCGACGGTTGCCGCGTGTGTGAACGACATGCCGTGACCGGACTGCGGCACCAGTTCTGCCTCGAGATGCGGGATCAGCCGGCGCGCCCTCTCCAGAGCCTTGGCGGCGTCGTAGATGACTTCGTCCTCGCCGATGAGCAGCAACACCGGCATCGTGAGTGCCCGCAGTTCGTCGTCTGAGAACACGGTCGGCATGACACGACGCACCTCGGGTGGTACTCGGAAATGTTTCCCACCGAGCCAGATGAGGTCGAGGACTCGTTGAGCGACATCGTCACCGGGGGTCGCTGCGAGGCCCATCCATGCGAAGAAGGAGTTCATCATGCCGCGTGTTGGGATGATGCCCGACAAGATGGCACGCACGAAGAACTGTTTGGTCAGCGGCTGGAGACTCGCCGCCGGGGAGAGGAGCACGAGCTTCTCAACCCGCTCTGGTGCCGTCTTGGCGAAGCTGAGGCCGATCCACCCACCGAGAGAAATGCCGGCCAGGCGCACCCGATCGAGGTGCAGTCCGTCCAACGTGTCGGCCAGCCACGCAACGAAGTCTGAGGAATCGCGGATTGGATCAGCCGGGATGCTCTTGCTCGGATGCCCCATCGTGTCGACGGCATACACCCGGTAATCCTCGGCCAGGTCTGCGATGTTGGGCAGCCAGATGGTGAGCGTGGTCATCGTCCCATGCAGAAGTACCAGGGGCGGCCCATCGGTGGGGCCGCTGACGACGACATGGGTGCTCCCGAAACGACTCTGAACCTGCCGCTCCTCGAAGGGAACCGGCCACAACTCCATGGTCGTGTCGTAGGCCGAGCGATACTCGGCTTCGCCGGTGTCGGACTTGAAGGCGGATGTGTGTGTCACCGTAACCTCCCGCGTCCACCTTCAGCGACCGGAGCCGCGAGATCCAGAGCCGAAAGTCACATTGGCAGATCTCATCGGTGACCTCCAGCCCCCAACGCCCGGTGCTGCGTCGACGGTGCCGCGGGCGGGCTAGGGGTCATCGGCCTCTAGCGGACGCTCTGATCCGGTCCGTACAGTGTGAGACACGAGGAGAGGATCGATGACCAAGCTCGATTCTTTCAATCCCCGGACCGGCGAGATCGTCGGGTCGGTGGCCGTCACCGACCCGGCCGACGTCGCGCAGGTGGTCGCCCGATCCCGGGAGGCCTTCGGACGGTGGTCGACGCTGAGCCACGCCGAACGGCGTCGCTACCTGACGTCGTTCAAGCACACGCTGTTGCGCAACACAGACCGGGTGGCGGAGTTGCTGCACGAAGAGGCCGGGAAGGATCTGGCCGACGCCTACACCTCCGACATCTTGCCGACTCTGAATGCGGTGGACTACTACGCCCGCAAGGCCGAGCGTCTCCTTCGACCGCGGCGAGCTGCCATGTGGCCGTTTCTCGCGACCCGTGGCTGGACGGAGTATCACCCGCGTGGGGTCGTTGCAGTGATCCCGGCCTACAACGCTCCGTTGTTCCTGGCGACGCTCTCGATGGCTCCGGCGCTCGCCGCCGGCTGTGCGGTGGTCGTCAAACCGTCCGAGCTGACACCACTGACCGGTGCGTTGATCGCCGATCTGGCCGATGAGGCCGGATTCCCCACCGATCTCGTTCAAGTTGTCCAGGGTGGAGCGGAAACAGGAAGGGCGCTGGTGCGCTCCGGTGTGGACCTGATCGTCTTCACCGGGTCACCCGGGACCGGGCGAAAGGTGGCCGCGGAAGCAGCCGAGCGGCTCACTCCGACGATTCTGGAGTTGGGTGGCAAGGATGCCATGGTGGTCCTCGAAGACGCCGACGTGCGTCTCGCTGCCCGCGGCGCCGTCTGGGGCGGCACCTTCAACGCCGGCCAGATGTGTATCAGCGTCGAGCGTGTCTACGTGCCGGAAGTGATCTACCCGTCGTTCCTGGCCGAGTTGGAACTCGCCCTGAACCTCGTCACGGCAGGCTCCGGCGACGATCGCGACGTTGGTGCGATGATTGATCCACACCAGGTCGACATCATCGACGACCAGATCGCGGACGCTGTGGCAAAAGGGGCGACGGTCCGACGTGGCGGCCGTCGGGTGACCTCCTCGGCCGGGTGCTTCTACGAACCGACACTGCTCACCGACGTCGACCACTCGATGAGGATCATGCGCGAAGAGACGTTCGGGCCGGTGGTGGCGGTGATGCGGGTACCCGACGAAGAGGCGGCGCTCCGTCTGGCCAACGAATCGTCCTACGGGCTGCACGGTTCGGTGTGGTCGAAGGACAAACGGCGGGCAGCACATTGGGCGTCCCGGCTTCATTCCGGTACCGCAGCCGTCAACGACCACATGATCAACCCGTTCATTCCGGGCCTCGGCTTCGGTGGAGTCAAGGATTCCGGATACGGCGTCGAGCTGGGCCCCGACGGCATCCGGTCGTTTTGCTACCCGCAGAACATCAGCTCACCCCGCTGGATGTCGACGAGCCGGCTCCTCCTCGGCTTCCGATGGAACCCGCGCCGCCTCGGACCGCGCTACTGGCGCAACTTCGCGCGTCTGCTGTATCGCTGGTAGGTGACCACCGACCGGCCTCTCGTATTTGATGGATTCTCCGCAATGCAACAGCGCGCTGCGCGCAATTGCATTGCGCAGAAACTTGTTGTGCCGGACCGGCGCACTCCGTCCGAGCGTTTTCCGGGTGACACCGCCTGCCCGGCCAACTAGCGTGCCCGCCAGGAGGGCCCATGACGTGTAGGAACTGCGGTGCCGAGAACCGCCCCGGAGCGAAGTTCTGTTCTGAGTGCGGCGCGGCGCAGGCGCTGGCGTGCGCAGCGTGCGGATCGCCCATCGAACCGTCGGACAAGTTCTGCTCAGAGTGCGGCACCCCCACCGGCGGAGACGCGGCGGTCGGTGCCCAGACCAAGTCACCGGGCCCCGACACGTCAACGCCGGAAGAGCGCAGGTTGGTGTCTGCCCTCTTCGTCGATCTCGTCGGGTTCACCCCGCTCACCGAAGCCCGCGACTCCGAAGAGGTGCGGCACATGCTCACCGTCTACTTCGATCNNCACATCGCCCATGAGGACGACGCCGAGCGGGCCGTGCGAGCGGCCCTCGAACTTGTCGATGCCGTGCAGGCAGTTGGCGATGAACTCGACCTCCCCGATCTGCGTGCCCGGGCCGGGGTGGTCTCGGGCGAGGCCGTGGTCAGCGGCGACGGCAATGCGACTACGGGCCTCATCGTCGGTGACACCGTGAACACCGCCTCGCGCGTCCAGTCGGCTGCTGCATCCGGCGATGTACTCGTCGGCCGGTCGACCAGGGATCTTGCCTCCAAGTCGATCGAGTTCGAACCGGCCGGTTCGCTCGACCTGAAGGGGAAGGAAGGGCCGGTCGAGGTATTCCGAGCCGTGCGCGTCGTCGCCGGGGTCGGAGGAACCCGTCGGGCGGACGGCCTCGTCCCGCCGTTCGTGGGACGGACGGATGAACTGCGTCTGCTCAAGGACAACCTGCACTCCGTGCAGCGGGACGGCAGGCTGCGCCTGGTCTCGATCGTCGGCCAGGGTGGGATCGGGAAGAGCCGCCTGCTCGACGAGCTGTGGAGCTACGTGGACGGCCTCAGCGATGTCGTGTACTGGCACCACGGTCGCTCCCTTCCGTACGGTGAGAACGCAGGCTTCTGGGCGATCGGGGAGATGGTCCGTCAACGGTGCGGGATCACCGAGGGGGACGACGAGCACAAGACCCGCACCCGGCTTCGCACCGCCCTCGCCGAACTCGTCTCGGACGCCGACGACCGGGCGTGGATGGAGCCGAAGCTCGAGAATCTCCTCGGGATATCTGAGGCGGTGGCAGAGCGGGCGGAGCTGTTCGCCGCGTGGCGGATGCTCTTCACCAATGTCGCCGCCCTCGGGCCGGTCGTGATGGCGTTCGAGGATCTCCACCTCGCCGACGATGGCATGCTGGAGTTCATCGAGGATCTCGCCGAGATCGCCGCATCGGAGCCGATCCTGGTCATCACCCTTGCGCGTCCTCCATTGCTCGAACGACGGGTCGGGTGGGGTTCGGGTCGGGCGAGCAGTGTCAGTGTTCACCTCGGGCCCCTTGCGCCGCCGACGATGGAGGAGTTGCTGCGAGGGGTCGTTCTCGACGCACCCGTAAGCCTCGTCGCCCAGCTCGTCGAGCGTTCGGGCGGCATTCCGCTCTATGCCGTCGAGATGATCCGCATGCTCATCGACCGCGAGCTGATCCGCCCGGTGGGCGAGCATCGCTTCGAGACGGTGGGCGAAGTCGGGGGTGTGGAGATCCCCGATTCGCTTCACGGCCTCGTTGGAGCCCGCCTCGACCAGTTCGGTTCCGAGACGAGAGCGCTCATCGCCGACGCCGCCATCTTGGGGCAGTCTTTCCGGGCCGAAGCCCTCGCCTCGCTTCGCGACGAGCCGGTCGAAGGGCTGGAGGACCGTCTGGCCGAACTCGTTCGCAAGGAGATCCTCACTCTCAACCGCGACCCGCGGTCGCCCGAGAAGGGCCAGTACCAGTTCGTGCAGTCGATCATTCGTGAGGTCGCCCACGACAGAGTGAGTCGCGCCGATCGGGTGCGACTTCACCAGCAGGTGGCCGCCTTCTATGAGTCGCGAAACGAGCCGGAACTCACCGGGATCATCGCCAGCCACTACCTCGATGCCCTCGAGGCTGCAGGGGACGGCGCAGGAGCAGATGAGCTCCTTCCGCGGGTGATCACCAGTCTGCTGAATGCCGCAGACCGCGCCGACCTGCTCGGCTCCTACGGCCAGGTCGTCAGTCTCTGCCTGCGCGGCGTGGATCTCACCGCCGACCATGGCCCGAGAGGTGAGCTGCTGACCAGGGCCGCACGTGCCGCACACTCAGCCCTCGACGAACGAGCCCGTGAGCTGGCACAGCGGGCCATGGTGGAGTTCGACGCCGCAGCCAGCCCGCTCGGACGAGTGAAGGCGGCGGCCGTGTACGCCAAGCTCCTCGACGATGTGGGCGAGTCGAACGATGCGTGGCCCGCCTTGCTCGAAGCGCTGGAGGCCGACCCCGGAGAGACCCCCGACCACGTGGTGGCGATGGCGGAGCTGGCCCGATCCTTCATGCTCGACGGTCGGCCGCAGGGCGCCGACTGGACCGAGCGGGCGCTTGCTCTCGCCGAGCAGCTCGACATGATCCCCACCATCGCCGAACTCTGGGCCACCAAGGGTGCCGGTCTGGGAACGGCGGGCCGCCTGCGCGAGGCTCGAGTGATCCTGGCGGCCGCTCTGGACCTCTCTCGTGAACATCAGTTGAGCGCCACCAAGCGTCGTGTCACCGCCAACATCAACTACCTCTCCGGGACTCCGCTCGATCCGTTCGTGGAGGAACGCATCGAGGATGCTCGCCGTATCGGCGACCCTCGCCTGCTCCTCGAAGCCCTCATGAGCAAGGCGGGCCGCTGGCACGTCACTCTCGACATGGACGAGCACTTCGAGGCGATGGCCGAGATGGAGACCATCCCGATGGATGCGGCAATGGCCGACCAGGTGGATGAGTTGCGATCCGATGTCGAACTGGTTCGGGGCGAGGTGGAGCGCGCCAGCGCCGCCGATGAAGAGCGGTGGCAGCGCCAGGGAACGGGCGATCAGCAGATCCAGTCGAATCGTGAGGTTTCCAGGGCCCAGCACGCGTTCTACCGGGGCGACCTGGTGTCTGCCGTTCGCCTGGCCCTCGAGAGCGGGCATCGATCGCCGGTCGGTCATCAGTACAACTGGGCGACGGTTGTTGCCCTGCGGATGATGGACGCCGACACACTGCGGCGAGTTCGCGAGGCGGAGGCCGAGCTCCCGAGACTCAGGGTGGCCGGGATCCGTGAGCACGGCCTCGAAGGCGCCCTTGCAGCACTCGACGGTGACCTGTCCGAGGCCGGGGCACGTTTCGCAGCGTCGATCGAGATCGCCGACGAGTTGTGGGGCCCGATCTACGGAGGGATGATCCGGGCGTCGACTCCGCTCTACCTCGGCGGCGACCATCCGCGGGCGCGTGAATGGGCTGGTGAGACCCGTGCCAACTGGGAGCGGGCGGGGTTGAGCACCCTGCTCGACCTCTACGCCGAGCCGTTCGCCCTCATCGACACTGCAGCCACGGCGGAGACCGCCTAGGACATCGAGGGCAATGCCGGCAGCGCGGCTCCGCTGCGGCACCGGACGTCGATTTGCCTGCCCGCCGGTCGATCCGGAAGCGCCGGTCGATCCGGATTGCCCGTGTCGAGCATTCTTGGCCGGCGAGTGAACCGATCGTGCGAACCGGCGCGCCTGCTAGAGCTGAGCCGGTTCGCCTCCGAGCTCGGGGTGAATCTGGGAGAGCAGGACGCAGGGCCCGCATCGATCCCAGACCCCGAAGAACGCGAATTGAGTGGGGTTGCCACAGACCAGGCACACACGGACACCGGTGGGTTCCGTCCCGTGCGGTNNCAACATCTCTCGCCTGTTTCGCCGTACGGCGGCAACGAACTCCGGCCTCATCCCACACCGATCCGGCGCCGTGCCGTGCAGACGTCCCACAGCATGGGTCTCGCCGACGACCAGTGTGGCCGGCTCGCCACACACCCGGCGGTTGCGATCGGTGCGTTCCGGCTTCGTGGCTTTCGTCACCCGTTCCTCGTCGGCAGACTGCTCGGAACCAAAAGGCCAATTACCCGAAGCAATGACTACGGCAGCCATAGGCGGACCGGGCTGTTCACGGCGGCACCACGGCCGGTCTCGATGTTGAACGTCTCGATGGTCTTCTGGCGTGGGTCCCCGCCGGCGTAGTCGGCATTGCGGCCGCCGACCACTATCCAGCGGCCGTCGAACTCGAGCCAGAGCACCGGCGCGTCGAAGGCGATGCGCGCCAGTTCGGCACCGGTGGAGGTGTCCTTGACGACCACGATCGAGCTCCAGAAGTGTGACTCGGCCCGGTCGTCGGCGTGGTCGACGTAGGCGATGGTGCGGCCGTCGGGGGAGAGGCGGGGGGTCGAGGCATAGTCGTCGCCCAGCAGATCCACCGTTCCTCTGGTCAGTTCGACCAGATTCCCCTCGGCGTCGCCGATTCCGGCGACTCGCACTCCGGCCCTTTCCGCGTAGAACGCGAAGCCCGGGTCCTCGCTCGTGAAAGCCGGGAAGTCGGACGTGTCGAGTCGGTCGCCGGTCGGTCCGAACACCTCGGAGGGGCAGCCCTCGAACGGCACCACACCCCTGCCGAGCAGCGCGGGGCAGGATCCGGCGTCGCCGCGTTCGGGGGTGTCGATGGGTGTGATGGAGAAGCGATCGGACCCTGCCTCGTACGCCAGCGCCAGGCCACCGTCGATCTCGACGAAGTTCTCGACCAGCCACTGGGTGCTCCAGGTCACCGAGTCTCCGCGCCATCGCTCGACGGCGTCGAAGCGGCCCAGGACCAGGTCGTCGGGTAGGTCGTCGTCGAAGAGGGCACGGGCGAGCGGCCGGGACTCTCCTGGGACCAGCGGAGGTAGGTCGGCGATGATCGGCTGACCCTCGAACGTAGCGATGCGGATGGTGGCGGTCTCTCCGCCGGCGATGTGCGTCACGGTGACCGTCGAGGCGGCCTGTGATGTCACCGGATCCACCAACCCCGGTCCATCGGAGGTCACGTCGTACGGACCGAGGCAGAGATCGGGACGGCACGATCGTTCGAGGAACTCGGCGGGGATTTCGTCGACCTGGGCTCCGTCGGGCCAGATGCCGTTGTTGTCCATGGAGAAAGCGGCGATCTCCCACTGTCCGGCGGCGAGTGCCGCCAGGTATCCCTCGACCATGCGCTCGGCGTCCATCTCCGTCCAGGCGATGATCGGATCGCTCGGAATCGTTGTGCTCGGCATCGTGCTGGTCGGCGAGGGGGCCGGTCCGGTGGTCGGCGTGATCGCAGTGGATGGTGTGGCGACCGTCGTCGGGGTGCTGACCGCGGTGCTCGTGACCGGTTCGACCGGAGCGTCGCCTTGTGTGCCGATGAAGACGAAGGCGGCGGTGGCGACGACGGCGAGGGCGGCTGCGATGTCGGCGGCGGCGGTGCGGAGTCGTTCGTCGACCCTCATGTCGATTCCCCCAGCTTGTCGGCGAGTTGCTTTCGGGCTCGTTTGAGGTGGGTGCGGACCGACTCGACCGAGCATTCCATGATCTCGGCGACGTCGGCCAGTTCCAGGTCGGAGAAGTAGTGCAGGGCGATCGCCTGCGCCTGGCGAGGGCTCAATCGCCGGATGGCGTCGAGCGTGTCGATGGTGGCATCGGGAAGCTGGGCGGTCGACGACGGGCGAAGCCACGGCAGGTACTTGCGTTCGGTTGCCAGCCGGCGCCGTCGCGACACGGCCTTGTTGGCGACCACCCGGCGGACCCAGGCGCCCGGCGAGTCGTACGCCCCGATTTCGTCCCAGCGATTGAGCGCAGCCATGAATCCCTCCTGGGCGA
>JABAOG010000898.1_pt2 | contig 14228 bp, 11 predicted proteins | sample 7062131 | NCBI WGS metagenome assembly JABAOG01 (sample SAMN14538629, study PRJNA623070) | marine sediment metagenome | biome: marine biome [ENVO:00000428]; feature: marine pelagic biome [ENVO:01000023]; material: deep marine sediment [ENVO:00002113] | place: India: Arabian Sea | collected...
TCGACGAACTCCGCGCTCACCCTGCTGCGAGGGGCGACACCGGACGACCAACTCGGCCGTGCCACCGCGGCCCATCAGGTGGCCCGCTCTCAGGGGTTCACGATCGGGGCGGCGCTCGGCGGTTCCGTGATCCTGCTGGCGGTCGCCCGGCGGGTTCCCGACCTCGAGCAGGTGCGGAGGGTGCTGGCCGGGGAATCCAACGCGGTCGGACCGGAGGCGGCGCAGGGCATCGCCGACGGTTTCGCGCTCACCGCCCTCGTGGCTGCTGCAGTCGTGGCCGCCGGCCTGCCGGCGATCCTCCGGCTGCGCCGCCACCTGACCGGCGCGAGCGGCACCGGGCAGGCGTAGGGACCGAGATCCGGCACGGCGCGGATTCGGTCACGACCCGGCGTCCTAGTCTTCGTGGCAATGGTCGACACAGGAGCAGCCGGATGACCCTTCTCCATCCCCACCACCTCGATCGCTTCTATCCAGACGATCGTTCCCGCGAGGTGATGCGCAAGACGGTCGAGTTCTTCGAGGCCAAAGGCAAGCAGCGGATAAAGGAGGACGACCGCAACGCCACGTGGTACCGGGACTTCCTCGACTTCATCGGAAGCGAAGGCATCTTCGCCACCATGTGCACGCCGGCCGGGTATGGGTCGCCCGACGCGCGCTGGGACACCTGGCGCATCTGCGAGTTCGCCGAGATCCTCGGCTTCTACGGCCTGCCCTACTGGTACACCTGGCAGGTGACGGTGCTCGGCCTCGGCCCGATCTGGATGAGCGACAACGAGGAGCTCAAGACCCGCGCCGCCCGGCTTCTCGAGGAGGGAGAGATCTTCGCGTTCGGCCTGTCCGAAAGGGAGCACGGCGCCGACCTGTACTCGTCAGAGATGACGCTCACCCCCACCGGTGACGGGACCTACGTCGCCAACGGAAGCAAGTACTACATCGGCAACGGCAACGAAGCTGCGATGGTCTCGACGTTCGGGACGATCGACGGAACCGGCGAGTACTGCTTCTTCGTGGTCGACTCACAGCACACGAACTACGAACTGGTCAAGAACGTCGTCCACAGTCAGAACTTCGTGGCCGAGTACCGGCTGGTNNCATCCTGATGCGCGGCGACGATGCCTGGAACGCCGCGCTGAACACCGTCAACATCGGCAAGTTCAACCTGGGGTGGGCTTCGATCGGCATCTGCACGCATGCCTTCTACGAGGCCGTCCATCACGCCGCTCATCGACATCTGTACGGGATGACGGTCACCGACTTCCCCCACGTTCAACGCCTGTTCACCGACGCATACGCCCGACTCGTCGCCATGAAACTCGTCGCCTTGCGTGCCGCCGACTACATGCGGTCGGCATCTGCCGAGGATCGGCGTTATCTGCTCTACAACCCGGTCGTGAAGATGAAGGTGACGACGCAGGGCGAGGACGTCATCAACCATCTGTGGGACGTGATCGCCGCCAAGGGCTTCGAGAAGGACACCTACTTCGAGATGGCCGCCCGCGACATCCGGGCCCTGCCGAAGCTCGAAGGCACCGTGCACGTCAACATCGCGCTGATCGTGAAGTTCATGGAAAACTACTTCTTCCGCGCCACCGACCTCGAACCGGTCGGGCGCCGAGACGACGACGCCAACGACGACTTCCTGTTCGACCAGGGTCCGGCCAAAGGGCTGCGGAACATCGTGTTCCACGACTACCGGCAGGTGTTCGGCCGGTTCGATCTGCCGAATGTCGCGATCTTCTCCGAGCAGGCCGAAACGTTCAAGACCATGCTGGCGCTGGAAACGCCAACGGAGGAGCAGGCGCGCGACACGGACTGGCTCCTCGCGGTCGGCGAGATCTTCACCTTGGTCGTCTACGCGCAGTTGGTGTTGGAGAACGCGGAGATACACGACATAGAGGCGGACCTCGTCGACGAGATCTTCGACGTCGCCGTGCGAGACATGTCCCGCTTCGCCACCATCCTGCACGGGAAGTCGGCAACGACCACCGCGCAAGGGAAGCACTGCCTGGAGATGATTCGCAAACCGGCCGAGGATCCGGATCGGTACCAGCGGGTCTGGATCGATCACGTGTTTGCGCTCCGTGATGCCTACCGGATGGCCGACTGAACCGCCCGGCCCGATAGGTCAACTCCCGGATGTCGTACCGGCCTAGCCGTCGGATCGCTTCTGCCGCTCCATTCGGGCTTCCACCGCGTGGCCGGCGACGACACTCAGGAACGACACCAGGATGCCGAGTCCGAGCAGCACGTAGACCATCGTGAACACCTTTCCGGGGGCGGTGGTGGGAGCGAGGTCACCGTAGCCCACCGTGGTCAAGGTGATGACGGAGAAGTAGAGGGAGTCGAGCACCGCCCAACCCTCGACCCTCCAGTAGAAGACCGTTCCGGTAGCCAATAGGAAGCACACCAGAAACGTGAGCGCCCGGAACTTCGGATCGGCCAGGCCTCGACGCACCGCATTCGAGAAACCACGAACGAGCGCCAGGAACGAGATCATGCCGGAACCGTAGCCGGTGGGAGCGGACGAGATGTCGTGTGACAGAGTATTCGGACCCTGTTCCGCATGCCGGACCGGCGATAGGGTGACCTGTACGCCATCAACTCGACCCTCTGCAGACCCCTCGGAGCCGGCTCGTGGGGCAAAAAGAAGGCCTCCCCGACGATGAGTGCTGTAGTTCAAGTACAGAACCTTCGGAAACACTACGGCCGGTTCGTAGCGGTTGAGGATGTGACATTCTCGGTCGAAGAAGGCGAGATTTTCGGGATTCTCGGCCCCAATGGAGCCGGAAAGACTTCGACGGTCGAGAGCCTCCAGGGCCTCCGCTCGATCGACGGCGGCGAGGTGAGTGTCCTCGGGCTGGATCCCAGGCGAGAGTCTGCCGCCCTCCGCCGCCGCATCGGATCCCAACTCCAGGAATCTGCACTTCCCGATCGGATCAAGGTCCGGGAGGCGTTGGAGCTGTTCTCCTCGCTGCACGCCGGGGGCCCGCCGTGGGAGTCGGTCATGGAGCAGTGGGGTCTCGGCGAGAAACGCGACGCCACGTTCGGTAGTCTCTCCGGCGGCCAGCAACAGCGACTGTTCGTCGCCCTGGCTCTCGTCAACGACCCGAGACTCGTGTTTCTCGATGAGATGACCACCGGCCTCGACCCGTCCTCCCGTCGGGTCGCCTGGGATCTGATCAGACGGATCCGTGATAGCGGCACGACCGTCATACTGGTCACCCATTTCATGGACGAGGCCGAGCAGTTGTGCGATCGACTCATCGTGATCGATGACAAGCGAGTCGTCGCCGAAGGCACGCCACAGGACCTGATCGACCGGTATGGAGGCGGTGTGCGCGTCCTGTTCGGCCATGAAGGTCCGGACCTCGGATGGCTGGCCGGAATTCCTCATGTCACCTCGGTGAGCAGGCAGCGCAAGCGCTACGAAGTGAGGGGCGATGGCCCGGTGCTCGCCCACGTCGCAGCGGCACTGGTCGAACATGGCCTCACACCTACCGATCTTCGGCTCGAGCGGGCCTCGCTGGAAGATGTTTTTCTCAGCATCACCAACGGGGAGAACTCGGGATGAGGTTGCTCGGCCGAATGTCGTGGCTGGAACTCAAGCTCTTCCTGCGCGAGCCCCTGACGGCTCTCTTCGCCCTGGTGCTGCCGCTGCTGGTGCTGTTCGTGATGGGTGGCGTGTTCGGGAATGAAGCCCAGGCCGACGTCTACCGTGGCGTGGGGGCGATGAACTACTACGTTCCCGCCTATGTTGCCCTCGTGACGGCCTCGGTCGGCCTGATCAGCGTGCCGGTCCACATCGCCGGTAACCGGGAGCGCGGGGTACTCAAGAGATACCACGCCTCCTCGATGCCGGCCGGACAGATCGTTGGATCACAGGTCGTCGTCACTTTCGTGATCTCGGCGGTCAGCGCCGTCGTGCTGGTGGCAGTCGCCATGCCCCTCCACAGTGTCGTCGAGCCCGCCTCTCTTCCCATGGTGCTGGTGGGCTTTGGACTGGGCGCACTCGCCTTCTCCGCCTTTGGCGTGTTGCTCGGAGCGGTGCTTCCCACCGCCCGTGCAGCTCAGGCACTCGGCGTGATGCTGTGGTTTCTGATGTTGATGGTCGGCGGCGCCGGACCACCGCCGGAGGTCCTGACGGGGGCCATGGCGACCGTCGGCGACCTGACTCCCCTGCGCCATGCCGTGCGTATCATGCAGGACGCGTGGTTGACCCTGGATGCAGGGTGGTCATGGATCATCGTCGCCGCCATCTTCATCGTCTCGTCGCTACTCGCCCTCCGCCTGTTTCGCTGGGAGTGAGCGGCCGCCGGCCCGGCTAACCGGGACGACCCGACCGCTGCGGGACGACGGCGATCTGGTCTCCCCCGAGCGCCACGATCTGCACCGACGCCCCGTAGAGGCTCTTGATGTTCTCCGGCGTCAGCACGCGGTGTGGCTCTCCGACCGCGCGCACCTCCCCCGCTCCCAGCAGTACGAGCCGATCGCAGTACTGGGCGGCCAGGGTGAGGTCGTGGAGCGCACTCACAACGGTGAGCGACTCCTCACTCCGCAGCTCGTCGACCAGTTCCAGGACGTCCTGTTGGTGGCCTACGTCGAGAGCGCTGGTCGGTTCGTCGAGCAGGAGAAGCGGGCTCCGCTGGGCCAGTGCCCGCGCCAGCGTCACCTGCTGGAGCTCGCCGCCCGACAACGAGCCCAGCGACCGGAACGACAGGTCGCCGAGATCGAGACGGTTGAGGGCGTCCGCCACTACCTGCAGGTCGGTTCTTCCCTCGACACCAAAGTAGGGGATGTGGGGCGTGCGTCCCAGCAGCACGTAGTCGAACACGGTCATGTCGACCGGCAGGCTGGGACGCTGCGGCACGAGCGCGATGGCCCGTGACCGCTCCGCGGCGCTGAGGATGCGTGTGTCCCGACCGTCGAAGAGAATCTCTCCGGTGACCGGCACCGTTCCGACCACGGCCCGCATGACACTGGTCTTGCCCGATCCGTTGGGGCCGACCAGTCCGAGCCACCCTCCCCGCTCGACGTCGAAATCCACGCCCTTGACCGCTTCGAACCCGTTGTAGGCAACATGGAGGTTCCGAACAGAGAGCGCCGTCATCGCATCTTCCTGGACGACCGCATCACCAGCGCAAAGAACGGGGCCCCGAGGAAAGCCGTCACCACCCCGATCGGCAGTTCGGCCGGGGCCATCGCCGTGCGGGCCACGAGGTCGGCGGCGATGAGAAAGGCACCGCCGAACAGCGCCGAGAGCGGAATGATCACCCGGTAGCTCCATCCCGTCAGCAGGCGGACCGTATGGGGAACGATGATGCCCACGAATCCGATCAGACCGGACACGGCGACCGCCGCCGCCGTGCCGAGGCTCGCCGCCACCACGACCCACCCGCGTACGCGGCCCGTCGACACGCCGAGGCTCCGTGCCTCCTCGTCTCCGACGGCCAGCACGTCGAGCAGTCGACGGTGCACGAAGATGATCAGCCCGGCCGCCGCTGCATACGGCAGCGAAAGCACTACCTCACGCCATCCGAGTGTGCCGATCGAACCGAGAATCCACGAGTAGACCTCGCGGAGCGTGTCCGTGTTGCGCTGCTGAACGAAGGTCTGCGTGGCGGTCAGGAACGACGCCACGGCCACACCGGCCAGTATCAATGCCACGTTGCTTCGGTCGCCGAGCGTCCGCCCGACGGCATACGTGAGACCGACACCGACCAGCGCCCCGGCGAAGGCGGCGATCGGCAGCAACTCGATCGGACCGAGCGCCGCCCCCGGTGCGAACACGAAAGCCAGCGTCGCTCCGAAGCCGGCACCGGCCGCCACGCCGAGCAGGTACGGGTCGGCGAGCGGATTGCGGAACACGCCCTGATAGGCGGCCCCGGAGACGGCCAGTGTCGCCCCGACGATCCCACCCAGCGCCACTCGGGGAAGCCTCAGCTCCCAGAGGATGTCCAGTTGCGTCGCGGTGAGTTGATGCGAGACGTCGATGAGCGGCAGCCCATCGAGGAGCGCCCGAATGACCTCACCCGCCTGCAGACCGGCCGGGCCGATCAGCAGTCCGGCGAGGGCCGCCGCCAGCAGCGCCACGACGCCACCGGTGACCTGGCCCCAGCGAGGCCTGCTCGCCCGGGGGAGATCCGGCCCGACCTCGAGGCTCATCAGCCGGCCAGGCCGGACACCGCGCCGGCGACGACGCGCAGAAACTCGATGGTGCGCGGTCCCCAACGGGAGGAGATGTCAGCGTCCACCACGATCACCGAGCCCGACTGCACGGCGGCGATCTCGCCCCAGCCGGGACGTTCGCGGACCGTCTCCAGAGATTCGCCGCAGCAGTCTGTGACGAAGATCAGGTCCGGATTCGAGTCCACGATGTACTCGACCGAGAGTTGCGGGTAGCCGGGAATCTCGGCGTCCGCCGGGTCTGCGATGTTCTCGAGGCCGAGTGCCGCATATACCTGCCCGATGAACGTCGACGAGGTCACGGTGTAGAAGCTGGGATCGAGTTCGTGGTAGTAGGTCAACGGCTCCTCGAGCGATGGAAGTCCGTCGAGGATGGCTTCGAGGTCCGACGACAGCCCTTCGACGAGCACCGCTGCTTCCGTGCGATGTCCGGTGGCAAGCCCGATTTCGTCGATCTGACTGAAGATGCCGTCGATGGTTTCGACCGCCGGCATGACGAGCACGGGAATGTCAAATGTCTGCAGGCCGGCGACGACCTCGTCGATGTCGTTCGAGACCAGGACGAGGTCGGGCTCGTAGGCGACGATCGCCTCGATGTTGGGGGTGAACCCGGACAGGTCGGTGACCGGAGCCGTTGCCGGGAAAGTCGAGTACTCGTCGACGGCGATCACCTGTTCACCTGCGCCGACCGCGAAGAGCATCTCGGTGGCGGTGGGCGAAAGCGAGATGATGGCGGCGGGTCTGGCCTCGATCGTCACCGCTCCGTTGCCCGCCGACACCGTGACGGGGAAGTCGCCGGCGACCGGTGGCGCCGTCGTAGACGTGGCGGTCGTCGAGGTGGTCGGAGCCGGGTCGGTGGTTTCCGGACCATTGTCGGGGCTCGACGTCGAACAGGCGGTCAGCACCAGGGCCAGGACCGCAGCGATGGTTCTCAACATGAAACATCCTCCTGCCGGAGGATGAAGGGGCCTAGGTGACCTGGGGAGGTCACGAACGCTGCCTTCACCCGAGACTTGTTCGTGGCCGCCGGAGCAGGCGTCCTGGCTCGTCCCCGTCTGGGGCGTCACAGTTGCGGGACAGCGCCGGAATCCAACCGAACTTCGCTGCCTCGACGGCATCCGGGATCTTGTGCCGGACGGTCTCAGCATAGCGCCGGCTTCTCCCCCTCCGCCGCCACCCCACGGCATCCGGCGTGAGTATCTCCCGCCTCCCGTGAGCAACCCACGCAAGAACGGAGCGCGGGATGGAGTAGCGTGGGTTCGTCGATTGGAGGCGCAATGAGTGACTGGTCCGCGGGACAACCCATCCAAACCGGCGAGGACTACATCGAGAGCCTGCGGGGGCGCAACCTGACCGTCTACTTGATGGGTGCGAAGGTCGACGAACCGGTCGATCACCCCATCATCCGTCCGTCGATCAACGCGATGGCGGCTACCTACGACCTGGCCGTCGAGGACCCCGACCTGGCATCGGCGCACTCCGCACTCATCGACCGCACGGTGAACCGGTTCCTCCACGTCAACGAGAGCGCCGATGATGTTGTCTCGCAGAACAAGATGCAGCGACGGTTGGGGCAGATCACCGGGACCTGCTTCCAGCGGTGTGTCGGCATGGACGCCATCAACTCGACCTTCTCGGTGACGTACGACATCGACGTCGCGCACGGCACCGACTACCACGCCCGCTTCACCGCCTGGCTCGCCGAGATGCAACGCATGAACTACGTCATCGGCGGAGCGATGACCGACCCCAAGGGCGACCGGTCGAAGGCCCCTTCCGAGCAATCGGATCCCGACCTGTACGTCCACGTCGTCGACCGGACCGACGACGGCATCATCATCCGGGGCGCCAAAGCGCATCAGACCGGCGCCATCAACTCACACTGGTTCATCGTGATGCCGACCATCCGGCTTCGAGAAGCAGACCGGGACTATGCCGTCACCTGCGCGGTACCGGTCACCGCACCCGGCGTCACCTACATATACGGCCGGCAGTCCTGCGACACACGCATCCTCGACGGAGGCGAAATCGACGCCGGAAACGCCATCTACTCGGGGCAGGAAGCGATGATCGTTCTCGACGACGTATTCGTGCCCAGCGAGTACGTGTTCATGGACGGCGAGTACGAGTTCGCCTCGGACCTCGTCGAGCGGTTCACCAGCTATCACCGTCGCAGCTACGTGTGCAAGAGCGGCGTGGGAGATGTGCTGATCGGCGCCGCCGCGCTCGTCGCCGAGTTCAACGGCGTCGAGAAGGCGTCGCACATCAAAGACAAACTCGTCGAGATGAACCACCTCAACGAGACGATCTACGCCGGCGGCATCGCCGCCTCCCACGAATCGTTTCCGAGGGAGGCCGGCAACTGGGAGAACGACGCGCTGCTGGCCAATGTCTGCAAGCAGAACGTAACCAGGTTCCCGTACGAGATGGGTCGCCTGGCGCAGGACCTGGCCGGTGGCCTGATGGTGACGATGCCGTCGGAACAGGACTTCGCCCACCCTGAGGCAGGACCCATCGTGGAGAAGTACCTGAAGGGACGCGACGGCGTGTCCACAGAGAACCGCATGCGGATCCTTCGCCTGATCGAGAACATGACGCTCGGCCGCAACGCCGTCGGGTACCTCACCGAGTCACTGCACGGGGCCGGGTCTCCACAGGCACAGCGGATACTCATCGGACGCCAGGCCAACATGGAGCAGAAAAAGGGATTCGCCAGAAAACTGGCGGGAATCGGCCGCGAGGAGACAGGCTGATGGACGAGTCACCCGATCCCAGGGCGTCCCGCTTCGAGGAGGCCGGCGTGGTTTGGTGGACGAGTGCCCGCACCTACCGGCCGGGCGACTGGGCGCACTACGCACTGGCCGCGCCCGGCGTCGCACTGGCCGCCGTCATCCTCTGGATCGCGATCTCCAACGGAACCCTCGCCGATTCGTGGGCGACTCCGGTGATCGTGGTCGGACTGTTCGCCTACGGATGGTTCGCTCTCACGAAACGTTTCAACCGCAGGACGATCACGCTCGACGGGGAACGCCTTCGTGCCTGGGACGGACCGCTCTATACGCTGGCCAGCAAGGTGAACGTGGACGTCGCCGGGGTCGGAGAACTGGAGACGACCGAGCGAAAACGACTGACGATGCCGCCCACCCACCTCGTCAAGACGTACGACGTCGACGCCCGGGGCGTCAGGGGCCACCTCATCAAGAAGCTGCCCAGTCGGGAAGAGGCCGATCGGATTCGGGCCGGCCTCAGCGCAGCGTTGCGAGCATCCGGCTCGTAGCCCCGCCGAATCGAACATATGTTCGCTAAGATGAGGGCATGTCGGATGCGCCGGCGATCCTCCACGCAGACCTCGATGCGTTCTACGCCTCCGTAGAGCAACTCCTCAGCCCGGCTCTCCGGGGACGACCGATCGCCGTCGGTGGCGGGGTCGTGCTCGCCGCCTCGTACGAAGCGAAGGCATTCGGAGTCCGCGGCGGTATGCCCGGTCGCCTGGCCCGCGAACTGTGCCCGCAGCTTCAGTTCGTCCCCGGCCACTATCAGGAGTACCAAGCGTTGGGCGATCAGGTGATCGATATCGTGCGTGACTTCACTCCCCTGATCGAGCGGATCTCTATCGATGAGGCGTTCGCCGATGTCGCCGGGTCCATCCACCTCTTCGGACCTCCCGGCGAGATCGCCGCCAAGATCCGCAGCCGGACCAGGAACGAGGTTGGACTGCCCGTGTCCGTCGGAGTGGCCAGGACCAAGCACCTGGCCAAGATCGCTTCGCAAGTCGCAAAACCCGACGGGATGATCGTGGTCGACCCCGCCACCGAACTCGAGTTCCTGCATCCGCTTCCCGTGGATCTCATCTGGGGAGTGGGCCCGGTGACGATGAAACGACTGCACGGGATGGGCATCACGACGATCGGCGAACTCGCAGCCACGCCGGGCCGCTCGCTCGAGCATCTTCTCGGTCGAGCCATCGGGTCGAAACTGGAAGCGCTCGCCTGGAACCGGGACCTGCGGGCAGTCGAAGTGACACACCGTGCCGGGTCGGTCAGTGCCCAGTCTGCGATCGGACGGCAGGATGCAACAGAGGCCCTCATCGCCACGACGCTTCGCCACCTCGCCGACCGCGTCGCCACACGACTCCGTGCCAAGAACCGGGCGGGCCGCACGGTCACCGCCCGCGTCAGGTTCGCCGACCTACGGTCGGTCACCAGATCGGTGACCCTTCCGGCGTCGGTCTCGGCGACGTCGGTACTGGCCGGCATTGCAGCCGACCTCGTGCACTCGGCGCTTGCCGATCACCCATCGGAGCGCCAGATCAGCCTGCTCGCCATCGCCGTCTCCCACCTCCAGGACGAACCGGCTCTGCAACTCGAGTTGCCGTTCGAGCTGGGTGACGACGACCGCCGTCCGGGAACCGAGAGCGGCGCCGCACGCTGGACGCTCGACCGTTCCGTCGATCAGGTGCGAGCCCGTTTTGGCCGCAACGCCGTTGCCTACGCGTCGGTGGCACTCGCTGGGAACCCAGCTGTCCCCGACGACTTCCGCGAACTCGCCCAGAAGGACTAGCGGCCGCTACTCCGCACTGCTCGGGCTTCGGGACCGGTTGGCCACCGAAGGGATGTCGACGAGTTCCGGAGCCCAGCCTCGCTCGATCGGCTTGACCCGCAGACGTGCATCGACCACCTGCACCCCGGAGCCCGGCTCGAGCACCTTGACGGGGTTGAGGTCCATCTCGGTCAATTCCGGGACCGCATCGATCAACGCCGAGACCCGCAGCAGGGCTTCCTCCACAGCATGCACGTCACCTGCGGGCATTCCCCGGTATCCCTCGAGCAGCCGGTATCCCTTGACCTCCTTGACCATCGTCGAAGCTTCGAGGTCGGTGAGCGGCACCGGGCGAAACGCCACATCCTTGAGCAACTCGACGTACACCCCGCCCAACCCGAAGGCCAGCAACGGACCAAACGACGGATCCTCAGTCATGCCGATCAAGACCTCATGACCGCCGGCGACCATCTGCTGGATGAGGACTCCCTCGGGATCCTCGACGGCCGACGACACCCGCTGGAAGGCCTCGCGCACGGCGTCATCGCCTTCGACGCCGAGCAAGACGCCGCCGACATCCGACTTGTGCAAGGCCGACGGCGAAAGCACCTTGACCGCCACCGGGCCTCCAATGGTCCCGGCGATCTCCACCGCTTCATCGGCAGTCTGGGCGACTTCCTCGAGCGGCAGACCGATCCCGAATGCTGCCAGCACGTCCCTGGCCTCGGCCGGCTCGAGCCATCCGCCTTCCGGTCCCAGACGGTCGAGCGCCTTGGTCACGACGTACCTCGCCGTCTTGGGATCGACATCCGGTAGATCCGGAATGGAGCCCTCCGGCACGTCGAGCCATTCGCCGTAGCGAACCGCACGGCTCAACGCCAGCGCGGCCGCCTCCGGGAACAGGTAGGTCGGAATGCGATTCTCCTTGCCGGCCATCAGCTGGGCGGCGTCTTCCGCCTGCATGAAGACCGACAGGAAGGTCTTGCGGCCCTGGTACTCGCCGACGGCCTCGCGCACGGCGGCGGCGATCTCGGGGACTCCTTCGAGTGTCGTGGGGATGTAGATCGCCATGAGCGCGTCGATCTCATCGCTCTCGAGGAGCGTCCGCAGCGTGTGGATGTACTGATCGGGACCTGCAGACGCGATCATGTCGACCGGATTCCGAACAGACGCCTCCGCAGACAAGACGGAGCGGAGTTTCTCTTGCAGCCCGGTGGAGAACTCCTCCATGACCAGTCCGTTCGACTCGAGGGCGTCGGCGGCCAGGATGCCCGGCCCGCCGGCATTCGTGACCACCCCCACCCGGCGCCCGCGGGGCACCGGCTGATTGGCGAGCAACTGGGCGACGTCGAACAGTTCTTCAAGCGTGTTGGTCCTGATGACACCGGTCTGGTGGAGCAGAGCGTCCACCGCCACATCGGTCGAGGCGAGGGCGCCGGTATGGCTGCTGGCGGCTCGAGTTCCGGCCGCCGTCCGGCCCGACTTCACCGCCACGATGGGCTTCGTCCTTGCGACGCGGCGGGCGATTCGGGCGAACTTGCGGGGATTTCCGAACGATTCGAGGTACAGAACGATCACGTCGGTGGCCGGATCTTCTTCCCAAGCCAGCAGCAGGTCGTTACCGGAGATGTCTGCCTTGTTTCCAACCGACACGAATGATGAGATGCCGATGTTCGCGCTGTGGGCGTAGTCGAGAATGGCAATGCCCAATGCTCCCGACTGGCTCGACATCGCCACGTTCCCGCGCGGTGGGTACACCGGCGCGAACGTGCCGTTCATCGAAACGGTTCTGCTGGTGTTGAGCACGCCCATGCAGTTCGGACCGACCATCCGCATTCCGGCGGCTCGCACCTTCTCGAGCAGTCTGCGCTCGAGTTCGACTCCCTCGCCTCCGACTTCTGAGAAGCCCGCAGAGATCACGACGAGCCCCCTGACACCCTTCTCGGCGCAGTCCTCGATGACCGGCAGCACGTAGGGAGAGGGTACGACGACGATGGCGAGATCGACGTCGCCCGGGATGTCCTTCACCGACGGATAGGCGCGAATCGAGTTGACCACGTCCGCCGACGGGTTGACCGGGAATACCGGGCCTGTGAAGCCGTTGTGGACGAGGTTGCGCAGGAGGCGACTCCCGATGCTCCCCGGCGTCCTGCTCGCACCGACGACCGCCACCGAGCGCGGATACAGGATTGGAAGCACCGACGCAGCGACTGCCCGACGTTCCCGGACCTGCTCTCGATCCACCGCATCCTGCGTGTGCTCCACCGGGAAGTCGACCGTGTAGATCCCTTCTTCGAGGGTTCGGTGGAGTGCGTAGCCGCTGTTGCGGAAGACCCGCATCATCCCGACGTTCTCCGGCAGGACGAACGCCCGGAACCCGGTGATGCCGCGGGAGCGCGCATAGATGGTGAGCAACTGCAGCAACTGGGTACCGATGCCGCGTCCCTGGTGGTCGTCGTCCACGGCGAAGGCCACTTCTGCGACCGTCGGGTTGTCCTCGGCGCGGTCGTAGCGTCCCACGCCGCACATCACGCCGTCCTGCGAGACGATAAATGCCATCCGATCGTCGTAGTCGACATTGGTGAAGTACTCGAGTTCCTCGGGGGTCAGCTCGCGCTTCACACGGAAGAAGCGGAAGTAGCGCGACTCGGGTCCCATTCTCTCGAACATGCGTAGCATCGGTTCGCTGTCGACCGGCTTGATCGGCCGGAACTGAGCAACTTCTCCGTCGCGCAACACGACGTCGAACTCGTACTCGGATGGATATGCAGACACCTGAACTTTCCCCTCTAATGCTCAGACCATTGTCTCACTTCGACCCGGTGTCGATTTCCCGACCTCCGGCCCTGAATAGCGGTCACCGGACCCTTAATTGGCCCACTCACCTGACCAGCCGGTCCTCGTCGGCGTAGGGGATGACGTCTACGACCTCGCCGGCTCTGATCGCCTTCTGCAGCTCGTGCCAGACGGGCACGTCGAACAGGTCGGAGTGGCTCTCTTCGAAGCGGTCCTTGAACGGGGAACGAAGCCCCATGAAGTGCCGGAACTCCTCGGGGAACACGTCATCGGGGCCGACGGAGTACCAGGGCTGGTCGGAGAGCTCATCGTCTGGATGTCTCGCCGGCGGGATACGCCGGAAGTTGCATTCGAGGAGCTCGGTCAGTTCGTCGTAGTCGTAGAAGACGACACGACCGTGGCGGGTGACGCCGAAGTTCTTCAACAGGAGATCGCCGGCGAAGATGTTGGCTCCTGCCAGATCCTTGATGCACTGCCCGTAGTCGCCGACCGCCCGCAACGCGGCGGACTCATCAGCTTCGCGAATGTAAATGTCGAGCGGAATCACCCGGCGCTCCACGTACACGTGGGACACCACCACTGTGCCGCCCTCAATGCGCACCGTCTCCGAGGCTTCTGCCAGCAGTTCCTCAAGGAGGTCATCGTCGAAGCGTCGCCGGTCGAACGCCAGATGCTCGAATTCCTGTGCGTCGATCAGGCGGCCGGCACGG
>JABAOG010002487.1_pt1 | contig 14203 bp, 15 predicted proteins | sample 7062131 | NCBI WGS metagenome assembly JABAOG01 (sample SAMN14538629, study PRJNA623070) | marine sediment metagenome | biome: marine biome [ENVO:00000428]; feature: marine pelagic biome [ENVO:01000023]; material: deep marine sediment [ENVO:00002113] | place: India: Arabian Sea | collected...
GCGCGAAGCGCAAAAATACGAAAACCCGATTCCCAGCCGGGAATATATTATGCTCCTGCTTGAGGAGTCAGATAAACCGCTGAACCGCCAACAGATCGCCGAGACCCTGCAACTGGAAAGTGAGGAGCAGCTCGAAGCACTGCGTCGGCGCCTGCGCGCTATGGAGCGTGACGGACAGCTGCATTTTAATCGCCGTGGCGGCTATGGTCTGGTGAGCAAAATGAACCTGGTTCGGGGGCGGGTGATCGGCCATGCGGATGGTTTCGGTTTTCTTGTTCCGGATGAAGGCGGGGATGATATCTTTCTCTCGGCCCGCGAGATGCATGCCTGTTTGCACGGCGATCGGGTGGTGGCGCGTATTTCCGGAATGGATCGGCGGGGGCGTCGCGAGGGCTCCATCGTCGAGGTGTTGGAACACGCCAATCATCATGTGGCCGGGCGTTATTACTTCGAGAAAGGGGTGGGGTTTGTTGTCGCTGACAATAAGCGGGTCAACCAGGACATTATGGTGCCGAACGATCAGGCTTATGGTGCCGAGGACGGCCAGTTGGTCGTGGTGGAGATCCTGGAGTACCCCAGCCGCAGGCTTCAGGCGGTTGGCCGCATCATCGAAATACTCGGTGACCATATGGCGCCCGGTATGGAGATTGATGTCGCTATCCGCAGCCACGATTTGCCCCAACTATGGTCGCCCCTGGTCGATGCCGAGTGCAAGAGTTTGCCCGCCGAGGTGCCTGAGCAAGCCAAAGAGGGGCGAACCGATTTGCGTGAGTTTCCGCTGGTCACCATCGATGGCGAGGACTCGATGGATTTCGACGATGCGGTCTATTGCGAGCCGCGGGGCAAGGGGTGGCGCCTGGTGGTGGCCATTGCCGATGTCTCCCACTACGTAGAACCGGGCAGTGCGCTGGATGGCGAGGCGCGGCAGCGCGGCAATTCGGTCTATTTCCCCGGCAGGGTGATTCCGATGTTGCCGGAGGTACTGTCCAACGGCCTGTGCTCGATCAACCCCAAGGTCGATCGGTTGTGCATGGTCTGCGACATGGAGGTGAGTGAGAAAGGCAAGCTGGGCAAGTACCGTTTCTATCCCGGAGTGATGCGCTCTCATGCACGGTTGACCTATAACAAGGTCGCAGCGATGCTGGTCGATAACGACCAGGCTTTGCGTGAAGAGTATCGCGAGGTTCTGCCTAACCTGGAACACCTCTATCAGGTTTACAAGGCCCTGTTGGTGCAACGGGAAAAGCGTGGGGCCATCGATTTCGATACCACCGAAACCAGAATTGTCTTCGGTGAGGACAAGAAGATCGAAACCATTGTTCCGGTGGTGCGCAACGATGCCCACAAGCTCATTGAGGAGTGCATGTTGATCGCCAATGTGGCTACGGCCGATTACCTGAGCCGCCACAAGATCCCGATCCTCTACCGGATACACGACAAGCCCAAGCTGGAGAAGCTGACGGCGCTGAGGGAGTTCCTCAGCGAACTTGGGCTCTCCCTCAAGGGCGGTGATGAGCCTGAGGGGAAGGATTATGGCGAGTTGCTTGAGCAAATCAGGGGGCGGCCTGATGCGCACCTTATCCAGACTGTGTTACTGCGGAGCATGAACCAGGCGATCTACAGTCCTGACAACCATGGTCATTTCGGTTTGGCCTATGAGGCTTACACCCACTTTACCTCACCCATTCGCCGTTACCCGGATCTGCTGGTGCACCGTGCAATCCGACATATTCACTCCGGTCAGCCGCCGGAGCTGTTCCACTACGGCCTGGATGATATGTTGGTCCTGGGTGAGCACTGTTCAATGACCGAGCGCCGAGCCGATGATGCCACCCGGGACGCCATGGATTGGCTCAAATGCGAATATATGATGGATAAGGTGGGGCAGGATTTTGATGGTATCATCACCAGTGTCACCGGTTTTGGCCTGTTTATCGAGTTGCGTGACATTTTTGTGGAAGGGCTGGTGCATGTTACCGGTTTGGGGGATGACTACTTCCAGTTCGATCCTAATCATCACCGCATGATTGGAGAGCGCACCCGCAAGATCTTCCGCCTGGGTGACAAGGTGCGGGTTCAGGTGGCGCGCGTGGATCTCGATGAGCGCAAGATCGATTTCGATATGATTCTCGAGGAAGCACCGGCGAAAAAATCCCGTAGTAAGAAGCAGGCCCGGCATCATTGAGCGGCACGACCCTGATCTTTGGCCTCCATGCGGTGGAGGCGGCGCTCAAACGCGACCCGGCCGGTATCGAGCAGTTGTGGTTTGACGCTCAGCGCAAGGACCGGCGCCTGCAAAAGCTTGTTGTTCTGGCAGAGAACCAGGGTGTGCGACCCCACTGGGTGTCGAAGAACGAGCTGGACAAATTGCTGCCGGAACAGGTTCGTCACCAGGGAGTGGCGGCGCGGGTCAGGGGAGTGGCCGAGTATAATGAACATTTCCTGGAGCAGTTGCTGGTCGGACTGCAGGAATCGGCGTTGTTGCTGGTACTCGATGGGGTGACCGACCCGCATAACCTCGGTGCCTGCCTGCGCAGTGCCGATGCCGCCGGGGTGCACGCAGTGATCGCACCTCGGGACCGTGCCTGCGGTCTGACGCCGGTGGTGCGCAAGGTGGCAAGCGGTGCAGCCGAGTCCGTTCCTTTTGTTCAAGTCACCAACCTGGCCCGGACCCTCAAGGGCCTGCGTGATGCCGGGGTCTGGGTAATCGGCACGGCACTGGAAGAGGCCTCCGCCTCCCTCTTTCAGACCCGCTTGATCGGACCGGTGGCCCTGGTGCTCGGAGCCGAGGGGAAGGGATTGCGCCGCCTTACCCGCGATAGCTGTGATGAGCTCATCTTTATTCCTATGGTCGGTACGGTCCAGAGCCTCAATGTATCCGTTGCCACGGGAGTTTGTTTGTTCGAGGCCTTGCGCCAGCGAAGCGGCGAATAACCGGCCTGACAGTAAGGTACTTGAGATACCAGGATTGCTGCCCCAAACCCTTCCCACTGTCAGGATCTCCTGAAACAAGGAATTGCGCCGCCACCTTACATCCAGTAGAATGCGCGGTCTTTTAGCATCTCATCCTTCGCTGAGGGATGTAACAATTTGTTTCTCCTTGCTCTGGGCATCGGGTCCAGGGCTTTAAAGCCGAAAGGAGCTTTTGATGAAGCACTATGAAGTTGTGTTTCTGGTCCATCCTGATCAGAGCGAACAAGTCCCTGCCATGATTGAGCGTTATCGCTCGACCATCGAATCCCAGGGCGGCGCCATCCACCGTCTGGAGGACTGGGGTCGTCGCCAGCTGGCTTATCCAATCAACAAGGTACACAAGGCGCACTATGTTCTGATGAACGTGGAGTGTCCGACCGAAGCGATGCAGGAAATCGAGTCCGCCTTCCGCTTCAACGACGCCGTTATCCGCAACCTTATCCTGACCACCAAGGAAGCCGTAACCGAGCCCTCTCCGTTAGTCAAGAGCAAGGAGGAGCGCCGCGATGATTCCGATGAAGAGAAGGGGGCTGTCTCCGAGGAGTCGGGCGAAGAAGAAATAGAGTCCGCCACCGATGATGCATCGGTTGAAGAGGCTGAAGAAGCCACTGACGAGTAGTGCTGACGAGCGGTGGAGAACCGTTTGGTAATTGCCGGTATCGTGGCCAGTGACCCCGATATCCGTTTCAGTCCTGCCGGAATCGCCATCGCCCGTTTTACATTGAAGCACCGCTCCGAGCAGAGCGAGGCTGGGATGAAACGCCATGCGGTATGCAATATCGGCGTGATCGCCAGCGGCAATACGCTGCAGCAGACGGTGCAACAGTTGAAGACAGGAGAGGGGATAAGGGTGAGCGGATTTCTGGCCAGGGCCAATAACCGCCAGAACGAAAGCCGGCTTATCCTCCATGCGGAACAGATTGATAAGGTTTCAATCTGCTCCAGTTAGATGCCAAGATTGATTAGGAGACCGAAATGTCCCGTTATTTTCGTCGTAAGAAATACTGCCGTTTTACCGCGGAAGGTGTTAAGGAGATCGATTATAAGGATCTCGCCACCCTGAAAAATTATGTGACCGAGTCCGGTAAGATCGTACCCAGTCGCATCACCGGCACCAAGGCCAGATATCAGCGCCAGTTGGCTACGGCCATCAAGCGGGCTCGCTATTTGGCACTGCTGCCCTATTCCGATTCCCACTAATCGGGAACGATACCGTCTGCCGCGATCATGCATAAGTACTTGGCGGCCTTTGTGTTGCGGGGCCGCTGGCAGGCGGTCTCGGTAACGGTATTCGGAGCGTTATTGGCACAGTTGTTCCTGCCGCTGGGTTATCTCAGCGGGGGCGCTGTTGCCTTGGTGACGCTACGACTTGGCTGGCAGCATGGCCTCAGTGTTGTCGTACTGTCGATGGTTGCCGTGGCTTTGGTGAACCCATTGGTGTCCTTGCTGTTGGGCGGTACAGGGCTGGGGATGTTGTTAACCGCCGCGCTCTGGTTGCCGGTATGGGCAATGGCGCAAAGCTTGCGTCGCACCATGCGGCCGGGAAGGAGTGTGATGCTTGCCACACTCTTCGGTATCACGGTTATACTGGGTTTCAGTTTTGGCAGCGAGGACCCGGTTAACTGGTGGCAGCAGGCGATGAGTCAGGCGATGGCGCCCGCACTCGAGAATATGCCACCGGCGGAGCAGGAACAGTATCGCACGGGCTTTGGCGAGCTGGCGCCGATAATGACTGGCACGAGTGCCATGTTGCTCAGTCTGAGTTTGGCCATCAGCCTGTTCATTGGTCGATGGTGGCAGGCATTGCTCCATAATCCGGGTGGATTCGGTGACGAATTTCGTCAACTGAGTTTGGGTAAAGGCGCCGCTATGGTGCTGCTGCTACTTTTGGTAGCCGCCGGTTTCAGTGGCAATGCGTTTCTGGCGCAGAACCTGCCGGTGGTAGTGTTGTTGCCTTTTCTGCTGCAGGGGCTGGCCGTCGTACACGCCATGGTCAAGCTGCGCAATGCCCATACAGGATGGCTCATGGGAGTTTATTTGCTGTTGTTTGTAACCGGGCCCATGATTCTGCTGTTGGCATTCGCCGGGGTCGTGGATAACTGGTTTGATTTTCGAAAGTATTTCGCTCCGAATGGGGCAGATGGTTCTTGAGTCCCCGCCGACATGGCTTGCGGGTAATGAAATAGATGATGCTAACTCGAGGTAGGAAAGATGGAAGTTATTCTGTTGGAAAAGGTGCGTAACCTTGGCGGCCTGGGTGACCAGGTGAAAGTGAAATCCGGCTACGGCCGTAACTACCTAATCCCAAAAGGGAAGGCCGTCATGGCCACCAAGGAGAATGTGGCACATTTCGAAGATCGTCGTGCCGAACTGGAAGGTAAGGCTGCCGAGCAACTGTCTGTTGCCCAGGGGCGTGCCGAAAAGCTGGCCGGACTGGGCATGGTCACCATCGTGGCGCGCGCTGGTGAAGAGGGCAAACTCTTTGGTTCAGTGGCAGCTTCCGATGTGGCTGATGCAGTTACGGCGGCCGGTGTTGAAGTTGCCAAAAGCGAAGTGAAGATGCCGGAAGGCGCGCTTCGTCACGTTGGCGAGTACGAGTTGATGGTTCAGCTGCACACTGACGTTGCCCAGAACATTAATGTTCAAGTCGTTGCCGAGTAAGTACCAGTGAGGATCGCGCCACCGGAAGTGGTGGTGCGATAGCTCTGTTTTTTGCTTCTGCGGCATTGTTGCCTGCGCAATTTTTCTCCCCTGTAACAGACAGGTCGGGTTCAAGCCCTTGATTGTTATGTTCGAGACTGTCTAGGTAGGGGCCCCCTGTTTCTGCTCCATTTGTCTCAGAGGTGGACTCCTTATCTTTGTCTGCTTCGCGGTGAGTGTTACCATTCGGCTAAGTGAGTTATTGTCAGAACTAAAGAATGGATCCCTATGCCGGACCACCTGATTTCCCTGAACCGCGACGAAGCCACTGAGGCGCTCAAGGTACCTCCCCACTCCATTGAGGCGGAACAATCCGTACTGGGCGGGCTGATGCTCGACAACGGCGCCTGGGACAAGGTGGGTGACCTCGTCTCCGAAGCCGACTTCTATCGTCGCGATCATCGGCTTATCTTCAGTGCTATTAAATACTTGGCCGAAGATGGCAGTCCTTTTGATGTGGTGACACTGGCCGAGTGGCTCGACAAGAAAGGGGAGCTGGACAATGTCGGCGGCATCAACTACATGGGCACGCTGGTCACCAACACCCCCAGCGCCGCCAATATCAAGTCCTACGCCACGATCGTGCGTGAGCGCTCGGTGCTTCGCCAGCTCATCCAGGTTGCCAACGCCATCGCCGATTCGGCCTATCACCCGGAGGGGCGAAAAATCGGTGAGTTGCTCGATGAGGCAGAGCGGCGTGTGTTCGAGATTGCCGATCAGGGAGCGCGCAACAACAAGGGCTTCGCTGGCATGAAGGAGCTGCTGACCCAAGCGGTCGAACGTATCGATTATCTTTTCACCCAGGACAATTCGATCACCGGCGTGCCCACCGGCTTTGATGATTTTGATGACAAGACCTCCGGCCTGCAGCGCTCCGACCTCGTCATCATCGCCGGTCGCCCCTCCATGGGTAAAACCACTTTCGCCATGAATATCGCCGAGAACGCGGCGATCAAGGGGCAGGTGCCGGTGGCGGTGTTCTCCATGGAGATGCCGGGCGAGCAGCTGGCGATGCGTATGATGTCCTCGCTGGGGCGCATCGACCAGCACCGGGTGCGCACCGGCAAGCTCAATGATGACGACTGGCCGCGCCTGACCTCGGCGGTGGGCATACTCTCCGAGGCACCCATCTATATCGACGACACACCGGGCCTGACGCCGACCGAGCTGCGCTCGCGCGCCCGTCGCCTCGCCCGCGAACACGGTCTGGGCCTTATCGTCATCGACTACCTGCAGCTGATGCAGGGCTCGCCCGGCGCTTCCAAGGAGAACCGCGCCACCGAGATCTCCGAGATCTCCCGCTCGCTCAAGGGGCTGGCCAAGGAGCTGAACGTGCCGGTGATTGCCCTGTCCCAGCTCAACCGCAGCCTCGAGCAACGCCCCGACAAACGCCCGGTGATGTCTGACCTGCGTGAATCAGGTGCTATCGAACAGGACGCGGACGTGATCATCTTCATCTACCGCGATGAGGTCTACAACGAGGACAGCAACGACAAGGGCACGGCCGAGATCCTGATCCGCAAACAACGAAACGGTCCCATTGGCATGACCCGCCTGGCTTTCCTCGGGCAGTTCACCCGGTTCGAGAACCTGGCCCACAACCACTATGGCGATGGAGACTTCGAGTAATGGGCACCTCTAATAATCCGCTGAAAGCGCGGGGGCGTTGCAAATTCTCTCCAAAGGATCTAAACGGCGCTTTCCCGCCAATTGGTGCCTTGCCCCCAGCGCCTGGATCGAATTGTTAGAGGGACCCGCATGCGAAAAACGCAGGTCAGTATCAACCTGACCGCCCTGCGCCATAACTTGCAGATTGTCCGTCAAGCGGCGCCTGGTTGTCGGATAATGGCTGCCATTAAGGCCGATGGCTATGGTCACGGCCTGGTGAGGGTGGCAAAGGCCCTGAACGAAAGCGATGGCTTTGGGGTCGCCTGCATCGATGAAGCGTTGCAGTTGCGTGCAGCTGGCGTTAGCGCTCCCATCACCTTGCTCGAAGGATTCTTTCACGCCGATGAGATCCCGCTTATCGAACAGCACCGACTGGACTTATTGTTGCATCATGAGAGCCAGATCGCGGTGCTGGAGCAGGCCTATATTGACACGTCGATCCGGGTTTGGCTCAAGATCGATACCGGGATGCACCGTCTGGGTGTCTCCCCGGAGAGGACGCCCGCGTTGTGGAAGCGTCTGGAATCCATCCCAGGGCTCTTGCCGGTGGGGCAGATGACCCATCTGGCCTGTGCCGATGATCGGGAACATCCTGCTACCGCCAAGCAATTGCGGGTTTTTGCGCAGGCTACCGCAGCTCTTCCCGGCGAACGGGCCATTGCCAACTCCGCAGGAATTCTGGGCTGGCCCGATACGCATGGTGACTGGGTACGTCCCGGTATTATGCTTTACGGGGTTTCTCCCTTTATCGGCGGTACTGCCGCGCAGCATGATTTAAAACCGGTCATGACGCTCAGTTCCGAATTGATTGCGGTTAACATCGTCCAGAAGGGCGAGACGGTCGGCTATGGCGGCACCTGGAGCTGCCCGGAGACGATGCCGGTCGGTGTGGTAGCTGTCGGATATGGTGACGGCTATCCGCGCCATGCCGGCAATGGGACACCGGTGCTGGTTAACGGTCAGTGTGTCCCGTTGATCGGGCGCGTTTCCATGGACATGGTTTGCGTCGATCTACGCAGCCAACCAGAAGCGGGCATCGGCGACCCGGTCGTGCTGTGGGGGGAGGGGTTGCCGGTAGAGGAGGTTGCCGAGGCGGCTGGCACCATCGCCTATGAATTGTTCTGTAGCGTTACCCGGCGGGTCAGGCTGGTGGAGTACGAATAGTGCATTGGCCCCAGCTCGGTGTCGGCGCGGTCGTCTGTCATGACGACAAGCTGTTGCTTGTCCTGCGCGGCAGGGAGCCGAGCAAAAACCAGTGGGCTATCCCAGGGGGCAAGGTGGCGCCGGGTGAGTCGATGCAGGCCGCTGTGGAACGCGAGATTCTGGAGGAGACGGGTATTGTCATTCGTGCCGGCAAGTTGGCTTGGCACGTTGAATTTATCCAACACGATGAGAACGGCGCATTACGTTATCACTATGTGGTGCTCGACTTTTTCGGAGAGTATCTTCGCGGCGAGCTTTCCCCCGGTGACGATGCGGCCGATGCCCGCTGGGTGGCTTTTGATGAATTGGATCACCTGACGCTCAACACCGCCACCAGAGAGTTGTTGTTGCAGCTCTACCCGCGACGCCTTGGTTTGAGGGGGAATGAGGGTGATGCATAAATGGTTTGATTTATCCTGTTTGTTACGGTGTCGCCGTTGCTGATCGCTTGTGCTTTTGACCAGACACGGCTTCGTATCGGGATCCTGGTGTTGGTACCGGCACTGCTGGTGATTGGCGTGTTGTGGTTGCTCAACCGACGTGGTGGGTAGGAGAATTGGGAGTAGGAGCGCTTTCCCGATTCAGATGAGGATGACCAGCACGAAGATCACCACCTGATGTGACAGAGACGAGATACCAAGGGTTTAGTGCGCTGTGCGCACAGTACAGAACAAGAATCGTTTGTGGGAGTCGTAGTCTTGGCCAAGGCAAAAATTCATTATAGTTGTTCCGCATGCGGGGCCCAGCTCAGTAAGTGGGCCGGGCAATGTCCGGACTGCGAGGCCTGGAATACGATGGTGGAGACTGCGCCGCACAACACCTCCCCTCGTTCCGGGCGCTTTGCCGGTTATGCGGGCAGTGCCGGGGCGGTTGAGGTGCAAAGCCTTTCGGATGTGGCGCCCGATGATGTCGCCCGCGTTCCAACTGGTATTGGCGAGTTCGATCGGGTGCTTGGCGGCGGTATGGTTGCCGGCTCGGTGGTGCTTATCGGCGGCGATCCGGGTATCGGCAAATCGACCCTGCTGTTGCAGACTCTGGCTGCACTGGGGATGCGCTACGCAACGCTCTACGTCAGTGGCGAGGAATCGCCGCAGCAGATTAGCCTGCGAGCTCATCGTCTGAAGTTGCCGGTCGACAACATGCGCCTGCTACCGGAGACCCGGATAGAGGGAATTGTCGATATCGCACTCAAGGAGCGACCGCAAGTACTGGTAGTCGACTCGATCCAGACCATCTACACCGAGCAGTTGCAATCGGCCCCCGGTTCCGTCGCCCAGGTGCGCGAAAGCGCCGCCCAATTGGTTCGTTACGCCAAGCAAAGCGGTACCGCCCTGTTTATCGTCGGCCATGTGACCAAGGACGGTCAGCTGGCCGGTCCGCGGGTGCTCGAACACATGGTCGATACCGTGCTTTACTTCGAGGGCGACAGCGGTAGCCGTTACCGGGTAGTCCGCGCTTTCAAAAACCGCTTCGGTGCGGTCAATGAACTGGGCGTGTTTGCGATGACCGAACTGGGCCTGAAAGAGGTGAGCAACCCCTCGGCCATTTTTCTTTCGCGTCATGAGCAGGAAGTGTCCGGCAGTGTGGTAATGGTGACGGTAGAGGGCAGCCGGCCGCTGTTGGTCGAGGTGCAGGCCCTGGTGGACGAGAGTCACCTTAACAATCCGCGCCGGGTCACCGTGGGACTCGAGCATAACCGGCTAGCCATGCTGCTGGCGGTGTTGCACCGCCACGGTGGTATCGCTACCCATGATCAGGATGTTTTTGTCAATGTGGTCGGGGGCGTGCGGGTGACCGAGACCGGTGCTGATCTGGCCGTACTGCTGTCTGTGCTGTCCAGCCTGCGCAATCGCCCCTTGCCCGAGCGAATGGTGGTCTTCGGAGAGGTCGGGCTGGCCGGCGAGATCCGCCCGGTGCCCAATGGCCAGGAGCGGCTAAAGGAGGCGGCCAAGCACGGTTTTACCCGAGCCATCGTTCCGGCGGGCAATCTGGCCAAGCGTTCGATTGACGGTCTGGAGGTGATCGGCGTGCACCGGCTTGATGAGGCGTTGGCGCAGTTGTAAATACTGGTCAGGAGGGAGTCCTGTAATGACCCAAGGCAAGGCGGGCTAAAGTTATTGCCAAGGAGAGTCAACGCGGTATTAGCTTATTCGCGGTTGAATGTTACATCCTTTCCCGCGAGGAGCACTAGGCCAGAGTAAACAACATTTTGATGTTGCCGATCCGGATGACGTTGCCGTCTAGCAGTTTCCAGCTTTTTTGCCCGATGGATTGTCCATCCACTGTTGGCTCCTTGTCACCCTCCAGGTGAGATAGAAAGAAACCTTCATCACGGCGGGTGATGACAGCGGTCTGAACCCCGGCTTTCCCCAAATTGGTCATCTTGCGTGTGATGCTGATGGTTTTACCCACATTGGGGCCGTTGAGTAATTGCAGCCAGGCTTGCTGCTTGCCTGTTCGGGGGATGACGGAGGCGTTGTTGTCATCGGAGAATTCATCAGACGGATCAGTGGTGTAGAGCAGGGTGTGTTTGCCAATGCGGATGATGTCGTATTGTTTCAACGGGTGGGGGGCGCTGAGTCTTGCTTCTCCCACAAAAGTCCCTTCGGTGCTGCCTAAGTCGCGAATCACTGATTTGCGATTTTTGGTGGTGATAGCGGCATGGTGTGGCTGCAAGGCAAGACTGTCGATGTGGATCTGACAGGAGGGATCGCTCCCAATCACGATCTCGCCCGGTTCGACGTTATAGACCTTCAACACTTTGTCTTTGAATGACAAGGTCAGCTTTGCCACAAAACTTGCTCCAATGCTCCTGGTTACCCGCGGCCATTATAGTCGTAGAGCATGGTGACTTGTACAGTATATTTTTAATGAAATCCGAGGCATGCAAACAATTGTTAAAGAAATTTAGCCCGTTCGGATCAGGTTTTTTTCTTTAATGAGGGATCAATGCGGACTGTTTTAACCGTATTGCTGCTGGTTTGCACAATTTCGATTGGATAACCCTCCAGTAGCAAACTGGTTCCGGCCTCTGGGATGGTTTCTAGGTACTCAGTGATCATGCCGTTAAGGGTCTTGGGACCATCTGTGGGCAAGTCCCACTGCATGACACGGTTGAGTTCGCGGATATTGACGCTACCGTCGACGAGAAAGCTACCGTCTTCCTGGGGATGGATCTCCTTGCTGCTGGTAGACGGGTCGGTGGTGAATTCACCCACAATCTCTTCGAGAATGTCATCCAGCGTGACCAGTCCCTGAATGTCGCCGTACTCATCCACCACCAGCCCAATTCGGCGGCGTTGGCGCTGGAAGTGCAGCAACTGGGTATTCAGCGCTGTCCCCTCGGGGATGAAATAGGTCTCGCGAATGAGGGATTCCAGCTCCTCCTTGCTGATTTCACGCTGGCGGCGCAGGGCAAGCACATTGCGTAAATGGATGAAGCCCTGAACATTGTCAATGTCACCGCGAAACACAGGTAGACGGGTGTGCTGACTTGTCCGGATCTGCTTTTCGATGGTTTCCCAGTCATCGTCCAGATCGATACCGACNNTTGACCACGGTGCGCAGCTCTTCGCTGCTGATATTGTGTGTCGCCATATCTTCCTGTGACACGCCGATAAGTCGCAGCAGCGCATTGGGAATCGTGTTAATTAGCCATACCAACGGGTAGAGCACGCGTAGTAGCGGTTTGATGAACAGTGTGGCTGGGAAGGCAAAGCGCTCAGGGTGCAGAGCAGCCAGGGTTTTTGGGGTAATTTCCGCAAAAATAAGGATTACCACTGTCAGCAGCAGCGTTGCCACCATGAACCCGTCGTCGCCCAAGAGACGCACGGCAGTGATGGTGGCGATGCCGGAAGCGAAGATATTGACGAAATTGTTACCCAGCAGGATCAGGCCGATTAGCTTGTCGGGGCGTTGCAGCAGGTCACTGGCGCGCTGCGCACCGGCGTGCCCACCTTTGGCCATATGCCGCAAGCGGTACCGATTTAGGCTTATTAGGCCTGTTTCTGAACCGGAGAAGAAAGCAGAAAGAATAATTAGCAGAACGAGGATGCCGAGAAGCACCCATATGGGAATGTCGTTTAACAAAAAAGGTTAGTCCTTAACAATATACATAAGTGCCATTACAGGGAGTCTGGTCTGTCCTGTCAAGCCCTGTGACTGTACGAGGCAATTTGCTGAAGTGTCGAAACATCATCCGCGCAGCACGAGGAACTCCAGTACCAATTTGCTGCCGAAATAGGCCAGCATCAGCACAACAAAGCCGCCGAGTGTCCAGCGCACAGCCAGACGCCCGCGCCAGCCATAGCGCCAGCGTCCCCACAGGAGGATGGCAAAGACCACCCAGGCGGCAAAGGATAATACGGTTTTGTGCACCAGGTGCTGGGCGAAGATATCCTCGATATAGGTGACGCCGGTGAGCAGCGAGAGGCTGAGCAGGATGTAGCCCAGGCCGATCATGCGAAACAGCAGGGTTTCCATCGTCTCCAGCGGCGGCAGGGCGCGGATGAAGCCGCCCGGATGACGGTTTCGCAGGTGACGTGTCTGGATCGCCAGCAAAATCGCCTGGAGTGCCGCAATGGTCAGCAGGCTGTAGGAAAAGATCGATATCAGGATATGGGCCTTGAGCCCCATTCCGATGACTTCCACTGCAGCATTCGTTCCAGTGACGGTTTGCGCCAATATCGTGATGGCTGCAAACGGTAGCACGGCAATACCCAGGTTCTCCAGCGGCTGCTTCAGGGCGCTGAGCAGCACCAGCATGGACGCCATCCAGCTGGTTAGAGACAGCACATGAAAAAAGCTCAGGTTCAACCCTTGTGGTGTAATCATCGTATAGTGCAGCGATGCAATGTGGCTGAGTGCACCAACCACACCCAGCGTCAGGGCGATACCTTTGCCCTGCTGCTGGGCCTGAATTCCGGCGGCCAGACGACGAAGCAGAATCGTGGCACTGACGATATAGAGGATCACGCTCAGGATGGTGAGGAATGTATTCATACCTGTTCCATGTCAAATATCTGTTGTGGCAATGTTCGCATAGAGCAACGGGAGGGTGAAGTGCCGAAATCGTTGCCCTGCCGGAAAAGAAGTGGTAAGTCTACCCGATTTTGTGACTTCTTCGGCGAATATGATATCCGCTTGCGGCGAAAATAGATTATCTGCAAAGATTGGGGTATAAATTCGCTAGGGGTCTTCGTTAGACTGCTGTGGGTTGTCAGATGTGTCGTAAACACCGTGCTGAAGAAGGTATCGGGTATCCTCTGTAGCCGGCATGTGCCGGCAGAGTTATGGCACCAACATGNNACTGGGTTGTAGTGGCGGCATTGGTGGTAACGGTCGTCGGACAACTTCGTTTTTACTGGGTGAAGATGTCTTGATTGATGCAGGAAGCGGGGTGAGTGATCTCAGCCTTGAGGAGTTGGCTCGGATACGCCATATTTTTCTCACCCACGTTCATATGGATCATATCCACATGATCCCGCTGCTTATCGACAGCGTCTTTGATCGGCTGGAGCAGCCGATTGTGATCCATGGTCTGCCATATACCCTGCGCGCACTCCGTGAGCACATTTTCAATTGGGTGGTCTGGCCCGATTTTACCCGCTTGCCCAGTGAAGAGTTTCCGGTGCTGGTAATGCAGGAGATGGAGCCGGGG
>JABAOG010009453.1_pt2 | contig 14193 bp, 14 predicted proteins | sample 7062131 | NCBI WGS metagenome assembly JABAOG01 (sample SAMN14538629, study PRJNA623070) | marine sediment metagenome | biome: marine biome [ENVO:00000428]; feature: marine pelagic biome [ENVO:01000023]; material: deep marine sediment [ENVO:00002113] | place: India: Arabian Sea | collected...
CTCTTTTCGCTGATGCGTCTCTACCCCGCGGGCGACGCCAGGCGACGGGTCGTCGTCGCGACACCCGCGAAAGAGGATCATGAGCTCGGCGCGCTGATGGTGGCCATGCTTGCGGCGATGCACGGCTGGAGTGTGCTCTACCTGGGGCCGGACTTACCCGCCGAAGAGATCGCCTACGCCGTCGAGGACACCAACGCAGAACTTCTCATGCTCTCCGTGACCAACCTGAAGCCCAAGCAATCTCAACGAGAGATCGCCGCAATCGAACGTGCGATCCCCGAGCGGGTAAAGATCCTCGTGGGTGGAAAAGCTGCAAAAGCGCTCCCCGAAAGCCGAGCGCAAATACAGCAAGACCTCGCCCTGGTGGACGCTGCACTCAGTCGTTAACGCTGGCGGACTCGCCCGGCGGCACGGAATCTCGCGTCGCGCCTTTGATGACCTTCTGGGCCAGGGTTGCCAGGCTGCGTGCACCGCTCTTCTTGAGGAGAGATCGAATCTGCGCCTTGACCGTGTTCTCGGCGACACCCAGGGCCTCGGCTAGCTCCTTGCGGGAAAGCCCATCGACCGAAAGCGTGAGAAGCTCGGTCTCGCGACGCGTGAGCTTGAGCTGACGGGCCAGATGCTCGATACGCTGGCCGATCGCGACATCGTCTACGCGCTCCTGCGCGAGCGCCCGCTGAATGAACGGATTGAGATTGTCGGCCGACGCCGGCTTGCAGACGTACTCGCCTCGCATCGTCTGAACTTTGTTAACTACATCACGATTGAGCTCGCCCGTCAGAACGAGCACAGGCAGGGCGCCATGGCTTTGCCTAATCTCCGCGAGGAGATCCAAGCCGTATCCGTCGGGCAGAATCAGGTCCAAGATGACCCCGGTCCACTCGGCATGGTTTTCGAGCTGGTCCCTCGCTGCGGCCATGCTGTGCACGACCTCGACCGGCCCGTGACGTCCAAATGTACGAGCGAGGGTCCGAGCCAGCGTCGGCTCGTCCTCGACAATCAAAAACCCTCCCGGCATGGCGCGTAAGCTACCGCAGTTGACCCGTTGGGTGGTACCGATTCCCACGGAGGGCCGTGGTTTTTTAACCCTAAACCCCGCAAAAGGAATCCGGAGAAGAGGAAAATCTCCATGATTTCAGCATGTTCTCGAAGTAGGCCGGGCGGGTGAACCTCGGGAGGTCTCCTCAGCCGGCAGGGCGAGAATTGGCACTGACTTGACGGGAGGCGTTGCCGCCTTTTGAATGAACTGGCGAGATGTACGCGGTCGTGATTACCGACGAGGGGGGCGCGCGACGCAAGCTCGATTTTTCGAAGTCGGAGCTGACGGTTGGCCGCGTCCAGGGCAACGATATCGTTCTGTCGAAGCGCAATGTGTCCAAGCAGCACGCGAGACTCACTCTGAAAGGCGAACAGCCGGTCGTGGTCGACCTCAACAGTACGAACGGCACCTGGGTGAACGGTCGCAAAATCACCTCACCGCAGCCACTGAAGCAGGGCGACAAGATCTACATCGCCGACTTCATCATCACCCTCGAGCCCGCCAATGACGGCTCGGAGAGGGCAAGCTCGGCGCCGGGGGTTTCGGAGCCGCCTCCTCTACCGGTCAAGCACTCGATGCCGGCCCACAGCTCGATGCCAGTTCGGCACTCGATGGGCGGCCCTCGTCGCTCGATGCCTTCGGACTCCAGAACGCCGGGCGCCAAAGACGCGCGCGCCACGAGCTTGCCGCCTCGTATCGAGCACAGGGAAACCGATGCGCCGCGGGTTCCTGCAAAGACCGAGACCGCAATCCCCGTGGCCGATCCGCTTAGCGCCCTGTTGGGCCGCCTCGCCAGCCGCATGGACATCGACAACCTCGACCCCGCCGCGATGAAGAATCAGGAGCGCTGGTCGGCCGCACGTGCCGCAATCGCCGAGACCTTCCTCTCGATGCAAACCGACGGTTCGGTGAATGCCGACGTCGACATGCGCCAGGTGGCGCACATCGCGCTGCACGAAGCAGTGGGGTTGGGCGCGCTCGACGACGTGCTTTCCGATGAATCGGTTCGCACGGCGGTTGTGAACGGCCCCAACAACGTGTTCATCGACAAGGGCGAAGGTCTCGAAGCAGCACCGTTGAAGTTCTCTTCAGAGGGCGCGCTGCGCAGAGTGGCGCGGCGTCTGGCTGCTCAAAGCGGTCAAACACTCGAAGCTCAACCCGTCCTGCACGGACGGCTCTCCTTCGGGCCCAGGCTGACGATCATGCAGCCGCCGTTGGTGATGAAGGGTCCGGTGATCGAGCTCCACATCCGTAGCTCGAAGTCGCTCGAGCAACTCGCCGAAGAAGGCTGGATGAGCACCGACGCGGCCACATACTTGGCAAAGGCGGTCGCCGAGTGCCGGAACATCGTCGTTGCGGGTCCCCGCGGCTCCGGTGTGACGGAAGTGATGTCGGCGTTGGCCCGCGAGCTACCGGAAGCGGAAAACGCCGTGGCCATCGAGGCCGTTCCGGATCTCGACATCGATCGGACCCGGGTGGTGTCTCTGACCGCTGCCGACTCGGGCGTCTCGCTGGGCACAGCCATCGAGCATGGGACACGTCTCCATGCGGAACATCTCGTGATCAACGATCTCGCAGGCGCCGACACGACCACGGCATTGGCCGCCGTGCTTGGACGCGAACCGGGGCATCTGCTCGGGGTGCACTGCTGGAGTGCCAAGGATGCCATGGAGGGCCTCATGTTGGCCGCCGGCTGTGGCGGAGCGGAGCGAGCTTGTGTCGCGCAGTTGGTGGGCAGCGCGATCGACCTCGTGGTTGCCATGCAACGCGGCCCGGAAGGCCAGCGCGTGAGTGGAATCCTCGAAGTCCAAGGCCACGAAGCCGGCGACGTCAGCTATCAGTCCGTGCCGTTCTGAGCCGCGCCAGGTTAGCGCGCTAGGCGCCTTTGCTCATCACCGCGCGTGGTGTCGCACTCACGCCCGGCGCAGGATACGCCGGCCGCGCGAAGTAGTAGCCCTGACCGTAGTGGGCGCCACAGTCGACGACGACCTTCATCTCGGTTTCTTGCTCGATGCCCTCAGCGACCACGCGCGCCCCGAGCTCGTGACAGAGTCGCACGATGTGGCGAACCAAGACCTGTGCGCGCCGGTCGTCGGCGAGGTCGGCGATCAGCGTTCGATCGAGCTTCACGATCTCGGGTTTGAGATCGACGATGTACTTCAGGTTCGAATAGCCGGCACCGAGATCATCGACCGCAAGCGACACGCCTTTGCCGCGGATCTCGCGAAGGACGCTGTGGCAGTACGCAAAGTGAGTCAGTGGAACCGACTCCGTGACCTCCAGGTAGATCGGCTGATCGTGCGTGAAGATCGGATCGTCGGGCTGAACGAGCCACGACTCGTCGAACTCGTTCGGATGCACGTTGAGGAAGAGCGGCATCTCGGTGCAATGCGTCGTGGCAAGCTCACGAATCGCACGGCCGAGCGCGCCGACACACCGAGATTTGATCGCCTCGTCGAAGAGCTTCGGTGGGTTGATCCAATGCGGGGAGTCGCTTCGAACCAACGCTTCGTAGGCGAAAGGCTCCATCGTGGTGAGAGAGACGATCGGCTGGTACACGACGCTGAGGTCGCCACGGGCCAGCACACCCGGAAGACCTTTCGCGCTGCGGGTGCGTGGAATCCCGGATCGCCGCTTTTGGATGGCCTCCAGCCAGTTACGGAAGTTCGTCACGGTTGCCCCACCACGGTAAGTTTACAACAAACTGACCACAGATTGGTATCCTAATCTGGGGAGTCCTAGCGCGCTTCGGGGCGCTCTGGTATGCCCGGCAGGGATGAGCACCGCAGTATCGATCGGTCCCGCAGAGCCCGCTCCCATCGGGACCACTCTAGAACGCCACCTCCTCGATCGCCAGCGTCGGATGCCCCAAGCCACAGGCGATTTCACAGGCCTTTTTCAACAGATCAGCTTGGCTGCCAAAATCATAGGTAGCCGAGTCAGCAAGGCGGGGCTTTCGGGGATCCTCGGGCGCACCGGGACGACAAACGTTCAGGGCGAGCAGGTCCAGAAGCTCGACGACTTCGCCAACACTACGATCGTGAGCACGGTCGAAGCAGGCGGGCACGTTTGCGTGATGGGGAGCGAGGAGATCGAAGAGCCGATCCAGATCCCTTCGCAGTACCCGCAGGGGAAGTACGTGCTGCAGTTCGATCCCCTCGACGGCTCTGGCAACATCGACATCAATGCGTCGATAGGGACCATCTTTTCGATCCATCGTCGCCTGACGCCAGACGGCGAACCGGGCACGCTGAAGGACCTGTTGCAGCCTGGCCGCGACATCGTGGCTGCGGGGTACGTGATCTACGGGTCGTCCAACATGTTGGTGTACTCGACCGGCGACCAAGTGGATGGGTTCACGTACGACCCGGGCGTCGGCGAGTTCTTCTTGTCGCATCCGAACATTAGGATCCCGCAGCGGGGCAACATCTATTCGATCAACGAGGGCAACTACCACGGCTGGGATGAAGGCCTTCGGAAGTGGGTCGACTGGATCAAGACACCATCCGAGAACAAGAAGGCCTACCGGTTGCGCTACATCGGCGCGATGGTGGCCGACTTGCACCGGACGCTACTGCGCGGCGGAATCTTCGTCTATCCACCAGACGCGAAGAACAAGCGGGGCAAGCTTCGTCTTCTCTACGAGGCCTCGCCTATGGCGTTCCTGGTCGAAGCAGCCGGCGGCACCGCTTCGGACGGCAAAACCCGGATCCTCGACCTCGAGCCAGAAGAGCTCCATCAGCGAACACCCGTGTTCATGGGCAGCCCGGACGACGTTGCAGATGCGCTGAAATTCGCGAGCTCCTGAGCTGCTCAGAGCTTCGGCGTCATCTGGAAAGGCACGGACGTGCGCACGCAGCCGCCTCGCGGCTTTGGGAACTTCCACGTCTTGGCGACTCGTTTCACGCAGGAGTATACCTGGCCATCGTTCAGCGACCCCTCCGCCGACACAGCCTTCACACTANNTTCAGCGACCCCTCCGCCGACACAGCCTTCACGCTACCGTCCCCACCGATAGTGAGCAGAACCGTCATCGAGCCTTGGAGCAGGTTGTCGTCTTTCAGTCGCCGCTCGTAGCACGTTTGCACTTGCTTGCGCGGCTGCCCATTGATGACGTCACGAATTTCGGCGGCCTGCAGAATGCCCCGACAGTCCCAGCCTTCAGGCCCGGTCTGCGACGGCCCGCCCGGCTTCGCGATCGGCTCTTCATCCGGGGCGTCCTCGGGCCCGGCGTCCTCTTCGGGGATTTCGATCTCAGAAGCAAACTGCTCCCGGGCGGGCGCCTCGGGCGCGGGTTCGACGACCTCGGCCTGCGACGCGGAGTCGTCGGTTCCGAAAAAGAACCAAAGGCCCCCCGCCGCTAGCAGGAAAAGCAAAGCGATGAGGACGTACTTGCCGTCGTTCTTCTTCAGTGGCGGTAGGCTCGAGCCCTGGGTCACATCCCCTCACTTTCCCCGGGGCCGAGGCGCCCGGCGCACCCGGGGCTGGAGTGTAGAATCCTTGCCGGACCACGCCAACTCCTGAGCCGCCCCGGATGCGGAAAACCGCAGTTTGCCGGGAGCCGACCTCTCCTCTATGGTTCGGCCTCTTTAATGGCGATTGGCGATGGCTGATAAGCTCAAAGGGTTTTTTCTCGTTCTGCTGGTAGTGCTGCTCTCGGCGGTGTTTGCCCTTCAATTCGGGGGCGGTCAGGCTGAAGGCTGCGCGGCTGGAGGTGGCACCTATCTCGCGCGCGTCTACGACCAGACGCTGAGCAAGGGCGACTTCGAGGCGGCCTACGCGGTTGCCAACTTCGGGAGACTCCCCGAGGAAACACAACGCTCGATGCGACTGCCCGAGCTCGTGCTCGACGGCCTGGTCGACCGCACTCTGCTGGCGCGCGAGGCACGCAAGGTCGGTTTCGAGGTCACCCAAGAGGAAGTCATGGCGCGGTTTGTCGAGGACGGCGTCATTCTCCTTTCACTGGGGGTCGGAGCGCCGCCAATGCTTCCCCAGGGAGAGATTCCGGTTTCGTTCACGGACAAGGAAGGCGCGTTCAACAAGGACCTTGCGGAGCGGTACATTCAGAACGGGCTTCGCCGGAGCGTCGGAGAGTTCGCCGACGCACAGGTCGACGAGCACCTGGCTGCAATGATGCGCGAGCTCGTCGCGTCGTCGGTCAACGTTAGCGAGGCCGAGGTGTGGGACGACTACGTTCGTGAGAACGACACCGCCAAGATCAAGTACGTACGGTTCTCGCCTGCATACTTCGTCAAGCAGAAGCCACCAACCTCCGATGCGGCGCTCGACCAGTGGATCGCGGATCACCAAGACCGACTCGACGCCGAATACGAGGCCAACAAGCATCGGTACACCAACCTTGAGAAGCAGGTCCGTGCTCGCCACATCCTGATCAAAGCCGGCAGCTATTCGACTGACGAGCAGAAGGCGGAAGCCAAGAAGGAAGCCGAAGCGCTACAGAAGCGCGCAGCCAAGGGCGAAGATTTCTTCGAGCTGGCCCGCAAACACAGCGACGACCCGATCACCGCCCAAAACGGGGGCGACATTGGCTTTCTCAGGAAAGGCACGATGGACGAGTCGTTTGATGAAGCGCTGTTCGCCATGGAGGTGGGCGAGATCTCCGGGGTGGTCGAAACGCCCTTCGGTTTCCACGTGATCAAGGTGCTGGCGATTCGTGAGGGCGACGTGCCGATCGACGAGGCCAAGCGAGAGTTGGCCGAGGGTCTTTACCAGACCGACTGGCTCGAAGCGCGGGCCCGCGAAGCGGCGGCGAGCGCGCTTGCCTCTTGGCAACAGAGCGGGGACGACGATGCAGCCGCGCAGAAGCTGGCCGCGGCAGCCGAGAAGCTCGGCGAGTCTGCGCTGACTCCGACACTCGAAGAGACGGTTGAGTTTGGCCACGCCGACACGCCGGTACCCGGCCTGTCGACCGCGGCCCTCCTCGATGCGGTGTTCGCATTACCGGAGGGCGAGGCATTCCCGTCCGCGCCTGTGAAGCTCGGTCGTGAGTGGGTGATCTTCCGTCTCATCGACCGCAAGCGTCCTGACAAAACGGCGTTCACCGATGCGGTCCGAGCATCCACCCGTGAGGTGCTACTGACACTCAAGAAGAGAGAGACCGTCGACCTCTACATTCAGCAGCTTCGCGCCAGGGCAACCGCCGACAAAGCCCTCCGCCTCAACCCACTTCCAACCCGGGATGGCCGTAGTTAACGGTGTGAGCCTTCCCGAGCTGCCCTCCGAGCCGTTGACGCTCGGCAGCGGTCTTCGGGCGCGCCTCATTCCGTTGCCCCACCTGCAATCCGCGACCGTCTCGTTTTTCATTCGGGTCGGCTCTCGCTACGAAACCGCTCAGACNNCTGTATCGCGGCACGCAGACCCATCCCGCTGCGCACGACCTCAGCCTGGCGATCGAGCGCCTCGGAGGGACCCTCGACGCGGCCACGCATGTCGACTTCACCAGCTACGACCTTACGCTGCCGACGGAAACGATCGTCAAAGGCGTGGAGCTTCTCGCGGAAGTGCTGCGCCAGCCTCTGCTGACGGAGGTGAGCACCGAGAAGCAGATCATCCGAGAGGAAATCCTGGAAGATCTGAACGAGGAGGGTGAGCAGATCGACATCGACAACGTATCGCGACGACTGCTCTACCCCGATCATCCACTTGGCTTCTCGATCCCCGGTCCCCTCGAAAACCTGGACCGTTTCGAAACCACCGACTTGCGCCGACATCACACCGGCCACTACGCATCGCGCAACTCGGTGGTCTGCGTAGCGGGCGCGTTCGATCCGCGTGAAATGCGCGACGCAATTTGCTTCAACTTCGATGACATGCGGTCCGGCGAATCGCTCGAACCAAGCGGAGCACCCGGCGACAACGCAACGACGCGTTTCTCCTATGTGCACGAGCATGGCAGCCAAACCGACGTACGGCTTTCGTTTCACACTCCGGGTGTCGCGAGCCCCGAAGCGCCGACTCTGCTTCTGTTGGCTCGGGTGCTCGACGACGGGCTGAGCACGCGCGTACATCAGACGATCTGCGAGGAACGCGGCCTGGCTTATGAGGCCTTCGCAGGGAACGACACCTTCGAGGATTGCGGCGTGTTCGACTTCGGCGCTTCGGTCGAGCACAGCAAGGCGCCGCTGTTGGTCGAAACCGTATTTGAGCTGATCGACGGGCTCAGCCGACGCGCGCCCACCCCGGACGAGGTCGAAAAAGCAAAACGCCGGTATTTGTGGGACCTTCGCATGGTTCGCGACGATCCCGAAGATACGACTCACTTCGTCGGAAGCAGCGCGCTCTTTGGTCTTCCCGAGCGAATCGGGACGGTGGCCGAGCAGGTCGCACGAGTGACGCCCGAGGACATCCAGCACGCCGTTCGACGTTACCTGGATCCGAAAGAGGCGTACCTCACGTGCGTTGGTGTGTTGAATCAGGAGCTGCTCTCGGACCTGAGGGGCCTCGTCGGAGCCTAGCCGGGGCCCGAATCATCCAGGTTGACCCATTGGGCTTCGCCATCGGGCCCCCACTCCTTCTTCCAGAGCGGCACGGTCTCTTTGATACGATCGATCGCTTTTCGGCACGCGGTGAAGGCGTCGTCTCGGTGTGCCGCGCTCGCCGCAACGCAGACTGCCACGTCGCCGACGCAAAGCCGTCCAACTCTGTGGACCGCGGCGATCCGAACGCCGGCATGCTCGGCGACAACTCCGTCGAGGACTCGCTTCATCTCTTTGTATGCGAGGCTCTCATGCGCCTCGTAATCGAGCCGGGAGACCTGCTTTGCGTCGGCATGATCACGAACAACCCCTTCAAAAATGCAAATCCCACCCGCTCCGGGGTGCTCGACGGCTTTGCGAACCTCATCGAGGGAGATCTCTTGGTCGCTGATCCGGCAAAGAACGACGGGGGAGCCGCCGGCCACCGGGGGCAACACGTCGACACGGTCGCCGTCATGGAGCGGCTGCGACGTGTCGACGAAATCGCCATTGACCGCCAGACGCATGCGCTCGATGAAGGCTGCCAAGGAAGGGAATCGCTGGATGACAGCGCTCCGGAGCTCGGCTTGGGGCACGCTTTGCGGCTGGAACTCGAACGTCGAGCTATCGCATCCAGCGAGCTCCCTGGCGGCGGCGTAGTAGTGAACGCTGACCTTCATGGCGCCCAGGAAGCGTAGCAGGCATCGAAAAGAGGGCAGGTGCTACGAGCGTGATAGAGTTTATCGCGCGTGAACGAGTCCGGACTCAAGCTGATCGTGTGGGTTATTGCCGCCAGCGTGGCTGGCACGACGCTCTTGGTCCCGCAGCCTGTCGATCCGTGGGAGATGCCGAGCTTGGTCCTGGACCGCGTCGCGGTGTCGGACGCGATCGGACTCGACCAAACGCTTGCAAAGGAAGTGCCCGACTCCGAGGAAGCGCGCACGCTCCGGTCGCTCTTCCTCGATCACGGACGCTCGGAAGCCAACCCTCCGTACGAGGCGACCGAATACGATCAGCGGCAGGCGGCGATCCACCGAGCGATGGAAGCATTCGTCGACAAACACGGAACGCCTGCATTCGAGGCCATGAGGGCCGGCGCCGTCGAAGACTTCGTGCGCGTGTTCGGCGATGGCACACACGAGGCGCAAGACGACTATGAAACGGGCGTGATCGGAGGCGTTCGAGAAATCCTAGAGCAGTATGGGGCCCTGCATCGCGGCGTGGTCGTCGCACCGCCTCTGACGGTGCGTACGTTCTACAAGGCGCGATGGAACGCGGTGCACCGGCGGCCTTTCGTGGAGGGTTTCTCGCAGATCGAGCTACAAGCGTATTGGGGGTGGCTGGCGCTGCACGGTTGGGGCAAGCCGCTACGCAAGCGTGAGGACGCTTTGGTGGCGTTTCACGACGCGGGTGGCTTCGGTACGCAGGAGGCGGCCGCGCTCTTCGATCTACTTGGTGGTCGTCCGGACCGGGCCGGGAAGTCTTTGGAGAGGCTCTATGCGCACAGGGGCGAGCTTCGCTTGCGTAATCTCGCGCTCGGCACGCTCCACGCCGCCCTTTTTCCAATGGGCTCGCCGTGATACGACCGTCGCAGTGGACACGAAAATCTCGGTCCCGTAGCCTACAGGCTCGAATCGAGTCGAAAAAGTCGAGCTTGGCGTGAGAGTCGACCTCAAGAAGACCCTCTTCATACTTCCGAACCTCTTCACACTTTCGAGTGTGTTGTGCGGCTACTACGCCATTCTGATCCTCTCGGATCGGGCGACCAGCGATGATTTCTATCGCGCCGCGCTCCTCATCATCTTCGCGCTCTTCTTCGACGGGATCGACGGCCGAGTTGCGCGTCTGACCAAGACGCAGACCGCGATCGGGGTTCAGCTGGACTCCCTCGCAGATGTGATCTCCTTTGGCGTCGCGCCAGCCATCCTCGTCTACCACTGGTCACTGGCCGAGCTCGGCACCGGCGGCATGTTGGTCGGCTTCGTGTTCGTCGCGGCAGGTGCTGTGCGGCTCGCTCGCTTCAACGTCGTCTCGACGGGCGACGACGGCCAACCACATCGGCCAGGCAAATACACCCAAGGCCTGCCGATCCCAGCCGCCGCCGGCATTTTGATCTCGATCGTGGTTGCCAACACGCTAACTGGAAAGCTTCCGTTTTCGCCGATTCTGATCTCCATTCTCGTGATCGCGCTCGCGGTATTCATGGTGAGCTCGATGCCGTTCCGCTCTTTCAAAGACCTACAGCTCAACTGGCGAACGGTGCTCTTCATCGCAGTGGCGCTTGGGGTAACGGTCTGGATCGCGTTGAAGATTCACCCGTCGATGGCGTTGGTTTGGCTGCTCGCGGCGTACGTGATCATCGGCATCGTCGAGAGTCTGATCGCACTGATGAACAAGGCACGCGACGGCATCGACAAGGCACGCGAGCGGTCGGCTTAGTCGCCGGGCGCGTACACCGAGATGATCGGAACCCCGTCATGCTGCAGTACGAACACGGGCTGCACGGTCCCGTACGCGATCCAAGCCTGATAGTCGACTTCGTCGAAGTGCGCCTCGTGGTGCACCAGAACCAGGTCCGCAGCGCTCATCGACGAAGCCGGGTGGATGTTCCGGGGAATCAGGCCATCTCTTTGCATCATGGCCCACGCGCCAGCCGTGGTGTCGCCTATCCACACCGACCCGCCCTCGGGAAGCTGGTTGGCGATCCATTTCGCGAGGCTGCCGGTCGTGAACCCCCAGAACTGTCGATTCATCCCGAGGTCCGCCGCGCCAGGCACTCCGCCGGCAACCGGCATATAGTGAGACAAGCCAAACGGGTGGCTGTTTGCCGTCTCCGTCGCGCCGGGAAGAAGGCACAGCAAAGCGAACGCCCACGAGGGCCAGCGCCGCCCCATCCACGCTCCGAGCTCTGCTCGTGCGACCACCGCGACGAGACCCCAGCCCGCAAAGAGCGCCAAGAACGGATAAGCCGTGATCCAATGCTTGGTCCCACCAAAGATCGGCGAGCTCGGTAGCGCGATCGCGACAAGGGGTGCCAGCAAGCAGCCGAGCCAGAGCACTTCGGTCTTGCGGCTGCTGAGGTCGCCCGGCTTCGTCTTGCAGGGAGGTCGGAACGCCGCGCGCCGGTGGTAGAGGCCGATGAACGAAAGTGCGAGCACCGTTAGCGACACGGTGAACAACGTCATCACGAACGGGACCGAGACGGGAAACGGCGGCTCGAAGTAGCTGACGCCTAGATAGTCGTACGTGTAGTGGACGTGGCGGAGGTGGAACCTCGCGTACGCAAGCAAACGGCTCCAAGTGTGGTGCCACACCCACGGCCAAGTTCCGACCAAGATCAGGGGGCCGATGATCAGCATCGAAGGAAGCCATGCGATCGAAGAACGCTCCATGCGATCGGCGTGCGCCTCGTCACGACGAATCCACAGGAAGTGGATCAGGAAGATCCCAGGCAGCATCCAGCTGTTGTGCTTCGTCGCCAGCGCAAGACCAAAGGTCAGACCGACGAGGGGAATCCAACGGCGATCGGCCAACGCTCGCCAGTAAGCGTACGCAGTCAGTGTGACGAAGAACGCGACCGGGACATCAAAGGCCGCGAGATGACTGTGATAGAAGACTCGCGGCATCAGGGCGAAGGCTACGGCCGCAAAGAACGCGCCCTGCCGGCGCATGACAGACGCACCCCAGGCGTAGATGAGCCAGAGCAGAAGCCCCGCGGTGAGCATCCCGGGAAAGCGGAACGCGAGTGAGTCGCTGGGGAAGAGGCCCAAGTGCTCATGCGCCAACCAGCTCCAGGCAAAGGTCAGCTTCATCCAAGCCGGATGCTCCCAATTGTACTCCCAGGCTCTATCGATGTTGTGACGATCGAGCGCCGCAAGCGGCTCGCTGACGAGCTGGCGGACCCAGGCCGCGGAGCTCTCGGCGGCGTGGACGTAGAAGCTCTCGTCACGAGACATCGCCAAGTCCGGCGCAGTCGAGATGAGCAGCAGCAAGTACGCGATGCACAAGCCCGCGCCGATCAGGTGGTCGCGACCCCTCAAAGCGCGGGCGTCACTCATCGACCCTCCGTGTCGATGCCGACCAACAGAAGAAACGTGCCCGGGGATCTTCGGCAGTCGTCTCGAAGCGCACCACCGCGCGCTCGAGGTCGAGCTCGGCGGTGTCGATATCGATGGCCGACCAGCCATCCCCGTCGTGGTGGACGAGGTCACCCGCTCGACGGCCGTCGATCCAGACCCGGAGAGTAACCGGGCCGTGTGTCCGCCGTCGTTCGCGGTTGCGATCGATGCCCGCGTGGACCACGAGGTGCTGTCCGAGAGGGACGTCGGCAAAGGTCACGCGGACCGGATCCGTGCCGGCGGGGTGCTGCCAAACACATCGCCTCGGCCGAAAGCCGAGGTCTGCCAAGACGGTAGCGCCGACCCAGAGCCATGGGCGCTGCGGATCGCATACGAAGCGTTCGGTGGGGGCCAGCGGCCCTTGGCCCAGGCCTCCACGCCCAACGGGCGCGCTGGTCCAGGGGCACACGTGGGGGCCATCGGCGCTCAGGAGCTCGACCTGCGCGTGATCGATCTCTTCGACGAAATCGTAGACGACCTCATCGGTCGACACGTGCCACATGCGAACACGCACACCATCGAATTCCTCTTCCAGAGCCGGGGGCTCGTCGCGCGTGCTCGCGCCGCGAATGCTGACTTCCCATACGCGATCGATGCCGGCGAGGTCACTGGGAGCAGCCCTGCGTAACGACAGAAGGTCTCCGAGATGGCTTCGAACGATGGGATCGGCCCACGACGGCGCCGCGACGATGAGGTCCGCCGGCTGATAGCGCGAGCGAACGAGGGTAGACGCCGCCTCCCACGACTCATCGCTGGGGATCGCTGCGCGGATCATCGGATGCGCCACGAGCTCGAACAGCGCCAGGCCGGCGAGCAACATCCAGGCCCACGGAGCGAGGCTCAGCTTTCGCCCTGCTTCCGCCACACCGGCCCGATGCTAGCAGGGGTCAGATCATTCCGCAGCTTCGCAGAAGAATTCGAAGCTCCAGCCCTCCAGAGTGGGGGACGCAGGTGGGCTGTTCGACGGGTTGAGGATCGCCGTGATCTGGATGTAGGGCAGGCCCCAGGGCTGCCCGTCCGCGATCAGCTCGTCGGTCAGGTTGAGTGTGTTGCTCGTCGTGTCGGTTGGGATGACGACCACGGCGGGGATCGCGGTCTGCAGGTCAGCTGCCGCATTGGCGGTTCGGATTTGAAACTCGATGGTGGACCCGCCCGGCGTGCTTCCCGACCAGATCAGATCGCCCCACTTCGGGTGCTCCGGTGGGGTGATGCAGCGTGCGGTGCTGTCGTACACGTTGCGGTAGAAGTTTGCCCCAGGAAGGTCATCGAACTCGTGCGCTGCGGCATCGGGCACCATGACGCGAACGGGAATGCGCTCGACCTCGACGGCATCGTCGGCCCGCACGACGAGCTCGAAGTCGAACACCTGAGAGACCGCGGTCGGCGACACCGTGGTGTTCGCGAACAGGACTTCGTACTCCAAGAAGGCACCGACATCGCACCGGCGGCAGGCGTTGCCGAGCCCGCTACCACAGTTCAGCGGCTCGCCCTGAGCGCAGTCCTGGTGGCGAATCAGTGCCACGAAGTCACGCTCGTCGACGCTGGTGGTGTCGTTGTCCAC
>JABAOG010006037.1_pt2 | contig 14189 bp, 11 predicted proteins | sample 7062131 | NCBI WGS metagenome assembly JABAOG01 (sample SAMN14538629, study PRJNA623070) | marine sediment metagenome | biome: marine biome [ENVO:00000428]; feature: marine pelagic biome [ENVO:01000023]; material: deep marine sediment [ENVO:00002113] | place: India: Arabian Sea | collected...
GGTCTCGACTCTTTCCGGTGCGAGTGTCATGAAGACTCCTTTCCTTCTCGCTCCATGGAGCATCCGGGTGTGCGCCTCGCGCTGCATCGGACGGCAGCAGGTTCCGGCATCGATCCTGAGGATGAGGCCCGTCGGGCGCCGGTCATACTCGGGAGTGAGACGATCAGATCTGGCGACGCGGTCAGTCGTCACTCGGGGCGGTCGAGACGGAATCTGACGAAGGCGATCGGCACATGTGACGATTGNNACCCCGACTCGTAGGCAACCACTACGGCCTGCACTCGATCTCGAAGATGGAGCTTGGTGAGGATGTGGGAGATGTGTGTCTTGACGGTGGTCTCCGAGACATAGAGCTCTTCGGCGATCTCGGAGTTGGAGAGTCCCCGGGCGACCTGGACCAGTACCTCGAGCTCGCGCTCGGTCAGCTCATCGAGCCCTTTGACTTCGGCTGTCTCCGGCCGCTTGGCGAACTCTGCGATGAGGCGCTTGGTCACTGACGGGGCGATGAGGGCCTCGCCGGAGGCGACCACCCTGATGGCGTCGACGAGTTGGTCTCCTCCAGCATCTTTGAGCATGAAGCCGCTGGCTCCCGCCCGCAGCGCCCCGTAGACGTAATCGTCGACGTCGAAGGTGGTGAGGACGATGACTCTGGCCTCTGGGCTGGAGTCGGTGATCTGCCGGGTGGCCTCGAGGCCGTCCATCACCGGCATGCGGACGTCCATCAGCACCACGTCAGGGGCTTCCCGGCGAGCCAGGCGGACAGCCTCGTCGCCATTCTCGGCTTCGGCGACGACTGCAATATCGGGTTCGGCCTCGAGGATTAGGCGCAGACCCGATCTGACCATGGATTGATCGTCTGCGATGAGTACTTCGATCACGACTGGTAGGGGATACTCGCATGGACGCGGTATCCGCCACCGGGTTTGGCGCCGGCTTCGAGAGATCCGCCCAGGACGGCCACTCGCTCCCTCATTCCGACGAGCCCGTTGCCCCCTCCGTTGCTCGGGGCAGCTGCCGCGCCCCTGCCGTCGTCGGCCACCGTCACGTCGAGCTTGTCGTCGCCGTAGCGAACGGCAACGGAAGCCGACACCCCCGGCCCGCCGTGTTGGACGGCGTTTGTGAGGGACTCCTGGACGATGCGATATGCGGAGAGCTCGACCCCACCCGCCAAGGAGCGGACGTCTCCCTCGACGGTCAACTCGACCGGGACACCTGCCGACCTGACTTGGTCGACCAGCGTGCTCAGATCGGTGAGGCGGGGTAGGGGAGCCAGCTCCGGGGAGTCGTCCCCGGTCTCGCGCAACAACCCCACCACCCGTCGCATCTCGGCGAGAGCGGAGTGGCCGGTGGCCTTGATCGTGTCGAGCGCCTCCTGGATCCGGGTATCGGCATCGCCGGCGATTCGGCGGGCGCCTTCTGCCTGAATGGTCATCACAGTCATCTGGTGGGCAACCACGTCGTGCAACTCCCGGGCGATCCGGGCTCGTTCCTCCGCGACGGCGCGACGGGCGCTCTCCTCACGCTCCTTCTCGGCATCCGCCACCTTCTGCCGCAACTCCTCGGCTCTCTCTCGCCGGGTTCGCATCTCCCGCCCGATCAACAGAGGCGTCACCGTTGCGATCGTCGTGGTGGCGATGGCCACCGCATTGACCGACTCGAGTGTTATCGCCCCAAGAGCCGTCCACAGAAGCACGAACAGGGCCGAGGTGCCCCCGATGATGAAGGAGCGGCGGCGGGTGAGCTCGGTGCCGATTGTGTAGAAGGCCACGAGAACGCCGAAGGTGGCGAGGCTTTCGGGATAGTCCAGGGCACGGTCGACGACCCAACCGCCGAGCACGATCGCAAACACCGTCTTGGGAAACACCCGACGCAGAGCGAGCGGCGCCGACATCAGGACGATGAGGACTGTGTGAAACCAGTCGGCCTCGCGCAGGTGAAGGTCGAAGCCACTGCTCTCGATGTCGACCCGGCTGACCAATCCCAGGATCACTATGGCCACGGCGAGCATTACGTCGAAGAGGACCTGGCGACGATCGACCTCGTGGAATGAATTCACGGTCTCAATGCTATGCCCGGCCTTCGAGGGCGGCGTCGGCTGGGAGAACGAAATGGGCGTCGTTCTGACGTATGACATGAGAGGCTCTCGAGTTCAGATGCGAACCGCCGTTACTCTCTCGGTCCGATGCCCGATCGCATCACCTGGTACGAGCACTCGGACCTCGAAGAGAAGGCAATCCCCAAGGTGTTGTCGCGCCCGGTATCGCTGCCTGGGGCGTTGACGGGAGTCGTCTTCTTCATTCTCTCGTTGCTTCCGTCGCTCCTGCCCCGGGGTGGGCTGATCCAGGGCGTCATATCCGGAATCAGTTTCATGGTCGGATACGCCTTCGGCGCATTCGGTCAATGGGCCTGGCATTACCTCGAGATCCCCGAACCCCGCGGCCGGGTCTGGAGGGTGCTCCGCATCCTCTTCTACCTCGCACTGACCGGCCTGGTGGTAGCCGGCCTGTGGCAGCACGTTGGCTGGCAGAACGAGGTTCGGGACGAGTTCGGCATGGAACGGATTTCACCGATCGTATGGCTCGTCATCGTGCCGATGGCAGCCCTCACGTCAACCTTGATCCTGATGGTCGTGAGGGCGTTCCGGAGGCTGTTCCATTTCATGGTTCGTTGGCTGGACAAAGCCCTCCCGGGGAGGCTGTCCCGCTTCCTCGGCGGCGTCGCCCTGGCCCTCCTGATCTGGGGTCTGTGGAGCGGGGTTCTGGTCAACGGTTTCTTCACGGTCGCAAACCAGATCTTCGCCCCTCGTGATTCTTCGACCGACGAGGGGGTCGCTCCCCCAACCTCCCCACTCAGATCGGGAAGCCCTGAGTCACTCGTCGACTGGGAGACGATTGGGAGACAGGGGAGGAACTTCGTGGCCTCAGGGCCCGCGATAGACGAGCTGAATGCATTCCACGGAAGCGGAGCCATGGAGTCGATACGGGTCTACGCCGGAATCAAGTCTGCCGAGACGGTGGAGGGACGAGCGCAACTGGTTCTTGACGAGCTGATCAGGACAAACGCCTTCGATCGAGAGACCCTGGTCGTCGCCACCACCACCGGTACCGGGTATCTCGAGCCCAACGCCATGACCGCACTGGAGTACGTCACCAACGGCGATGTGGCGATCGTCGGGGTTCAGTACTCGTTCCTTCCCAGCTGGANNCGCCGACCAGGAGGAGGTGAGGATCACCTCCCAGCATGTCTTCGACACTATCCACGGCTACTGGTCGACGATTCCAGACGACCAGCGACCGAACATCTACGTGTATGGGCTCTCATTGGGATCGTTCGGCGTCGAGTCGATCCTCACTTCCATCGACATCGTCAACGAGCCCATCGACGGTGCCTTCCTGGTCGGGCCGCCATTCATCAATCAGCTGTGGAGCCAGATCGTGGCGAACCGTGATGCGGGATCGTCCCCGTCCACACCCATATACGAGGGAGGCAAGACCGTTCGGTTCACCAACCACGAGAGCGCAGTCGACCTTCCTCAGTCGGCGTGGGAGGAAACCAAGGTGCTCTACCTCCAGCACGCCTCAGACCCGGTCGTCTTCTTCTCGCCCGAGTTGTTCTTCACACGCCCGGACTGGCTCGAGGAGGGGCAGAGAGGAGAAGAACTCGTCGACGAATTCGTCTGGGTGCCGGGAGTCACCATGTGGCAGGTGCTTTTCGACATGGCACTGGCCGCCACCGTTCCCGAGGGATATGGCCACCAGTACAGCAAGGAGGCCAACGCGCAAGGCTGGATCGCGGTGATCGAACCCGAAGGATGGAGCGAAGATGAAACCAACCGGCTGGTCCAGCTCATGGTCGACCTTGGTCNNAAGACATCGGAAGACGTCTGAGCTCCACCCGATCGAAGATGCCAGGAGAACACCAAGAGAGGATCCGATGATCGGCGTAGACCGGCAACGGAGTGGCACGCGGATCGACCCCTGGGTCCTGGAGTACGACAGTTACGACCCGGCCGAGGAGCCGTTGCGGGAAGCCTTGTGCACTGTCGGCAACGGGCGCTTCGCAACGCGCGGTGCGGCACCGGAATGCCCAGCCGATGACGGGGACCACTACCCGGGCACCTATATGGCGGGCATCTACAACCGACTCTCGGACGAGATCTCCGGCAGGACGATCGAGAACGAGAGTCTCGTGAACCTGCCGAACTGGTTGCCGGTCACCTTCAGGCCTCAGGACGGCGAGTGGTTCTCGATCGACCAGGTGGACATCCTCTTTTTTCGCCAGGCCCTCGAGTTTGACCGCGGGATTCTGGTGAGAGAGGTCCGATTCCGTGACCGGGCAGGACGGGAGACCTCCCTCTCGCAACGCCGGTTGGTCCACATGTCGCGGCCCTCTCTGGCCGCCCTGGAGACCACGATCCGCCCTGAGAACTGGTCCGGTCTCCTCACATTTCGGTCGACGGTCGACGCCAATGTCCGCAATCGGAATGTGAGGCGCTATCGAGATCTCTCCGACCAGCATCTCGACGTCTTGGGTGTAGCCGGCGCCGATGACGTCTGTTCGCTCCGGGTGAGGACCAACCAGTCCCGGATCGAGATAGTGGCTGGCGCAAGACACCGCCTGTGGCTCGATGGAGCTGAAGTGATCGCAGACTGTGGGCCGGTGGAAGGTGAGGGCTTGGTCGGGGTCGAGTTGGCCGTCGAAATGGGAATCGGATCGGAGCTGAGAGTGGAGAAGGTGGCCTCGATCCGCACATCGAAGGATCAGGCGATCTCAGAGCCCGGTGAGTCTGTCGTCGAAGACCTGTCACGTGCACCGGATTTCTCCGACCTCGAGGAGGAGCACGTCTCTGCGTGGCTGGGTCTGTGGAGCCGATTCCGCGTTGACATCGACGCGGACCTCGAGGTGTGTCAGGCAACCAACTTCCACATCTTCCATCTTCTCCAGGTGGCCTCGCCCAATGTCCTCGAGGTCGATGCCGGCATCCCGGCGAGGGGTCTTCACGGGGAGGCATACCGGGGCCACATCTTCTGGGACGAGTTGTTTGTGTTCCCGGTTCTGCACGCCCGAAGCCCGGAGGTGGCGAGATCCTTGCTTCGCTATCGACATCGCCGTCTTCCCGCCGCCAGGAGAGCAGCGGCCGCAGCGGGATTCGAGGGCGCGATGTTCCCGTGGCAATCGGGGAGTGACGGACGCGAGGAGACGCAGGTGATGCATCTCAACCCCCGATCCGGCCGATGGCACGCCGACCTGAGCCATAGACAGCGACACCTCAACATCGCTATCGGCTACAACGTCATCCAATACCTACGTTTCACCTGGGACATCGACTTCCTGGCCGAGCACGGCGCCGAGTTGCTCATCGAGCTTTGCCGGTTCTGGGCGAGCATCGCCGACTACGACAGGATCGCTGACCGATACGACATCGTTGGGGTGATGGGACCCGATGAGTTCCACGACAGTGACCCGAATTGGGAAGGCCCCGGGCTGCGCAACAACGCCTACACCAATGTCATGACCTCATGGCTGCTGGCGGCCGTGCCGGAGACACTCGAGCCCCTGCCGCACCGGCAGCGGGATCACCTGTTCGAAGGGTTAGGTCTCGATCACCGCGAGCTCGCCCGATGGGAGGAGATCAGCCGGAAGCTGAAAGTCCCTTTCCACGATGGGGACATCATCAGCCAGTTCGAAGGATACGCCGACCTCGAGGAGCTCGACTGGGAGTCTTATCAGAGACGCTATGAGAGCATCGAGCGCCTCGATCGCATCCTCGAGGCCGAGGGCGACTCGGTGAATCGCTTCAAGGCGTCGAAGCAAGCTGACGTGCTGATGCTCTTCTATCTGCTGTCCTTCGAGGAGCTGACGGACACTTTCGGCCGTCTAGGAGTGCGGTTCGACGAGGAGATTCTGGCGAAGAACATCGACTATTACCTGTCACGAACTTCGCACGGTTCTACGTTGTCACGTCTGGTTCACTCGTGGGTCCTGGCGAGAAGCGATCGACGAAAGTCGATGGACCTGTTTCGCGAGGTCCTTCGCTCGGACCTGGACGACATCCAGGGGGGAACGACACAAGAGGGGATACATCTCGGGGCGATGGCGGGCACACTGGATCTCCTACAGCGCGGCTACTCGGGCATGGAGGCGCGCGCCGACGGGGCGCTCACTTTCAAGCCGAGCCTCGATCCGGCGCTCGGGCGTCTCGACTTCAGCATCTATTACAACCGGAGATGGATCGAGGTCTCGATGGAAGACGACTGCGTGAGGCTGACCTCTGAGGTCACGACGAGACCCCCGGTTCGAGTGGCCTGTCGGGGCGAGGAAGCCGTTCTGGCCTCCGGCGAGACCAAGGAGTTCCGACGAACCGGGTGACTGGCGACGGTGAATGCAGAGGACGGATCGCTCGCGACGATGGGCATTTTGGCCCTACTGACGTCAAATCAGCGGTGATACATAGGAATCAGGTGGCCTCGGAGCCGGGGCCGTACGCAACGGAGATCCCATGAGTGTCATGTTGACGAATCGACCGTCACCGCGGCCAGGGTTCACGCATGTCTCCGAAGCGCGAGCCAGGAGACAAGGCCCGGTCGTGGTGGTCGCGTCCGGTTCACCGGGCGGTGTCGACGCGCTGCGGCGCGGCGCCGAGGAGGCAGCCCTGCACTCGGTTCACCTCTACGTGCTGGACACGTGTGCCGAGGGGCTGAAGGAACGTCTCCTGACGGAGCCCGAGGACGTCGAGGACCGCGATCGATCTGTGGCCCTGTCGATCCTGAGGAACCCCAACGTCGCCACGTCGGTGCTCGAAGCGGCCCGCATAGATCAGGTCGTCGGCTTCTGTCAGCAAGTGGGTGCGTCCCTGCTCGTCTTGGACCGAGGCTGTCTCGTCGAGGCCTCTCCACTCGGACCGATTCTCGACGAGGCAGACCTGGCTTGCAACGTTCTCATCGTGCGTGATAGGACGGGCCACACTCGGTGAGTGGAGCCTCAGCGACAGCCCCCCGTGACCTCCGGCGCTTCTGGCGTATGTCCGCGGTGGTGTTCGACATGGACGGCGTGATCACCGACACCGCCGAGACGCACGCGAAGGCGTGGAAGCGCCTGTNNATGGACGGCGTGATCACCGACACAGCCCGTTCTCACGCCGAGTCATGGTCGGCGATGTTCAACGAGTACCTATCCGATCGAGCCGGGGCATCCGGTGAGTCTCTGCGACCCTTCACCGAGGACGACTACCTGGAGTACGTCGACGGAAAACCGCGCTACGCAGGGGTGCGGTCGTTCCTCGAGTCACGAGGGATAGACCTGCCCGAGGGGACACCTGAGGACGACCCGGAGTTGGAGACCGTGTGCGGATTGGGCAACCGAAAGAACGTCCGTTTCCTCGAGAAGCTGCAGGACGGAGGTGCCGACGCCTATCCGTCCACGGTGCGGTTGATCACCGAGTTGAAGCGGAGAGACATCCCGGTGGCGGTGATCACCTCCAGCAAGAACTTGGAGATGGTCCTCGGGTCGGCAGGGGTGCGCGACCTGTTCGCGGTGAAGGTCGACGGGAACGATTGCGACGNNCGACTGCGACGCCCTGGGTCTGGCCGGCAAGCCGGAGCCTGACATATTCCTCGAAGCTGCCCGCCGGCTGAATGCGCCACCCGAGCGGACGGCCATCGTGGAAGACGCCCAGGCAGGCGTCGAAGCCGGTCGTCGGGGAGGGTTCGGGCTGGTGGTCGGTGTTGATCGGAGCGGACAGGCCGATCGACTCTCAGAGAGCGGCGCGGATCTGGTCGTCTCCGACCTCTCAGAGCTTCTCACCGGCACGGAAGTCTCCTGACCAAACTCGACGTGACGCCAGAGAAACGGCGGGACCCGGTCATCCGACGACGCGGAAGCTCCCCTCGCTGGTTTCATCGATTCTCGTCCCGAAGGGACGGCTGGCCCGCCTGAGGGTCTGCGCCAGCCAGACGACATCGCCGCGCCCGGCGCGCTCCAGCCGGAACCGGCGGAGTCGCATCGGGATCAACCGAAGCTCCTCGAATCCGGCATCACCGAGCGTCACGAGATAGAGGACGCCCAGGTCCGGGCGAGCCTCCTCGTGGCCGCCAATGCCCTCATAGTCGTTGATCAGGTCGCCACAGCCGTACAGGATGAGACCGTCCCGATAGACCTCGACCCCGATGGGATGGTGTGAGGAGTGCCCGTGCACGATGTCCACCCCTGCCTCGTCGATCAGGGCCCGAGCGAAGCGCCGGCGATCGGGGGGAACGTCGTAGCCCCAGTTGGGCCCCCAGTGGATGGACACCACGCAAACGTCCCCGGGTTGTGTCACTCGCCNNCGCCGACCATGACTCCGGAATGCCACTCGATGTCGCCCCGACGGCGAGCACGATCACCCGAGACCCGCCCTCGGTCTCGATCACCGCAGGGCGGCGCGACTCAGTCCGATCGGTGCCCGCGCCGGCGGTGGCTATACCGGCGTCGTGCAGCGTTTCCAGAGTCTGGGCGAGTCCTTCGTGGGACCAATCGAGGACGTGGTTGTTGGCCAGGGCACAGCAGTCGACACCCCCGGCCTCGAGCACATCGACATTGTCGGGATGCACTCGATAGTGGATCCCCTTTCCCGGCCAGGGTCGACCACGGTTCGTCACCGCGGTCTCGAGGTTGATGATCCGGGCGTCGACGGTGGCTTCATCCAGCAACCCAAGTGCTTCTCCCCACACATATGCGGGACCCACGCCTCTGGGGATCGCCCCATGCCTGCGCTCGGCGATCTCCACGTATCGGAGTGACGACCTGGCCCACGACTCGTACAGAGCCGGGTCACCGGGAGTGGCCAGGATCTGATCGATCCCGCGGCCGATCATTACGTCACCTGAGAGGAAGAGACGTACAGTCTCCGACGTCATAAGAGGCGCTCAGGGGCCATTTCTCGTGAAGTGGTCGACGAACCAATGACGCGCCANNGGGCTCCTCGAAGAGGTGAGACGCCCCGGGGACGATCTCGATGCTCGTCTCGCATGTCATCTGTGCCTGTGCCTGGCGGTTCAGATCGAGGACCACGGTGTCGCGGCTGCCGACGATGAGCAGGGTCGGTGCGGCGACATCGGCAATCCGTGGACCGGTGAGGTCGGGTCTCCCACCTCGTGACACCACTGCAGCGATGTCCGAGCTCGGGTCTGCGGCGGCGCGCAACGCAGCTGCCGCTCCGGTGGACGCACCGAAGTAGCCTACGGGCTGGGTTCGCCACCGATCATGGCCCCTGAGCCAATGGGTGACCTCGATGAGCCGGTCGACCAGGAGGTCGATGTCGAAGACGTTGCTCCGGTCTACTTCCNNGCCTGAGCCACATGCCGGTTGCGTGGGCTGTGGCGGCTGCTGCCCGAACCGTGGACGAAGATGACGGTGCCTAGTGCATCCGATGGCAGGTGCAGTCTCCCATCGAGGCTGATGTCGCCCGCGGAGATGCCGACTTCCTCGTCGAATTCGACACCGGAGTCACCACCCACGGGGTCGTCGGTCGTCCCGGCCTCGGCCTGGGTCCCCCGGCGTAGGAGATCGGTCACCTCGTCGTCTGTCGTCTGGTCGAAGTCGCGATAGAACTGCCCGATGGCGTAGAACGCGTGCGGCTGCTCAACGAGCACGACCTCGTCAGCGTCTGCCGCCAGTCGATCTGCGGCGTCCGGCGGGGCTACCGGGGCGGCCACGATCACCCGGGCGGCCCCGAGAGCGCGCGCCACCCTGCAGGCTGCCTTGACCGTCGAGCCCGTGGCGATGCCATCGTCGACTATCACCGCCGTCTTCCCTTCCAACGAGGCTCGTGGCCGTCCCCGGCGGAACAGCTCCGCTCTCCGGTGCAACTCGGTCCGCTCCCTCTGCTCCACCGCTTCCAGCTCGTGCTCGGACACCCCCGCCATCGAAACGATTCTCGAGTCGAGGATGCGCACACCTTCCTCTCCGATGGCACCCATGGCGAGCTCGGGTTGATAGGGGACCCCGAGCTTGCGGACCACGATCACATCGAGTGGCGCCTGGAGACGGGTGGCCACTTCGTACGCGACGGGAACACCTCCCCTGGGGAGGCCGAGGACCACGAACTGGTCTCGATCCTCCAGATGAGTGAGATGTTCCGCCAGCCTGCGGCCGGCCTCCTCGCGGTCTCTGAACATGGGCCATCTCCTTCACCCGGTGTCGCTAGCCACCTGTCGGGGCGTTTCGAGGCCTCAAGGTCAGGCGGAGTCCTCCGGGTCTCCAAACATAGGGGCAGTGTCGGGGTCGAGGACCCGGGTTATGCCTCGTCCGAATGCTCCCAGGGACTCACCGATCCCCCCGTAGAAGGTGGGGAAGGCGTAGATCATGTTGACCAGATTCCTCAGTGGGACGCGTTCTTGGACGGCCAGAGCCAGGAAGCCGAGGGCCTCGGTCGCACGTGGCCCGACGATCGTCCCCCCGACCAGGCGGTCCTCGCTCTGGTCGGCTACGAGCTTGATCACTCCAGACAGGCCCGAGGCGTTCACCCAGCCGCGAAAGGTCGCCCTGAGGTCCTTCACGGTGACGGTGACGTCGTGGCCGGCCGCGCGGGCATCGGCTTCTGTCAGGCCGACGCTTCCGACCTCAGGTGCGGTGAAGGTCGCTCTCGGGATGACGGTGTAGTCGGCAGGCTGGGGGCTCCCTCCCAGGATGTCCTCAACCGCGATGGTGCCCTGGTACTCGGCGACCTGGGTGAGGAGGCCTTTCCCGGTCACGTCTCCGATCGCCCACAGGCGCTCACCCGCTCGCATCAGCCCGTCCACCTCCACGAAGCCTCGATTCGTCGTGGCACCTGCCGACTCTGCCCCGAGGGTGTCTGCGTTCGCCTTTCTCCCCGTAGCCACCAACAGGCGATCGACGGTGACCGTGGTCCCGTCATCGAGGTGGACGTGGGTCGATCCATCGTCCGAGGACACCGACTCGGCCATCACCCCGAAGCGGAGTGTGGCGCCGTCCTCGATCATGGCATCGGCAATCAGCCGGGACGCCTCCGGCTCCTCCCGGCCCAGCAGCCGGTCGCCACCCTCGACGAACGTGACGTCCACTCCGAAACGGGCGAAGACCTGTCCCAGCTCGCAACCGACCGGGCCGCCGCCGAGGATCGCAAGCGACATCGGGAGATCTTCGACCTCGATCGCCTCGTGGTTGGTCCAGTACTCGACATCGGAGAGCCCGGGAACGGGGGGAATCAACGGTTGTGACCCGGTTGCCATCAGAACCCCACGCCGGGCGACCACGGTCGTCCCGTTCACCTCCACGGTGCCTGGAGCGGTGATCTCGCCCGCCCCCCGTATGAAGCGGCCTCCCTTGGCCGCGAATCGTTGAACGCCGGCCGTGTCATCCCAACTCCCGGTGATCTGGGAGCGGATTCGCGAGGCGACCACACCCCAATCGGGATCAACCTTCACCGAGCCGACCAACCCGTCTGCCTGTTGCGCCCCGGTCACCATCGCCGCCGAACCGACCATGAATTTCGAAGGAATGCAGGCCCAGTAGGGGCACTCCCCACCGATGAGTCGAGGCTCGATGCCAACCACGTCGAGTCCGGCCCCGGCGAGCCTCAGGGCGGCATCCTCGCCACACGTGCCCATCCCGAGCACGATCACGTCACAGGTCTCGGTCATGCGACCACCTCAATTGCCCCCCGCCGGGTCCGGTGTGATGCCCAGTTCACTGAATATCTCCTCGGCNNATGCCCAGTTCACTGAATATCTCCTCGGCCACCCGAAGATGTGGGTTCGCTTCGTCTTCTCTACCGGACGCCTCCAGCGCCTGACCATAAGCGTGGTGGGCGCGGGCCAGGTTGGGCGCACCGCCGTAGTCGGCGAACAGCTCGATCGCTCTCTCGAAGTCGGAGGAGGCCTCTTCGATGTGCCCACCTGCCGCCATGGCGACACCTCTCTTGAGACGAACCAGGGCCTCGGTGCTTCGGCTGCCCGATTCGATCGCCATCGCCAGCGGAGTGTCGAAGTCCTCAGGCCTGAGATCACCGGCCCGCGATCGGGCCATCGCCAGCCAGGCCTGGCCCAGGACTTCATAGCCTCCGGCGTTGCAGTATTGGGCTAAACCGGTGCTCTTCTCCAGGTGGGTTATCGCCGAGTCGACATCGCCCAGGCGGAGCTGCTGGTCGGCAAGCTTGAAATTGGCGGCGAGGTTGCAGAAGGTGTTCCCGTGGGCCTCAGCTCCCTCGATGCCACGTCGTGTGTACTCCATGGCATCCTCGAGATCACCCTTGTCCGCGGCGATCGAACCGCGAATGATGTCGGCGTCGAGCACCGCATTGGGGTCTCCGCTCCGCTCACCCAGGTCTCTCGCACGATCGACGGCGCTAAGGGCCTCGTCGAACCGGCCTATCTGTGTCAATGAGTCGGCGAGCATCGCCGCGTTGTATGAGGCCTCACTCAGACGACCTTGGGCCTCGAGGGCGTCGACGGCCTCGGTGAGTGGCTGTATGGAGCCGTCGAAGTCGTCACCCGAGCGAAGCGCTCCCCCCATCATTGCCTGGAGGAGCGCTGAGGTCCCCTCATCCTTCAGTCGGGGTATCAGGGCATATCCGGCATCTAGTTGGGCCCGATACTGTGGATCGGCGTAGGTCTCCCCCTGCATTCCCCTGGTCCAGATGATCCTCTCATAGAGTCGGGCGAGACGATCCGGGTCATCGAGCTCGAGAGCGATCGGGAGGATTCTCTCGACCAACCGGATCGATTCCGGCCCCGGGATGAAGGCCATCCCGGCGACCAGCCGGCCGATGACCGCGTCGATCAGGTCCTCGGGACTCGAGTCGGTGTCCGCTTCCAGCAACTCCTGAGCATGGGCGAAGAAGCCGGACGCCTCGACCCTGGCCCCCCTGGCAAGAGCGTTGCGACCGGCAATCAGATAGTTGTGGACTGCACGATCGCTCATTCCCGCCTCGGAGTAGTGACGGGCGAGGGAGGGAGCCCACTCGTCGGGCTCGTCGGGATGGGCGGACTCCAGGGCTTCGGCCACCGCCCTGTGAAGCTCGCGGCGCTCCTTGCGGAGGAGGCCGTGATACATCACCTCGTGTATCAGCGCATGACGAAAGGCGAACTCCAACTCGGGCTCGATCTCCTCCAACCTCACGAATCCATGCGCCTCCAGCCCGGCCAGGTGCGGGTGGAGGCTCCCTCGCTCGTCATCGGGCGGCGCCCCGTCGTAGACCATGTCGAAGATGTGTGCGGCAAACCGGCGACCGATGGTGGCGGCGACACGTCCCGCCCTCCGCAGCTCCGGGTCGAGCAAGTCGACCCGTGAAGCGAGGAGGCCTTCGATGGTCTCCGGCACATCCAGGTCTGGAGTGTCGCCCACCGCTACCCATCTGCCGTCCCGGTTCTCCAGAAGCTGGCGTTCGATCAGCATCCGCACGACTTCCTCGAGGAAGAACGGGTTGCCTTCCGCCTTGTCGAGGATCAGGCGCCTGAGCGTGGGTGGGAGAGATTCCACCGCGAGGAGGTTGGAGACGAGGTCTCGGCTGGATCCCTCGTCGAGAGGCTCGAGTTTGATCTCGGTGAGGGACTCCGCCAGCTCGCGTCGACCTGCTTCCAGGAGCCGCCAACCGACCGAGTCGCGATCGGGTCGCATCACCAACAGCATCAGGATCGGCATCGTGGGGACTCGCCGCAGCAGATCGGCGATGAGATCGACCGAGGACGGATCCGCCCAATGCGCATCCTCGCAGGCGATGACGATCAGCCGTGTCTGATCCGTCAAGCCCGAGACGACGTCGACGAGAGCACGCGAGTAAACCTCCCGCAGATCCTCCTGTGACGTGACCTCATCCTCTCCATCGATGCCGACCATCCCCTTGAGAGTTCCCGCGACATCCGGCGCGCCACATCGATCCGCCAGCTCGTCGATCGCCTTTGCCACCACCTCGGGAGATTCGGAGGCACCAACCCCGGCCAGGGAGCGGAGGAGCGACGCGGCCAGGTGATATGGCACCTCGTCATCGAAGGGGACGCAGGTTCCCACGGCCCAGATCTCATCTTCGGCCCGAAGCGATCTCCGGCTGATCTCTGCCAGGAGCCTGCTCTTGCCCACACCTGCTTCACCGAGGATTGCCGCGACCCGGCCGGTGCCCGCGGCACTCATGGTCACCAGACGGTCGAGGATTGCCAGCTCTTGGCGTCTGCCCACCATTGGGCTCTCGAGGCCGG
>JABAOG010007343.1_pt1 | contig 14184 bp, 10 predicted proteins | sample 7062131 | NCBI WGS metagenome assembly JABAOG01 (sample SAMN14538629, study PRJNA623070) | marine sediment metagenome | biome: marine biome [ENVO:00000428]; feature: marine pelagic biome [ENVO:01000023]; material: deep marine sediment [ENVO:00002113] | place: India: Arabian Sea | collected...
CCAAGCTGAGGGTCGCGGGTTCGAGTCCCGTCTCCCGCTCTCTGGAACAGCAAACGCCGCAAAGGTTTCGGCCCTTGCGGCGTTTGTCCTGTCCGGTGCGGAAACGCCAGCGGTGTCAGTGGCGGTGTAGAAACTCTCGCCAAGGAAAGAGAGGTGCTTCCGGGAAGCCGAGTCATTGCATCGCGCCTGGGAAAGAGCCACTGTTGTAATGTTGGGCCACACACCTCTAACGGGATTCTAGGTCGAACAACCCACCTCGTTTTCCCGCGTCCGGAGATCATGCCATGCCCCGCCGCCGCCTCTCCGGCCTGCTCGCTGTCGTCGGTGCAGTTGCGTGTCAGCCCGATGCCCCAGCGACCACCGAGCCTGAACTCGATCTTTCGTTTCCCGTCGCGGACGCGGCCAAGCTGAGCTCGTCGGACAGTTGTCCCAACTGCACGTTCGAGCCGGTGCTCTACACTCGGCGCTCGGCCACACCGATGAAGGAGGTCGTCGAGTTCGAGGCCAACCCGGAAGGCGCCTACGTCCTGGAGACGAACGACCTGGGGACGCGCGGCGCCGAGTCACGCCTCTGGCTGAACGGCAGGAGGATGAAGGTGGGCCCGGGCGTGCAGAAGCGGGACGTCGCCCTGGACTGGTCCAACACGATCACCGTCCGCCTGACCGGCAAGCCCGGTTCGAAGCTGCTCGTGAAGGTCTACCAGGAGGTCGCGACGGTCGAGGTTTCGCCCGCCACGGCCCGGGACCGCTACCACGCCGCCCGGCAGTTCACGGCAGTAGCGCGCGACCGGAACGGCGTCGAGATCCCGCGGCAGACGTTCAGCTGGGAGTCGGGCGATATCGATATCGCCACCGTCGGCGCCACGACGGGGCTGGCGAGGACGGTCGGCCCGAAGTACGACAAGATCGCCTTCAGCTACAAGAGGATCTCGCACGGCGTCGGCGACGCGCCGATCGTCGCCCTCGCCGACGGCACGCCCGACAAGCAGGGCGCAGCTACGTGGACGGTGGTCGCCGGGTTCGTCTACGTCACCTATCAGGCTCCGCACCCCGATCGTTCGGTGCGTCCGCACCCGGTGCCGTTCCACTACGACGACGTGCGGCTGGGCCAGATGGCCGCCACCTGTGCGAGCGAGTCCTCGAACCGCGTTTGGCGCGACTATTCCCTCGGGGGCGAGCGGCTGTTCAAGCAGTGCTACACGGCGTGGGAGCAGGCCAACCTGCACCGCGTCTGGGTCCCGCCCACACCGCTGACCGACGGCTTCTACGTCTACGATTACGTGCCGAACGTCGGCCTGTACGGGCGCTATTGCGGCGGCGGCCACCCCGATGGCGACTGGTGGGACGAATACGCCAAAAAGGGCAATTACCAGCCCAAGGACGCCATCGACGCCATGTGCATGGAGCACGACCGATCAGAGCAGCACCATGCCCTGAACCCCAGCGACGACGCCGCCCAGGCCGCCTGCATCGTCCGCTGGGGCATCGAGGCCGAGCAGTTGTACGAGGAGGGTGCGCTCGTCCAGCCCGGTAGCGCCCGCTGGAACGAGTTCTGGAGCGACTGGCCCCTGATGAAGGAAGCCCGGGACGGCTGGCTGGCTGAGACCAGCTTGCTCTGCTTCGGTCCGATCTACGACCAGTTCAAGGCGGACCGACGGATCCCGTGATGGCCCGCCGGTCGGCGCATCGTCGAGCGACGGTGCGTCTCCCGCTCTGGGAAGCAAGCGCCGCAGGAGTCTCGAGACTCCTGCGGCGCTCGTGGTTCCGAACGGACAGGGGCGAGGGGTGCGACAGGCCGATGCGGGGGTGGCCGCCCTGTTCGCTCGGGGATCGGACAGAGCCCTCCCAAAGATACGCCGCAGGCCTTGACGCGTGGGCGAATCCGGCACCTATATGGGGAAGAGCCCCTGTCCGCGAGTCCCCTGTCGCCGTGCCGCGGATCCCCTGTCGCGGCCCCCTGTCCGGACTTCCCACCGTGAGGCGGCCATGCCCTTTCCCCAGCTCCGACGCCCGGCGCTCCCCCTGCTCGTCGTCCTGACCTCGGTGCTCGCGTGCGGCGAGCAGAACGGGCCCGTCGATCCAGCGACAACCGAGACGGTACCCGAAGGGGCGGAGGCGGATCTTGCCACCCCGTTGAAGGTGATCCTCGGCGAGCCGATCGCGGCATGCGAGGGTGGCAGCCCGGCGGTGGCCATCCTGGTCGAGCCGGCCCTCGCCGAAGGCGTGACGCCGGCGGTCACGCAGTTCGCGAACGATCTCTGCGCTGCGGGCTACACGGCGACGGCCGTCTCCCCGTCGTTCAGTACTCCCGTGGAGCTCCGAAGGACCCTGAGGAGGTGGTATCGCCATTCCAGGAGACAGCTCGTCGGCGTCGTGCTGGTCGGCGATTTCCCTCGCGCCTATCAGTTCGTTCGAATGGTCTTCGCGAATCCGTCCATTCCTCCCCTGGAGGAGGAGGTGATCTCCTACCAGTTCTATTCCGACCTGGACGGGCGATTCCGATCGTCTGCCGGCTACGTCTCCCCGGGTGGGCACGCCTATTCGTACGACGTTCACCAGGGCCGGGTCGACTGGGAGATCTGGGTCGGCGTTGTCCCGAGGGAGTCGAGCGATCCGGCGGCGTCGGCGGCCGCCATGAACCGGTATTTCTCCAGGAACCACGCCTACCGCACGGGAGCCTCCCCCTACCCCCTCCCTCGCAGGTTCCTCCTCGTGACCGAGCACCGGTCCGCAGGGACGCAGGCCGAGCACGACCAGGCGATGAGCGATCTGCGCACGGGGGTCTATTCCTGGACTCCGTGGAGCGCCGCGGCCGATGCGCTGATCTACTTCGACAGTCCGGTCGCGGGCCTGTCGGTCGAGCAGGGCTATGACGCGCTGGAGACGGGGGCGGCCGATTTCTTCGCCGGTGCCGCCCACGGCGCCTGGTGGAGCCACGGCCAGCTCGATCTCGCGTGGGCGAGGACCGGCGAGGTACGCACCGCGTTCTTCTGGAGCGACGGCTGCGCCGTGGCCGATCTGGACCATCCCGACAACTTCCTGACCGCGGTCCTGTACAACCCGAACAGCCTGGTGGTCGCGGCGAAGGGCACGACGAACGACTCGGGCGGGCTGGGGACCAACGAAGACGGCTTCTACGGTCACAACATCGCCAGTCGGATGGACGCGGGACACGGTCTCGGCGATGCCGTCGTCGCGCATGTGAACACGCCGTTGGTGGACCCGTGGGCCGACGACCGCGAGTTCCATTTCGCAACGGTGGTTCTCCTTGGTGACCCGACGCTGGGCGTGGGAGCCCCAGCGGCGAGCCCGTGAGGTGCTGGGGGCGTGATTCGGGCGACCGGCGATCCTCTCCGGGACCCGGCCGGTTGATCAGTCCGGGGACGGCTCGATCTCCACGGGCGGGTGGAACTCCAGGGTTCCGGGGACGTCGAGGCGCCGGGACCGCCAGCGAGCGAGGGAGTGGCCTTTCCATTCGAGGTCGCCGGAGACGTCGCAGGTGCCGGTCCGGGCGGACAGGATCATCCCATCCCGGACCGTCAACACGGCGGCCTCCACGCTGAGCACGAGCTCGGCCTCGAGCTCGATGGCCCTCACGGCCCGGTCGTTCACGATCAACTCGAGGCGGGGCTGGTGCCGCGAATGGATCTCGTGGCGGGCCAGCTCGACCACGATCGTCTGGTCCGGCGGATACCGGGACGGGTCGGCGTAGCCCCGGAGCTCGTCCCATTTCCGCCAACCGCCGGCCAGGATCCGGCCGACGGGGACGCCGAGGAGGTCCGGCGCGTTCTCGAGGATGGCCCGGGCCAGCATCTTCCGGCTGGTGAGCTCGGCCGTGCCGCCGAGCTCATCGACCAGCTCCCCGAGAGCGGGGTCCGCTTCGAGCTCGTCGGCCACGTGGCCGTCGAGGCCCTCCGTGGCAGGGCCGAAGAGCAGCGACCCCAGGCCAGGCGATTCTTCCGTCATGGTGTCCCCCTCATTCGTTCGGCTCCGTGTCGATCTCGATCTCCTGGACGCCGACGTCCGGCCGCGGCTGCAGGCGGATCTCGAGCCGCAGCCCATCGCCGGGGATCGCCGGCGTCTGGAGGCCGGGATCGGACCGGGGGCGGAACCGGAGGCCGCCGTCGGGCCGGGTCCCGCCTTCCGGAGTCGGCTGCTCGCGGCGACGGACCGTTCGAAGCCCCAGGAATCCGAGCAGCGCGACGATGACGACCCCGGCGGGGCCCGCCCAGAGCACCCGGGGCGCGGCGACCTGGCGGTCGACCCTCGTCCCCGGCGGGACGAGGGCGCCACCGGCCGGCGACTGGGCCAGGACCGTGCCGCCGGCCCGCAGCGAGATGCGCGATGATGCCTCGCCGGGCCGGAGCCCGGCGGCGGTGACCCGTGCGTCCGCGTCGGCGTCGTCCCTGCCCACCAGGAAGGGCACCTCCACGCGCGCCGGCGCCGCGAGCACGAGCCCCACGGCCGAGCCCGGGGGCACGCGCGCGCCCGGGTCGGGGCTCTGGTCGACGACGGTCCCGGCCGCAGCCCCCGACGCCCGGCGGGAGACGCTCCCGACACGCAGTCGGGATGCCCTCAGCCAGTCGCGCGCCGCGGCCTCGTCCAGGTCCCGGAGCGGGGGAACGAGGGTCAGGACCCGGACCGCGGCGGCGCCCTCCGCGGTCCGCGGTCCGGTGGTCGCCTGGACCCTCACGATCGTCTCCCCGGGCTCGATCGCCGTGACGCGGCAGACGGCGTCGTCCCACGCGGCCGTGGCCACCGCGGGCGCGTCCGAGACGCACCGCCACTCCACCCCGAGATCGACCCCCGCCACCGGCGCCCGGAGTGCCCGGGCCGGCTCGAGAAAGATCGTCGCGGCGGCGGACGACAATCGGACCGCGATCGCCGCGTCCTCGCCCGGCGCGAGCTCGACGGCGGCCGGCTCCAGCCCCAGCTCCACCGGTGGTGGCGAGGGCGGCGAATCGCCGGTCGGAGGGCGCTCCTGGCCGAACCGGAAGTCGTCGACGTTGATGTGGCCCCAGCCGCCGGACGACGCGTCGACGATCCGGATCCGGCCGGGCCGGCCGGCCCATTCCGCCAGGTCCCAGCGCACGCGCCGCATCGTCTCCGAGTCCCGTCCGGACACGAACATCGCCCGGATCTCCCCCTCGATGGGATCCAGGACGCGAAGCTCGACCCGGGTCTCGAACGCGCTGCCGCCGCCGACCAGGAAGCTCAGCGTGGACGGGATGGTGAACACCGCGGAGGTGAGCGTCCCCTGCGGCTCGTCGCCCTGCACGCCACCCGGGCGCTCCCCCCGGCGGCCGCGATACCGCTCGAACGTGCCGATCCACCACCGGCCCTGGTGACCGGAGGGCTGGCGCCGGTCCCGCGCCGTCGGGTTGTCGCCGAGCGTGGGCTGGAACCGGAACGCCGTCCCGGTCTGCTCCCAGCCCTGGAGCGTTCCCGTCTCGAAGTCCCAGGTGGGCCGCTGCCCCGACGGCGCGGAGCCGGACCCGGGCCCGGCCATTGCCCGGTCCGCCGCGCCGCCGAGGGGGGCCGGGACGGCGAGGACGAGGGAGAGCGCGAACGTGGGGGCCCGGGCGGCGCCGAGGCGTCGAGTCCCCGAGTCCGGCCCGGGTCGCCCGGGCCACCGCGGACCGATGATCGGATCTCTGGCGGTCACCAGATGGGGACCCAACCGGCCACGATGAAGCCCAGGTCCTCCTGCTGGACGAGGCCGAGCACGCGGACGGGCCCGAAGCCGAGGCCGGCGAGGCCGGTCAGGTGGCCATCGGCGGTGTAGCCGGCGCCCAGCTCGGCGGAGAGGATCCGGCCCCGGTTCGCCAGCCGCTCGAGGAGAGTGGTGAGGCGCTCGTAGTCGGCGATCTGGGCGCGCTGCGCGGCGATCAGGGAGTCCGCCACGGCCTCCTGGCGGTCCACGGCCTCCAGGTAGCTCTCCGTCTCGTCCCGGACCGCCTCCAGCTGCTCGATCATCTCGAGGGCGTTGTCGAGCTTGATCAACCTGCGGGTCATCTCGGCGTACTGCTCCCGGGTGAGGGCGACCATGGTGTCGCCGTCCACCACCAGCGCCAGGTTGCCGGAGGCCAGGGGCCCGACCACCGTGCACTGCTGCGCCCGCAGGCCGCCGGCCGTCACCGCGGTCGCGACGACCAGCGCGGCGGCCGCGCCCGGCGCGCGCCCGCGCCCGGTCGCCGACCGTCGCACCGGCGGCCTCACGGTCCACCCCCCGCGCCCGCCGGCTCCGGTCCCTCGCGGCTCTCGAGCCGGGCCTGCGCCTCGGCGAAGCGGCGGTCGATCTCGTCCAGCGAGGCGTGGGAGAGCTCCTCGCGGACCCGCTCGTCGTCTTCCTCGAGGCGGAGCGCGGCGGTCTCGAGCGCGGCCAGCTGCTCCCGGAGCGCGGCCCGCCGGGCGGCCGTTTCCCGCTTGAGCTCCTCGTGCTCGTCGGTGAGTTGCTCGATCTTCTCGTCCCGCTCCTTCAGCCGCTTCCTGGTCGCCTTGATCTCCCTGTGGTAGGCGTCCGCCATGTGGCGGTTGAACACCCGGGCCAGGAAGATGGCCCCGGCGGCACCGACCGCCATCCAGCGCGCACCCTTCGGCAGCAGCCCGGCCTGGGCGCCGATGAACACGCCGAGCACGAGGACCAGCAGCACGAGGGCGACGAGCAGGTCGCCGAAGGACCCGAGGATCGTCATGAGATCAGGCATGGGCGGCCGCCTTCCGCGCGCGCCGGTCGCGTTCCCGCTCGATGGCGGTGATCACCTTGTGGACCGGTCCGGACCCGAGCCCCAGGACCACGCCCGTGAGCAGCGAGCCCAGCAGCGAGGCCGTCTCCGCGTCCTGCAGGATGGCCAGCAGGTCGAGGTCGAGGGCGAGGGCCATGAGGATGCCGAGGCCGATCCCCACGAGCTTCAGGCTCGCGCGGAGCCAGGCGCTACGGACCAGGTCGCCGCACAGGACCGGGACGACGCCGGTCTCGCCGCGGCCGGGCCCCAGGAGCAGCTCGTCGAAGCGGCGCAGGGCGGCGGCCGCCCGGGCGGGCTCGACAAACCGAAAGACGTCGAGGCGGTGCTCCAGTCGCTTCGCGGTCCCCTCGGCCCGCGCGGTCCAGAACGCGTGGAGGTCGCGCCGGCTGTCGAGCAGGTCGTACGAGGCCTTGAGCATCTCGAGCAGCCGCTCGATCACCAGCGCCAGCGCGAGGGCCAGGGCGAAGACCCGGGTCACGTCCACGATGACTTCGGTCATGGCATCAACCTTCCTCTCCGGTGTGTCCCATCGGGACGGGCTGGGCGCCGAGCAGGGCATCATCGATGGGCTCGACCAGGACGAACGGCTTGCGACGGAACGCCAGGATCCGCGCCGTCGCGCGCGGCGAGTCGAGCCACCGGGCGTGGTAGTGCTCCACCAGCCGCTCCAGCTCCTCGTGGGGGAAGTTGTTTCCCGGGCAGGTCTTCGTGGACACCTGGCTGTGGGGAATGATGGTGTCGCCGAACGCGACCGGGATGTCGTAGACCAGGCACCAGAGGGCCAGGACCCGGGCCGAGGACTCGATCTGCGCCACGGTCGGCCGCTGCCGGCCGTACCGTCCGTCCGGGTTCGAGTAGGGGACCGTCGGGTCCGTCTCGAAGTTCCCGTTCACCGCCAGGCCGAGCGACCTCATGTTGTGGCCCGCCGCGTGGTTCCCGTAGCGGTCCCACCGGCAGAACGGATGGACCGCGCCGTCGGCGGTGACGGCGCAGTTGTAGCCCGTGAGCCATGGCCGGCCGGCCGAGTCCCTGCGGCCCTTGATGACCCGGACCAGGTCCTCGAAGCTGCTGTCGCCCGGCATGGCCGTGTGGTGGTAGACGATCAGTTCCGGGTTGCCCCGCCGGCGGTGGACGCTCTCCAGGACGTCCCGGTCCACGCCGCCGTCGTAGCCGATCTCGATCCAGTCATCCGCCGGGGCCGCCGACGCCGGCGGCACTGTCGTGGCCCGCTCCGTCCGGGCCGCTGCGGGGGCCGATGTCGGTGGCCGGTTCTCGGCCTCCGGCGTCCGCTTCGGCTCCTCCGTGACGGGCGGCGCGGCCACCTTCCGGGCGGTGACGAAGCGGATCAGCATGTGGATGGGCGCGCTGCCGCCGCCGATCAGGAGGCCGGTCAGGAGGTAGTCGAGGCCATCGGGCACGGACGTGCCGGTGAGGGCCGAGAACAGGTGGAGCCCGGACACGCGGGCGGCGATGATGCCGGCGACCATCGCCACGGCGTGGATGAGGAAGGCCCGGAGCGTGGCCCCGTCGTCGGGGTCCGTGGCGGGCTCCACCAGGATGAGCGACACCGGCAGGGCCTCCTCCGGCTCCGTCTCTCCCTCCACCGCCCTCAGATTCCGGCGCATGGTGTCCGCCGTCACCACCAGCGTCGCCCGCTGGTCGGGCTTCAGGTCGCCGTCCCGCAGCTGACCTTCGATTCGTCTCAGCTTCTCGACGTCGCCGGGTCGGTCCCGCTCGGACCGCTCCACACGACGACGGTCCCGGTCCGCGGCGTGCCGTCTCACGAGCTCGTCCAGCGGTCGCTCCAGGTCCGCCGGCTTCCGGATCGCGCGGCCTTCCGTCGCAGTGGGAATCAGGTCCACGACGTTCTTGCCCAGCTCGACCGCGCGCTCGACGATGACCGCGAGTCCCAGCGCGGTGGCCAGCGGCACGAGGAGCGATTCGACGGGGATGGTGTCGGGCAGCGCCTGGAGCACCAGCCCGAGGGTGAGGTGGTCGACGGCCATGATCGCCTCCGGCAGGGATGGAGGATCGGGGCGGTACGGCGCCCATCATGGTCGCTGCGACGGGAGCACCTCGGGCGGCCGGGGGATGCCGCGTGGGACTACCGGTGAGGTGTCACGGCCGCAAGGGGGTTGCAACCGGACTTCGAATATGGCGTCCCCGACTCCGAATCCGCCAGCCTCACGAATCGGAGGCCGGCGGCTCCGGTGGTCGGCGCCCGTCGCCGGCCGGACCGGAATCCGACGGCGGGGTGGGGACCCGGCCGGGACCGTCGTGCTCCACGGTCAGGCCGGAGCGAGGCCGAGCCCCGGCCCGGGTCAGCCGGATCCGGGCTCCGCCGGGTCGGTTCCGGCGGTGTCCGCACGTTCCGCTTCGGCGGCGGCGCCCCGTGCGCTCTCGAACGGCCCGCCCAGGTGCTGAACGATCTGCCAGCCGCCGTCCGGCCGGTGTCGCGCCACCACCAGATAGAACCCGTGCACGGTCTGCTCGCCGGCCTCGCCCCGGAAGACCTGGGTGAAGGACCCCATGTCCGAGACGAGCTCGGGCCCCATCTCCGTCACGATGCTCGTGACGTGCATGTTGGAAAGGTCCGCGAGCGCGCCGGTCAGACCGCCCTCGATGGCCTCCCGGCCCTCCAGACGCTGACCGCCGGCTCCCACCATGACCGCGTCCTCCGCGTACAGCGCCGCGATGCCGGCGGGGTCGTTGGCCTCGGCCGAACGGACCCAGCTCTCCCGCATCCGGGTCACGATCTCCCGGATCGCCGCCGTGTCCACGGGGCCTGGACCCGCGACCCCCGCGCTTGCCGGCGTGTCCGCCGCCGCCTCGCGACCGGCGGGCTCCTCGTCGCTCTGGCACGCTACGATGGCCAGCGCCGCCGTGAGGGTCAGGACCGTCAGGATCTTCGACATGGTTTGCTCCTGTCCGGGGACTGCGAGTGCCCGACGTTCTATATGAATGCCCGGCCGGCGGATGGACAAGACGCCGCCGAGGCGACCCAGCCGCCGAGACTCGCAGCCGCCGGGGCGTCTCAGCCGCCTACGCGGGCCAGCCCGTCGCGAGCCCGCTCGATGAGGGGCTGGTACGCGGGCTCCGCGTCCGCCCAGAGCTCGAGGGCCGCCCGGTAGAGGCGGGCGGCCTGGTCGGTCTCCTCCAGCCGCTCGTGGATCCGTGCCGCCGCCAGCCGGGCGGGGCCGGCGAGGGCCAGGTCGGGGATGGAGTTCTCCTCGATGCTGCGGAGCAGCCGGAGGGCACGCCGGGGGTGGTCGCCCTTCTCAACGTGCAGCNNCCCTTCTCGGCGTGCAGCGCGAAGAGATAGCGGAGATCGGGCGAGGAATGCAGCGGCGAGATGGCCGCCTGCTCGGCGGTGATCCGTACGGCCGCGAGGGCGGCCATCTCGGGTCCCGACGGGCTCCCGGTCGCCAGCCAGTAGCGCCGGGACAGGAGGGCGAAGAGCCGGGCCCGGCTGTCGCTGTCCCCCGGGTCGCCCAGCGAACGGAGCAGTCGTGCGGCCCGGTCCGGTCGGCCCTGCTTGAGCGCCAGGAGGCTCTCGAGGTAGGCCGGGAGCTCCGGGTAGAGCGACCCCGCCATGAAGAACCAGGGGTCCGGGTCCGGGTCGGGGCGGAGGGCGGCGACCCGTTGGCGGAGCTGGTGGACCATTGCGGGGTCCGCGGGGACGGTCGGCAGCGCCGCCATGAAGGCGTGGTGCACGAGCGACGCCTCGGGGTGCTCCCGGTCGGCGACCCGGAGCAGCCTCCACGCCGCCGTCGGCCGGCCGCGGGCGAGCTCGAGATCGGCGAGGACCCGGTACCCCAGCGCCCGTTCCTCCGGCGCCCGGGCATCGTCGATCAGGAGGCGCGCGACCGCCGATGCGGCCCGGGGCGAGCGACCGTAGACGGCCAGGTTGTGGACCGCGCTCAGAATCGTGAGCTGGCCGGCCGAGGCCAGGCGGCCCAGCTCCCTTCGCCACCCGATCGGGTCGCCGGCGACGTGGGCCATCAAGACCCGGACCTGGGGGATGCGCTGAGCCGCGGGCGACAGCGACAGCAGCTCGACGGCCGCGGTCCGGAACGCCGCGGTGTCCCCCTCCAGCAGGCAAAGCTGACCGAGGTGGTACAGGGCCTCCGCCCTCGCCACCCCCGGGACGGTCGGCCGGCGGAGCCACGGAAGCGCCTCCGCGGCCGGACGCCCCCGGACCGGGTTGAGGTGGAACAGGACCTCCGCCAGCTGATACCCGGCCTGGAAATCGTCCGGGTCCTCCGCGAGAAGCGCCCGGAGGGCGGTCTCGGCTTCCTCCGCGTCCCCCTTCCGGTACGCGCGTCGGGCTTCGATCAGCAGACCCAGCCGGGGCGGCAGCTCTGCCGCCTCCCGACCCGCTCGCTCGGCCGCCGAGTCCGCCAGCGCGCCGTCGAAGGCCAGCCCGGCCGCCACGCTGAGACGGTGCCACGCGATCGCAAAACCGCTGTCGGCCGCGACCGCCCTCCGCAGCTCGCGGATGGCGGCCTGGGGCTCGCCGCGGTGGAGGTAGCCGTCCCCCAGGGCGAGAGCGTCCAGTGCTTCCGGCGAGGAGGGGAGAGCCACGGGCTCCGCCGCGATGTCGCGTCCGACCCTGGCGCGGATCAGCGCGGCCACGGCCCGGATGCCGACCCGCAGGTCGCCCCCCGCCCCGGCGAGGTTCAGGGTGGCCTGGGCCAGGGGGCGGTCGCCCGAGGCGGAGTCCCAGGCCTCGAGGAGCACCACGCCGCGCGACCCCGGCGCCGGCCGGCTCGTCAGGACCAGGTCGGCGTGGAGCTCGGCGCGGGCGGCCCGGACCAGCGCGGACGGTCCGGAGGAGCCCGGCCGCTGGACGAGCGCCTGGACCACGCCCGGCTCCACCACGTCCAGACCTTCCGTCTCATCGACCGCCCACGCGCTCGCGTAGGCCAGCCGGGTGGCCTCCGGGGACGGATCGTCCGGCCGCGGGATCGGCACGATGGCGATGCGCAGCGATGCCTCGTCGGTGGGGGGCACCGCCCGCCCGCCGGCCCTGGACCGGTCCAGGATCATCAGCGAGACGGCGGCCACGGCGACCACGACCGCCACGAGCAGCGCGCGGCGCCGCATCGGCGCGGGGCCGCCGCCCTGCCCGGCGGGTCGCGGTACCGGGGCCGTGGCCGCGGCCGGCGGCTCCACGCGGGCCGACGGTCGGAGCGCTCCCCGGGTGATCGGGCCGGCGCGTCGCTGCCGGATCAGGAGCCCCTCGACCTCCGCCTGGATCTCCGGCCCGGGGCGGAGGTCGAGGTCGCTCTCGAGCCGCAGTCGGTAGCGCTCGTAGATCTCCAGGGCCAGGGCGACCGACTCGGTTCGGCCGAGGAGCCGGACCAGGCGGTGCACGTCCACCTCGGACAGGGGATCGATCTCGACCGCCCGCCGGTTGTAGCGGATGGCGCCCGCGAGCCGCCCGTCGGATTCCGCCGCCCGGGCAAGCGAACGCGCCGCCTCGATGGCGTGCGTGCGTAGCCGGACCCGTACCTGGTCGATCCACTGCTCCAGCTCCGCGGACACGTCGCCGGGGTTGAACCCGACCAGGAAGTCCCCCCCGTACAGCGCGAGCACCCCCTCCGGGTCACCGCGGGCCGCGGCCGCCATGAGCTCGCCAGCGTCGCAGTGCAGGAGCTCCGGATCGAGGCCGACCTCCCGCGTGCGGCGGCAGCGGATCACCTCCGAGCCCAGGTGCTGGCGGAGGGCGTAGAGCATCTGGCGCAGCGCGTGACGGGCATGCTGCTCGTCCATGCCGGGCCAGAAGAGGGCCAGGAGTGCATCCCGGGTGACGTACCCGCCCCCCGACGCGGCGGTCGCCAAGTACACGACCAGCGCGAACTCCTTGGGGCGCCCGAGGAGCTCGTCGAGATCGCGGCCGGCGTCGGTGAGGTCGATCCTGCCGAGAGTCCTCAGACGGATCGTGGCGGGACGGACGGCGTGAGCCATGGGGTCCGAACCGGTTTGGAAGCCGTACGCCAAGATGATCCGGGTCTCCATGATTGTGCCCGCCTCGGGGGAATACAAGGAAAATCCCCGCGGGCGCTGGCGTGACGGCCGCCTGACGGCGGGATGACGGGGCGGTGACGATGCCGGTCCACCTTGGTGCGTACGGGCGCACGCCGCGCCTTCTCCGGCCCGCCTTTCCGGTGCGGGCTGGGGCCGAACCCCCCGAGCGGAGTCGAGCATGCACCAGTCCCGCGCCCCGCCTGGTCCCGGTGTCCGTTCCGCTCTCCTTCCGACAAAGGCACCCCGGCCGTGAGGCCGGTCCGCAAAGCCGAGGGTCTCCCGTCGCCGAGCAGCACCGGCGCTCTCCCCGAGACGGCCAGGCTACCGGAGGAGGGCCGCGGAGCGCAGCAGGGCGCTCCGCGACACCCTCACCCAGTCGAAGGAGCAGCATCCATGCGATGGACGACACGAACGATCGGGGCCGCCGCTGCAGGCCTGTTTATCGGCCTGTATGCGTGCGGCGACGAGCCCCTTTCTCCGCCACCCGATGGCCTGGACCCGGATGGAGCGAATCTGGCCATTGACGGCAGGGGGGCCGCAGAATCCAGCTTCTTTGTCAACGGGGCCCAGTGGACGATCGCGTACGACCCCGGGACCAGCGTGGGCACGGGCGTGATCAACCCGTATCTGGATGTGAAGGCCCCGAAGCAGACCGGGATCGAGAACGGGTTCAATACAAACGGTGCGTTCAACTACAATCAGCACCGGACCGCGGACACGAACCCGCTGCCTCTCAACTTCGTCCCCGTGATCAACGAAGGATTCCCGGCGCGTGAGTTCGTGCTGGACGCCCACGAGGAGGACGACCTCTTCGAGATCGACGAATTCGAGGTCTGGCTGTGCAACGATCCGAACGCGCCGCTCTATGAAGACTACTCCGATTTCGGCAGCAACGCTCTGTGCGAGCTGGTCTACGAGATCGCGTCCGATCCCGCTGGCCCGCCGATCCTGGCGACCGACGAGTACACCAGCGGCAGCGGCAACGTATACGACTATCGCATCCTGATCCCGGAGACCGACTTCCAGGCCGCGGCACTCACTCTGGGTGTGGATCTGTGCGAGTACGACCCCACGGAGCCGGCCACCACGACATGTGGACAGTACCTGATCAACTGGGTGGAGATGAGCGAAGCCGGCTCGACGTACGAGGAGCTCGCCACGCTCCGGCGTCCGCAGGTGAAGGTCGTGAAGACGCCGGACGCCCAGACGGTCGATGGCGGCGACCCGATCACCTTCACGATGGTGGTCAGCAACGTCTACGGCACGGCGACGGGCGTCGTGCTGACCGACCCGCTGCCCAGCGGCACGGGGATCGACTGGTCCACGTCGACCGTGGGATGCAGCATCACCGGGAGCCCGCCCAACGAGACGCTGGAGTGTACCATCGGCGAGCTCGGTGAGGGCGAGA
>JABAOG010003708.1_pt3 | contig 14170 bp, 17 predicted proteins | sample 7062131 | NCBI WGS metagenome assembly JABAOG01 (sample SAMN14538629, study PRJNA623070) | marine sediment metagenome | biome: marine biome [ENVO:00000428]; feature: marine pelagic biome [ENVO:01000023]; material: deep marine sediment [ENVO:00002113] | place: India: Arabian Sea | collected...
CCCGACGGCACCGTGTTCAACCAGGTCCCATCCCCCGGTGAGCCTGCGCAGTCCGGCAGCACGATCAGCATCCTGGTGGCAGGGCCCGAACCGGGAACCGAGTTTCCGAGCATCGTCGGCTACCCCTTCCAACAGGCGGCGGCCCGGCTCGACGAGATCGGCGCCGAGTACGAGCTGCGTTTCGAGCCGGAGTCGGACCCCGACGACGCCCGGCGTCGCACCGGAGTGGTTTGGAAGCAGGACCCGGCCGGCGGAGCACCCAACGAGGGAACCATCATCCTCTGGGTGAATCCCTGATCGGGCCGAAGGCCCGGCGTACCGAGTACTTGGTACTTCGTATCTCGTACTTCTCTCCTGGAACTCAGAACCGTCAGAACCGTCTGGCTTGCGCTGCCCCCCTCCCGGCTTCGCCGGACTCCCCCCACCTTGCGGTGAGGGGAGATTGCGACTCGCGACTACACGACGAGCGTGAACCGCCAAAGGCGGTCGACCTCTCTGGTGATGCCGACGCGCGGCGTGGCGATGACGGTGCCGGCCACCGGTTCGGAGGGAGGCAGCAACCGAACCGGTCCGTCCAGAATCGACGAACCGTCGAGGCTTCCGTCGATGGCGAGCGCCTGGCAGAGCTTCCCGGGACCGTCGGTGAGATGGTCGGGCCGCCGGCGGCGGCGTTCAATGGTGGGGATTCCACGAATCGGGCGTCCGGCTCGGATGAGGATTGCCTCACCCGAACCGGTTTCGCCCGTGACCACATTGGCACACCAGTGCACCCCGTAGGAGCGGTACACATACAGCGTGCCGGCCTCCCGAAACATCGATGCGTTGCGAGCGGTGGGACCGCGATATGCATGGCTCGCCGGATCACTCGCACCTCCGTACGCTTCGACCTCAGTGAGAATCACCTCGGTCACCTGCCCTCCAATGCGGCTGGTCAATCGGGTACCGAGCAGCGCCGGGGCCGCTTCTTCGACCGGTCGTCGCAGCAGGTCGATCAGCGTCACTGGGTGAGGTGGAGCAGGATTCCCTTGAATGAGTGCATGCGATTCTCAGCCTGATCGAAGATGCGCGAGCGGGGATGATCGGCCACCCCGTCGGTCACCTCCTCGCCGCGATGTGCGGGCAGGCAGTGCAGGAAGATGGCGCCATCGGCGGCCCGGCCGAACAGGTCCTCGTTCACCTGGTAACCCTCGAAGAGGCGTCGCCGCTCGGCGGCCTCCTCTTCCTGACCCATCGAGGCCCAGACATCGGTGTAGACGAAGTCGGCTCCTTCGACCGCCGCATTCACGTCGGGAGTCACCGTCACGTGACTGAATCGGGATGCGAGTTCCACGTACTCGGGTTGAGGTTCGTACCCCTCCGGTGCGGCAACGCGCACCTCGACTTCCAGCATGGATGCAGCGACCATCAGGGAGTGGCACACATTGTTCCCGTCGCCGATGAAGGTCAGCACCGACCCCGGCAGCGATCGCGCCTCCGACATAGTCTGCACGTCGGCAAGAGCCTGACAGGGGTGTTCGAGGTCGGACAGCAGATTGATGACCGGGGCAGCAGCATGCTCCGCAATGATGTCGAGATGCTCGTGCTCGAACACGCGAAGCGCCAGAACGTCCAAGTACCGGTCCAGCGTGCGGGCGACGTCGGCAGGCGCCTCGCGCTTGCCGAGGCCGACCTCTTCGTTGCGTAGCGTCATGGGCCGGCCCCCGAGTTGGGAGACCGCCACTTCGGTCGACACCCGCGTTCTCGTTGAAGGCTTCATGTAGAACAAGCCGACTTCACGCCCCGAGAGCGCTCCGGCGAACTGCGCCGGATGGTCCTTCGCCCGTCGGGAGAGGCTCAGCGCCTCATGCAGGCCGTCGACCCCGAGATCGGCAACTCGCAAGTAGTCCATGTCATCCACCTCTCAGACGGCCGCCGGTGGCCTCCGCCACGGCGGCGATGATCTCTTTGCGGAACGGAGCCACCTCTTCGTTGGTCAAGGTGCGATCCGGAGCCCTGAAGACGAGACGGAAAGCCAGGCTCTTCTTGCCGTCTCCGAGCGACGATCCTCGGAACTCGTCGAAAACCTCGACCCGTTCGAGCCATTCACCTGCCGCGTGCCGGATTGCCTCGGCGACCACCGACGACGCCGTTCGCTCATCAACCACGAAAGCGAGATCGAACTCGACCCGGGGGTAGGTACTCGGTGGCTCGAGTTGCCACCACGGGCGGGCACCGGTCAGTGCTGCGAGATCGAGTTCGCAGGCGGCCAACCTCCCGTCGAGGCCGAACGCACGCACTACCGCCGGATGCAGCTCTCCCACTGCTCCGGCGATGGACCCTTCGATGACGACTTCAGCCGCTCGACCCGGATGGAAACCATCCGGGCTCGCCTGGCGAAGGCGAACGTCGAGGCCGAGACCTCGTGCCAGGGCATCGACGATTCCCGTGGCCGTGTAGACGTCGGCCGGCCTGGGCCCGGCGTGCATCCCAACGAGGCCCGTCTCTCCGGACACCACGAAGGCGAGATGCACCGGCTGGTGTGGGATCCGGGGATCGTCCGGATCGGGAGCCCGCAGGAATGCTCGGCCGATCTCGAAAAGGGCGACATCTGCCAGGCCGTGCGAGGTGTTGAATTGAACGGCCTTGAGGAGATTCGGCAGCAACGTCGTGCGAAGGTAGGCCTCTTCCTCCCGAAGGGGGTTCCTGACCCGCAGCGCTGCCCGGCGCGGGTCGTCGTCCGGGAGATTCATGGCATCGAGTTCACTTCGTCCCAGGAACGACATGGTCTGGGCCTCATGCAGACCGAATCCGGTCATCAGCTCTCGAACTCTCCGATCGCGCACCTGCTCGGGCGATAGTCCGCCCGCCGGACCGGACGGCAAGGTTTCCGGGAACCGATCGTAGCCGTACAGTCGGGCGATCTCCTCGATGAGGTCGACGGGTCTGGTGAGGTCGGGACGGTTGGTTGGGACCGTCACAATCAGCCCGTCGTCATCGGCGTCAACCTCCATCCGCAGGCGGGTGAGCAGATCGATGATCGTTGCGTCTTCGAATGGAACACCCAGCAGCCGCTCGACTTCGCCGGGATCGAGGTGGATCTGCCAGGGCTCGATGATCGCCGGATAGTTGTCCTTGACATCGTCGGAGGCCTCCCCCCCGGCCAGTTCCACCATCAGCAGGGCGGCGCGGGCGGCGGCAACGGCGGGAAGATTCGGATCGACGCCCCGTTCGAACCGCGCCGAGGCCTCGGTTCTGAGACCGTGGCGCTTCGATGAGAACATGATGGATGGCGGATGAAAACTCGCCGCCTCGATCAGCACACGCGTCGTCGAGCCCGTCACCTCGGACTCCTCCCCGCCCATGATGCCGGCGAACGCCACCACGCCGTCGCCGTCGCAGATCATCAGGTCGAGGACGTCGAGCGCCCGATCGACACCGTCGAGCGTCGTCAACCTCTCACCCGGACGAGCCCGGCGCACGATGATTCGTTCGGCGGTCACCTCATCGAGGTCGAAACCGTGCAGCGGTTGCCCGAATTCCAGCAGCACGTAGTTGGTGATGTCGACGACGTTGTTGATGGGTCGGACGTCGGCCGCCCGAAGGCGTTGCTGCATCCACAGCGGTGAGGGTCCGATGCGCACTCCGTCGACTTCCCGCCCGACGTAGCGCGGGCAACCTCTCGGGTCCTCGATGGTGACCTCCACCGCCGATGTCCGGTCGACGGTCGGAGGTTCGACGTCCGGGAGCCTCACCTCGGTGCGGTAGTAAGCGGCGACTTCCCGGGCCAAGCCGACCATCGACATCGCGTCCGGTCGGTTCGGCGTGATCGAAAGGTCGAACACGACGTCGGGCAACGGGACGAGATCGCCGAAGTCGGTACCGATCGGCGTCTCAGGATCCAATACGAGGATCCCCTCGTGGTCGTCTCCCAGTCCGAGTTCGGCCGCCGAGCAAATCATGCCGTGCGAGGTGATTCCACGGATCTTCCGCACTCCCACCTCGAGCCCGCCTGCCAGCATTGCGCCGGGCACCGACACCGGGACTACATCGCCGGTCTCGAAGTTCCAGGCTCCGCACACGATGTCGTGAAGCACATCGTCGCCCAGATCGACCTTGCAGAACCGCAAGCGGTCGGCATTCGGATGCTTCTCGATTTCCGCGACGCGACCGACGACCACATCTGTGAATGGCCGCTCGAGTATCTCGTAGCCTTCGACTTCGTGACCGAGAGAAGCGAACACGGCCTCGATCTCGATCGGATCGTCAGTTGGGAGGTCGACGAGTTCCTCGAGCCAGCGCAGAGACACCTTCATGTGAACTGCCCCAGGACGCGGAGGTCGTTCTCGTAGAAATGCTTGATGTGGTTGATGCCGTGACGCACCATGGCGATCCGCTCTGCACCCATACCGAATGCAAACCCCGACAGCCTCGTCGAGTCGTAACCGACGGCTTCGAACACGTTGGGATCGACCATCCCGCAGCCCATGAGCTCGATCCATCCGGAACCGCTGCACACACGACAGCCGGAGCCGTCACAGGCGAAACAGGACACGTGCATCTCGGCAGACGGTTCTGTGAAGGGGAAGAAGTGCGGAAGGAGCCGGATGGTCCGGTCGGCGCCGAAGAACTCCCGGGCGAAGTGGGCGAGCGTGCCTTTCAGGTCGCCGAACGTGATGTCGTCATCGACCGCCAGCCCTTCGATCTGGTAGAAGACCGGAGAATGGGTAGCGTCCAGCGCATCGGCACGGAAGGTGCGCCCCGGCACGACCACATAGACGGGTGCCTCGTGTTGCTCCATGTACCTCGCCTGCATAGGAGAGGTGTGCGTGCGGAGCAGCATTTCGTCAGATGGTTCGCCGTACTCGACGTAGAGGGTGTCCGACTCGAGGCGGCTGGGATGCGTCGGCGGCGTGTTGAGGGCGTCGAAGTTGTACCAGCCGAGNNACCTCGTCGACGGTCTGCGACAGCAGGTGGTGGAGGCCGACCGGAGGTCGTGCTCCCGGCAGGGTGACGTCAACGCGATCGCGTTCGAGCAGCTCATCCTCGGCTGCCAGCTCGAGCTTCCGGCGCTGTTCGTCGATGGACTCCTGCAGCCGGCGTTGCACGTCATGAACCTTTGCTCCGACCACCGGACGGTCCTCGGCGGGAAGACCCCCAAGGCTTCTCCTGGTCTCTGCGAGCACGGACCTCTTTCCGGTCAGCTCCGCTTCGAGGGCGGAGAGGGCTCCGAGATCCTCGGCGGCGGCAATGCGCGCCGGAGCCTGTGCGAGAATTTGGTCAAGTGCGTCCATCGGATCGATCAGGTTAGTCGCGGGCAGCCTGCCCTCCGGCAGACCCTCCCTTCATCTCGTACATGAGGATGGACCCTGCCACCGAAGCGTTGAGACTCTCCAGTCCGGGTCGCATCGGAATCGTGACGCGGGTGTCGCAAACCGCCACCACCTTCTCGTCGAGACCGTGCGCCTCGTCCCCGACGAAGAGCGCAACGCGTCCCCGCGTCGGTGCGGGCGATACCCCGCCCTCCACCACCGCGGCCAGCATCCGATATCCGCGCGTTCTCAACGAAGCCGGATCTGAGACACCAATCTCGATGGGAACAGCGAAGTGCGCTCCCGCTCCGGCACGCAGCACTTTCGGGCTCCAGGGGTCGACGGTGCCCGGCCCACAGGCGATCCCGAATCCGAATGCGGCAGCCGAGCGGATGAGCGTACCCGCGTTGCCCGGATCTCCGACTCCCCAGAGCACGACGAGATCACCGGCCTCCGCCGGTTTGGAAGGGGGGATTCCGACGACTGCCACCGGCCCGCGCGGGTGGCGAGACACCGCCAGGCGGTCGAGCACTTCCCCAGTGACCGGAACCAGTTCATATCCGGAGCGGCCGGCCAGTTCGGCCGACTCGACGTCGTCCTCGAGGGCGAACACAACGCGAACGGCTGCATTCACGGCTGCCGCCGCTTGCAGGAGGTTCGGGCCCTCCAGCAGCGTCAGCCCGTGCTCTCGTCGATTCCGGGCGCGATGAAGCCGGACCGCAGACGCCACGCGCTGGTTTCGCGGCGAACGGACCGGCTCCACTGCAGGCTCAGCTCTGATCGGCGGTCGCTACCTCGACCAGACGGCCGAACGCCTCCGGATCGTTGACTGCCATGTCTGCCAGCATCTTGCGATCGATTTCGATCTCGGCGGCCTTGAGGCCGGCGATCAGCTGGCTGTAGGTGGTCCCGTTTTGGCGGGCGGCCGCGTTGATGCGGCTTATCCAGAGTTTGCGGAACTCCCCCTTGCGGGCGCGACGATCCCGGTAGGCATCCTGCATCGCGTGCATCGTCTGCTCGCGTGCGGCGCGATACCGCCGACTGCGGGCTCCCGTGTAACCCTTCGCCCTCTGCATCACCTTGCGGCGCTTCTTGTGGCCGCCGACGGCGCGTTTGACTCGTGCCATGACTCGTTCTCCTAGCGTCCCAACAGTCGTTTGACCCGCTTGGCGTCGCCGGGAGCGAGATCGGTTTCTCCGGACAGCCGGCGGTAGCGCTGCACGCCCTTGGCCAGCTTCAGGTGGCCGCGGCCCGACTGGCGGCGGCGAACCTTTCCAGATCCGGTCACTTTGAACCGTTTGGCAGTTCCCTTGTGTGTTTTCATCTTCGGCATGGGTCCTCCGTCAGTCACCTTCGCCTGCTGCGGATTCATCGTCGGGTTCGAGCGGTGTGTCCGGCTCGGATTCATCATCTTCCGGTGCCGGCGCTGCGCCCCGTGCGGAGTCGCGTTTCGACGTCTCCCGTGCACCCTTGGCCTCCGCAGCGAGATCCAGGGCTTTCCTCGTAGGCGCCATCACCATCGTCATCGTGCGGCCGTCCTTCCGGGCCGCCTGTTCGACGAGTGCCAGATCTCCGAGCTCTTCGAGTAGACGGTCGACGAGACGGTGCCCGAGTTCGGGCCGTTCGTTCTCGCGACCCCGGAACCGGACGGTGACTTTGACCTTGTCTCCTTCGGAAAGGAACTCCTGTGCCCTTCTCCGAACGATCTGGAAATCGTGTTCACCGATGCGAGGACGCAACCTGACCTCTTTGATCACGGTCCTGGTCTGCTTCTTCCTCGCCTCACGCTGTTTGACGGACTGCTCGTACTTGTACTTGCCGTAGTCCATGATGCGGCAGACCGGCGGTCTGGCGTCCGGAGCGACCTCGACCAGGTCGAGCCCCAGCTGGTCGGCCAGCCACAGCGCTTCCTCGATCTTCTTCACTCCGATCTGTGAGCCGTCCGGTGCGACTACCCGCACCTCTCGAGCCCTGATTGCGTTGTTCACGCGTGGTTCGGCGATCTCGTGACCTCCTCTACGAGAAAAATGCAGCAAGAAGCGGTTGCTGCATTCGTCGGGGACGAGGGACCTCGGCGCACGCGTGCGTGGCCGGGTGGGAAGCAGCGTGCCTCCTCTTGCTCTTGACTTGTCCGAAACAGTATACGGAACCGGGCACAAACGCGAAACCCGTTGTTCACACGGCGCGAATCACGTGCACCATTCGGATGGCCGCTTCTGCTGCTTCGGCGCCCTTGTTCCCGGGTCCCGGTAGAGCCCGGTCTCTGGCGTGCTCCAGCTTCCGCACCGTCAGTACCGCATTGGTGACCGGCACACCTGAGGCGAGGGCAACCCGGGTGATCGCCGACGATGCCTCGGTCGCCACATGCTCGTAGTGGTCGGTCTCGCCCTCGATCACCGCGCCGATGGCGATCACTGCGTCGTGGTCCTCAACCAATCGTGTGATCGCCGGTCCGATCTCCAGTGCGCCGGGGACGCGCACTACCGTGCACGTCTCGACGTCCGCTTTCTCGAGTACGCCGAGCGCCCCGGCGAGCAGAGCCTCGGTGATGGTGGCGTTGAACGTGGAAACGGCGATGCCGACCCGTAATCCGGCGCCGTCGAGGCTGCCCTCGATCTCACGCAGACGCATCATCCACCTCCGGCAGGTGCAGCATGTGGCCCATCTTGTCGACCTTGGCCCGCAGGTAGTCGAGGTTCTCGGGATTGGGCACGGTCTCGAGCGGAACTCGCTCGGTGATCGTCAGCCCGTAGCCTTCGATTCCGGCGCGCTTGGTCGGGTTGTTGGTCAGCAATCGCATCGTGGTGACCCCGAGGTCGCTGAGGATCTGGGCGCCGACGCCGTAGTCTCTGGCGTCGGCAGGAAAACCGAGTTCGAGGTTGGCGTCGACGGTATCGCGTCCCTGGTCCTGCAGCGCATAGGCCGCCAGCTTGTGAACGAGTCCAATGCCCCGACCCTCGTGGCCCCTGATGTAGAGCAGCACGCCTTCGCCCTCCTCACCGATACGACGCAGTGCCTCGCTCAGCTGAATCCCGCAGTCACACCGCAGACTCGCGAACGTGTCCCCGGTGAGACACTCGGAGTGAACCCTGACCAGGACGTCCTCTTTGCCGTGGACGTCCCCCATCACCATCGCCACATGCTCGCGACTGTCCACCACCGACTCGTAGCCCACGGCGCGGAATACACCGAAAGCCGTCGGCAGGCGGGCCTCCGACAGCCGGCGAACCAACTGCTCGTGCCGGCGACGGAACTCGATCAAGTCGGCGATCGAGATCAGGACCAGATCATGTTGGGCGGCGAACTCCATCAGGTACGGAAGGCGAGCCGGTTCTCCGTCGTCGGTGACCACTTCTGCCAGCACCGCCGCCGGATACAGACCGGCGAGTCGGGCGAGATCGACGGCTGCCTCGGTGTGTCCGGCTCGGATCAGGACGCCACCCGACCGGTACCGGAGCGGAAACACGTGGCCGGGACGCCCGAAATCCTCCGGCCGGCTGGAGGGGTCGACGAATGCGCGAACGGTGGCGGTCCGGTCGCCCGGCGAGATCCCGGTCGTCGTCCCGTGGCGGTAGTCGACCGAGATGGTGAACGCGGTGTGACGTTGATCGGTGTTCTCCTGCACCATCATCGGAATACGAAGCTCATCGAGCCGGTCTCCCTCGGCCGGCAGACAGATGATGCCGCTGGTGTGGCGGATCATGAAACCGATCTGCTCGGGAGTGACGTGTTCGGCGGCCATGATCAGATCGCCCTCGTTCTCACGATCGGCGTCGTCGACGACAACCACCAACCGTCCGGCGGCAACGGCGTCTATGGCATGTTCGATCGGGGCGAAACTCATGTGTCGTCCCTCGTCATCATCCGTTCCACGTACTTGGCGATGACATCGACCTCCAGGTTCAGGCGGCTACCGGGCCGCGCGTCGCCGAGGGTCGTCACCGAGAGCGTATGGGGTATGAGCGCGATTTCGAACGCGCCGTCGTCGACCGATGCGACCGTCAGGCTCACGCCGTCCACGGCAATCGAACCCTTGTGAGCGACATAGCGGGCCAGATCCTCTGGGAGTTCGATGCGGATCCGCTTGCCGTCACCTTCCGGTTCGACGGCGGCCACCGTTCCCACCCCATCGACGTGCCCCTGAACGATGTGACCGTCGAAGCGCCCGCCGGCCGGCATCGGACGTTCGAGATTGACGAAGCCGCCTGCGTCGACGTCGCCCAGGTTCGTGAGAGCAAGCGTCTCGAGCACCACGTCGGCAGCGAACCGCCCTACCTCCGACTGAACCGCAGTAAGGCAGACGCCGTTGACGGCGATCGAGTCGCCGATGCCGAGATGCAGTCCGGACGCCTCCACTTCGAGGCGCATTCCGCCTCCCGAACGACGCCGATCCGCCACGCGGCCCTTCATTTCGACGATTCCAGTGAACATTCAGTCCTCCAACACGAACTCGACCCTGAGGTCGGACCCTAGGGAGCGAACATCGACGATCCGAACGGATGCAGCCTGTTCGAGCGTCTCGAACACGCCGGCCAGCGCCGGCCGCCCCACTCCCCCCGCCAGACGGGCTCCGAAGTACCAGACACCACGGTCCACCAATCCGGCGGCCCACATGTTGCCCGCCAGCGTTGGTCCGCCCTCGATCAGCACGTCGACGAAGCCGAGATCGCCCATCACGCGGGCAGACGCAGCCAGATCCACACCCCCGCCCTCCCCCGGAGGTACGGACACCACCTCACCCGGCTGAGACCCGGCGCCGGTATCGAAGACGAGCGCTCCCCGGCCGAGGACTTGGGCGTCAGGGGGCAGGGGGCGAGCGCCTGCGATCACGACCGGCCTGGGCTGCTGCCCCTCGTAACCCGGGACACGGACGTCCAGACGCGGGTCGTCGGCGAACACCGTACCGGCGCCGACGAGCACGGCATCCGCGTCTGCCCTCAGCCGGTGTCCGTCGAGACGCGCCTCCTCGCCGGTGATCCACTTGGAGCTTCCGTCGCGTGCTGCGACCTGGCCGTCGAGGGTGAGTGCACTCTTCAACGTGAACCGTGGCCGGCCGGTTCTCCTGTGGTGGAAGTAGCCGGGATCGAGATCGTCGAGACCCCGAGCCGACGGATCGATCGTCACCTCGATACCCGCCGAGCGGAGTGCTTCGATGCCGCGTCCGGACACCTTCGGATCGGGATCAGACGCGCCGACGACCACCTTGCGCAGACCTGCGTCGATGATGGCGGCCGTGCACGGTCCGGTCCGGCCGCGGTGATGGCAGGGTTCCAGCGTGACGTACATGGTGGCGCCGCGAGCCGACGGACCTGCGGAGGCGATGGCCAGCGGTTCGGCGTGCGCCAGTCCCGGCCGCTCGTGCGCTCCTTCTCCGAGGATTCGCCCGTCGTCGTCGACGATGACCGCACCCACGCGCGGGTTCGGGTGGGGCCGAAAGGCTCTCGCCAGTTGCACGGCACGGTCCATCGGTTTCACGCACGCTCTCCTTCGAAGAGCGCGCGGAACACACGCCCTCCTTCTTCCATCCGGACTGTCACCGTCGGCTCCGGAGTTCCACCGGAATCCACCCTTGGGGGTTCGCGGGCTCTCACCGCCGGTCGGGGATTTCACCCTGCCCTGAAGGGGGCTGTGCAATTGTACCGCGGGACCGGCATTGGGCCGCCGGTGTCACGCAGGCCAACGAATCAAGAGGTCCGGCGATCGATCTCGAAGCTCGATCCGGACACGCGTTTGGCGTGTTCCTTCATCTCGACGGCGATCGCCGAGGCTTGCCACTGTGACGTGATGTCCCGGAAGGTGTTGGAGGCGACTCCCAAGGAGATAGACACCACCGGAAAGGCATGGCGTTCTCCTCTCCGGTCGGTCACCTCGATGTAGCCGCGCAGCGCATCGGCCGTCTCGTAGTAGTCGAGAATCCCGTCGTCGAAGACGGAGATCGCTTCGACGCAGAACGCCTCTGACTGGTCGGGCCGGATGACGGCGACGAAGTCATCACCGCCGATGTGACCCACGAACGCCGATGGATCCTGGAGAATCGCCGCCGCCTCCAGCAACGCGTGTGCTGTGAACTTGATCACCTGATCACCCCGCATGAAGCCGTAGTGATCATTGAAAGCCTTGAAGTTGTCGAGATCGGCGTAAACGAGCGCGAAGAGCTCTCCCGAATCGATACGCGCCTCGAGTTCGCTGGCGATACGGAAGTTGCCGGGGAGACCGGTCAGCGGAGAGACGTCTCGCATGGCCTTCGTGCGCCGTAGGACTGCTTTGACCCTCGCCACTAGTTCATTGATGTCGAACGGCTTCGTGATGTAGTCATCCGCTCCGAGTTCCAGTCCGGCCACCCGGTCCTCGGGTAGCGCTTTGGCCGTCAACAGGATGACCGACGTGTTGGCGGCGGCCGGATGGGTTCTGAGCTGTTTCAACACGTTCAGACCGTCCAGTCCGGGCATCATCACATCGAGCACGACCACATCGGGGGCGGTGGTGAGCGCAGAGTTGATCGCCTGATGGCCGTCACCGGCAGTCGTCACCTCGAATCCCTCGAGTTCGAGGTTGACGCGCACGAACTGCACGATGTCGGGATCATCGTCCACCACCAAGATCCGTGAGCTCATCTCATTCCCCGTCGATAGCCGCTCGCAGCCGGGCGACTGCGGCGACGGGATCATCGGCCCGGAAGATCGCCGTACCGGCAACGAACACGTTGGCACCCGCGCTCGCAGCGAGGCGCGCCGTGTCCGGGTTGATGCCCCCGTCGATCTGTATATCGACCGGCAAGTTGCCGCGGTCAACCCATTTTCTGGCCGTCTCGACCTTACCCAGAACGTCGGGAATGAATGACTGACCCCCGAAACCGGGGTGAACGGACATGATCAGCACCATGTCGGTGAGTTCGACGAATGGTTCGATGGCCTCGATCGGTGTCGGAGGGTTCACCACCAGGCCGAAGCCCAGCCCCGCCGCCCGTGCCGCCGCGGCGGCGTCGGTCGGGTCCGTCATCGCCTCGATATGGATCATCGCCAGGTCACCGCCGGCCGCCCGGAGATCCTCGAAGTAGACGTCGGGATTGGTGGTCATCAGGTGGCAGTCGAACAAGAGATCCGTGTGAGGACGCAGCGACTCGATCACCGGCATCCCAAACGAGATGTTCGGTACGAAGTGACCGTCCATGATGTCGAGATGCAGCATGTCGACATGCTGTTCGATCCGCGCCACTTCGGCAGCAAGGTCGGCGAAATCGGCTGCCAGCAATGAAGGTGCGATTTTGATCGAATCCATACCGGGCGAGTGTATCTACGTCAGGGCCTTCGTACGAGACTGACGAACATGCCGTCGGTGCCGGTCAGATGCGGTGCGAGGAGGATACCGTTCCCCCACCTCCGTCCGGGCACACCGGCCGGAGGGCCGGCATCGAATCCGGCGACGACTTCGGCGGTCTCCGCCGGGGTCACCGTGCATACGGAATACGTGACGGTGCCTCCGGGACGGACCAGACGCAACGCCGACTCGAGCAACGCCCGCTGACGGCGGCCGAGGTCGTCGATCGCCGCGGCATCGGTCCGGTAGCGGACCTCGGGACGTCGCCGCATGGTGCCGAGGCCTGAGCACGGCGCATCGAGCAGCACATGGTCGAACGACGACTCGCGAAACGGTGGCTGTAATCCATCTCCCACCACCCACCTGATATCCGACCGGCGTTTCGCGCCGTCGGCGACCCTCCGGGCGTTACGGTCCAAGGCCACCACTCGGGCTCCCCGGTCGGCGAGATGCGCGGCCTTTCCACCCGGGGCGGCGGCCATGTCGAGTATCAGGTCTCCGACGACCAGAGGAACGGCGTTGCCGACCGCCACGCTCGCCGCGTCCTGCACGACGTACCCCTCTGGTAGCGCTCCGCGTTCGTCGATCTGGAACGCACCCTCGACGCCTGCCACGGGTGTGACGGGACCGGGCGCCGCACCCGGCCGCGCTCTGACCTGACGGGGAGCGTCGCGAAGCGAGGAGGTGAGGAAGGCGTCCACTTCGTCGGCCTCCCACACAGGTTCCAGTTGAGCGACCAACCAGGAGGGATACTCACCTCTCACGTCCGGGTCGTCGCCTCGGTCGGAACGTTCCACCGATCGCAGGACGCCGTTGACGAATCCGGCTGCCCGCCGCCGGCGGCCCTGTTTGACGGATTCCACCGCCGAATCCACCACGGCGTGTGGTGGAGCGTCTGCGTACAGCAGTTCGGCAACGCCCACACGTAGTACGTCGAGGACCTCTGGGTCGAGGTCGGCCGCCTGCTTGCTGCTGAATTTCTCGATGGTGCGATCGATGCGGGTGAGATGTCGAAGTGTGGTGAACGTCAGGAAGCGGAAGTGCTCANNCCGCCACCCCGGTCTTCACGTCAACCGACCCCCACCGGCCTGAATGCCTCTCCACCAGTCGGCTCCGGGCATGCGCCGTGATCCTTCGGGCTGCACGACCTCGAGGATGACGGCGCCGCCGGCCACCCCCAGGACGACCCGGCCGGCCACGTTCCGCACCTCTCCGATCGCAAGTTCACCTTCGACCGGACCCGACGCCTTCCAGATCTTGAGCCGCCGGTCGTCCATGATGCCGAAGGCACCCGGCCTGGGATTGAACGCCCGCACCGCCCGCAACACGACCTCGGGGCTCCCAGTCAGATCGAGGTGAGCTTCGGCCTTGTCGATCTTCCGGGCATACGTCGCTTCCTCGCCTGATTGCGGCCGTGGCACGATGAATCCGTCCACGAAGGCAGGCAGAGAGGCACCGAGGAGATCGGCCCCCATACGGCTCAGACGGTCGGTCAGCGTCCCGGCGGGCTCCGACTCCGAGATCGGCGTGCTCCAGGACTCGATCACCGGACCCGTGTCGAGGCC
>JABAOG010001454.1_pt2 | contig 14169 bp, 9 predicted proteins | sample 7062131 | NCBI WGS metagenome assembly JABAOG01 (sample SAMN14538629, study PRJNA623070) | marine sediment metagenome | biome: marine biome [ENVO:00000428]; feature: marine pelagic biome [ENVO:01000023]; material: deep marine sediment [ENVO:00002113] | place: India: Arabian Sea | collected...
GATGCAGATGCTCCAGGGCGCCGGTCTCGGCGGCGCCGGCACGGGCGGCGGCGACGCCCAGTCCCAGCAAGCACTCGAGCAGCTCCTCGAGCAGCTGCAGCAGATGCAGGGCGCCGCGTCCCCGTAGCCCCTCGGGCTCAGCGGTCGAGCACGGCAGTCATCACGAAGCCGACGCTCAGCCACTGCGCGCCGGCGTGCGGCATGGCGCCGTAGCGGACGCTGGCGCCGAGGCGCAGGTGCTGGCTCACCGGCGAGGTCCAGCGCAGCGAGCCGGTCAGCGCGAGGCCCTTCTCGGTGTTCCCGTCCCGCCAGATGGACCAGAGGATCGTTCGGCGCCGCCAGGCCCCACCGACGTCCACGCCGAGGCTCAGCTCGTGCGCGCCTCGGCTCAGCAGCGGCACCCGGACGCCGACGCTTCCGCTCACCACCCGGCGGGGGGCGGCGAGCTGGTAGTCGAAGAGGCGCAGGGCGATCCCTAGGTGCGGCCAGCGAGCCTCGAGCTCCACCGCGGTCTGCAAGAGGCTCGGCGCCCACTCGCCTTCGGGCGAGCGCAGGGCGCCGGCCCGTTGGTCGATGGTGAGCCGACTGCGCGGAGCGCCGACGTCCGCCGCAGCGCCCGTGGGCGCGACGAGTAGCCAGCCGAGCAGCGCCCACGCCGCCCTTTTCCCAAGCCGGGTGAAACATGTTCTACGCGGCCGCGGTCCCCAAACGCGAAGCGCCCTTCGCGCTTCGCTGGCCCCGGCCCCCTTCTCGGTCGCTGAGCCGCCCATGGTCTCCAATGAGGCAAGCCTCGTGCCGCCAGTTGGCGCCCCGGGCCGGCGGCACTAGCTTGGCCCCATGCGCTCGCTCGGCTGGATGGTCGTTCTGCTCGCGCTCGGCGCTGCCGGGTGGTGGTGGGCGCAGTCGCAGCCGCATCCGGAGAGCTCCGTCCACGTGCCGGCCGCGCCTGCGGCGCCGATCGTGGTCGAGCCACCGCAGCTGCAGAGCGCGCGGGAGCCGACGCGCACGACGCTCGCGCCGATGCAGTTGCCGGGCTGTTCGAATCTGGAGGCCGAGCCGATCGGACCCTCGCTTGCGGACTCGGCGAATCTTCTCAACGGCGAGCTCTGGGACCGGGCGCGCGGGCTGATGAACGACCGGCGCGCGTCGCCGGAGCTGCGCGAGGGGCTCCGCTCGCTGGCGCGTGGCGACGCGGAGCGGGCGCTTCCCTTGCTGCGCGAGGCTCCGGATCGGGTGCAGGACGGCTTCGACCTCGCTGCCGCTGGCGCCTTCGCGCAGGTGATCCGGGCGCTCGGCGGGGTGGGGGACGTCGACGGTGCGCTCGAGGGGCTCGCCAACGTCGATCGCGACGGGCTCGCGCCCATGGCCGAGGCGCTGGTCGCGCGGCAGCGGGGCGACGACCGAACGGAGCTCGAGGCGCTGACCCGCGCGTTTCGCCAGCGCGATGATCCGGCGATCGCCTTCGCGTTGGCCTCGACTGCGCTGCGCACCGGCGAGAGCGCCCTCGCGCTCGAGGCGCTGGACGTCTACTTGGAGTCTTTCGGCGACGATCCGTGGGCGGTGGGCATGCGCCCGGTCGTCGCCCGCCGGGCCGAGCTCGAGAGCTCGATGCGGGAGCTCGAGCGCGAAGGCGTTCGCCTCCGCTACGCGATGTCCTTCGAGCGGACGGCGGCGGTCTCGGTGCTCGACCGGGTGGTGGGCAGCCTCGAGGACGCGGCGCGTTGGCTCGGTGAGCCCCGGCGGCCGACGCTCACGGTCCTGCTCTACGAGAACCGGCGCGCCTACGGGGAAGCGACCTGTGGCCCGAGTTGGTCGGGCGGCCTCTTCGACGGCTCGCTTCGGCTCAACGGCCAGCTGCTCCTCTCCCACCTGTGGGTCACGGTCCGCCACGAGAGCCTGCACGCGCAGCTCGCCCACGTGGCGCCGCGCGCCCCGCTCTGGCTCCACGAGGGCCTGGCCCAGCACTTCCAGGAGCACACGCCGCCCGAGCTCGAGCGGACCCTGGCGCTGATGGCCCGGGAACGCACCTACGTGCCCTTTCCCTCGCTCGAGGGCAGCTTCGTGGTCATCGAGGACGGCCAGTCCGCGCGCTTCGCCTACCACCAGAGCTACGCGATGGTCGCCGCCATCCTCGAACGGGAAGGGCAGGGGGCCCTGCGACGGGTGGTCACCCACCTGAAGGGGGGTGGGGATCCGCGCGAGACCCTCGAGGTGATGGCCCAACGGCCCTTCACCGGCGACGACCTCCTCGCCTGGATCGCCGCTCGACCGGACTGAGCCCCCTTCGGCTCGACGCCCCCGATCCGGCCGCGCTAAGGTCCGGGCGCATGACCAATGACTTCGCGCCGAATCTGGCCGTCTTCTGCGACTACGAGAACGTCGCCATCGGCGTCCGCGACGCCCGCTACAACCGCTTCGACATCCACCTCGTCCTCGAGCGAATCCTCGACAAGGGCAAGGTGGTCGTGAAGAAGGCCTACGCGGACTGGGACCGCTACAAGAGCTTCAAGCGGCCGATGCACGAGGCGGCCTTCGAGCTGATCGAGATCCCGCACGTCTCCTACAGCGGGAAGAACAGCGCCGACATCCGCATGGTCGTGGACGCCCTCGACCTCTGCTACACGAAGGAGCACGTCGACACCTTCGTCATCATCAGCGGCGACAGCGACTTCTCGCCGCTGGTCAGCAAGCTGCGCGAGAACGACAAGACCGTCATCGGTCTCGGGGTGAAGAACTCGACGAGCGATCTCCTCATCGAGAACTGCGACGAGTTCATCTACTACGACGATCTCGTCCGCCGGAAGAAGGCCATCAAGAAGAAGGGCGACGGCCGCAAGAAGCGCGACGGCGGCGGAAGCGGCGGCAGCGGCAGCGGCGGCGGCCGCAAGCCGAAGGAAGAGAGCAAGAGCGCCAGCGACGCCGGCGGCAACGGCGGCCAGCAGCCGTCGGCCAAGGAGGGCGACGAGTCGCCCGCCGAGAAGTCTGGCGATCCGGAAGAGGCCGTCGAGCTGGTCCTCGACGTGGTCGAGTCGCTCTTCAAGGACCGCGACGGCAACCTCTGGGGCTCGATGGTCAAGCAGGTGCTCAAGCGCAAGAAGCCCCAGTTCTCCGAGAGCTACTACGGCTACCGGAGCTTCAACGACCTGCTCGAGGACGCCGCCAAGCAGAAGCTGCTCGAGATCCAGAAGGACGAGAAGAGCGGCAACTACGTGATCCAGGGCTTCGGCCCCAAGGCCTGAGGCGAGCCGTCGGCGACCGCCCGCGTCGCCGACTCGAGCGCTCGCTCCGGAAGCCGAAGGAACCTTCCCGGGGGGTCGGCCTCGGAGCGGGAGTCATGCGCGAGCAGAGTCATCTCGAGACGGCCTCGGCGGGGCACGACCCGCAGATCCTGAAGCGGGTACGGATCCGTCCGACCGACGTGATCGTGAACACCGCGCCCAAGGCGGGCACCACCTGGGCGACGCAGCTGCTGCATCAGCTGCGCACCGGCGGCGACGAGACCTTCGAGTCGATCTACGACGTGGTCCCCTGGCTCGAGTTCCCCGGCTTTCCCGAGCGATCGACCGAAGACCGGCTGGCGACCTTCGAGGCGCAGCCGGACCCGCGTCTCTTCAAGGCGCACCTCCCCCACGAGTACACGCCGGGCACCGAGCTCGCGCGGCACGTCGTCGTCTGCCGGGACCCGCGCGACTGCGCCGTCAGCGCCTACCACCACATGCGAGACATGACCGACGCCTTCCTCGCCCACCTCGGCGGCACGCGCCCCGCCGGCTTCGACTCCTGGTTCGACCGATGGGTCGAGGGCCCCTGGTTCGACCACCTCGCCAGCTGGTGGCCCCACCGCAACGACGAGCGGGTGCTCTTCCTTCGCTTCGCCGAGCTGAAGGCCGATCTCGGCGCCGTCATCGACCGCCTCGCCGCGTTCCTCGGCTGGGACGTTCCCGCGGGAACGCGCGACGAGGCCGAGCGCCTCTCGTCCTTCGCGTGGATGAAGGCCCAGGGGGACCGCTTCAAACGCTTCACCGCCGCCGGACCCTTGGCCTGGCAGCCCGAGGGCTTCTTCCGCAAGGGCGCCGTCGGCGACCACCGTAGGGCCCTCTCCGGCGATCAGGAGCGCCGCGTCCTCGAGGCCGCCGCCGAGCGGTGGGAGCCCGAGTGCCTCGCCTACCTCGAGCTGCCCCAGCCTCGCAGCTGAGGCCCGGGTCGCGGTCAGCCCGTGTCAGACTTTCGCTCGGTTGAAGCAATTCGTGATCGAGACCGACGCGCCCAACGAGATCGCCAGCCGCCGCCGCTCCCTCGCCCGGCGCTCCCGGGGGCAACGGCTCAGAGGCCGACGACCGGCCGCGGGACCAGCACCTCGCTGCCGCTGAAGGGCAACCCATCGGCGATCTCGGTCTCCCGACCCCAGCAGCGGAGTGCGTCGAGGGTCACGGCGCAGTGGACGTCGAAGCCGACCTCGAGGGCACGCGGGAAGTTCAGGCCCGGGACCGGCGCCGCGGGCACGGGACCGGTGTCCGCCAGCTCCGACAGCCCGGCGCCACCCCAGCAGTAGATCGCGCCGGTGCCCGTGCTCGCGCAGGTGCGGTTGGTCCCCGCGCCGACGAGCTCGATGCCGCGCAGGGACGTGGAGCGCACCGCTTCCACCGAGCACGGGGCGAAACCGCAGCCGGGCAGCCGGTCGAGGGTCCCCAGCGTGCCGCCGAGATCGGCGCCCCAGCAGAAGAGCTCACCGGTGCTCCGCCGCGCGCAGACGTGCAGAGCGCGGGCGGAGATCTCCACCGCGTCGTCGAGGCCCTGCACCAGGACAGGGGTGGCTGAATCCACGCCGGTCCCGTCGCCCAGCGTACCCATCCGGTTCGAGCCCCAGCAGGCAACCCGTCCGTCGGCCAGCCGCGCGCAGCTGAAGCCGGGCTCGTCGAGCAAGTAGACCCCGCCGAGCGCCAGCTCCACGGGTGTCGCCGGGAGCCCCGCGACCTGGTGCGGCGCAAGGCTGCATTGGTGCGCGGCGCAGGCGTCGGGGCCGATCTCGCCGGTCGCGCCGGCGTCGCTCTCGCCCCAGCACCAGACCGTTCCGTCGGTCTTGATGGCGCAGGCGTGCATGTCGGCGACCTCGATGTCGCGCACGTCGGTGAGGCCCGCGATGAGCTGCGCGCTCTCGGGAGGCCTCAACGCGGCTCCGCCGAGGAACCCCGCGTCGCTCGCGAAGATCGCGTCGTGGCCGCCGAAACACCGCACCTGCCGATCGGTGCCCAGCACGCAGGCGAGGGTGGCCCCCACCCCCATGTCCAGCGCCACCGGCAGACCGTTCATCGGGTAGCTCGTGTCATCCCGATTGCCGCCCGCGTAGCTGCTGCCGCGGAGCAGCGACTCGCCCCAGCACGAGACGGCGCCGGTGGCCGTGCGGCCACAGCCGCCCGAGAGGCCGAGGCCGGCCTGCACCGGTCGGCCGGTGTCGGGTACGGGGACCGGTTGGACGCTGTCGAAGGTGCCGTCCGAGACGCCGAGCTGGCCGACTTCCCCTTCCCCCCAGCACCAGGCCCAGCCGTTCACCACTCCGCAGCTGAAGCCGTCGCCGGCCGACACCGCGGTCATCGGGTCCTCGAGCCGATTGCCCACCGTGCCCTGGATCGTGCAGCTCCTCTCGCTGCAGCCCGTGCCCAGCGTCCCGGCGCCGCCCCCGGCGAGCACGTCCTCCCCCCAGCACTGGACGTCGTCGTCGATGGTCCGGGCGCAGGTATGCAGAGGGTGGAGCTCCGCCCGCTCCGCGGGCGCGACCTCCACCCAGCTTCCGGCCACGCTCACCGCGTCAGGCAGCAGGTCCCGCGCCGCCGCGATGGAGACGGCTCCGTTTCGGTTGTCGCCCCAGCACCAGAGCGCGGTGTCGTTCAGTGCGCAGGCGTGGGCGCCGCCCACCGCCACCGTGTCCGCGTCCAGCGGGAGGCCTCCGTTCCGCAGAATCGGCGTCGGCCGATCGGCGATCGTGTTGGTGCCGGGGAGCCGGCCCCAGCAGTACACCTGTCCGCTGGCGACGGCGCAGATCACCTCTTCGCCGCCGTCGATGTCGGTCACTCCGTCGAACGGCGTGCCGTCGTCCCGGACCACCATCTGCGGCTCGTCGTTCGCGCCTCCCGAGCCGTCTCCGAGCGGGGCCGCGCCCCAGCAGTAGACCACGTTCGAGTAGACGGAGCCGCCCACCGTCGCGCTCTCGCGGACCACGCAGCCGGTGTGCCCCGCGGCGGCGAGCGCCCTGGCGTTGGTGATCTCGCCCGCTGCGTCCCGGACGGCGGTCGGGGTCACGACGAAGGCCGTCGTCGCCCCGGTGCCGTCGCAGAGAGAGCTCTGCTCCCGGTCGACCGCCCCGAGACAGCGCACCCGCCCATCGTTCATCAGCGCGCAGACGCACACCCGCCCGAGGACCACATCGACGATGCCCAGCAGGGTCGTCGCGCCGTCGCGGATGGGCGCTGGGCGCGCGTGTTGCTCGAAGGGCAGCACCTCGCCCCAGCAGAGCGCCTGTTCGTCTGCTGTGAGGGCGCAGACCGCATGGTGCCCGCTCCGGAGCGNNCAATCGGCCCGACCCGCGCCGCAGGCCGCGAGGGTGCAGGTGCCCGCCACGCCGCAGAGCGCCGTGGCGGTGGTGTCGCTTCCCGAGTGCGCCTGCATCGTGCACCAGTCGTCGGCGGCCGCTTCGTCGATGGTGCCGTCGCAGTCGTCATCGATGCCGCTGCACCGCTCGGGGGCGCCCCCGTTGGCGAAGGGGTTGGCGTCGTCACAGTCGTCCTTCGGCAGGTCACCACCGGTGCAGATCGCGTCGGTGGGGAGGTGCCCGTCCCCGTCCGCGTCCTGATCGTGAGCCGTCGAGGCGTTGCAGTCGTTGTCTCGCCCATCGCAGAGCTCCGCGGCCCCGGGGTGCGTCCCGGTGTCCCGGTCGTCGCAGTCGTCGGCCTGTCGGCTGAAGAGTGGATCCTCGACGCAGGCTCGCGTCACCGGGCTCGCCGGATCGCCGAACCCGTCGCCGTCGAGATCACGGTAGAAGACCTCCCGCGCGCCCTCGTCGAGATCGCCGTCACAGTCCTCGTCCACCCCATTGCAGGCCTCGACGGCGTCGGGCGAGATCCCCGCCAGCTCGTCGTCGCAGTCCTGCCCGCAGAGCGACCCGTTGCAGCAATCGATCGCGGCGAAGCCGTCCCCGTCGGCGTCCGGGCCGAGGGTCGCCGGATCGCAGTCCTCGTCGTGGCCTTCTGCGTCGCAGATCTCCGGGTTGCCGGGGAAGCGGGTGTCGTCTCCGTCGTCGCAGTCGGTGCCCCCGCAGTCGATGGACTCCGTCCCGTCCCCGTCGAGGTCCGGCATCGAGCAGTCCACCGTGACGCAGCGCCCCTCGCTCTCGCTGCACTCCTGTCCCTCGAAGCAGGGATCACTGGCCGCGACGCAGCCGCGCCCATCGGCCCCTGCTTCGGCGGGTGCGCAGCGCTCCGAGCCGTTGCAGAAGATGCCGTCGGAGCAGTCGGCGTCGTCGACGCACATCGCGCCCGCGTCGGGGGAGTCCATGCCGCCGTCGTCGCCGCATCCGACGAGACCGACTACGAAGCAAGAGATGAGAGCGAGGGCCGTGAGTCGCATTCCCAAAGGTAGAGCGAGCCGGCCCGCCACGGGAAGGCCTCCCCGGATGGTGTCATTCGCCACTGCTCGGCCGAGTGCCGCCGGCGACCGGCTGCTACGCTCCACCGGTGCGCTGGATCCTCGCGACCGCTCTCGTCCTCGGATGCTCGAGCGCGCCACCCGACGCAGGCCTCGCTCCGGTCAGCCAGGTGCCGGTGGATTCGGGTCACATGGTCGCGGTCGCGCTCCTCGGCAGCCACGTCTACGTCGCCGATCACGGCGGACTCGGCCTGGTGGTGCTGCGGCTGGAGGACGATGGCTCCCTCGTCCGCATTCCCTGGGAGACCGAGGGTCCGAACGACCTCATCAGCCTCGCCGTCCACGAGCCTTCGGCGACGCTCTTTGCAGCGGCCCTCGGCGAAGGGGTCTTCGGCTATGACCTCTCCGATCCGGCGGCGCCCCGGCTCCTGCCCAGCGATCCCTCGACGTATGGAACGGTGCGCGCGGTGGCCGTCCATGGGGACGAGCTGCTCCTCGCCGCGTACGAGCGGGGGCTGCTCGCCGCGCCCATCGACGACGGAGCGCTCGGGGCGCCCGAGTCGGTGATCGACGACGTGGGTGTCTTGGCGGTCACTCCCTTCGGCGAGGACGTGGCGGTGCTGACCCACGACGGCACCCTCCGAGTGGGCGAGCTGCAGGTTCCCCTCGACGGTCCGCCGCTGGCGGTCGCGACCGACGACACGCGCGTCGCCGTGGCGCTCGGGTCGGGGGGCGTCCAGCTCTTCGAGCGTCGCGGCGCCGGTCTCGAGCGACTGGTGCACCTCGAACCGCCGGGCGTGGTCACCCACGTCGACCTCGAGGGCGACCGGGTCGTGGCCTTCGCGCTGAACGGGATCTTCGCCTACGACGTTCGGACCACCCCGCGGCTGGTCGGCTTCCACCCTTCCGGGCCCTGGCGAGAGGGCCGCTCCGGCTACTTCCTCGGCGGGCTCCTCCTGGACGACCTGGTCATTGCGAGCGAGTGGGTCCACGTGTCGACCTTCCGCTGGGACACCCTCGGTCGCGTGACCGCCCTCGACCATGCTCGCGGCGTCTACCTGCCACCGGATGGGCCGATCCGGTTCGTCGTTCGGAACGTCGGGTCCCAGCCGATCTTCCTGCGGACCCAGCTCTGGGGCCGGACGCTCGACAGACGAACGGTTCCGGCGAACGCCGAGGAAGCGATCGTGATCGACGCCGGCGTCGAAGCGCGCGCCGCGATCCTGGACCTGGTCCAGTCCGCCGGCCCCGGTGAGCCCACGATGCATCGCGCGCAGGTCGTGGTGCTTCGGCGTGAGGAGGAAGACGACCCCGCCCGAGGTCGGCCCGCGCCGGGGGATCCGTTTCCACCGCTCATGATGCGGGCTCAGTCCGACGACTCGCTCCGCCAGCTACCCGGCGCGCGACCCGCTCGTCTGGTCTTCTACTCGCTCGGCTGCGCCGCGATCTGGCCGGAGCTGATGGACGCGAGCTGGCTCGCCGAGCGCGGCGAGCTCGACGGGGGCGCCGAGCTCATCCTCGCCAGTCCGGACGACGAGCGCATCCAGGGCTATGGCGTTCGTTGGCCGCTCCCGATGGACCGGGGCTACTTCTACACCGAGCCCGAGCCCTCCGAGCTCGCCACGGCGAACGCGCGCTACGGCAGCGGCGACACCTACTTCAACGCCTTCCACATCTACCTGCCCGGCGACGCCCACCCGACCGACTACCTGCTCGACGGCGACGGCCGCGTGCGCGCGGTGGAGCGGATGTACCGCGGTCGCTACGGCTTCCCGATTCCGGACTGAGTGGCGGCCCTCGCCGCTTCCGCGAGCAGCGGCATGCGCGCGGTGGCCTCCGCGAGCGGGAGTCATTCGTGAGCGTGGTAGGTCCTCTCGCTACCCCGTGTTGACGACCGCGCCGCGGCACACGTGTTCCGTCGCGCCGGTGGTGTGGCCCACATGTTCCGTCGCGGCGTGAGTCAGGCGATGGGTTGGCCGACGCCCCCGAAGGCCAGGGTGGAGACCCCCGTCGGGGCCCTACTCGATCACTTCGCCGCCCCGAGCGACGAAGGCTCCCTCGCGGGGCATCACGACGCCGTTGGTTTGGCTGGCGAGCGCTTTGGCGAGGGCGCTGCAGACCCAGAAGCTCGCGTTCGCCACTGGATCCGTCTGCACGTCGGGCCACCGAAAGGTCACGAGGGACCTGCAACGCGCGAGCTTCTCGCGCAGCTCCCTCGACCCGCAGGCCGGGCCCGAGCATCGCGTCGAGCTCCTAGACATCCTCGTCCGAGAGCGAGCAGAAGAGGTAGGGGTAGCCCCTCTGGGCGATCTCCCGCCGAGGAGCTGGTCGAGCTCGGGTTTGGACGCGCAGAAGCACACGACCTCGTCGAACTGCACCTTCTTGCTCATCGGGGCGGACCTACCCGAGACCCAGCCGCGCATGGGGTATGGTCCCTTCGAAAGCCTCTCCGAGCACCGCCTCGGAAGTCGACGTATCGTCTCTTGACGTCGCTTCTGCGAAGTCAGTGCCGCGGTGGCCGTGACCGCTGGAAGGGGGGAGGCGCCCGACGGGCCTCGGTTCGGGGCNNCCAAATCCTCCTCGAGCAACAGCGCGCGCACTCCGTCGATCGTCTTCCAGCGGAAGCTCTCGCCATCCGCGTCTCCAGGATGCGGTCCTTGGCCGAGACGAGGAGCGATCCGCGTGCGTCGAGCTTCACGGGCTCGAAGTCCGTACGAGCCGTGACGAGCTCCCCGCCGCGCAGCTCGAGGAGACCGTCCACGCCGGCGGCCACCCACACGCGGCCGCGGTGCTTCGCGATGGAGCGCAGGGGAATCGCATGGCGCGCCGCGACCTTCCATTCGTCGACCGCTCCGATCAGGATCGGGCTTCCCGGGCCGCAGGCGTAGGCTTCGTGCGCATCGACGACGAAGACGCTCGACACCTCGCGCCAACGCTTCCCGTCGAAGAAGTAGAGCGTCGGCTCGCGCCCCCGCGAGCCCCAGGCCCAGACGTGCTCCTGGTCGAGACCCCACACGCCGTGCATCGCGTGGGGAACGTCGTGGGTCTCCCACTCGTCGTCGGCGCCCCGGGCGCGGCTCAGGATGCGGCCGGCGAAGTGCGTGAGGTGAAGGGCGCCCTCCGGTGAGCGATAGCAACCGGTGAAGTAGGCCGGGTGCTGAAAGGCGATCCAGTTCCGATCGCCTTCGAAGTCCACGACGAAGCCGTCGCCATTGTCGGGAGCCAGGGGCCACGCCGAGTCCCACCGGTGGACGATGCAGCTCGTCGCGTCGAGATCGAGCCCGGAGGCGTGGTCCAGTCGATAGGCGAGGCGCATCGTGTCTCCGAAATGCCTCCCGGGCGGGTTGCTCGCCCTCGACGAACGAGGTGCACCGGAGCGAGCTCCACCGAGCGGCGTCAGCCCTCTTCGAACATCTCGCGGCACATGCGGTACTCGAGGAGAGCCTTCTCGCCGGCGGCCTTCGCCTCCCCCTCTTCGTTGGTGAGCCCCTCGAGCCATTCGAGCACCGGAACGCGTTCCTCGATGTGCTGACAGACGACGTGGACGCCCCCGAGACCGGCGTCCGGCTTCCGCTCCGTGTCCGTGTCCCCGTGGATCTTGGCCACCTCGTAGTCGCCGGTCAGGTCCTCCTCTTCGACGATGACCGAGCGCATGAGGCTCGATGCGGCGAGCTCCGCTCCCGTCCGGAACGACTGGCACGAGTCGTCGTGGAGGGCGTGTCCCCCGGCGCTGTTCTCCTGCCTTGCCTTGGCCGGATGCTCCCCGACCCGTGCGATCGTCCAATAGACGGCCATGCCCACAGCATCCGTCGATGGGCCGTCGGGGGTCAAGGGCCGGCGCCGCCGCCGCGGGAGGCCAGAGGGGTCACCCGAATGCGCGAGCGCCGTACCAGGTGACGCACTTCGCCTTCAGGGTCGAGCCGAGGATGAGCGAGCTGCAGGAGCGCGTCGAGGCCGAGGAGGATGCGCCCGTCCTGCGAGGGTGCGCGGCTCGAGCAGCTGCTGCCAGCGCCAGCGTCCCGGAGCGAGTATGGGCTCCAAAGGCGGCAAAGGATCGCCACTCCACGCGCCACGGCTCCGATGACGTTCGGCGCCGACGCGTAGCCCCCAACGCTCGATGGCGATGCGCCGGATGCGCGTCTCCGTGTACACGGCCTCGATCGCGCCGTCCGCGCCGTCTGGTCGGATGACATCGAATGCGAAGAGCGCGCGCTCCGCGATGCGCGCCTCGCCCCGGAGCTCCCACTCGCCCTCGACGCGCACATGGACGAAGACCGCGAGCCACGTCTCGTTGTCCGCCGAGGCGCGCCCAATCGCCGGTCCGTATCCGGTGGGCGGGTCCCCATTCTGGTCGCGCTCGATGTGTCGGTAGCGTCCGACGACGACGAGCTGGTCTCGATGAACGAAGCGCCACAGCCCTGTTCCGTCGACGTCGCCCGTCATCCCCGTCTCCGCGAGCGCGTGGTACCGCCAGCCGGCCCCGCCCGGGAGGCGGAAGGTGAGGATGAGCCGCGTGAGGACGGGCGCTTCGCAGAGATGAGTCGCGACTCCCACCCCGCGCCGATCGATCCGGCAGGCGACATCAGCCGCCGCGAGTCCCGCTCTGCTGGCGAGCTCGGCGGCAGCCCCTTCGAGCGCCTCGTCGCGTGTCGACCAGGTCCGGGATCTGTCGGTCGGCGTCGGGGCTTGGGCCGCAACCGTCGAAGTGACGGTTGCGCCGAAGAGAAGAGTCAGGGTGAGTGCGAGTCGGCGCGCCACGGCCGCGAGCGATGCAAATCTCGCACCGAGCGTGATCGCCCGTATTCATGTCGCCAGACGTGGCTCGAGAGACGCGGACCGTGTCAACGAAGACCGGACCCACTTCCAAATGGGAGCGTCGGGGGGAGTATCGTCCTTTCGAAGGGCGTGTTCCGGCACCTGGGGGCCAGCGCTGGACGCGACGGGAGCTGGCGGCGGCCGAGGTCGACCTCGGCCTCTTCATCTGGGCCTTCGAGCGAGCCGTCCACCCCGAGGCCTTCGGGGACGACCGGGTGGTGGTCGATTCTCGCCGTGAAGCTCCCGAGGGCGACACTCCATCCACCGAGCTCAGCCGGCGGCTTCGGCGAGACCCTTTTCGATGATCTCGAAGATCCGCGGCCAGTCCTCCATCTTCAGCGCCGGGATCGGCGGGAGCATGCGCAGGTGGAAGGGGCCGTGGCCGCACCAGAAGAGGACGGCGCCCGCTTCGTAGATGGCCTTGGCGGCGGCGACGATCTTGGGCTTCTCGCCGCCGAAGGGCGTGAGCCGCATCATGCCGCCGATGCCGTCGACCTTCGCGCCGCGCAGGTCGGGGAACCACTCCGGGTGCTTGGCGATGAGCGCCTCGGAGTGCTTCTTGAACTCGGCGTGGTGCTTGGCGAACTTGCCGTCCTCGCCGTAGTAGCCGCCGGTGGCGAGCTCATCGAGGATGGTCTCGCCGACGGCGAAGTCGACGGTGGCGCCGGTGAAGGTGCCGCTGAGCAGCCCCGGCCGCGGGTTCATGTCCTCGGTGAACATCGCCGCGCAGCCGTGGGTCATCTTGCCCACGCAGAGCACGTCGATGTACTCGCCGAGGTCGAAGGTCTCGTAGGCGAACATCTCGGTGGTCCGCCCGAAGGACTGGATCTCGTCGTCCCAGACCGGGATGCCGCTCGACTTGCAGAGCTTCATCAGCTCCTCGAGGTAGGTGCGGTGCGGGACGCGGAAGCCGCCCTCGCCCTGCACCAGCTCCATCACGAACATCGCGTGCCGCTTCGGGTAGCGGTCGATGTAGGCCTGCACCTTCTCGAGCGCGGCGTCGATGAACTTGGTGGCGCCGCCCATCGCCTCGGCCTCGTAACCGTCCCAGAAGGGCACGTAGTNNCGGTCCGCCGGCGCGGTCTTCTGCATGCAGACCTTCAGCGCGCACTCGTTGGCCATCGCGCCGCTGGTGGTCAGGAAGGCGTGGCGCAGGTTGCTCTTCTTCGAGGCGAGCTCGACGAGCTTCTGCGCGAACTGGTAGGGCGCCGTGCCCGACTGCAGGTTGCCGTGCTTGGTGGTGTCCTCGAGGCTCGACTCGAGCTGGGCGCGGATCACCTTCGGGTGCGAGTGGCCCATCACGTGCACGCCGATGCCGGTGACCAGGTCCCACTTGATGGACCCGTCGGCGAGCTCCACCAGCGCCCCGCGGCCAGCGCCGCTGCCGAGGTAGGGGTAGAGGAGCGCTCGGCCGCGCGAGTCACCGGCGGCCTTCACCAGCGCCTCGTACTCGGTCTTCTTGCCGGGGTCGGGGGGCTTGGGGCCCTCGATGGCGGCGGTCTTCGCTTCCACCTCGGCCACGATCGCGTCGATGGCCTGCTTCACTACCGGGCTCTGCCGGATGCTCTGTCCAATGGTCGTCATCGCGCCCGGACCCTAGCGCAATCGGGGACGCTGTTAAGCACTTTAGCCCGCGCGGTGTGCGTTGCCTTAAGCCCTGGGGGGCACCTGCGGTGGCCCTACCGCTGGTGGTCGGGACTATCCTCTCGATCATGG
>JABAOG010001875.1_pt1 | contig 14141 bp, 9 predicted proteins | sample 7062131 | NCBI WGS metagenome assembly JABAOG01 (sample SAMN14538629, study PRJNA623070) | marine sediment metagenome | biome: marine biome [ENVO:00000428]; feature: marine pelagic biome [ENVO:01000023]; material: deep marine sediment [ENVO:00002113] | place: India: Arabian Sea | collected...
GCAATGCGCAATTGACGGCTGGCGGCGGCAACCGCATCGGGAGTGCCGGGAACCAGGGCGGTGGAGTTCGACTCAGGCTTCTTTTGCATGTTCGGCAAGTTCGGTTTCCAGTTGTTCAATAGCCTGTTGAAGGGCGATACGTTTCCGAGTGAAATAGATATTCCAGTCACTGACACTCTGATACGTGTGGTAAGCCTCAGTTTGGCGCAACTCGTGAATCTCTTCAGCAAGTCGCTCAAGGTCTTTGCGCAATCTGGCGATGGCGTTATACAAGGAATCGGCCTCGTCAAAGGCTGAGCTTCTATTGATAAACATGTGCCCGTCCCGCACTGCCGCATGGATGGCGCGCAACTCCTCGAGATCGCAACTACGATAGGCCGTTTGCAATTGGATGAAGAGTTGGCCGGCTTGCTCGCGGTCGGCCTCACTCACCTTGTCCGGATGGCATTTCTGGCTGGCTTCGCGGTAGAGGCGTTTCAGCTCTTTGAGATCGTCTGGATGGAGTTGCGGCGGAGGCGATTTTTCTCGGGAGCTTTCGTTGGCTGTCCGGTATTGCTCGTAATCTTCGCGGGCCCGGTTGGCTTCCGGCCGGGCATTTCTCTCGACGGCCGCGAGTCGGCGGAGTTTTTCGGCACGCAACTCCAGATAGCGTGTGAGCAGGTCTCCGACTTCGTGGCTGGTGCGGAGGGAAAATTCGTGTACCACCCGATCTATTTCGGCTTTCTCGTCGGAAAGAGCGGTAAATTGACACTCCAGAGCACGAAGTGTCAGGCGCAAAAAGGCGATTTCCTGATCTGTTGCAAGAACCAGTGANNTCTCTGCAGGGCGCATCTTTTCCAGCTGATGGGTTATGGCTTCCCAATCTTCGTACAAAACAAGTTTGCTTAAAGCTTCGAGCTGAGTCCGGATTTGTGCACTATCTGTGGCTGGTGATGTGCTCAGGTCATATTTGTTAAGCAGGGTATTGAAGGCGTTCAGGTAGTCAGTGCTGATTTCAGTTGCGTCTGTGATAACGGTAATGTTTTCGCTGCTGCTCCGTGGCTCTGCGGCCCAGTTCTGTGTCCCGAGGATGACAGTGGAGCGATCCACGACACAGAACTTCTGCTGCATCAGCGGTTCATCGTCAGTGATCACAGGGATGAGGTAGACATCGCCGCCGATGTCTTGCAGACGCTGAAGATTGACTCGGTTTTGGGCTGTGTTGTTCTTATCGTCCTGCACCGCCAGGCGCACTACCAGGCCACGACCTGCCTGTTGACACAAAATGTCGAACAGGACTCGATCAGCGAACCAATCTACAGCGATAAGGATCTCTTCGGTTGCCGCACCTAATTGCCTGGAAACCTCTTGCTGAATGTTGTCGAAATGCGCCGTTGTTTCCATCTACTTCTCCTGAGCCGCCCGATGCTCATGGTGCCAGGTCGTCGAGGGGGGATTCCCGAGCCCTGTCATCGGGTGCTCGAACGTGTCTCGACTGCAAAGGTGGGTTGTTGTTTCGATGGCGCCGGCTCCTTTTCTTGTTGTTAGCGGCCTGGGGATTTTCTCTCTGATTATATCGGTCTCTACGAGGTATTGCAGTATTGATTACAGGCTAAATCATGCTTTATTTGTGATGTAAATCAAAATGTTAGAGGTTGGTGTCAGCCTGGGCATGGCGGAGGAAGGGAGAGACGTTGTGCCAACAAATGGGAGTGACATGCCAGATCGGTAATGTGCGTCTACACTTCAGACACATAATAATTTGTATTGCATCATGGTAAATCGCTCTTCGGCGCATGTCGCCATCAGTGTATGGAAGGCCCTGGTATTGCGAGAGGCGCTGTTTCGCCTCTTCGGAAGTCGTGTGGCCTGGCTTTGGCTGTTGCTGGAGCCAGTGGTGCATATCGTCTTCCTGATGTTTGTATTCACGGTGATCCGGTTACGGGTGGTAGGGGGTATCGAGACACCGCTATGGCTGATGCTGGGGCTGCTGGCCTTTTTCATGTTTAAACGCACCGGGGCGCAGTCGATGCAGGCGGTAGTGGCCAACCAGGCGCTTTTTGCTTACCGCCAGGTTAAACCGGTAGATACGGTACTAAGCCGTGCGGTATTGGAAGGTTTTTTAATGTTGTTGGTGGCAGTACTTCTTTTTGCCGGTGTCGCGCTGTTCGGTTTAAACGTTGTTCCTGCCGACCCGCTGGCGGTACTGCAGGCCTTTTTCGGCATGTGGCTTATCGGACTGGGGTTTGGTCTGATGGGGTCGGTGACCACAATAATGCTGCCGGAGTTGGGGCGGGTTATTGTTCTGGCGATGACGCCGCTCTATTTTCTCTCCGGCGTGATCTTTCCCATCATTAGAGTGCCGCTGCCTTATCGTGAGTGGCTGATGCTCAACCCTTTGGCTCACGGGCTCGAGGCGGCACGACTGGGCTTTGCCCCGTACTATCAGGCAGTTCCGGAGTTGAGCATGTCCTACCTTTACGGCTTTGCCATGGTTAGTGTGTTTCTCGGATTGGCATTACATACCCGGTATGCAGTGAGGTTGGCAACGCGATGATTATCGTTGACGACGTCCACAAGCGCTATCAGACCGAGAACGGCCCTGGAAAATGGGTATTGCAGGGGGTGTCGCTGACCATCCCCTCAAAGACCAATGTGGGTCTGGTAGGCCGCAATGGTGCCGGTAAATCGACCATGCTTCGCCTTATCGGCGGTGTGGATCAACCGACTCGCGGTCGCGTGGAGCGCCATTGCCGGGTGTCATGGCCGCTTGGCTTTGGTGGCGGACTGCAAGGATCGCTTAGCGGCCGACAGAATGCCAAATTTATCTGCCGTATTCATGGTCATATCGAGGACATTCCGGAGCGGATCGATGCGATAAGGGAGTTTGCTGATATCGGCAATGCCTTCGATGAACCGGTAAAGACATACTCTTCAGGGATGCAGGCAAGACTGAAGTTTGCCATCTCCCTGGCCTTTAACTTTGATGTTTATTTGGCCGATGAGTTGACCGCTGTGGGTGATGCCGCGTTTAAGCAGAAGGCGCAAAAGGCATTTCGGGATTTGGTTAATAGAGCAGGTGTCATTCTGGTTTCACATCAGGAGGGGATTCTCAGGGAGGTTTGTAGCGCTGGGATCTGGCTGCACGAAGGTGGGGCATTCTGGTTTGACGATGTGAAGGATGCTCTAAAGCACTACAGGGACTCGATATCTTAATGAGGCAGTTTGCACCTGGGAATTTTACATTGCGCATCAGGCATCGTCTTGCTTCCTGGTTAGAGAGCTGGACGACCCCCTCATTGCTACGCAGGACCACCTTTCGTATTGCCGCGGTAGCCTCACTTCTGGCATTGGTTTACTGGGGCGGGATCGCTTCTGACCGTTATGTCTCCGAAGCGCATGTCATCGTCCAGCGTACAGATATGGGAAGCTCCCAGTCTGTGGATTTCAGTTCGCTGATTAGTGGCGTAGCCGGCGGGAATCATGCCGATCAATTCCTGTTGCGCGACTATCTGCTATCGGTCGATATTCTGAACAAGCTCGATGCCGAGCTTGACCTTCGCGGACATTACAGTGACGGGAAATACGATTTGTTTTCTCGCATGTGGGATGAAAACGAGGAAGTGGAGTTATTCCACCGTTACTATCTGAGCCGGGTCAGTATCGACTTTGATGAGCGTGCGGGAATTCTTGTGATAAAGGCCCAGGCGTATGAGCCGCAGATCGCAACGGCAATTGCCTCCATGCTGGTAAAAGAGGGGGAGCGCTACATGAACGAACTGGCGCATCGTCTTGCCGATGAACAGGTTAGCTTTCTGGAGCAGCAGGTGGAACAACGCAGCCATGAGGCGTTACAGGCTCGACAGGCTGTTATTGAATTTCAGAACAGTAATGGCCTGGTTTCTCCGCAAGGTACCGTTGAAGGCATGGTTGCCACCATCAACAAGCTTGAGGCACGACTTACCGAATTGAAGGCGAGTCGAAGTGCGCTTCAGGGGTATCTTAGCAAGCAGGCGCCTGCTGTGGTGAAACTCAATCTTGAGATAGAGGCGATTGAAAATCAGATCGCACAGGAACGTTCACGCCTTGCTGCGCCTGCAGGTAAGTCTCTCAATATTGCGGTGGATGAGTTTCAGCGACTGAAGTTGAGCGCTGCTTTTGCCGAGGACGTGTACAAAACCGCTTTGGTTGCGCTGGAAAAGGGGCGGGTGGAAGCCACTCGTATCATTAAAAAGGTCTCCATTCTACAAGCGCCGACTTTGCCGCAATACCCCATGGAGCCACGACGTATTTATAACTTGGTAGTGTTTATTCTGGTTGCCACAATTCTCGCGGGGATCATTCACCTGTTAGCGGCGATTATCCGCGATCATAAGGACTAGTGTTATGCGCAGATTAGGATTTCTGTTCATTTGCTTAATGGTTATCTCGCCTCTTTATGCCGAAGGAAGCGATCCTTTGGGTGTCAATGCGGCTTTGGGCCTTGGATCAGTGGACGGTGGTAGTGTTACGGGATCGATTCAAAGAAAGGAGACAGGCGCAAAGAGTGCCGATGTGGAACCAGCCAGGTTAACTCCGCAAACAGCCGATTATGCCGCTAATCTCAGTAGTAACGTTTTCGGCGCGAACCTCTTTACCGGGGCTTTTGCACGACAGGGGACGACGCAGTTTAATCCGGATTATGCTGTGGCTGTTGGCGATCAGGTTCAGCTGCGTCTCTGGGGGGGATTTGAATATGATTCCGTACTGACCGTCGATCCCAAGGGAAATATCTTCGTGCCCCACGTGGGCCCGGTAAAGGTGCTGGGGGTACGTAACGAGGATTTGCAACGGGTGGTGGAAACATCCGTGCGCAAGGTGTTCCGCGCCAATGTTTACAGCTATGCCAGTTTGGCCGCAGCACAACCGGTCAGGGTTTTTGTTAGTGGCTATGTGCATCGTCCAGGTCTTTATCAGGGAACCAGCATGGACAGCCTGTTACATTACCTGGATCAGGCAGGGGGAATCGATCCGGAACGCGGTTCTTTTCTTCGCGTGGAGGTAAAACGGGGNNGGAAAATGCAAAGCGTTTTGAATTCAATGAGAAGGCACGTACCGTCGCGGACCTGATAACACTCGCCAAGCCGCTTGCACAGGCGACCCATGTTCGAGTGGTCCGGAATACAGGAACGGTGAAAAATATAGAGTATTTTCCTTTGGAGGAAGCGGGAAATATTCCCCTGAAAAACGGGGATGAGCTCAATTTTACTGCGGATAAAAAGCCGGGGACGATTACCGTTCGAGTGGAGGGTGAACACCTTAGCGCACAGGAGTATGTCCTACCTTACGGAACGAGGTTAGGGAAACTCATTGAAAAGATAAGCTTTTCCGAACGATCGGATAGGAAGAGTATTCAGCTTTTTCGCCGCAGTGTTAAAGAGCGGCAGAAGAGAATGTTGCAGGCCGCTTTGAAAAGCCTGGAAAGTGCCGCATTGACCGCACGATCAGGGACCAGTGATGAAGCTCGTTTGCGTAAGGAAGAGGCTGATCTTATCCTGCAGTGGGTAGAGCGTGCCAGAAAGGTAGAGCCTGCCGGACAGGTATACATCGCAGAAGCAAAACAGCGGGATGACCTGCTGCTGGAGAACGGTGATATCCTGCATGTGCCTACAAGGGATGGTCTGGTATTGGTTAGTGGTGAAGTACTGTTCCCGAATGCGATTGCGTATGACTCTGAAATGGCACTCAATGACTACATTCGTCATGCCGGTGGTTATACTCAGAATGCCAACGCCGCTCGACTGGTGATTGCCCACAGGGATGGTAGTTTTAGTGAAGGAGACCCATCGGCTTACCAGATGTCGGATACAGGTTTTTTCTGGTGGGAGGCTGACAATAGTCCGCGGATTTCAACGATTCGACCTGGTGATGAAATCCTGGTGCTACCGAAGATCGATGTTAAATCAAGACAAATTGCTAAGGATTTGACCCAGATCCTCTACCAGATTGCCGTCAGTACTAAAGTCATTGTAGGACTATAGCCTGACAAATTAGACGTTTCTCAAAATACTTCTCGTATTCTGAACCTACATTGTAAGGCATGCGTCGGTGCATCAGCGATGCACTGGCAGTCAGTTCGTCTTGTCTGACAGCACTAGCTCTGATTTTGAGGCGGCATTATATCTGTAGAGAGTTGCAAGCCATAGCTATATAACGATGTCTCTTAATTTAGTCCTATGCCTGGTAATTCACCAGGTGTCTCAAGTAAAGAACTGAACTTTCCTTAGCTGCTGAGCAGCACATCCTCAGGTGAATCCCTACCTCGGCAATAGGGTTGTATGCCCATCTAAATGGGTGCTGTACCGACCGGCAAAGTTACTCGCTATTACTAGGCTTCTGCTAGAGGCGGTATCTATATCGATTTGGAAAAGTATTCGATAGGGAAGTAACTGAAGAGATGATTTTACGAAACAGGTTGAAGATGTGGCGAGGGGAGATGTATTTGTGGGCACTTGGTTTCCTGCGCCTTCTTTGCGTCGTTTCCGGAGTACGAACAGTATACCGTTCCGCTTTGCTTTACCTGGTAAAACAGACTCGCTTGTTTGATGAACAATATTATCTGGAAAATAACCCAGATATAGCTGAATCATCAATGAATCCGCTGTTTCATTATGTGGTGTACGGAGACAAAGAAGGGCGGTCGCCATGTATAGTCTTCGACACGCCCTGTTACCGGAGTTCCTCGGTAGGGTGGACGAAACATATCAATGCATTACTGCATTATTCATATGTTGGCCGTTATTGTAAAACAACGCCAAGCCCATGGTTCGACGTTGATTATTATTTGAAGAACAACAAAGACGTGGCCAGGGCGGATTTGGACCCACTGGTTCATTACCTTGAATGGGGTGGAATAGAAGGTCGTTCGCCTTGCCCCCATTTCGACGGTGCCTACTATCTGAGAAAAAATCTCGATATCTGTGAGGCGAGAGTAAATCCACTCTTGCACTATCTTGAATATGGCAGGCTGGAAGGTAGACGTACTCTGCCTCCATTTAATCCAGGATATCAAGAGATTAGCGATGAAGAGTTGCCAACTCCAATGCTTCCAAGTGAAGCGCAGTGGAAAACAATTTCTGGAAGTCATGCTGGGGAAGAAGCTGGAGTCGATGTCATTATCCCTGTCTATAGAGGGAAAGCGGAGACACTCCGTTGTATCTACAGTGTTTTATCTTCAAAAAATGAAACCGAATTTGAGCTGATTGTAATAAACGATGCGAGTCCGGATAAGGAGTTGTCTAGTGCACTAGCCGAACTTGCTGAATCCGGAATGTTTAGTCTAATTGAGAACGATATTAATCTTGGCTTTGTCCAGACAGTTAATCGTGGAATGCAGCTCCATCAGGAACGAGATGTAGTACTACTGAACTCAGATACTGAAGTTTATGACGGCTGGTTAGACAGGTTGAAAACAGCTGCGGATAGTCATGAAAAAGTGGGAACGGTTACTCCGTTATCTAATAACGCAACAATATGTAGTTATCCCTACTTTCCACACGATAACCCCTTTCCTCTCGAGCTTGAATACAATGAACTTGATGTGGTGGTTGCGAAAGCAAACGAGGGAGTAAGAGTGGAGGCACCCACAGGTGTCGGGTTCTGTATGTTGATAAAGAAAAGCTGCATTGCCGAAGTTGGCGTGTTTGACGCCGTCACCTTCGGTAAAGGCTATGGTGAGGAAAATGACTTTTGTCAGCGTGCAATCAAAAAAGGGTGGCGAAATATCATTGCTGCCGATGTGTTTGTCAGACACTGGGGCAGTGTTTCATTCCAGGGTGAAAAGGCCAGTCTGGCAGCTAAGGGATTGAAGTTGGTTGAAAAGAAACATCCAGGTTATTTGTCAGATGTTTCTGAATTCATCAAAAATAAACCACTTTCCGGGATTTATCAAAAAATTGACTGGCAGAGATTGTTGCGCCTGAAACGTGAGAAAAACGTACTGCTTATTTGTCATTCAAGAGGAGGGGGCACTGAAAAGAGGCTTCAGGAAGATATAAGTTATTTCAGCGGTAAAGGGTATGGGATATTTCTGATTAGACCGGTCCCTGATGCTCCTGAAAAAGTGGCGATTGAGCATCCATGCGTAAAGTGGATGCCAAACATTGCTCCAGTGGAGTGGGGTAACCTGAAGGCGCTAATAAAGATAGTGGAAGAGCTAGGCATAAATGAAGTTGTTACGCACAGCTTTGTGGATTTCGACAAGAAGGCACCGTCCTGCTTACAGGAGTTGATACAAGTAACTGGTGTTAAATGGGTGATGAATCTTCATGATTATGAAGTGATTTGTCCCAGAATAAATCTCGTCGATAAGGAAGGGTTCTATTGCGGTGAACCAAGCATCGAAAACTGTAATAAATGCCTGAGACTAAACGGGTCAAGCTTTAATGTTGACGATATTAGTGAGTGGAGAATGCTCCATGGAACTGCAATGAAAGCAGCGAGCCGTGTTGTTGTCCCTGATGATGATGTAAAGCATAGATTGGTAGCCTACTTTCCTGATACTGCCATTGATGCAGTGCCGCATGAAAAAGACTTATCGATGATCGCCAGAAAAAAAGCAATTGAAGTAATCAATGACGAAGATCTCAAAGTGGTGGTTATCGGGGCGATTAACAAGATGAAGGGATACAATGTTTTGCTTAAATGTGCACAGGATGCAGCGTCAAGGGGTCTCCCAATTAAGTTTCAATTGATGGGCTACAGTCTAAATGACAGATTACTGGAAGAGGCAGGAGTGGAGGTGACAGGGAAGTATAAAGAAGAGGATGCTGTTGAAAGGTTGAAAGAGATGAACCCAGACCTTGTCTGGATACCCTCATTATGGCCTGAAACCTACTGCTATACGCTTTCTATAGGTATGAAAGCTGGATACTCGATTATGACATTTGATATTGGTGCGATTCCTGGTCGTTTAAGAAATTATAAAGGGGGCACCTTTGTCTTGCCACTTGAAATGGCGAGAAATGAAAGACGAATTAACACTGCTCTTGAGTCGGTAAGGGAGAGAGCTCTTGTTCGTGAGGGTGTCAATATATCAGATGATCTAGTAGAGGCAGTGGTGGCTTATAAATAACGAGAGTTTACCTAGGTAAACCTTATGTGGATGCCATTGTTGGTGTTGAGTACGAAAAAGTAGAGACACGATTTATGAATGCATGCATAGAGCAAACCGTAAGGAATAAGGACGTCGAAGTGGACGTTGTAGGCTTTCTTGATTCTATTGAAAACGGTGCTATATGTGGATGGGCGTTAAGTATGGAAAAAGCACCTCTTGATATCGAGGTGTTTATTGGTGGCACTTTGTGTGAAACGACCGTTGAGTGGATAGAGCGTAGTGATGTCGTTGAGCACTATGGTGAGGATGTCGGGATATGTGGTTTCTTGTTGTTGCCGTATAACACTGATTTCGATTTCGAAAGACTGGTTAAGGACAATGCGGACAGTGTCGATGTCTTTGTTAACAAGGTTAAGATTGGGTGGAAAGGAGATGCTTCTATTGTAGATGGTTCAGATATTACGTATTTAGAAAATAAATCAGCAGTTCTTGATTCGCATATCGACTATGTTGGAGTGTTTTCGATTAAAGGGTGGGCTATTAATCAGGACTTTGGAGTTTGCGATATTAAGGTTTTGGTGAATGAGTATGAGTTAGATTGCACCGTTTTGAATGTTGAAAGGGAGGATGTCGCAAAAGTATACGGGGATAGAACACTAACATCAGGATTCGAAATATACCTACCGGGTGGTGTTTGGAAGAAAGCAGATGAAAGTGGCATCTGCACCATAACTATACTCGCTAATAATACTGTAATTACACCTGAGCCAATTATCCTTGAGGTTGGAGATATTGCCAGATGGATAGACCAGCTGTGTGAAATTGAAAATAGTGAGGAAGGTGAGTTTCTTGGTCTTTTGGCATTGGAGCATGTCAAGTTTAGTAAAGTAATACCTTCCTTGCCTGAAAATAGTTATCGATTTATAGAAGAATTAGTAAGGAAAATGCATCTTGAAGACTTTTTAAAACTTGAGCGAAAGGGGGAGGATTATTCAGTATCCGGAACTGAAAGTATAAGTTCTATTATGCTCAGGGAATCGATGTATGAATTGAATGAGTTGATGAAGGGTAATGATAAGGTTTATTTGATAATTAAAGATGTGTACAAAAAGTACTCACTTCGTGGGCCGGCAAAAGAGTGGTATCTAAACCTTGCGGTCCAGCTAACATGCGCATCTGGTGAATTCGAAAAACTGTCCGAATTGACTGACTTTAACTATCTCGAGGTCCTGCAATCATCTAAACAACCGCACCAGCTTGCGCTTTTATTGCCAGTTCTGGTGTCTAATGCGGAATTTGAAAAGGCGACGGAAATAATGCGCCAGATTTCAAAGCATATTGAAAATTCATGGCTTCCAACCGAGTGTATATCTTATTCAGTTAAGGCACTAAATAATTTCGAATTAGAAGGAAGAGTAGATATAAATGTCGCAGAGCGATTTCGCACTTCGTTTATCGCAGTTCTTGATGGTTTTAAGGGGGCGTGGTTTTCTCGACTGCATGACGAACACCTGGTTTCGACCATGGTGTCGCTTCTTGAGAATATCGAATTCTACACAGATTACCATAAGCGATATATCGTCTCTTCGGCAGTGCGTCATTACGGTTTGAGCCCAGTCTTTTGGCGCATGGTGGATAAATTAGGCGTAAGTAGTGCAGTTAATGAGCTAAAAAAAGCAAAGCAGGCATGGGATGTTTTGGCGTGTTACCTGGATTGTTGTGGCAACACGTCAGAGAATAAATCTGTCAAAATTATTGAATCACTGGATTACTTTGCAAGCAAAGGTAATTGTGAGATAGATAATGTTATCCGTGAATTGGCGGTCAATGGTGCAAGTGATAAAAATAATACTCAACCAAATTTGCGGTGTTCATTGACCGAAAAGTTGCTTGCGCGTGAGTACCCGGAGAGTTTACGAGTTATCGCTTATCCGGGATCCAATCTGATGGGAATGAACGATGTTGCTTGTGTGAATAAGTCTGATGTTCTGCATGGAATTAGGGGNNTTGGACGGTAGTGAAAGACAGACATTTATCGACAGATATCTGTCAGAAATTGAAAAGAAGTCAGTGTTGCTTGGTACATGGCAAGGAATGTTTATTGCGGTCGATATGCTGGTTTCAGCATACCAAATTGGGGTGGCATTAGGCTGTAGAAAAGTGTCCTTGCTTATGAATGCTATGGAAATGATTCAAGTAGCTATTCGAGAGTGCAGTGTCCATCATGCACTTGCAGCACCTTTATGTTCAGCAATCAGTAGAACTGTACCAATTTCGACTGCTGATATTCATCTGGAGTCGATGGTTGGTGATATTAAGAAGGTTCTTATACCAAAGTTTGGTGAACGGTATAAAAGCCTCTTTGAAATGAATGGAAGGTTAGAATGCGTTGGTGATGGATATGGTTGGCCGCAAGATACGCTTGTTCTAATAAATACAACGAGATCGGAACTAAACGGCAGATGCCGGAAAATACGTCAAACATGGTTGAAAGATCTCGAAAAAAGAGAGATTCCATTTTTGTTTGTTGTTGCTGGTGGACAAGATGGAGTTGTTTTGGACGGAGACGTCCTTCAGATAGATATACCTGAAGAAGCAAATTTCAATGTGCAAAAAGCACTCAAAATGTATGAGTGGTTGCTTGATAACAAAGCGTTCCAATATGTGATAACCGTTGATGATCAATGCTTTCTTGGTGTGGATGCTTACTTCGATTCTTTGAGTTACAGAAAGTATCACTATTACGGGAAGATTATGCGTTCACCACATGGCAAGATGGATCGTAGGTGGCATAAATCGAACATTGAAAATGAACGAATATATTTGGATAAATCATCGACAAAAAATTGTTTTGTAAACGGCGGATTTGCGACAAGCTTAAGCGCATTCGCTGTTAGAGAGTTATGTGCGGTTGCCAAGTCTCAGAGGGGTAGATGGATATCCAGCAAGACATATAGTTGTGACAAGGTGTTAGGTGACCTTCTTGCGGAGGTAAATATCACTCCAAGTGATGAAGACTTTGATGTTTATACGGATACACCAACACTTCATGAACTGGTTCCAGATGAACGGCATGGTAATGGTTTTACGCCAGGCTTATTCAGTCCTGCCAAGATTGCAAGGTTTACAAATAAATCTGATGGTGAATGCGACCCAGATGAATTGTCGAGATGCTCAGTCTGGCCCAAGAGGATTTGGCCAACATATCAAAAGCCCTCCTTGAAGCCTAACTCCAACCAGTTAGAGTTGTTGTCAGATCTAGGAATGCAGGAGTATTTGCTTAGAGAAAATCTTGTTGTTGTAAGTGTCGTTAGAAATGAAATGACTATGTTGCCTCAATTTCTGGAACATTACAGAGGCCTTGGAGTTAAATGTTTTATATTTGTTGATAACTGTTCGAATGATGGAACACGTGAATACCTTTTGGCACAAAAAGACACCATTATCTACTCGGCAGATACTGAATATAAGTATTCACATTACGGTGTCGCGTGGCAGCAGGCAGTGCTCGGAAATCATTGTCTTGGGAAATGGGTCCTGCTAGCGGATGCGGATGAGTTCCTTGTGTACGACAAATCAGAGTCGACACCGTTGCCAACTATTATCAAAAAACTTGAGGCAGATAAAGATAATGCAGCGCTAACCTACATGATTGATATGTATCCCTATGATGAACTTGATAAAGCTGATTTCAAACATGGCAAAGTTTTTGAACTTGCGCCTTACTATGATAAGGATGCACTTATTGAGCTTAAATTCGGTGGTGGGATGTATAGCAATTCAAGGAACTTTGTTAATGGTTTAAGGCATAGGCTAGCGCCATCACGCATAAACGCTTACGTAAGTCAAAAGTACGCGTTGTTCAAATACTTTCCCTGGATCAGGTTGTGTGAAGGTATCCACTATTCAGCGAATATGCAGGTGTCAGATAAACCGGTTTATTTTGCACATTTCAAGTATCACTCAGGTTTCAAGGAAAAGGTGAATTTGGAAGTTCGTAGAAAGCAACATTATAACAATGCTGAAGAGTACCAGAAATACGCGTCAATGATCACGGAAATGTCAGGGGGGTTCGGTAAGGAAGGTGTCAGTGAAAGATTTGTTGATAGTCAAAGCTTTGTTCGTCTTGCAAAACGACTTGATGGGTGATCCTGCATAAATGCAGTAATGCTAAATGCGCAAGGTTATGCTGATGCTGTTTGCTAACTAATAACTGAGAGCACGGAATTATAGCATGCTACCTAATGTGATTTATGTAGGAATGGGTAAGGCCGGTTCAACGTTGTTGCACAAGCTTTTCTTGAGGCATCCAGACATTTATGTGTCTGAAGCCAATAAGGAAATTAACTTCTTTACCAGTGCAGAGAACTGGAGCAAAGGGAAAGAGTGGTATGAATCACAATTTGCCGACCATCATGGGCAGAAGTGGGTTGTTGATATCTCACCTGGTTACCATAACAAGTTGCAATCGATTGAACGTATGAAGGAAATACTTGGCGATGACCTAAAGATATTGTTTACCTTTAGGCGCTTTACGGACTTTGCCTACTCGAGGTACTTACACACTCTTCGTTCAAGGATGGTGCGTGGTGGTTTTCTTGAGTTGCTGGAAGAAAAATCGATGTACTTTAAACCTCTGGATGTAATTGTCGGAGAATATATAAGAGCCTTTGGTCGAGAGAATGTTTTGATTATGCATTATGAAAAAGATTTCGACCGCTCCGTGCCGACATTTGAAAAGGCGATATACAACTTCTTGGATTTGCCTTGTGGTAAACAATATTACGATCCATCAAAAGATTTGCAGGTCAACTCCGGATATGTGCCTCGGTTTGTCTACACACAGGATAAAGCCTATGAGGAGGTTCGTGATGGGGTCCAGTACAGTGTTCCTCCTGAAACTCTGGTTTTTTGCACTGGCAGGACATACAGGAATATAAGCTGGAAGCGGAATGTGAAGGAAAAAACTGCCGAGGCCATTGATGTTGAAAAAAGCTGGACGACCAGTCTTGATGAAGAAACATATGAGTATATCCAGAAGGAGTATACAGAGCCGCTTGCAATAAGG
>JABAOG010008252.1_pt1 | contig 14135 bp, 20 predicted proteins | sample 7062131 | NCBI WGS metagenome assembly JABAOG01 (sample SAMN14538629, study PRJNA623070) | marine sediment metagenome | biome: marine biome [ENVO:00000428]; feature: marine pelagic biome [ENVO:01000023]; material: deep marine sediment [ENVO:00002113] | place: India: Arabian Sea | collected...
GACCGGCAACGCCCTTGAAGCCAGCCGCATCGCTGGATCCCCGCAAGAACTCAAGGCTCTCGCGGATCACGTCGCGGACACTCAGGGTATCGGTCGTGGCGAGCGAAGCGCCCCCACCGGCAAGTTTGGCCGTCCCGCCCTTGGCGCGGGTGCGAACCAGACCGTCGATGGTCAGCGCGGCCGAGTAGGCCAGCCGGTTGGCGACCTCGTCACGCGAGCCCTTGACGGCGCTCAGATCCTGGAGCCGGGTCATCTTGATGAACTGGCCGTACTCTCGGATCGTGACGTTGGTCGGGGAGGTCGTCAGCGTGGTGATCTCACCAGCCGTGGTCGTACCCTCGGCGATGAAAGACGTGGCCGCGGCCGGGGAACTGAAGACGTTGAACCGTCCCACGTTACCCTGACCAGGCGGAACCATCGCCTTGGTGGTGAACCTCTGCATCTGCAGATCCTTTTCCAGAGCCGGGATGAACTTCCGGATCAGGTAGGTCGTCAGAAGCGAGGTGTTGATCGCGTTACTAAAAGCCATTTCAGCTTCCTTTCAACGATTGACTACAGACCGCCGTGCCGAGAGACATGTCGGAGCCTGCACGATAGTTATCGCCGAACTCCTTCTTCATCTCTGCTTCCAGCTCGTCCAGAGTCATGTCCTCGTAAGACTTCGGCTTCGGGGCCTGCTTGGCCCGTCCGCTTCCCTTGGAGATGGCAGCCTTTGCTTTCCGGCGTTTGGACTTGTCCACGCTCTCTGCCTTTCGCGTGGTAGCCTCCGCTCTGGCGTTCTCGGCGACCTTGTCAGCGAACTCGATCCGGGCCGTAGCGTAGGCACTGTTCATCAGGGAACGCGCCAGCTTACGAACCGTCTTCACCGAACTGGTCATGAACTCCTCACGGTAAGGCGCGGCCTCTTCTTGCATCAGCTCTTGAACACGCGACAGGAACTCCTCGGGCATTTCCTCGAACTCTTCCGCGTGCGCTTTCGCGAATTCGTTCCCCTCGTCCGTAATGGCCATACGGACAAGTTCAACCCGATCTTCCTGCCACGCCGATTCCGATGCCGAGGGGCTTCGCTCCGGCCGTTCTTTGGGGGCCGCCTCCTGGTCCCCGAGGTCCTCGTCCGCGTCGTCCTCAGTTGCCTGGGCCTTGGCGGGGGACTGCTTGAGCTGCTGCTGCAAGTATCCGGCTCGTCCGGCTTGCTTGCTGGCCAGCAACTCGGCTCGCTTGCGAGCCTCCGTCTCTTTGGTGCGTTCGAGCGCCTCCAGTTCGAGACGGCGCTCTAGCAAGCGAATTCTCTTTTCGAGGGGAGACTCCTCGTCTTCCTCCGCCTGCTCTTCTTCGGCCTGGTCCTCTTCGGGCTCAGGCTTCTCGTCCTCTTCGGGCTCGTCCTGTTCCTCGGCGACCTCGTCGTCGGGATTCGGATCGGCCACGTCCTCGTCGTCAGCCTCGACTTCTGCCTCGGCTTCCGCTTTCGCTTTGGCCACCGGGTCCTCGATCTCGCCCTTCAACATCTTGTCGAGCTGGGCTTCGTCGATCTCCTCGTAGCCTTGAAAGCTCTGCTCCGGGCGGCTTCCCGCGGGAAGCCGCCCGGAGCAGAGCTTTNNCTCGGCTGTCTCAAGGTCCTTCCTCAAGACGCTGAGTATCTCCCGGTAAGCGTTTTGTTTTCCAACCTGCTCGATCATGGTGGCATGGTTGCCAACCGAGACCGTCTGGTGGGCCACGTCCTCAAGCTGCTTCAGTAGCTTCTTGAAGTACGGCAGGGTGTTGATGTCGATGATCTGCCGTGCTTGGTCAAGCGTCTGCTTCTCAATCGGTTGCTTCGGGGCCTTCCGCATCCCGAAGACTGCCCTCGCCAAGTCGCCCATCTAGCCCTCCAACTCAGCGCCCGCAGCTTGCTCCGGGCTCAGGCCCGGCGCTTGTCCCGTCTGCGGTACGCCACCTCCTTCGACTCCGGCCTGCTGGGCCATCGCCTGAAGGATCATGTTGTTCATCATTGCGCCCTGCGCCTCCGGCTGTGCGGCGAATACCTGGGCGATCTCCGGAGCCTGGAGGATCTCACCGAAGAGAATCTCCAGCACCTTGTCCCACGGTACCCGGGCGGCTACCATCTGCGGCATCGCCTGGCTCAGGGCCACGAGTCGGTCGTACGCCTGCAGTTTGACCTGGCGGCCGATTGCGTTGCGCGTACCCACGAACTGAATGTCAAAGTCGCCCATGATGTCGCCGAGCCACACGCTCTCCGGTAGCTCGCCCACGCGATCGACCAGGTCCTGCTTCTCGTCAAGGAATTGCTGGTTCCTCCGCAGCAACCCACGTGCGATCGAGGGGAGCCCGTCCTTCTCTAGGAGCTGGGCGACAGCCTCGATCTTGGTCATGGCTTTGGCGAACGTGTTCTGCGCCTCAGTGGCGCTGGCCCGGTTGACGCCGAGGCCCAGGCCCTGCACGGGGCCTAGTGCACCGGACGCCTGTTGCATCTGGGTCTTGAGTTGCTGTTGGAACTGCACTCCCTGGAAGATGTTCGAGGCGTACTGGATCGTCTCGACTGCGCCCGCGGTCGGACCGTCGACAGCAATCACGGCGTCAGGATCCCAAGCTCGCACGGCACCGGGGTCAACATCCTTGGAGATGTCAATCGCGATAGGCGGGTGGACTTGGCGAACAGTGGCCTCGGCGATAAGCATGAGCATCGCGTCGGCGAAATCTTGCGTGTAACGCACGATCTCGGCCGGGGCCTTCCCGTAGTGCCGTCCCTTGACCGGGTTAATCACCAACACGTGGAAGGGAAGATCGGGGTCGGTGAGTGGCCAGGGATCATTGCGGACGATGACGCCGTTGATCTTCGTGACGACGCGACGTTGGATCCCGTCGGCACTGTCCCACGGTACCTCGCCCCAGTACTCGTAGGCTTTCATGGTGTCGAAGTTTTCGTTGAACGACGTGCTCGTTTGGGCAGCGTCAGTGCGGTGCCGAAGCTCCCGCTTGCGCTGCTCCTGCTTGTCAGCCCACGCACGATGCGCCTTGCCGATCGCTTTCTCGACTGCTTCCCTGTCGTAGGTCCCGTCCTCGGCCATCGCACGCGCCCGGCTGGGCGTGAGCAGGAAGCCCTTCGCAGCACCGCGGCCTTTTTCCAGCCGCGGCTCCTCCGGGTCCGGGTACCAGTCCAGGAGGTCGATTTGGCAAATCTCAGGGTCGTCGTACGTGACAACCTTGTCTCGGAACTGCCGATCGCTCGTGATCCCCGCCTGCTCGATCAGCTCGCGGACGATGATGTCCTTCGTGTCGGTCCGCCAGGGCGTCTCGACGACGACGGTGCCGAACATGGCCAGGTCGAGCATGGACTCGGACATCGTTCGGTAGACTCCGTTCAGTCCGAAGTCGTATTTCAGCAGCCGCGTGGCCGTATCGGCCTTGGTGGTGTCCTCATACCCGACCGGCTGGGCCACGATGTACTTTCCCTCGGGATCTCCGAAGAGTGCGCCCATCATGTTGTCGCGGAAGGTCTCCGCGATCTGCGAAGACTCCGGATCCTTCAGCACCATGTTGCGAACGTCGTGCTGACGGGGCTTTCCGTACGGATTCGTGGTCGCGGAGGCTTGTTCGGGGTAGGGGAGGACGAGTACGTTGGCCATGACCTCGCGCCACACGTCCACTTTGTCCTCAATCAACTTCTCACCGGCTGAAATCCAGCCATTGAGGAAGTCTAGTGCGGCCTGCGAGTTCTTGATAGCCATTCGCACCTCTCAAATAGACTTTCGCTGTCTGTTCCCTTCACCCCATACGGCATTGCTAGAAGATTTGCCCCCTAAGTCGTTGAAAACAGGGGACTTAGGGCTCGAGATTCTAGCAGAAACGCAAAAAAGCCCCCTCCGGGCTGGCCGAAGGGGGCAAAATGGGGTACGATCGTCCCCAAATGGGGTACTAGCCGCCGTAATCCTTGCGGCTGGTGACGAAATCGTCCGTTTTCAGCTCCGGATCGATCTGTTGGGCGGGCCAACCGAGCTGCAGGACCTTCTGATGGCCCCCGTGGACGCTCGCATCCACGTATCTGTTGAAGCCCAGCTCCTCACACCGCTCCGAAAAGCAGATGTCCTCGCCCTTTTTGAGGACTCCCTCGGCGAAAGACCGCTCGCGGGTCCACTCGTCGAGTGCGAAAGGCTCCATCTGCTTCGCTCGCATGGTTTCGAGCACGTCGTAGCGGATGCAGATCAGGCCGGTGCCCACCTGGTACGCCTTGATCAGGCCCTCGGCAGGCAGAACCGTGCCGTTGTTGGCGCAGGGGAAGCGCGGCATGCCGTTCTCGTCCTCCGCCGTGAAGCAGGCGAACAGGCCGTGCTTCGAGTTGAAGCCGCAGATGATGCCCGCGACCACCGGCTCGCCGTGACGGGCCAGCAGGAACGGCGCGGAGGCGTCGATCGCCTCGTCCGCGTCGATCATCACGAGGTACTCGACCTCGGGCGACCGCTCCCGGTACTCCAGGAACGTGTTCACCACGCCCGCCCGGGTGACCTCGACGAACCCGCCGTGCGGGTCACGCACCATCGACACGCGCATACCGAACCGCGCCCACATCCCGATCGACGCAGCGAGGTCGTGGTGGATCCCTTCGGCCGCCCGGTGGATGATGACCACCAGAATCTTCTGAGCCAGCTTCTCCAGCTCGCCCATCGCCATCCCGTACACCAGATCGGTCTCCTTGACCGTGCTCTTCAGGTTGGCGTTCTCCCCGTCCCCGTCCTCGACAGGGCCCAGGTCCTTCCGTTCTCCGATCATGTCGTCTCCTTTCGTGTGGCCCAGCGAATCATGTCCTTCGCCATCCGCTGGTACATTGCATTGACTTCGTCATCAGTTGTCGGCACTAAGCCGTGGATGTGTGTGGCCAATAACAGGTACGTCCCCCGCACGTCGAGGTACGTCTTGTTGAAGCCGCGGATGTGGTCGAGCAGTCGCTTGGCCACGGCATCGCCCGGCTTCTCTTTCTCCCAGTTCACTTCCGCGTTCGAGGCCCGGTTGTGCTGCACCACCGCGCCGCCGTTCACGAACCCGTAGCCGTGCAGCTCCAGCACGCGCTGTGCTACGAACCCGGCGAAGATGTCGTCGTGCCGCAGGAACTGGTGCTGGAAGTAGACCGCGGGCAGCACCTCGCGCCGGAACCCGACGTTCATGCCACACATGGGAAAGGGGAACGGAATGCGCCGCCACCCGCGGTCCTCGATCACCTTGGGTCCGGGGTTGTTGGCAACTTGCCACCACGCCGGGTAGTCCAGAACACCCGACCACAGGCCGTGAGAGATGCCAACAGGAAGACGATGATCCAGGGTTCGCCCTCGAATAACCTCGCCAGGAACAGTGTTCCAACAAACGTCGACAGCGCCGCGAAGCGCCTTAACGTGGGACTCAGCCCAATCCTCCGGTACCACGCAATCGTCGTCGAGGGTGATGACGTACGGGTAGCCCGCCGCGTAGGCGGCGTCCAGCCCTGCCTGTCTGATTGCGGATGTTCGTTCGCCGTATAGGGCTGGGTTCGGTGATACGATATGCCGCACGTTGTGGTCATTCTCTTCGATCTCCCATCGTTGCCGATCGTGGACGATGATCCAGTCCACGTCGATTGTTTGGTCGGGGATGCTCCACCCTCGGCAGGTGGGCACCACCACTGCTACCTTAGTACTCATGATGCGGTCCCCTGTAGGTTTCCTTGCCCACCACGCCGTCCGCCAGGCAGCGGCTGCGCGGCGGCACGTCCTTGGTTACCACGGCTCCGGCCCCGACCACTGCGTACTCGCCGATCGTGACCTCGCCGACGATGCTGACGTTGCTACCTATGACCGCACCCTTCTGCACCGTGATGCACTCGAACTTTTGCGGGCCCGAGGAGGTAGGGTGCCGGGCGTTGCAGAACCGTACGCCCGCGCCGATGAAGGCGTCGTCTTCGATCGTGACGTGCATCGAGATGTCGGAGTGGTTCTGCACCTTCACCCGGTTGCCCACCTTCGCGGTGGGAGCAACGAACACGCCCTGGCCGATCATGCAGTCGTCGCCGACCTCGGCCCCGAGCTGCACGTGGGCGAAGCGCCAGACCTTGGTCCGCTTGCCGATCTTCCCTTCGACGCATCCGCCGTGGACCATCGAGTCCTCGCCCAGCATTGCCTGGGGCCCGATCTCTGCGAAGCCGAGGACCTGGGCGTTCGTACCCAGGAACGCGCCGTCGTGGATCAGAGCCCGCCGGTCAGCGGAACTATTGCACCGGTTAAGAAGGAGTTCCTCAAAACCTCCGAACATAGAGTCCATAGCTCGTTCACCTCGCCGAAACGCCGGAGGGGCGTCTCCTGTTTGATTCGTTCTTGCAGCTCTGCGGGGACGATGTGAATCATGCCCGCGTTGAAGTAACCCATCTCGATCGCGTTGATGCGGGAGCCGTTCTTGCCCATCTCCGCGGCTGCCGACTGCACGAGCCCGGCCATCGCCCCCTTGGCCATCGAGTAGACCGAGGTACCCGCGAGGCGCTTGCGAGCGACCACGCTGGACAGGTGGACCAGGCTGGAGCCCGGCCGCGTCTTGGCCGCGTTGGCAAACGCCCGGGTGATGTAGAACATGCCGTCGATCGTCGTCTGCGTTTGCCGCTTGTACTCTTCCTGGCTGGTCCTGGCCAACAGTCCCGGGATGCACGAGCCGGTCGCGTTGATCACGTACAGCGGCTTGCCCGGGTTCGGGTCCATCCGGTTGATGTTTGCGTAGAAGGCGTCGACCTTGTCCGAGTCCGACACGTCGCACATCTGCCGGTCAACGCCCAGGACGGTGCGGAACTCGTCAGGCAAGTCCGAGCCCGCGAGCATGAGCAGGGCTCCGCCCACTCCGCCGGTCAATCCATGAATGACGAGCATTGCTCCTCCAGTTCGTCGAGTAGGTCTCGGATGTCGTTGAACGCTTCGTTGATGGCCAACAGGGCGGTCATCTTGGCGAGGTCCGGGGCCATAGGGTACGGCGTCTCGCCGACCGGCTCCGGGCCCTTCCACTTCGACCACGCCCGCGCAATATCGAACCGGATCTCAGTCAGACTTCGCATCCTGCTTCTCCTTCCACAGCCGCAGCCGTTCCTCGTACGGGATGCCCGGGTTGTTGTTCTCGTTCCACTTGGCAGTCGTCATGATGTTCTCCTGTATTGCTCGCGGTCGAAGTCGAAGCTCTCGCAGAGGGCAGTGTTCAAGTCGAGGTACTCTTGCGGCAGCGGCGGCACCGGGAACTGCTCGTCGCGGAACAGCACGTTGGTCTGCTGCATCCTTTTGTGCATGCGAGGCCCATCGAACGACGAGGCTTCCTTCCGCGGGTTGCAGATTTGATTCAGCGCGTCCTCGTTGTAGTCTATGCTCAGGTGCAGTTGCTCCTTGAGTCTCTCCGCGATTCCGCGCCGGTACACCGCGTCTGCGAACCACTTGTCGTAGAAGATGCCGTTCGGCGAGTCCATCACGCGCCTGGCCATGTCGGCCCAGGTATCCAGCCAGTCCGCGTTGACCCGCGGCGTTTCGGAGCCGAACATCTTCTGCATCTTGAGGCGCGAGGCCACGCAACTGGGCAGCGACCGGACGACGTACATCGTCATGTAGGTCGGGTTCGCGTCGAGGGACTCCACTTGATCTTCGTAGCACAGCCAACGGGCAGGGTTGCCGGGCGGCGTTCCGTTGCGGTGCGTCACCGCGCAGGTGCGGTACATGGCGTTGCCGTAGGAGAACCCCGCCTGGAGCGTGTCGACCAACTGCACGTCCCACTCGATCTGGATGTGGGCGGAGGTGAGCGAAGCGTAGAAGTCCATGACCGCATGACCGCCTCCGCGCTGCAGGACAAACCAGTTCATGTCAGTCGTCATACCGGGTGCTCCATTCTTTGCGGTCCGGGTTCTTCCCCAGCGGCATTGCCAAGTAGAGGACCCTGTCCAGGTAGAGGCAGCGGTCCGGCTTGAGCTGAGGAATGATATGGGCCATGAGGTAGTTGTCTTCGCACCAGGACTTGTTGATCACTTCGCTCACGTCCAGGTTGTCGTAGAACTTCTTCCGCACCGGAGTGACCATCGCGTACGGCCGCTTCTGCACGTCGCCGTCCCAGTCTTCGATCCCCACGTTGGTCCCGGGCAGGACCGTCTTGAACGGCCCCAGCGTCGGGCTGACCTTGCACAGCAAGTCCGAGTGCCCGCCGTCGCGCATGACCTGGACGTTGTACCCGACCATGTCGTAGCGCGGGCCCTTGAGGTGGCGCAGCACGAAGTCGAAGTAGGACGGGTGGAGGATGTCGTCGTCGCCCATGCCCACGATCCACGTGCCCCGCGCCATCCGGATCAGGTCGACCGTCTTCAGCCCGGTGCTGCGGTAGTCGTTGTCGGACAGACGCAGGAACTCGACCGGCAGGTCGCGCATGCGCTTCAGGCTCGCCTGGTCCACGAAGTTGCGATGCTCCAGCGACGGGCAGATCACAGTTAGCAAGGGTTTCATTTCACCACCCCCGGCCACTTCGACTGGAAGTAGGCTTTGTTCTCGTCCCACACCTGGCCGCCGACGGCCTTCAGCGGGGACTTGTGGATGATCTGCACATTGCCGTTGACCGCGACCTTGTAGCCGAACTGCTGCACCTGCATGGCCGCGTCGGTGTCCTCCCACTGCGACTGCTTGTAGTTCTCGTCCCACTCGATCGGGCAGAGCACGCGGTCGTACATGATGAACGTCCCCGGCACCAGGCCCACGTCCTGCACCTCCCCGGGCGGGATGCGATCCGGGTGGATGTGATTCTGCGGCTCACCCCGCGGCCCCATCATCGTGGCGCTGACCATGCCGTACCGCTGCTCCTCGCGGTTGCGCCCGTGCGAGGTGAACTGCTCCAGGGTGCTGACCATCTTCGAGGCCCAGAAGGGCGAGGCCACGATGTCGTCGTCAGCCATCACGATGTACCTGATCTCGGGGTCGATCCGCTCCAGCGCCTTGTTCCGGTTCTTGGCCACGCAGTTCGGGCCGATGCCGAGGGAAAGCTGGTAGTCCAGGTCCGAGCCCTGCTCCAGGGTGAAAACCGTTGTCGCTAAGTGCTGATTATCGACGGCATTGTAGACTGGAATGCAGATCCCAACCTTCGTGTCCGAGGGGACACCGCACATCGTCTTGAGCTGTGCTCGCTTGATCTTAGCCATCGTACCCGACCCTCCGGCGGTAGGCGTACAGTTCGTCCCTCACGAACGAGTGTAGCAGTTGGTCGATCCCTTGCTGGTGCAGGCGCATGCCCTTGCGGTGGTTGACCGTGTTCGGCGGGACTTCGTTGGGCACGTCGAGGTAATGCGGCCACAGGCCCCGGCACTCCAGCCAGTCGGGCATCCGGTGGGCCCACTCGCCCTCCGCCTGCCAGGCGTCCCCGTTGCACCAGTCGATTCCCTCCTGCGTCCAGCGGACCACGCTGCGGGCGATCGCGTTCACGCGAAGCTGCCGGTCGTCCTCCAGCCAGCGCATCTGCTTCTCCGGCGTCAGCTCGAAGAACTTGGCGGGAAGCAGGTCGTCGAGCATGCCGGGCAGGTGGTCGGCATGGGCGAAGATCGCACGCGGGTGCTCGATCTGCTCGTACGTCCCGATGACCTTGTGCGGGTCGCGGAGGATGCAGACCTTGTGCTTGAACAGGAAGGCGTCCCGGGTCAGCCCCTGGTTGACGCCAGCGCGGACACCCCACGTCGGCACTGAGAAGCCAGACTCGACGATGCCCTGGGGCCCGATCCGCTCATGGTCGACGCGGACGCCCTGCGCTCGCAGCCAGGCGGCGGCGTAGCTGGTCGCCCCGCGGCCATGACCCACCACGGCGAGGTCTTTCACAAGTTGGCGGTTCCGCCACGCTTCACTCGGCATTGATCAACTCCTCTTCGAGGTCATACTCCCGTCCCCGGTCGTCTTCAGTCCTGAGCCGGTACGTGGAGCCGGTCTTGAACAACAGGTACAGGTCGGCGTAGGCTTCCAGGATCTCCGCATCGGTCTCCGGGTTTCGCCGCAGGACGCGGGCCACCTCCAGGCAGACCGAGCAGGCAGGTCGCCGCGTCGGTTTGATGATGTGAGGACTGCCGTGTCGGTACGCCCGGAAGTAGTGCTTGATGCACAGCCCCTTGGCGTAATGGTCGTCCCCGCAGATGGTGCACTCAGTAGACATAGCGGGTCCTTTTCTTCCAGGTGGCCTTCTTACGGGCCGCGTTGATAACCTTCGGAATGAACCGGTCGGACTTCGGGGCCTTCTCGACGACGGCCGGGTCGGTGCACAGGGAGAGGCTGTCCATCAGGTCGTCGAACCTGGTCTGCGGATGGTCGCGGCACTGCTCGCGTTCCAGCTCTTCGGTGCCCTCGTCAATCAGGTCCTCCACGAACACCAGCTCCTCGGAGCTGTTGAGCCCGGCGAGCTGCGCGTGCCGCCAGTCCTTGCCCTTCGAGAAGGACTTCATCTCGATGAACCGCGGCTTCGGCAGTCCGCGCTTCCGGGCCAGCTCTTTGATCCGCTGGTTATACATGCCCTTGGTCTGCGAGCCTTCCTCGATGCAGACCCACTGCGTGCCGAAGTTCTCCATGTAGTCCAGGCACCGCTCGATGCCCTCGTCCCACGTCCAGGTGTTGTTCTGCTCCGCCGTCAGGCGGTACCGAATCAGTCGGTGCTTCTTCTTCACGAACCGGACCACGGTGATGGCCCAGTAGTCCCCCACGCCGCCGCGCATCTTCTGCTTGGTCTTGTCGACCGCGCCCGTGCCCTTGGGGGCCGGGTCGGAGAGGACCACGGTCCAGCCGTCCGGCACGTTGTCCCACTTGCAGTCTTGCTCTTCTTCCTGCCGCCAGGCCCGCATCTCCTCGGTGAGAGGCTGGTTCATCATCTGCATGGCGAACGTGACGTGGCCCATCTGGCGCAGCTTGAGCTGGACGATCTCCTCGGTCAGGAGCACCGGCTCGCCCTTCCAGTCGGGCTTGCCTTCCTCGTCGACCATGCAGGCGTCCACCATGCAGAGCCAGTCCTCGGAGTTGAGGAAGTCGTTCCAGATGTCCTGCAGGTGCCAGCGCGTGCCGCGCCCGCGGATGCGGCAGCCGTTCTCGAACATGGCGACGTTCGCGATCGTGGCCTTGAACCAGTCGCGCAGGTCGTTCATGCCGGTGCTGTCCTTGATCGTCTTCTCGCCCACGATGTCGTCGAGCCAGATGACGCCGTCGATGTGGGAGCCGGTGATCTCCTTGCCAGCCTGTGCGCCGCGCACCGTGGGCTGCTTGTTGAACTTATTCCGCCGCACGGTGAACTGCGGGGACGGTGTCGACTTGTAGAAGGTCGAGTCGTACTTCGGCGGCATGATCTCGGGCATCAGCCAGCGCAGCTTGTCGTTGTGCGTGAAGTGGTGCGCGATGGCCTTGACGTTCTTCTCGACCTCCTCGGCCGAGGCGTGCGTCAGGAGGTGCACCTTGTTCGGGTCGGCCAGGATGTCGCGGATGACCTCGGCCTCGACCAGCGTCGTCTTGTAGTGCCCACGCGGGGCCAGCCACAGGAGGAAGATCCGGTTGCGCTCCTTGTCGAACACACTCGTCCGGGCCTCGTGCCAGTCGGTCAGGAGGTTCATGCCCAGGTACTTGGTCGCGAGGTAGTACGTGCTCTTCAGGCACTTCTTCAGCTCGCGCTTGCGGCGACGTTCTTCGGCCGCCGAGTTACGTTCCTCACTCACAGCGATGGCTCCTGTCGAGGTGGCCGCGCATGCGGACCATCTGGCCGCAGTTCGCGCAGCGCCCGTCGCCCATAACGAGGAAGATTTGGTTGACCTTCTTCTCGAACGCCTTGGCCATTTTCTCGGCCGTGCGCTTCTTCTGTCCCTGGTAGCGACACTTCTGGCAGCGCGAGGTTCTAATAACGCCATGCGTTATGCACCGCCACAAGCTCTTGGACATGCAGTCCGAGCACCGCTTGTTGGCGAGGCGGCGGAAGATCACGTCGGGTCCGCCGCTGCGTCGACACACCGAGCAGACCTTCATATCGTGTTTCTTCCGCCACCTCTCATCCTGCTCACGCCGCGTTGCGGCCTCTTCACCCACAGGGATATACCGCTCCCGCCGGTAGATCCGGGCACACGGCTTACAGTAGCCGGACGTGACCGAGGAGTAATCCTCGGGGGGCTTATCGAGGCCGCATCTTGAACATCGTCGCATCAGTGCTCTACCGTCTCGTTGCTGAACCGCTGCAGGTACTCCGGCTCGTCCTCGGGCGCGACCCACATGAAGCCGCGGATGTTATCCATTGGGGTCTCGGTCTGGATCCCGATCAAACGATAGCTCCCGTGACTCGGCATCGGGATCGGATCCAGATACACTGCCCAGAACCGGAGGAGCCGTATAGTCCGCGGAGCCTCCGCTCGCCAGTCCTTCGTCACGGCACACACCTGAACATCCGGGTTGTCGGTGAACATCACCTTCGCCAGTCGGAAGCCCTTGTTCGCCAAAAGCCTCTCGACCAGGGCTAAGTCGAATGCCTTGTCCCCGGAGGTACCAGTAGTATGCCTGGCGATAGGACGATCCAGCGGGCTGCCAGCCCCACTCAGCTCTGAACCCCTCGATGGCCCGATGGAAGTCGCTCGCTTCGAGGGGGACTCGGGGAAGGGCTTCGGGTCCTTTGACTGTGGGTCGTCGTTGCTCATTCATCAACTTCCTCTGCAGCTTGGGGGAGAACTTCGCGTGGAATTCCTCGGAGAGTAAGTACTCCCAGTCGTAGGGGGCGCTCACTTAAGGCCGATGACCGAGAGCACCTCGTTCTGGTGCACCAGGAAGTAGCCGTCGCCCAGCTCCGTCATCTTGAGACCGGCCAGCTTGCCCAGGTAGACCCGGTCGCCCGCCTCGATGCTCTTGACCTCGGGGCCAACCGCGATCACGTAGGCCATGCCCATCTCGGCACGCATCGTCTCGGGGCGGATGATCGGCGAGTTGCCGAACTTGTCGTCTTCGACCGCTCGCTGGATGAACAGGATCTCGCGGACAGGCTTCACCTGCTCCGGCGTGAACGGGGTCTTCTTCGCGTCACTCATCGTCGTCTTCCTCCGCGGCCGTGAACTCCGGCCGGTAGTTTTCGGGGTCGTCCAGCCACTTCCGCATCTTTGCGGCGCGGCCACCTTTTGCCAGTTCTTCTTTCGCGTACGTTTCCACTTCGTCGATGCTCTCGAACTCGGGGATCTCGTCGAGCAGTTCCTTCTCTGCCTCTTCGTATCCCGGCGGCCGCGTACCTTGCAGGCCGAGGATGTCGTCGCGCAGCGTGATGATGTTCGCGTCGATGGTGGCAAACTTCTCGCGGATGCGCTCGCGGATCTGACTCACGCCCTCTTCGGTCCCTTCGACCTTGTCGAGGAGGACCTCCCACGTCTGCTCGATCAGGTCGAGCCGTTCGCCGTAGGCGTTGAGGGTGATCTCCAGCATGGCGAGCCGGTGGCTGAAGCCTTGGACCTGCTCGACAATATCTTGGTACAGTGGGTGGTTCATGTCGGTCTCCTTTTAGTCGTCAAGACACCGCTGGCCCTTCAGGGCCGTCCAGAGGTGGGCGAAGTATTCACACACCTGGTACCACGTCCGGCGGTACCACGGCATCGGCTTGATCGGCCCGGCGATCCGCGTGAAGATCAGCTCCTTCTCCAGGACCGGGATGAACTTCTTGATGATGTACGTGGTCATGAGCTTCTCGCCGACCACGTCGTCGATCGGGTCGGGCTTCATGTGATCTCCTTCACTTCGAGCTTGTCGTCGTCAGTCTGGACGCCCGGGCCAAGGCCCACCTGGGCCAGGTTCTGGATCATCTGCTGGCGGAGCCCCTTCTGGAGCTGCCGGTACAGACGCATCTTCGCCTTGTGGAACTTCCGTTGCGGGCGGATGAAGCCCGTCGGGTTCGATCGACACCAGACGCGGTTTCGATCGCGCTTGACAGCGGACAGGTGCTTACTCATTGCGGGCCCGTCGTCGCCGGATCAGGCGGTAGTTCCAGGCGGCCAGGCCCAAGCCCTGGGCGGCCATCAGGCCCCAGAACAACATGGCGGCGTACTCGCCCATGTAGTAGTGGAGGGCCAGTCCGGCCCCGATGGTCGTGCCCACCTTGAAGACCAGCACCATGTTGATGTTGGTCTCCTTGACGAGCCA
>JABAOG010006393.1_pt1 | contig 14128 bp, 12 predicted proteins | sample 7062131 | NCBI WGS metagenome assembly JABAOG01 (sample SAMN14538629, study PRJNA623070) | marine sediment metagenome | biome: marine biome [ENVO:00000428]; feature: marine pelagic biome [ENVO:01000023]; material: deep marine sediment [ENVO:00002113] | place: India: Arabian Sea | collected...
GGAGGTAACGTTGAACCGTCAATATCACCCGGCAATAACCCGTCACCAATGTTGTAAGGCGTCCCACCAAGGGGAACCAGGAATGAGATAATTTGGGGGGCCGGATTACCCGCAATCATTTCGTTTCGATTGACAGCATATGCGCCAATACCGACATAACCCGGGTCAAAGTCGCGGGTACTTATGTAGTAGGCATCATGCCAAATGCCATATTTGGGGTAATCAGGAAAGGCGGTCCCTGTTCCGAAGGCATAACGATAATAGGTACCGGTCGGGTCTGGTGTTTGGGAGATGGCGACACAATTGAAATAGGTCGGGCCAGACGATGTGAATTGGGTGACTAACCAGCGGTCGGCAAACTGGTCGTAGAGGACGATGGGGTCGCCGGCGTTGTTGGTTTCACAATCTCCGCCAAAACCGGCCCAAAAGGTATTGTTGGGAAAGGGGGCGACCAGTTCATTGCCTAATTTGTCGTAAATGGCGGTATACAGGTTGCTCATCGCCACGTAATGGTTGGGACCGACATCGCCAACCGGGTCGGGCGGTGAAACGTTAGCTATATTTGGGGGGCCGTCAAAACTGATCGTGGGTGTGGGAATCAGGCCTGGGCCGACCATGGGCTGGACGATGGGGTCGATACTCTGGGGACCAAGCGGCTCGCTGAAGATATCTTTACCTTCAGGGATTTCATCGGTGGTTATAACTGGGGCCTGGGCCTGGGCTATCATCGTTGTCAGCGGGGGTGAGACATCAAATTTAACGGCCGTGCTGGCTCCCCGGAATATGCCGGAGGGGACAGGGTCTGACAATTCGGCCGCTTTTGATTGGGCTGCTGTTGCCGGTAATATCGCTATCACCAGGACCAAAGCTATCAAAATAGAAATAGTANNTTGGCTCATGTCTAGAACAAGTGCCAGGCACTTTATACCATTGCAACTTGGCCTGGAGAAAAATCAAGCGCCTGGCACTTTTGCACTTCTGAACATGAGCGTCTTTTTTTCATCAGGTATTGGCTTTTTGGGCAAAATGTTATAATAACCGCCTTATGCCCACCAAATGGTTTTTAAAATTTGCGCCCCTGTTGGCGCTTTTGTTGCTCCTTGTTGGCCTGTGGCCGGATGCGGGTTCTTTGTATGAGCTGACGGGGGAGGAGGAGCTGGCGGGGCAGCTGCGGGGGGTGGTGCATTGGGCGTATACGGCCGTTCGCCCCCAACCGAAGCTGGCCCCTTTTGAAGCGAATGAGTATGCCGATGTTTCGCCTTTCGGGATGAATACTTTTCTCCAGAATGAGGTTTTGCCGGAGGTGCGGGAGCGAAGTCTGCGAATGCTGAATGAGGCGGGCGTCAAGTATATCCGNNGGAGCAGTATGATATTGAAATTATCGCCCGGCTGGACAACCCGCCGGCCTGGACCAGGGCGATGACGGACACGATTGGGACGCTGGCCCCGCCGGATAATTACGGGGATTACGGGGATTATGTGGCGGCGGTGGTAAGTCGATATCAAGACTCAATCACCTACTTCCAACTGTGGAATGAACCGAACATCTACCCGGAATGGGGCGAGCAGCCGGTTGACCCGGAAGCGTTTACGGAGCTGCTGTGCACCGGCTACCGGCGGGCGAAGGCGGCGAACCCGGAGGCGGTGGTGCTGGCGGGGGCGCTTTCGCCGACGATTTCGCTGAGCGACCGCAATCTGAATGACCTGGTCTTTTTGCAGCGCATGTACCGGGCGGGAGCGGGGGACTGTTTTGATATTTTCTCGGCCCAGGGGTACGGGTTGTTTTCAGGGCCGACGGACCAGCGGGTACGGCCGACTGTCATCAATTACCCCCATGTCGTGCTGCTGCGGGATGTGATGGTGGCGTATGGGGATGCGGAAAAGCCGATTTGGGTCAGCGAGGCGGGCTGGAATACGGTTCCGGATGGCTTTCCGACGCCTTATGGGCAGGTTTCAGCCGAGGAGCAGGCCCGCTATGCGGCCGAAGTCTACAAAAGAACACAGGAGGATTGGCCGTTTGTGGGGGTGGTGAATTACTGGTTTTTTAAGCAGGCGTCGGATGTGGATAAGGATAAGCCGGAATATTATTTCCGGCTGTTGGAGCCGGATTTTACGGCGATGCCGGCTTTTGGGGCGCTGGCGGAATACGCGACCGGTGAACGGGCGGCGTCGGTTGAGGCGGATGGGGAGTGGAAATTTGATTGGGGGGGATTACGGCCGTATTTCACTCTGATTGGCGGCGGCGCCCTCTTTTTGTGGCTCCTGTGGTTCCTATCGAAGGANNGGTTTTTTTCCAAAAACCGGGTTTCTCAAGATGTTGAATCAAACCTCCGCGCCTCAACACAAGGCATTTGCAGAGGAGTCTAAATCGATTATTCGGTTTCGATAACCGGCCGGGTCATACCACTGACATCAGCGCCGATATCCACCAAGCCATCATACAAGACCTGAATCATGTATAGGCCGTTATGGGCAAAGACACCGGGGTCTTTGGCTGCATACTGGTAATTGTAGGCCGCTCTTAGCAATCTGGGGGTCCAGGTACTATAACGGGTGTCATAACTGGCTTCACCGGGGTCGGCGACGCCATTGCCGTCAGCATCCACGAAGAAATATGGATAAGAGTGGGAGTCGTAGATAATCGAAGCCGCACCCTCCGTATTATTCGCATATGCCTGCATGGCGGCCAGCAAGGCAGCTTGCATGGTTTCTATCTCACCGGCGAGTCCTTCGGTCACATCACCATCGCCGTCGAAATCAACCTCGCTGACCCGAATTGAGCGTAAATCTTCCGGAGAAGTTACGCCATCATGGCAGTCAGCACATTCTTCGTACTCGACTTCCAGAGCATGGGTATTATGGCACTCGATGCAGGTATCAAAGCCGGGAACGTGTTCGTTACGGCCGAGATACGTTTGGCCTTCATACTCATAAGCCCCTTGGGCCTCGGTTCCGAAGAGGGAGGCGCCGGCGGCAAAGTAATGGATATTCAAGAATCGCAGGTTTTCCGAAACGACGTCATCTTCCAAACCGGCCGTAGCATTGTTGACGCTTTGAGCCGATTCACGACCCTGGTGGCAGTTTAGACACAGATTGCTATCGGATTCACCGGTAGACAAACTGGCGCCACTGGGGAAGGTAACCGCTTCCACTTCATAGCGGGTGAACGTCGTGACATCATTATGGCAAGTCGCACAGTTCAGGCCATTGGCCGTCGGCTGGGTAATCGCGACACCTTCGGTCAGATAGAGGGGCAGCCCGGCAGCCGAATGACAACGACTGCAAGAGGCTGAAACCGCGCCATCTTCATCCCAATGGCGGAACGCTTCTTCCGAACCGGCAAAGTGACCATGGTCAATGCGGCGAGCATCACTCAAGTCAATGGGGTCAGCCAAACCAGCATTCAAGTCCTCAATCGAATCATAGAGAAGCTGAATGATGTATTTGCCGCCGTGAGCGTAACGTCCGGGGTCTTTCAACGAGACCTGATAATTGTAAGCAGCTTTGGCCAGGCGCGGCGTCCAGGTATTATACTGGTTGCCAAAATTGGCTTCTTCCTCGCTCGCCTCACCATTCCCATCCGTATCAATGAAGAAGTATGGGTAAGCGTGTGAATCGTAAGCAATTAATGCTGCGCCTTCCAGCCCGGCGGCATAAGCCTGCATGGCTGAATAAAGCATATCTCGCAAGGTTTCAATCTCGTAGTAGACGCCTTCGTCCATGTCGCCGTCACCGTCGTAATCGACCAGAGAGCCGGCCATGCGAACATCTTGCAAGTCCTCGGCCGATTCCAGGCCGGTGTGGCAAACGACACATTCGTCCAACTGGACTTCCAGGGTATGGGGGTCGTGACAATCAACACAGGTATCATACGGGGCGACATGTTCGAATTTAGAGTCATAGGCTTTGCCATCATACTCATATCCGCCCATGGCTACCGTACCATACTGCGTGGCTGCCGCCGCGAAGTAGTGGATATTGGTAAAGCCAACTTCCTCGCTGATGGTATCCTCATCCCCTTCGCCCAGTCCGGCTTCGGCGATTCCTTCGTTGACAGATACCGTAGAGGCGCGACCCTGATGACACTGCATACAACGGGCTTCAGGACCCAGACCGGTCACCTCGACGCCGGATGGGAAGACAACACTGGTCAAGTCTGGTGTGACGCTGTTATGGCAGGCGGCACATTCGATGACCGTTCCAATGGGGGCAGGCGCGTCCACGACGCCAAACTCAGAGCCATCGGCGCCAAGAAAATCTTGAAAGCCGGGGGTGCTGTGACATTTGGCGCAGCGGTCGGGCACTTCCTGGGGATCGTCTTCATTCCAGTGAATGAATGCTTCGGCTTCGGCATCGGCGTGGGCGGAAGACATCCATTGTTCCTGAAATGGCACGGTGAGGTCCGGTCCGGCAGGTTCTACCTCAACCGGCACTTCTACGGTAACTTCACGGGTTACTTCTATCGGGTCGCTGGCAACCTCAACCGGCACTTCCACGATTCGAGTTACCTCGACCGTTTCCGGGTCCGGCTGGCTGCACCCGATGATGAGCATTCCTACTATAAAAAGAAGCCCGGCGACAAGAATTATATGTTTCCGGGGTGGGGCCATTGTTAACCTCCTAATTGGCTAAAAAGTAAACGTTCAGACTTTTGTTTTTTGGCACGATTTAGACCTTAGTTGAAAGATGCTAAAAAAGTCTACAACGGCGCTGAACGGTTGCTTTAACACGACAATAAATCTCTTGGAGTATGCCAAGAATCTCCTATCCTGATAAGTGACAAAAAGCAAATCGTTTTGTGTAGTTTGTCATATGTGGGGGCAGAGAAAACGGGTAATTAAATGATTTTAACTTCTATTGGTTGACATAAAATTTGACTCCGATACTCTGAAAAAGCGGTTTCTGACGCTTTTCAGGGAGAAGGTGTTTGCAGGGGAACAAAGACTTCCCTGGTGGCCCGGTCGATGGTTTCCAGGGCCGTCTCTTCAAATGTAAAGGCATAAATTAGCAGCCCCGCTATGATGATGCCGACAATGAAGCTAATGATGATGAAGTTTCGCTCCCGGCGGCGGCGGATCGGCAAATCCAGCTCCGGCCAGGGCTTGCCGCCCTGGTCGAGCCGTTCCATTTCGAGGGCATGTTCTTCTTCCATCTGGTGGCGGGGCATTTTGCCGGTGAACATGCTGGGGTTGAAATGTTTGATATGGACGTTGTACATGTGCCAGATGATGATAGCTAATACAGCCAGCAGGGCTTCGCCGCCGTGGGCGGCCTGGGCGGCGGGAATGATTTGGCCGGGCAGGATGTTGGTGGTGGCGATGGGGTTCCAGAGCATGAAGCCGGTGATGATCATCACCCCGGTTCCCCACACCAAGGCCCAATACTCAAACTTTTCCCCGAAGTTAAATTTGCCCATTTTGGGATGCTCGTCGGTCCGGCCCAGATTATAGCGCACCCACTGGACCAGGTCCTGGCCGTCCTTTTGGGTCGGAATCATGGCCATCCTTTCCTGCTTTACAAAAAAGCGGTAGGCGGAGGTGAAGAGGTGGTAGACGGAGCCAAAAACCAAAATGGCCGCCATCCAGCGGTGGATGATACGGACCAGCTCGATGCCCCCCATCCAGTCGATGAGGTTCTGGCCCAGGGCTGTCTCAGCATACATTTGCGGCAGGCCGGTGAGGGCCAGGGCGGTGAAGCTGACAATTAGAATGGCATGTTCTATTCGGGCCGCCAGTCGAAAGCGGGGGTATTCTTTGGGAGGTGATTGGGTGTGTTCGGTCACGATAAATCCTATTGGTAATTTGTAATCTTTGCTCTGGCCGGGGGTCCCACCGAGCCAGGGTCGCTCGGTCTGGAGACCGGCGACAGCTTGCGAAACCGGTTTTTTAAATAAGTTTCTCCGAAGACTTTTGTTTATTTGGTATCTTTCAACCTGAGTCCATAGCGTGAAAAAAACAAAAGTCTGAACGCTTTACATACCAGTAACCAATTACTATCTCCTACGGATGCGGCGGTAGACGTCTGTGCCGACCAGGAGGGTCAGGCCGCCGACGGTGGCCGGGATGATGATGCGGTAGAACCAGTTGACCAGGAAGACTAGCGCATTGTGTTCTAGCGAAGGCTGGTAGTGGCTGGTCCAGGCGTCGGAGAAGTTGGCGGTGGCGTTGGGGTGGCACTGCTGGCAGGTCGCTAACAGATTGGCCTTAATACCACTTTCTGGGTCTTCGGGGTCGCGAATATCATGGATGCCGTGACAATCGTAACAAACGGCCTTGTTGGTTTCGACGTCGGGGCTTTGCTGTTCAAACAGGGTGACGGTGGTGCCATGAAAATCGGCGACGTAGGTCTCAAATACCTCGGTGGAAATATCATATTCCATCATCAGTTCTTCATCGGCGTGGCAGGTGGCGCAAAGGTCAGGCGATTGGATCCGGAACAGAGCCGTTTTGGGGTCGCTCAGGTCGTGGACGCCGTGACACTCGATGCAGGTGGGGACATCGGGATTGCTTTCCCCAAGCAGCGCTTCGCCATGCACGCTTTGGGAATAATCTTCGAAGATGGTGCTGTGGCATTGTTCGCAGGTGTGGGAAATACGCTCTCTCGGTTCGTTGGGCGTTGGGATTTCATGGGAACCGTGGCAATCGGTGCAAACGGCCGCTTCTTCATTCCCTTCGGCCAGCGCCCGGCCGTGGGCGTCGTCCAGGGTTGTCTCGTATTTCGGCTCGTGGCAGCGGGCGCACAAAGAGTATTTCTCCAAACGGTATTCGCGATAGGTTTCGGCCGTTACCGGGTCGTGCGGAAAATCTTTGTCCACATGGCAATCTTTGCATACTAGCGCCTGCCACTCGTTACCCTCGCCATGAACGGAGTCATGCAGCATCTGGGCGGTGACGTGGATGGATACCTCGTCCCCATTTTCAAATCTGAGGCGTTGGTTCGGCACGGCATGACAGGCCAGACAGTAGTCGCTGCCGCTGGTTTCGGTATTGAATAGGCCATTTTCGATAAAACCGGCCAACTCTGCCCCTTCCTGGGGTTCCAGACCCAAGCGGGTATGGCAGGCGGCGCAGGGTAAAGTGGCCGCTTCTTCCTGCCAGGCGGCTGCCGGCTGGACATTGTGGGCGCCGTGACAGTTGGTGCAGCCGACTCCAATTTCACTTTCCGGGCCGGGATGGCTGGTCGGGTGTGGTTCCTGGTGGCAGCGCTCGCAGGTAACCGCCGACTGGGCCAGGCGGTAGCTTTGCAAATCGGCCGCTTCGACCGGTTCGTGGGGGAACTGGTAATCGGCCGGGGCGTGACAGCTGGTGCAGGCCAGGGGCGTGTCCAGGTGCAGGCCGTGGGCGGAGTTGGAAAGGGCGTTGATATCGACCCGGGCGGGGAGGGTTTCCCCGGATGGGAAGGTAATGACTGCCTCTGTATCGGCGTGGCACAGGCGGCAGGCCTGGTCATCGGCCGGGGGCGGGTCGCTGGTGTCCATTGCCGGTCGGGCCAGGATGGGAGCCTCGTGAGGGGTTTCCTGGGAAATTGGGACGGCTGTTTCGGCCGTTTTCGCGGCCCCCTCAACCTGGACTGTATTCCAATTGGCGACCAGCGCCGCCAGGACAACCAGCAGCGCCAGACTAACGACCCATTTTATCCTTGTTATCGTTTGCTTGTTTGTTTGCACGCCGACCCTCAACTAATCTCGTTATGTGTGGACATTATTGTCGCTTACTGCTCAGTTTCGGCTGGTTCGGTTGGTTCTGCGGCCGTTTCCGGAGCGGGCGGGGCATGATAATTCAGGGCCGCTTCCAGCAGTTCCTCATCCGTCTTGGGCGTTGAAAAACCATCACCCGCCGGAACATGACAGTGGCGGCAGGCATAGTCCAACGATAGCTGGGACAATACGACGGAGCCATCTTCGGTAAACTGCCCGATTTGATATGGGTCAATCGCCATCAGGTGGGTACGAATATCGCCTGAAAATCGTTCAGGGTCGCCAACGGCGCTTTTGGTCAGGCGGGGCATATGGCAGGAGATACAATTTGTGGGGTGAGGACTCAGCTTAAAATTCTGAGATTCGGTGAAATGACAATTTTCACAGGCGGTTCTGGTGGTGGGTTGGTCTGTCTGTCGAAGTTGGACGACGCCGGTGTGGGGGTCATGGCAGACAACACAGTCCAGGGTAATATGCTTGCCCTGGAACAATTCTTCATATTGTTCGTGGTGCTGAATGAAGCCACCTTTGGCGTTCACTTCTTCGATTGCGTCCCGGGAGTGACAGCTGCCACAGGATTCGGAATCACGGTCAATGATGGGGCGGAATGCCAGTGGGTGGCTGGCATGCAGACTGCCCGGCCCGTGACATTCTTCACATTGAATGCCGCCAAAGGCCCAGGTACCGACCAGACCGGGACGGCCGTCCTGGTTACCATCTGCTACATAGCCGGTTGTATGGCAGGTACCACAGGTGTAGGCTTTTTCTTCGCCTGCATGGTAGGCGACCCAATCATCGCCCAGTCCCAATTCTTCATTGAAAAAGTTGTATTGGGTGACGGCGTTCTCGTCTTCGCCGGTGATGATATAGCCATCCTGGTCAATGAAGCGGGCTTTCCAATTGTAACCGCCAATTACATAGCTGATGTCGTCCCAGGTGTAGCCTTNNTGATGTCGTCCCAGGTGTAGCCTTCGGGCGGGCTGGGAATCTCTGTAAAGGGATAATCCGGTGGTTCGCCGTTTTCAACGGCGGTTAATTTGTAGGGATGGCCGCTGAGCATGAAGGTGTCGTAAATTTCTTCATGGCATTCGGCGCAAGCCTGGCTGCCGATAAATACGGGCGGCGAAAAACTGACCCCATCCTGTCCTGGTGGGCCAGGCGGGCCTGGTTCACCAGCCCGGCCTTCCGGGCCGGGGATTCCTTGCTGCCCCGGGGGGCCGGGCGGGCCAATTTCCCCCGGTTCGCCGGCACAGGCGGCCAATAAGAGGGCCAAAACCCCAATTAGAACAAATGCAGTACCCCAACTCGGCCGTTGCATAGTTTCCTCCATGCACAAATTACCTTTTATTAATATGGAAATTGTTCAGACTTTTGTTTTTTTGCACCCTATAGACTCAGGTCGAAAGTCACCTAAAAAACAAAAGTCTATAGCGGGACTGAACGGATAGATAAAATGTTTTTGCCTATCAATTTGATACACAACAGGCAAAACTTGTTGTCCCTGCAAGTGTATTAGACTTTGACATCCAGTGGCATGATGAAAGTCACCGATGGGAGGGTGATGTTAGTCACGAAAAAGTGATTGTTATATATTATTAACGTTGACTGAAATTGTTTGTAGCTGCAAATATATATGGTGTTTTATTTTAGAACATAGTTATTGATGCTGCAAAATAAAGGGAGCGCCGGGAGGATGCCGGCGCTCCTTTGCGGTGCTGGTCTGGCTTGTTACAATGTGAATATGAAAGCGATGCAATTGTACGAGACCCAGGATATTACGGAACGGCCGTTGGTCGAAGCGGATGTCATTATCCCGGAACCGGGCGTGGGACAGGTGCGGGTGCGGGTCCATACCTGCGGGGTGTGCCACACTGACCTGCATACGGTTGAAGGGGACCTGGAACTGCCCCGGCTGCCCATTATCCCCGGCCATCAGGTTGTGGGGACGGTGGAGAAGCAGGGGCCGGAAAGCGGCCGTTTTCAAATCGGCGACCGGGTCGGCATTGCCTGGCTGAACTGGACCTGCGGGGCGTGCCATTACTGCCGGAATGACCTGGAAAATTTGTGCCCCTATGCCCAATTTACCGGCCTGCACCAAAATGGCGGCTATGCGGAGTATATCGTTGTCAGCCAGGATTTCGCCTATCCGATTCCGGAGACGTTTTCGGATACGGCCGCCGCGCCGCTGCTGTGCGCCGGGATTGTCGGCTTCCGGGCGCTGCGCTTGAGCGGGGTCGAACCGGGCCAAAATCTGGGGCTGTATGGCTTCGGGGCCAGCGCCCATCTGGTTATCCAGGTGGCCCGCCATTGGGACTGTAACGTTTATGTCTTTACCCGCAGCGAGCACCACCGGGAGCTGGCCCGCGAACTGGGGGCGGAGTGGGCCGGCGGGGCGGAGGATGATTGTCCCGCGCCGCTAGATGGCAGCNNTGGATTGTGCCGCTGGCGCTGGGCCATTTACGGCCGGGCGGGACGCTGGCGATGAATGCCATTCACATGAGTCCGATTCCGGAGCTGGACTACAACCTCATTTATGGGGAGCGTATTTTGCGGAGTGTAGCTAACTTTACCCGGCAGGATGCGGCCGATTTTCTGCAATTGGCGGCCGAAATTCCTATCAAGACGGAGACGGAGACGTTCGAGCTGTCGCAGGCGAACGGGGTGTTGGGGCGATTGAAGCGGAGTGAGATTCGGGCTTCGGCCGTGTTGCAGATTGGGGTGGGTGGTCTATAATTTTCTGGATGACCCGCTCAGAATGACAAGTTTACTGTTCACAATATTATAGGAGGCGTTTCATGAGTGAGGTGGATGTGATTATTTTGGGGGTGGGGACGTGTGGGGAAGATTTAGGGCTGCGGTTGTTGGGGGAAGGGTTGAAGGTGGTGGGGGTTGAGCCGTATCTGGTCGGTGGGGAGTGCGCTTTTTGGGCTTGCCTGCCGTCGAAGTTGATGATCCGGGCGGGGAATTTGCTGGCCGAGGGGCGGCGGATAAATGGTAAGGCGGGTACGGCGGAGGTCAACGCTGATTGGAGTTTGTTAGCTTCACGAGTGCGGGGTGAGGTGACCTGGGACTGGGAACCGAAGTGGGGCATCCAGCGCTTTGAAAGCCGGGGCGGGCGGTTGGTGCAGGGGTACGGCCGTCTCGACGGCCCCAAAACGGTGGTGGTCAATGATGAACGGATTACGGCCCGGCTGGGGGTGGTGGTGGCGACCGGCTCGAAGTTCATCGTGCCGCCTATTCCGGGGCTGGACGAGGTCGATTATTGGGGGACGCATGACGTCATCGGGGCCGAGACGCTGCCGGCATCGATTGTGGTCCTGGGCGGCGGGGTGGTCGGCTGTGAGTTGGGGCAGTTGATGGCCCGCTTTGGGGCGCAGGTGACGATTGTGGAAGCGGCTGACCGGCTGCTGTCGGGGGAGGAGCCGGAAGCGTCGGAACAGATAAAGGCCGCTTTTGAGGCGGAGGGGATGACGGTGATGACCGGTTCGGCGGTGGTCAAGGTCGCTAGGCGTGTCGCCGAACAGGACGGCCAGGTGGTGGTGACGCTGGCGGATGGTTCGGAGGTGTCGGGGGAGAAGCTGCTGGTGGCGGTTGGAAAACGGCCGAATGTGGACAACATCGGGCTGGAGACGGTCGGCATTGACAGTTCGGCCGGGGCGGTTCCGGTGGATGAGTGGCTGCGGGCCGGTGACGGCCTGTGGGCGATGGGGGATGTGACCGGCAAGACGCTGCTGACCCATGTGGCCGAATACCAGTCGGCGATTGTGGCGGCCGATATTTTGGGCCAGGATTGGCAGCCGGCCCGCTATGACGCCGTGCCCCGGGTGACCTTTACCGACCCGGAGGTGGGCAGCGTTGGGATGTCGGAGGCGGAGGCGCGGGCGGCCGGGCTGGATGTGGTGGCGGTGGTTAAGAATTTGCCGTCCTCTTTCCGGGGCTGGCTGCATGGGTCGGGGAATGGGTTGATTAAGTTTGTGGCTGATAAGGAAAGCGGCCGTCTGGTGGGCGCAACGGCCGTTGGCCCCGGCGGCGGCGAGATAATGGGCTTCCTGTCATTGGCCATCCATGCCAAAATTCCGGTCTCTGAGCTGCAAAGTATGATTTACGCTTTCCCGACCTTTTACGGGGTCATTGGCGAGGCGATTGGGGCCTGGGGCAGAGGATTGGAGACGGTGATTGATCCGGATTATAAGGGCTTTGAGTTGTTAGATGAGGTAGGGAAATAAAGGGTTAGGGTATTTCGTCGTTTCCACGGAGCATAATACCCTTTTTCCAGGCATAAACAGCGGCTTGTGTCCGGTCGGCGAGGTGCAGCTTGCTGAGGATGTTGCTTACATGTCCTTTGACGGTATGTTCGCTTAATACCAGTTGGGCCGCAATCTCGTTATTGTTCATGCCCTCGGCGATAAGTTTAAGAACATCCATCTCGCGGTTTGTCAATTCGGCGAACGGATTGATGATTTCCTGGTCGGTTCCGTGCATCTTCTGAATGATGCGGGAAGCGACCCGGGGATGCAATGTGGCCTCTCCACGCGCCGCCTGCCGGATGGCGTTGGCTAGTTCTTCCATCTTGATATCTTTCAGGACGTAAGAAATAGCCCCGGCCTGGATGGCGGGGAAGATGAGTTCATCTTCGTGGTAAGAGGTTAAGATGACGACCTGGGTGCGGGGGCTGATGTCCTTGACCCGCCGCGTCGCTTCGACGCCATCCATCTCCGGCATAATCAGGTCCATTAAAACGACATCGGGGACATGTTCCTCGGCCAATTTAACCGCTTCCGAACCGGATTCGGCCTCTCCCACCACGACAAATGCCCCGTGTGTTTCGAGGAAGAAGCGCACGCCCTGACGAACGACGGCATGGTCATCGACAAGCAGGACAGTGATTGGTTTATCCATTTGGAATTACTGCTCCGTTGGCGGCTGCTAATCCAACCGGAATGGTACAGGAGATGGTTGTGCCCTGGCCGGCAGAGCTGGAAACTGTCAACAAGCCATCCAGAGCTTCTGCTCGCTGCTTCATCGACGAAAGGCCAAAACCGCCTGGTACGCTATTGACATCGAAGCCGCAGCCATCATCTTTTACCTTCATGGTGACATCATCGGGTGAAAACACCAAGGTGACCGTTATGTTGCGGGCTTTGCTGTGGCGAGCGACATTTGCCAGTGATTCCTGAAGGATGCGGAAAAGCGATTGCTGAGTTTCCAATGGTAATGAACGTACATCCTGGAGATGCAGCTGTGTTTCGATGTCATTGTGCCTTTGCCACTCGGTTAGATAGTTGCGCAGTGCGGCATCCAGTCCTTCGCCGGTCAGCGCCGGTGGGCGAAGTTCCAATATCATGCTGGTCAACTCGCGGCGCAATTGGTCGAGGAGGCGCTCGGTTTCGGCTAAATGATTTACAGCCTCGGCCGGATTGCGCTGTAGAAGGGAGCGGACGCCGCCTAATTGAGCTGAAGCTGCGAAGGCTAATTGCTTGGCGCTATCGTGAAGCTCCCGGGCCAGGCGGTTTCGTTCGTCCATGACGGCCAGGTCTCGGCGCGTTTCTATGAGTTGGGCCAACTGCTGGGCCATGTTGTTGAGCCGCCCGGCTAACTGGCCGAACTCGTCTCCGGTGGATTCCTCGACTCGGGCTGAAAAATCGCCCTGGCTCCAGGCGATTGTGGCATGAGAAAGCCGTTCTAACTGCTTGACGGGTTCATTTGCCGCAAAGTAACCATAAGCTGTCCCGATTAGTCCAGCGAACAGGGTAAAGGACAATAAACTGATTATCAGGATGGGTAAAGCGTCGGCAACGAATTTAATTACGGTCGGTGAATCTTCGATGCCAACGAAAGCCCCTAATACCTGTTCATTATTAATGTCCCATATCGGAACCACCATCACCACTTTTTCGGCCGAACCGGGGCGGGTATAAAGTTGATCCACGTCTCCCGAACCCGCCAATGCTGCTTGTAAGGGATCTGCCAGCCCTGGGAGTAATTGAGTATCGACTAAACGGCCGATTGCCTCATTTCCCATCAGGTCGGATGGTCTGGCCCCAAGCAGGGTGCGGTCGCGGCCGATAACAAGCATCTCTCCGGTCGCATCGAAAGAAAGGGGAACTGTGTTGTCTGTGATTGAGCCGACACTCTCCAGCAAGTTGGCTATACCTTCCTGGTCTGGCGGTGATTGTTCAAGCAAGTATCGAAGGGTTGGCGAGAAGCTGGTTTCCACTACATCGATTAGCTGTTCTTGCAATAGGCCACTTCTGAGCACCATTGAAAGCACAATAGCGATANNTATAGTTGAGGGTCAGTTTCCATCGTAATTGCTGGAACCGGTTTGTGCGTGTGGATTTAGTTTTCATTGATTTATATCATACCATTGAGGGATTTTAGACCAAAGTCTGTTACCCCCTCTCCTTTTACGATTCGAATTGTGGAAGAAGA
>JABAOG010003593.1_pt1 | contig 14105 bp, 15 predicted proteins | sample 7062131 | NCBI WGS metagenome assembly JABAOG01 (sample SAMN14538629, study PRJNA623070) | marine sediment metagenome | biome: marine biome [ENVO:00000428]; feature: marine pelagic biome [ENVO:01000023]; material: deep marine sediment [ENVO:00002113] | place: India: Arabian Sea | collected...
TGTCGCCGGCAGTGAGGAGCTGATCGAATATCTCATTAACACAGCCCGGCCCTACATCTACACCACCGCCACCCCACCGCCTGTGGCTGAGGCGACACGCGCCAGCCTGCACCTTGTGCAGGAAGAAGGCTGGCGAAGAGAGAAATTATGGGGCCTGATCAAACAATTCCGTGCAGGGGCCAGCCAGCTGAGCCTGGATTTGATGGACTCATCCACACCGATCCAGCCGCTACTGGTGGGTGATACGCAAAAGGCTCTGCGGTTGAGCGAAGCGTTACTGGATCGGGGGATCCTGGTCAGTGCGATCCGCCCGCCCACCGTTCCGGAGGGAACCGCACGACTGCGTATCACCCTTTCGGCGGCCCACTCTGAAGAGCAGGTCGATCAACTGCTCACAACGCTGGAGGCAATCTACCGATGAGCCTCTATATCGATCTCCGTGGCAGCGGCCCGGACCTGGTGATGCTCCACGGCTGGGGGCTGCACGGCGGCCTGTTCGGCCCCGTTATCGAACCGCTGGCTGAACGGTTTCGTCTCCATCTTGTCGACCTGCCGGGCCACGGTCGCAGCCCGATGCTAGAAGGCAAATACACCCTGGAGCGGATAGCCGAGGCGATTACAGGGGAGGTCCCGGCCGGGGCGCACTGGCTCGGCTGGTCGCTGGGTGGCCGCATTGCTCTGGCCGCTGCGGCGGCCGGTACGGCCGTCGACAAGCTCATTCTTGTCGGTGCCAATCCCTGCTTTACCCAAAAACCGGACTGGCCACACGCGATGCCCGAGACGGAACTGGAGCAGTTCGCCGCCTCATTGCGCGAGGACTATAAAACCACTTTGCACCGTTTCCTCGCTGTGCAGTCCCGAGGCTCGGTGCGGGCGAGGGAGGAGTTACGCAGCCTGCGCGAATCCCTCTTCGCCCATGGCGAGCCAGACCTGGCTGCCCTGGCAGGGGGCCTGGAGATCCTGCGAAGTGCCGACATGCGTTCGATCCTTACAGCCATCAAACAATCCACTCTGGTGCTGCACGGCGAACGCGACACCCTGGCACCGCTTGCAGCGGCCGAATACACCGCCGCACACCTCCCGAATGGCCAGCTAGAGGTGATAAAAGGTGCCGGGCACGCGCCCTTTATTTCCCACCCTGAAATGTTTGTGAGTGAAGTGGAGGCATTCCTTTATGGGTGATATCCCACGCCCCAGCAAACACGATATCCGCGCCGCCTTCGAGGCCTCGGCCGACCGTTACGACGAGGTTGCTTTCCTGCAGCGTGAGGTTGGCTCACGCCTGCTCGAGCGCCTGCAACTGCTGAAGGCACAACCGCAACAAATTCTCGATGTCGGGAGCGGTACGGGTTTCTGCAGCGAGGCCCTGGCAAAACACTACAAACAGGCGCGCATCGTCTCTCTCGATCTCTCCGAAGCCATGCTCCGCCATGCCCGCCAACGTTACTCACGCTGGGATCGCCTCCGGCACAAACACGGCTTCGTCTGCAGGCGATGCCGAGCAACTGCCCTTCGCCGACGCCAGCTTCGACATGCTCTTCTCCAACCTCACCGTGCAGTGGTGCAGCGACCTGGAGCAGACCTTCAGCGAATTCCGGCGAGTACTCAAGCCAGGCGGTGTGCTGCTCTATACAACCCTCGGTCCGGATACCCTGAAAGAACTACGCACCAGTTGGGCCATGGTGGACGACCGGGTGCACGTCAACACCTTTCTCGATATGCACGATGTGGGTGATGCCATGCTGCGTGCTCGCCTGGCTGAACCGGTGCTGGATACCGAGCTCCTTACCCTGACCTACCACCAATGCATGATGCTGATGCGCGACCTTAAAGATCTGGGGGCACACAACATCAACCCTGGCCGCAACCGGGGGCTGACCGGCCCACGCAAACTCAAGGCAGTGATGGAGGCATACGAACGGTTCCGCCAGGGCGACGGCCTGCTGCCGGCCACCTACGAGGTGGTTTATGGCCACGCCTGGCGCGCCGAAAAGGAGCCAGCCGAGCAGCAAGGCCCACCGGGAGAGTTCGGCTTCTCCCTCGATCAACTGGGAGGGCGGCATGGCTGAAGGGTACTTCATCACCGGCACCGACACCGAGGTCGGCAAGACCTGGTGCACTGTCGGCCTGATAGCCGCCTTGCAACAGCAGGGCAAGACCGTGGCGGGAATGAAACCGGTGGCCAGTGGCTGTGAACACACGCCTGAGGGGCTGCGCAATGACGATGCCCTTCGGCTGCAGGCCCAGGCCTCCATCGCCCTACCCTACGACAGCGTGAACCCCTACGCCTTTGAGCCGGCCGCCGCGCACCTGGCCGCAGCTCAGAGCGGTGTCACCATCAGGCTCGACACCATCATCGAGAGGTTCCGACAGATACAGGGAAAAGCGGATATCACCATTGTCGAAGGGGTCGGTGGCTGGCAGGTGCCGCTCAACGAGTCCGAGAGTGTCGCCGATCTGGCACGGGCGCTCGAACTGCCGGTGATCCTGGTGGTGGGGCTGCGCCTGGGTTGTATCAATCACGCCCTGCTCACCGCCGAGTCGGTACACGCTGCAGGCTGTCGGCTTGCCGGCTGGATCGCCAACAGTGTCGACCCACAGATGTCGCAGCAAATGGAGAACATCCAGTCCATCGAACAACGTATCGATGCCCCGCTGCTCGGTGTGGTGCCCTACCAGACACATCTTCTGGGTTCCGCCATCGCCGAGCACCTGATGCCACATGCCTGAATTTTGGCGTACCGCCAGATGACTGGAAATCCCCCGGTGTGCTATCGTGCCTGCTATCCTGTCAACAGAATAACGACATGCCGACCAAACCCACCACCATACCCTTCCTGACCCTGGCGATCGGGCTACTCCTAACTCTTGCCCTCATCGTAAGCGGTGTGACAGCGCCGCGGGGCGAACAGGCCCTGCCACTGCTGACCCTGCTTTTCATAAGTGAGCTGGGTTTCCTCATCACTCTGGGTGGCGCGCTCTACGCCATCAAGCAGTGGCGCCTGCAGCGCACGCTGCGGTCCCTGCTGTTCAATGCCGTGGGTGGATTCATCCTGGCGACGGTCCTGCTGCTGCTGGGCCTGAACCTCTGGTTCACCACCATCGCCGCTTAAGCCGAGGGATGTCAGGCTGGGACGTGATGCGGATCAGCACTCCCCGCAGCGCTCACGTACCCGCTCCCCGACCTTCTCCAGGGCCACCTTGTAGCAGGACTGCAGCTCCCCGGTGCTGCTGGCGGACATTTTCAGGTCCCGCAACAGGCCGTCATGAATGCTGTAAATAAAACCGTGTATGCTCAACTCTTGCCCCCGCGTCCAGGCATCCTGGACGATAGATGTCTGTCCGACATTCAGCACCTGCTCAATGACATTCAGCTCACACATCCGATCCACCAGCATTGATTCCCCCTTTAGTGGCTGAAGGCAGGCACTGTGTTTGTGGTGAATATCCTGCACATGACGCAGCCAGTTGTCGATAAGCCCCAGCTTCTGGTTTTCCACCGCGGCGGTGACGCCCCCGCAACCGTAGTGACCGGTGACAATCACATGGCGCACCTGCAGCACATCCACCGCATACTGAATAACCGAGAGACAGTTCAGATCGGTATGGACTACCACATTGGCCACATTTCTGTGCACAAAGACATCGCCCGGCAGCATGCCCATGATCTCGTTGGCCGGTACCCGACTGTCGGCACAACCGATCCACAGATACTCAGGCGATTGCTGATGAGACAGCCGCTGGAAAAAGTCGGCATCCTCCTCAAGGATCGCCTCGGCCCATTTGCGGTTATTGGCAAACAGCTCGGCAACGGTGGCCGTCGCATCGCATTTATTCTCTGGCATTGTTCTCAGATCCCCAATTCATTCCAGATCGCATCGACCCGCTTTTTCACCGCCTCGTCCATGACAATAGGCGTTCCCCATTCACGCTGGGTTTCACCTTCCCACTTGTTGGTCGCATCCAGCCCCATTTTGGAACCGAGACCGGAAACCGGCGAGGCAAAATCAAGATAATCGATGGGTGTATTCTCCAGCATAGTAGTGTCACGCACCGGGTCCATACGCGTGGTGATCGCCCAAATTACATCCTGCCAGTTACGGGTGTCGATATCCTCGTCCACGACGATAACGAACTTGGTATACATAAACTGGCGCAGGTATGACCAGACCCCGAGCATCACCCGTTTGGCGTGGCCCGGATACTGCTTGTTGATGCTAACCACCGCCATGCGATAGGAGCAGCCCTCGGGCGGCAGATAGAAATCGACGATCTCCGGAAACTGCTTCTGCAGGATCGGCACGAACACCTCATTGAGCGCCACCCCCAGCACCGCCGGCTCATCGGGCGGGCGGCCGGTGTAGGTGGAGTGATAGATCGGATCCTTGCGATGGGTGATGCGCTCGATGGTGAACACCGGGAAGCGCTCCACCTCGTTGTAGTAACCGGTGTGATCGCCGAACGGCCCCTCATCGGCATCCTCGCCGGGATAGAGGTACCCCTCCAGCACAAACTCGGCAGAGGCCGGCACCTGCAGGTCATTACCCAGGCACTTGACCACTTCGGTCTTGCCGCCGCGCAGCAAACCCGCGAAAGCATACTCCGAGAGGGTGTCCGGTACTGGAGTTACAGCACCAAGGATAGTCGCCGGGTCTGCCCCCAGCGCCACCGCAAGGGGGAAGGGCTCACCCGGATGTTTTTCCTGCCAGTCACGAAAATCGAGCGCGCCGCCACGGTGAGAGAGCCAGCGCATAATCACCTTGTTCTTGCCGACCACCTGCTGGCGGTAAATGCCCAGATTCTGCCGCGGCTTGCGCGTGCCCTTGGTAATCACCAAACCCCAGGTGATAAGCGGACCAATGTCGCCAGGCCAACAGGTCTGAATCGGCAACTTGCCCAGGTCCACCTCATCGCCTTCCAGCACCACCTCCTGGCAGGGCGCCTTCTTCACCACCTTGGGTGACATGTGCAGCACCTTCTTGAACACCGGCAGCTTTTCGATAGCATCCTTCAGCCCCTTTGGCGGCTCAGGCTCCTTGAGGTAGGCCAGCAACTTGCCTACCTCACGCAGCGCCTCCACTGACGCCTCACCCATGCCCATCGCCACTCGCTCCGGGGTGCCGAACAGATTCGCCAGCAGTGGAATGCTTGATCCTTTAGGCCTTTCGAACAGCAGTGCAGGCCCACCGGCGCGAAGGGTACGATCGGCGATCTCGGTGATCTCCAGATTCGGATCGACCTCAGTATGAATGCGTTTAAGCTGACCGCGCTCCTCCAGTTGCTGGATAAAATCACGCAAATCTTTATAGTTCATTCATAGGTACTCAGCCTGTTCAGATAGGCGGATTATGCTTAGGTGAGGAAGCCGGTGCAAATATCGTCACACAATAACCGGGATGGTCTCGTCAGCGGACTCTCATCATGGGAGAATGGTTGCAGGTCGACTCCCTGCTCAAAATACCAAAAAAACTGCCGACAATGAATTTGCCTGAAATCTCACTCTCTTCCCTCTTTCTGTTGCTCACGCTCCCGGTTCCTGCTGCCCTGGCTGCTGAAGAGAAAGAGTCCGCGATAGACAGAAGGATGGAGCAAGAGTGGGAGCTTCGCGACAATCCCTTCGTCATCACTCCGCATCGTCCCTCTTACGTGCTGCCGGCCTCCTACAACAGCCGCATCAACACGACCCCTTACGAAACCACGGACCCGAATCTGGCCGCTGAGCATAACGAAATAAAATTCCAGTTCAGTTTCAAGGTGCCCCTGGTTAAGGGGTTGCTGTTCGGCGAAGGCTTCCTCTCGTTCGGCTACACCCAGCAATCCTATTGGCAAGCCTATAACGGCAACTACTCTTCACCCTTTCGTGAAACCAACCACGAGCCTGAGATCATGGTGACATATCCGGTCAGCTATCAGGCCCTGGGGCTGGAAGGACGCCTGCTCGAACTCTCCTTCAACCATCAGTCGAACGGACGGACCGAGCCGCTCTCACGCAGCTGGAACCGAATCATGCTCGATATCCTTCTGGAAAAGGACGACTTCTACGTGAGCCTCAAACCCTGGGTGAGGATCCCCGAGCGTGATGAGAGCGACGACAACCCGGATATCGAGGACTATCTGGGCAATTTCGAACTGCGGGCGCTACGGTTGTACCGGGATCACTCCTTTGGCCTGATGCTCCGAAACAATCTGCAGAGCGACGACAACCGGGGAGCCGTGCAGTTGGATTACACCTTCCCGATAAGGCATCGCCTCAACGGCTATGTGCAACTATTTAACGGCTATGGCGAGTCCCTGATCGACTACAACCATTACAGCAATCGAATTAGTTTTGGCATCATGCTTACCAACTGGCTGTGAGGATGCGGGCGATGAACGAAAAGGGGCGTTTCGGGTAAATCGCGATTGGGACATTGCAGTACCCGGAAACAGGAAGATCAGTCNNCGACAAACTAGTCCCGCGTAGCTCCACCATTAACGAAGAGCGCTTCCATTTGACTGAACCTCAACCGAATTCCACTATCACCGGCGCATGGTCCGAGGGACGCTCCCAGCCGCGCGGCACTCTGTCCACCCAGGCGCTGCGGCAGCGCGGGGCGAGCATCTCGCTCACCAGGATCAAGTCGATACGCAAGCCCATGTTGCGGCGAAATGCCCCCATCCGATAATCCCACCAGCTGAAGGTGTCAGCCTCCTGCTCAAACAGACGAAAACTGTCGCGTAAACCCAGATTGAGGATCCGCTGCAGCGCCTTGCGTTCCGGAGTGCTACAGAGAATGCGCTCGCGCCACCCCTCCGGGTCATACACGTCTGCATTGTCCGGGGCGATATTGAAGTCGCCGAGGACCACGTAGTTTTCGTGCGACGTCAAATCTTCCTTGAGAAAATCATGCAACTTCGCCAGCCATTCAAGCTTGTAGTCGAACTTTTCTGAACCGACCTCCTGGCCGTTGACCACGTAGAGATTCAACACACGAACGTCGTTGATGGTCGCCCCAATCAGCCGTCGTTGCGTCGGATCCAACCCGGGAATGTCGGTTATCACCTCTTCAATCGGTTTTTTGCTCAGCAACGCCACGCCGTTGTAGGTCTTTTGCCCGGAATAGATGACCCGGTAGCCGACAGCCTCGATCTCGGTTGCAGGAAATTTATCATCGCTCAATTTGGTCTCCTGTAGCGCCAGCACATCCGGCTGCTCTGACTCAACCCATTGCAGCACCTGCGGCAGGCGTACGTTAAGCGAATTGACGTTCCAGGAGGCGATTTTCATTTTGTAAAACACCTTCTAGCGCAAAGATCGCAAACCCAGTTCGCTGGGGAAATCAACGCTGCTCGACTTGGCACCGGTTTCATCCGATAGTATTGCTTGTCTTGCCGGTTCGGGATAACACGAACAACCCAAAATTTACCTCGGGCATCCGTTCGTATGAAACCTTTACGTTGAGATCTTTTTAAGCCGCGATGCCACTGTGGCGCAGCAGTGCGTCGATGGTCGGCTTGCGGCCGCGGAATTCGACAAACAGATCCATCGGCTCGCGGCTGCCGCCCTGCTCCAGCACGGTTTCCAGAAAAGCCAGTCCGGTATTACGGTTGAAGATCCCCTCATCCTCAAAGCGGGAGAAGGCATCGGCAGACAGCACTTCTGCCCATTTGTAGCTGTAGTAACCCGCCGCGTAACCACCGGCAAAGATGTGGGAGAAGCCGTGCTGAAAGCGATTGTACTCAGGAGGATGAATCACAGCCACCTCAGCACGCACCTCATCAAGGATCTGCTGGATGCGCCCGCCCTCTTCCGGTTTGTACTCGAGGTGCAGGCGGAAATCGAACAGGGCGAACTCCAGCTGGCGCACCATCTGCATCCCAGCCTGGAAATTCCTCGCTGCAATCATCTTGTCAAACAGGGCCTGGGGGATCTTCTCACCGGTTCTATAGTGGCCGGCAATCAGGTCCAGCGCCTCACGCTCCCAGCACCAGTTCTCCATGAACTGGCTGGGCAGCTCCACCGCGTCCCAGNNCCCGCGGTGTCGATACGGGTCATCATGTGGTGCAGGCCATGACCGAACTCATGGAACAGGGTCTGCACCTCGTCATGGGTAAAGAGCGCCGGGTCGCTACCGACCGGCGGGGCGAAATTACACACCAGATAAGCCGTCGGCACCTGTACACTGCCGTCCTCGCGCACCCGCCGCACGATACACTCATCCATCCAGGCACCGCCGCGCTTGTGGGGGCGGGCGTAAAGATCGAGATAAAAACGCCCTCTGATAACGTCACGGTTATCGTAGATCTCGAAAAACCGAACATTCTCATGCCAGGTGGAGACCCCGGACACTTCGCGAATATCCATCCCGTAAAGACGATTGACCACTTCAAACAATCCATTAACCACCCGGTCCTCGGGGAAGTAGGGCTTGAGGTCCTCTTGTGAAATAGCGTACTTGGCCTGCCGAAGTTTCTCGTTGTAGTAGCTCAAATCCCACGGCTGGAGCTCCGCCATCCCGTGTTGCTCGCGGGCATAATCATGCACCTCCGCCAAATCATGCCTGGCCAGTTCAAAGGAACGGCCGGCCAGATCGCGCAGGAAATCGAGCACCTGCTGCGGCTCCTCGGCCATCTTGGTGGCCAGCGAACGCTCGGCATAGTTCTGAAAGCCGAGCAGTTGCGCCAGCTCGTGACGAATAGCAAGAATCCGCTCCATGACTTCACTGTTATCCCACTGGCCCGCTTGCGGTCCCTGATCCGATGCACGGGTAACGAACGCCCTGTAAACCTCCTCACGCAGAGCCCGATCATCGGCATAGGTCATCACGGCAAAATAGCTCGGAAACTCCAGGCTGACGAGCCAGCCCTCCTGTTCTTCCCTTTCGGCGGCCTGCCGCAACATGCCCTTGCTCGATTCAGGCAGGCCGGCAACACCCGTCTCATCGCTAATGAGCTTGCTCCAGGCATTGGTGGCATCGAGCAGGTTGTTACTGAATTGGGTCGTAAGTTTCGAAATCTCTGCTTTCAGCTCTTTGTAACGGGCCTTTTTCGCCTCAGGCAGGGCGACGCCGGAGAGTCGAAAATCACGCAGGGTATTGTCGATGACCTTTTGTTGGGCAGCGTTTAAACGATCATATTCGTCGCTGTTTTTAATGAATTCGAAGGCCTGATACAGTATCTCGTTCTGCCCCATCTCCGTTGCATAATCGGACAGTTTCGGCAGGCAGACCTCATAGGCCTCACGTAACTCAGGATTATTTACCACCGAGTTCATGTGCGAGACCGGCGACCAGATACGATTCAGCCGATCATCCAGTGCCTCCAGCGGCACCACCAGATTGTCCCAGCTGTAACCGGAGTCCCTCTCCAGCAGTCTCGCCACTTCCGCACGATTCTCCGCCAACACACTATCAACAGCCTCTTCGACATGCGCTGGCCGGATAGCACGAAAAGGTGGTAGATCATCCATTTCCAGCAGGGGATTCATTTCACTCATCTTCAACCTCGGTTTCTAGACTTATACTGTATGCGCCACATCCTTCAGGGCCCGGCATACGTTATTGAAATGACCGGAATCCTAAACACTTGCGTGGAGGTTCTCCAGCCGGGTTTCAATAGGTCACCGCTTGCGCCCTTCCCACCACATCGCTACAGTCCCGCCAACGGATTTGCCGCAGCAAGGTGGTTATGGACATGCCCTCTTCGGAATTATCGGCCAAAAGCCACCCTACTGCCTTGCGATGGTTCCTCAATCTCCTCAACAGCGGTCAAGTTGATGGAGCACCTGTCGAGGTGCTCCATATAAACGCCGTCACGCTGATCGGACTTGTAGACATCACTACCGCCATCCTGATCGAACACTCTGTAGATAATAACCGCCTGGCTCTTTTCATGGGCTTCATCGTACTTTGCGGGGTGATCAATCTGGTCTTTCTACGGATAACCCTAAACGCTGCCCAGGCCAGCAGCAATATCCTGCTGATAATGCATGCGTCATGCTGCTCGACGGGATGTTCCAACAAACGACCCTGATCTGGTTTGCCACCTTCCCCGCCATCGCCTTTTTCTTCAAGGGAAAGTGCCAGGGCGCAATTGGCCCGCGAACAGCTGCATCGGTTGGCCCACAACGATCCACTTACCGGCCTTCCCAATCGCACCGCCTTCTATGAACTCCTGCCCCAGGCCCTGAATCAGGCCGATAAGATGGGCAACCATCTTGCGGTGCTGTTTATCGATTTGGACAATTTCAAACCCATCAACGATGCCTACGGCCATGAAACAGGCGATCTACTACTGGCTGAAACCGCTCAGCGCCTGCACGAAACATTACTGGAAAGTGATTTTCTCTCTCGCATCGGCGGTGACGAATTCACGGCGATTCTCCCCGGGATCACCGACAAAAATGAGGCCGGTGTGGTCGCCGACAAACTCATTCGTACCCTGTAAACCCCCTTCACTATACTGGGACACGAGTGCCGAATCGGGGTCAGCATCGGCATCGCCCTCTACCCCGACTGCGCCTCCACCGTTGACGGCCTCGTTCAGCTAGCGGATCACGCCATGTATGCGGCAAAGGTCGGCGGCAAGAGCTGTTATGCACTTTATCCGATAAGTCAGACAGATGAGATCTCCCCATACAAGGAACAGTAAACTTGCAAAAAAACCTGCCAAAGCCACGGCGGCTAGACGATACCCTCTACACTTGATATATCTGCAGCCTCATCCAGCAACGGCAATCATGTATGTCACACCCTTATGAGGCTTTAATCCCGGACACCGTACTCGACGCGGTTGAGACTACCGGTTACCTGCCTACCGGTTCATTGCTCGCCTTGAACAGCTATGAAAACCGTGTCTACCAGATCGGCGAAGAGCATGAAGGCTTTCTGATAGCCAAGTTTTACCGCCCTGGACGCTGGAGCGAAGCGCAGATCCAGGAGGAGCATGATTTTGCCGGGGAGCTGGCCGCCCTGGAGATTCCGGTTGTCGCGCCACTGCCCGATGCCGAGGGTAAAACGTTGCGCCATTTTCACGGTTTTCACTTTGCTCTGTTTCCACGCCGCGGCGGTCGAGGGCCGGAACTGGATGATCCGGACACCCAGTATCGCCTTGGTCAGTTCCTGGGCCGTATCCACGCAGTGGGCGGCACCCGTCCCTTTGTTCATCGCCCGGCCATTAGCCCCGAACTCTTCGGCGACGAGAGCCTGTGCTATTTGCGCGAAAACGACATCCTGCCTCCTGAATATCGCGACCAGTACTTCGTCCTGGCCGAAGGGCTCCTGCAGGCGATCCATGATCGCTTCAGCGCCATCCCCTACAAGTCAATCCGTCTGCACGGCGACTTCCACCCGGGCAACATCCTCTGGACGGAAAGCGGTGCCCACCTGGTAGATCTGGACGATTGCCGCATGGGTCCGGCGGTACAGGATATATGGATGCTGCTGAGTGGCGACCGGGGACAAATGACCAGACAACTGGATGAGATACTTGCCGGCTATGAGGAGTTCTTCGACTTCGATCACCGGGAGCTGGCGCTCATCGAGCCACTGCGCACCCTGCGATTGCTCCATTATGCCGCCTGGCTTGCCCGGCGCTGGGACGACCCTGCTTTTCCCATGGCCTTTCCCTGGTTCAACACGGTCAAATACTGGGAGGAGCAGGTGCTGACCCTGCGCGAACAGCAGCAACGACTCGAGGAGCCGCCGCTACAGTTGGGATAGAAACACTTACCGCTAAGGACGCAAAGATATGTTGCCGTGCAACTATAGAGCTCAGCAGTAATCCTGAACACGGGTGTTGCTTGCCGTTCCTCCGACTGACCGAAAAAATCAGCATCACATTCCTTTGCGTCCTTTACAGTTACGCCATTACGCGACCTTTTTCACCGCAGGCACGCTCTGGCACTCCTGGAAAATGCGCCGCTCGCACTGCTTGCAGGACTCACGCTGAAGTTTCAGGAAGATAGTCTGAATCGCCTCACTCTTGGAATCGAAGATGTGATCTTCACCCAAAGCGTCTACCACACCACTCTTCTTCAGGAACTCCGCCACCCCTTCTTTGAGGTTGCACAGGTAGAGTCCCCCACCGAGCTTGGCCAGTCGGTTGCCCTCCTGAATCAGCCATTCGGCACCGGCAATGTCCACGAAATTCATCGCATGCCCCAGCACCAGGATATGTTTCTGTACCGGCGCCTCTTCAGTGAAGTGACGAAACTGTCCGGCCGCGTTACTCACAGCGCCAAAGAACAACGAACCGTCCATGCGCACAATGCGCAACTGCGGGCACTGTTCGGCCAAATAACGGCTGACATTGACCATCGGGCGATTAACTTCATTGTGATCCGGTGCCATGGTTGTGATTTTCGGCCTGGAGGTCCGGTTCAGGTACAACACCAACGAGAGCATGACACCGGCATAGATAGCGAACTCCAGCTCCAGGAACAAGGTGGCGAAGAATGTCGTCGCCAGCACCGCGGTTTCCGCACGGCTGGTGTGAATGATGCCGTGAATGTGATGCCAATCGATCAGGTTATAGGCGACCAGCAACAGGATCCCCGCCATCGCCGGGATCGGCAGATAAGCGGTCAGGGGCGCGATCAGGAGCAGAATCAACGCCAGCGATACCGCTGCCGTGATCGCTGCCATCGGGGTACGCGCCCCAGCGGTGTAGTTCACACCGGTGCGGGTAAAGGAGCCTGAAGAGGCATAGGAAGAGAAAAAAGAACCAACCACATTGGCCAGACCCTGGCCGACAAACTCCTGATTACCGTCAATCCGCTGGTGCGACTTAGAAGCCACAGAGCGAGCTATAGAGACCGCCTCCACCAAACCCAACAGCGCCACGGCAAAGGCACCCGGGGCCAGCTCCTTAAGGGTAGCCAGGGAGAAGTCAGGAGAGGAGAGCGGCGGCAGCTGCCCCGGCAGCTCACCAACCAGCCTTATACCGTGTTCATCGGCCCCCAACACCAGAGCCAGCAACGCACCGACGATCATCGCAAGCAGCATATTAGGCCAGCGCGGCAACAACTTCTTGAACACAATCGCACTGACAAGGGTGACCAGGGCCACCGCCACCACATAGAGATTCGACTCAGGTACCTTCTGTACCAGCGCCATCAGAGTATGGGCAAAAGACTCGCCGCGCGGGATATCGACCCCGAAGAAGTGCTTCATCTGACTGGTGGCGATAAGGATGGCTGCCCCGGCGGTAAAGCCCACCACCACGGTATGGGAAACAAAATTAACCAGGGTCCCCATGCGGGCAAAACCGAGCGCCAGCTGAAACAGGCCGGCAATGAACGTCAGGGTCAGCACCAGGGTGATGTATTCAGCGCTCCCCGCCTCGGCCAGCGGACTGATAGTACTGAACACCACAATCGAGATCGCTGTAGTCGGCCCCGAAATGAGATGAAAAGAAGAACCGAAAAGGGCGGCAATAATCGGCGGGATGATAGCGGTGTAAAGGCCATACTCGGGAGGCAGGCCCGCGATCATGGCAAAAGCAACACCCTGGGGCAGGACAATGACCGCACCGGTCAGACCGGCCATGACATCGNNGGGGATCGGCCATCTGGACAACTCCAGCAATATTATTTGTACAACAGTTTCGCGGCATCGACCGCAAAGAGGGAGATTGGCGGCGCTCAGGCCAGTGCGGTAAGGGGAGGAGCCCGGGTAGCCTGGGTGCTCATGCACATCACCGCGACAAGGCCGGTTTTACCCGGCAGCAGAAGCCGTTCTGCCACGAATACCGCCGGTTCCCGGAAGAGCCCTGGCGACGCCGGCATGTGCGGATCGGTGACAGCCCCCTCGTCCATGTCTTTATCGATACGCCATTCCGCCACCGCCTCGAAATCGCCAAGCGATTCGAGGTTCACCGCAATCAGAGCAAGGNNGAGCAACAGCAGATTGAACACAAGAGAAGAACGGGGCATCGGGTAACAACAACAATGAACCGGGGAAAGTGAGCCGCGTATTATTGCATGGTTTGCTCTCACTAGAAAGGGAGATGACGCCAATCGGTTAATTTTCAACAAAAAAAAGGAAGGCTTGGGTGCCTTCCTGAATCTTTGGGGGTTAACCAATGTCTGGTTAAAGCCACCGTACCATTCCCGAGCAATTTAGTCA
>JABAOG010003448.1_pt1 | contig 14096 bp, 12 predicted proteins | sample 7062131 | NCBI WGS metagenome assembly JABAOG01 (sample SAMN14538629, study PRJNA623070) | marine sediment metagenome | biome: marine biome [ENVO:00000428]; feature: marine pelagic biome [ENVO:01000023]; material: deep marine sediment [ENVO:00002113] | place: India: Arabian Sea | collected...
GCCCGGAGAAGAAGGTCGAGCTGGTCGTGGCCGAGGGCGGCCCGGATCTGCGGGCCCTCGGCGACGAGCTCTGGCACTCGGTGGTCGCCGCCTCCGGGGCCCAGGTGCTCAGCCAGATCAGCAACGAGCACCAGACCGCCTACCTGCTCAGCGAATCCAGCCTCTTCGTCTACGAGGACCACCTGACGATGATCACCTGCGGCCGCACCCGGCTGGTGAACGCCGTCGGCCGGATCCTCGAGCGGGTCCCGCCGGAGCAGATCGCGATGCTCGCCTACGAACGGAAGAACGAGCACTTCCCCGACCGCCAGCCCTCGTCCTTCTACGACGATGCGCAGCAGCTCGCGGCGTGGCTCGGGGGCGAGGCGCACCGCTTCGGCGACGAGCACGACCACCACGTGCACCTCTTCACCACCAGCAAGCCCTACCAGGCCCACACCGGCGACACGACCCTCGAGATCCTGATGCACGGCCTGCCCGAGGACAGCGCCTCGCGCTTCATCGGCTGCGAGCGACCCGAGGGCACGACCATCGCCGCCGAGCGCGGGCTGACCGCCTTCCTCCCGAATTTCGAGATCGACGAGCACCCCTTCACGCCGGCCGGCTACTCGGTCAACGGCATCCGCGGAGGCGACTACTACACGGTGCACGTGACCCCCGAGGCCCTCGGCTCCTACGTGAGCTTCGAGACCAACGTCGACTTCCGCGACGACCTGAGCGGCCTCGTCGGCCACGTGATCGAGGTCTTTCAGCCCCGCTCCTTCGACGTCGTCGCCTTCACCCCCGAGGGCGACCGGGCCGGCGAGCTCGACCTGCAGGGCTACCACTTCAAGGACCGGGTCCACGCCCCCCTCGCCGGCTACGAGGTCGCCTTCTGGCACGCCTATCGACCCATCGAGGAGCCCCGCCCGCCGGCGCGCCTGAGCCTCTGAGCCACGTCCCCGCGAAGGCCGGCGCCGTGGTCGCGGTGGTAGGGTGCCGCCCATGAGCGAGGCATGGCGAGTCCGGGCGGCGGAATTGGCGCAAGCTGCACAGCAGGCGTCGGCGGAAGGCGAGCTCGACCTCGCGACGACGCTGGTGCAGGAGGCGTTGGTCCTGATCGAGACGGAAGGCTCGGCGAGGGACCTCGTGTTCGGGAGTGTGCTCTTGGTGGCCGCCGACCTCTCCCTCGCCAGCGGAGCGCTGGAGGCGGCCGAGCCGCTCTACAATCGCGTGGCGTGGGTGTGTGACGAGCTCGACCCCGAGGGGACGAACGAAGGGCACCTGGGGCCGGTGAGGGCCCGGGCCTTTCTCGGCATGGCGCGGGCCGACGCCGGTCTCCGCCAGCACGACCGAGCACGCCAACGGTACGAGCACTGTCTCGCGATCCTCGCGAGCCTGGACGAGCCCCCCCCTCCGGAGGTCGCCGCGGCGATACGGTCGGAGATCGCCGAGCTCCGCTGAGCCACCGCCGGCCGACGGGCTCGCCGCTTCTCACCCCGGCTGGACCCGCTCCAACGGAGGACCTGCGCTTCGCCCGAAACGCTTCGCGGTCGAGGTCGCGCGGCTCGGATGGTCGCAAGAGCGCCCGTTCGAGCTGTTCAGTGATGTCGGATTTTATGAGTTTCGCTAAAATCCGGGACCGAATGATCCGAGTCGAACAGCCGAGCTCCGCACAGGACGAGCTGACCGCGACCCGTCGGAGGATCCTCGGGGCTGCCCAGACACTCTTCGCCAGGGATGGATACGCGGCGACGCCCATGCGGGCGATCGCCGACCGGGCGGAGGTGCCGATGGAGACGGTCGATGCCGTCTTCCCCACCAAGGGCGAATTGCTTCGCCAGCTCATCAAGACGGTGGGCGGACGGTCGGACGACGCCCTCGAGACGATGGAGCGGGACTGGGTGCACGAGGCGATGACCGACCCGGATGGGCGTCGATGCATCGCGCTCATGGTCGAGCACGGCAACGACATCTACGCGCGGATCGTGCCGTTGTCCGACGCGATCGGTGAGGGTGCCGCCATCGAACCGGAGGTCGCCGCGGTGTGGCGAGGGATCGTCGAACAACGACGCCAGGGCATACGCCGGATGGTCGACTCGCTGGCGACACGCAGCCAACTGCGCGAGGGCCTCGACGAGGAGCGAGCCGCCGACATCGTGTTTGGGCTGCACCGCCCCGAGACCTTCGCCGTCTTTGTCGACGAGCGCGGCTGGTCGGTCGAGGAGCTCAAGGCTTGGTCCTATCGGTTGCTCTGTGACCAGCTCCTGGGTCCACCACCCCCCACCTCCCCTGAAGCGTCCCCGACACGTGGTCTGTCGTTCGACCAGGCGCTCTCCTAGCGGAAGGCTCACCACCGACCTGTCCGGCCGGCCGGCGAAGGTCCGCCGCCTACTGGCGCGGCGCTACCACTTCGGTGTCCCCATCGCGGCGGACGCCCTCATTGCCGACGTGGCTCGCATGCTTCATCAGCAGTCCATGAGCCGACGCGCTCGCTCGGTGAGCCCCCGCAACCGATCCGTCCTCTGCTGTTCGAGCGCACCGGAAGCGGCGAGAGCATCGAGCTCGTGAAGCAGCGCCGACAGGACGTTGCATGCAGGGCGGAGCCTGTTCGCCTCCAATTGCGTGAGACTCGACTGGAGCTTTGTGAGCAACGAGCGAACCAGGCCATCGTCCAAGTTGCCATCGGCCGCCAGTTGCTCGAGCTCGGCCATCGCGAAGGAGATCACGGCTTGGGGTGTGGGAGCCGCGTTGATCTGGAAGGCGGACCGCGTTTGCGACGCGCGAAAGATCCCCCAAGGGCCATTTGGGCTTCCCGCCTGCGTCGTTGCGAAGCTCTCCCGCCCCTCGTCACCGATCGAGTTCCACGACCATCCGCCCACCATTCCAGGACCACCAGCGACGACGGTCAACCAGTAGGGCTCATCTGCCGCCAGGCGCGGCATCGATTCGGATCTCGCCATGAGCAGCGTGGGTGTCGACGACAGTCCGCCCAGTCTGATCTGGTCGATCACTTCTCCCGGAAGTCCGCCCGAATCCTCTTGCAGGTACACGTCGACGACGCCGGGACCGGTGAAGGCGACCAGCGCGACCTCGGCGCTCCCGAACCTGGTGTCTTCGTTGGGGGTGAACTGGTGGGAGATCGCCTGCTGACCGAAGCTCGGGCCCACGTAGCCGTTGATCCCCCAGCCGTGTCCCGGCCCGGGGTCGAAGGTCTTGCCGGGCCCGAGATTGGTGTAGATCACGGGTCCTGACACCAGCGCAGCCTGGGTCCCATTCGCTCCGATCCCGTCGCTCTCCGGGTTGGCACACGCCCCGGCCAGCGTGAGCACGCCGAGAAGGAGTTTTTCGGTTCCTGTCATCACCTGTCTCTCCTGGTGAACGTGCGTGTCGTGCTCTCGTGTCCGGCACGTCGATCGATCGAGCTCAGCCGCCAGTGAAGAGGACGGAGAAGTCGTCGAGGAACAGCACGTCGATGGCCACGTTGTCGATGTACCAGCCGGCACCGGTCGTGGTGCTCTGGTCGCGGAGGAGGATCCAGAAGAGGGAGTCGAAACTCAGCGGACGGCGATTCGGACTGAAGTAGGTCTCGGTCACCCATCCGCCGGAAGTCCCGGCGCTCAGTCCCAGCATGCAGCCTCCGAGCAAGTCGAAGCCCCGTAGCGGGACGAGGTGCATGCCCGGCCCCGGGGGGCCGATCGAGATCGCGAACGCGCCACCCTGTGAGACCTCGTCGAGGCACCCATACTGACCCGTGGACGTGTTGGGAACGTCGAACCATTCGTCTTGGGTGACCTCGACTCGCTGAATCGGGCCGAAGGACCCCGGGAGTGGCCCACCCGGTGGGGGCAGCTCGAGGAAGGAGACGCCCATGGCCGAGCTCGTGGTCGGAACGTAGTTGCCATCCAGATCGGTCCCGAAGCAGCTCGAGCCACCCGCACACGCCGTCGGGCCCACCGTCGGGGTGCCACGCTCCCAGGCCTCGAGCTCGGTCAGGTCGCGGCCGGGGACGAAGCGGGGGTCCGAGGCCTCGAAGTCCGTCTCCAACAGCCGGAGCCAGCCGCCGAAATCGAACATCCCGGCATCGGGACCGCTCAGGCTCAGCTCCACGGGCCCGGGCACCGAGGCGAAGAGAGTCGCCGACGTGGCTCCGCCGGTGGTCTCCAAGGCCTTGCACGTCACCCCTGCATCCGGGGCGTCGAACGAGACCTCCCCTTCACCCGCGGCGCAGATGTCGAAGGTCGATTCGGTCGCGCTCGTCGGATTGCCGAGCTCGTCGGTGACCCGGAACGTCAAGGCCATCCCGGCGGGGTCCCCCGCCGAGCCGAACGACACCGGGTCGACGACGATCCGTGCGGGCGGCCCCGCGGTGACGGTCAGATCGAACGCGGCGCTGGCCCCGCTGTCGACGCGTGCGAGCACTGTCGCCGGCGCCGCGCGCGAGCCCGCCGTCGCGCCGAAGGCGGTCTCGCCGGAGTCGTCGGTAGGGGGAGGGAAGGTCACCAACGCGTTGGTCCCCGACAATGCCGGTCGCACATCCTCGACCGGTAAACCACATCCATTCAGAACCCGCACCACGAGGGGCGACGCGTAGGGCTCTCGGACCGCCGCGCTCTGGCCCCCACCGGAGACCGCGGCGAGAATCGACGGCCCCGACGCGGTGATCGTGACCGACGACGACGCGACCCAAGTCGTCCCGTCGGAGATGAACACTCGGAGCTCGTATTCGCCTTCCTGGCTCGGCCGGAAGGTCGGATTCGCGATCGTTGGGTCGTTGAAGGCGACGTGGCTCCCCGGGGGAACCCGGACGAAGCGCCAGTCGTAGCGGAGCGCGGCGCCCTCCGGGTCGGCCGAGTCCGCGGCATCGAGGTAGACTTCCTGAAGGGGAGCCACACAATCCCCAGGAGACAGGTCGATGACCGCCGTGGGCGCGCCGTTGGTGGGAACGACCTCGATCGTCACCCGGGCCGTGCCGGCATCCCCGTCCGCGTCGGTCACGGTCAAGAGCGCGGAGTAGAGCCCCGATGCCTCGTAGACGTGCACCGGGTTCTGCTCGGTGGACGAGCCGCCATCACCGAAGTGCCACTCGTAGGTCAGGGTGCCGTCACCGCCGGTGGCGCTACCGGTGAACGAGACCTCGAGCGGGGCCATGCGCCCGGTGAAGCGGGCAGAGGCGACGGCGACCGGCATGGAGCTCGTCGCGACGGTGACCGGGACCGGCGCGATGGCGACCTGCCCCTCGGCATCCATCGCGACGCAGCGCGCGGTGTAGCTCCCCGGATTTCGGTACGTGTACCCGGGGTTGCCACCCAAGGCGCTCGACCCGTCGCCGAAGTCCCAGGTCACGGATACCGGCGGAGCCCCGCCATCCGCCGAGCAGTCGAACGCGACCGCCAGCGGCGCGGACCCCGAGCTCGGGTCCGCCGTGGCCGCGACGGTCAGTGTCTCCACGATGCCGCCATCGCTTTCCGGAGCATCACCGGGGCCGTCATCGTCCCCACAGCCGCTCAACCCCACACTCGAGACCAACACCGCTCCGAACAGACGATCCGCCCAGCCCATGTTTCCCCCTCCGAGCTCGCCCAATCAACGACGAGACCCTCGAGAGATCGACCTAGAGCGCACGGGCTACGAAGAGAATGGTCAAATCGCCTCTCGTCATGCGACATGGGTGTTCGGCCACACCGTCGTTGGACGCATCGCGGCGGGACGGGCGGCTTGCCGTCAGCTTCTCCCCACGCCACCGGTCAACGCGGAATCCGCATCGACCATGTCGCGAATGAGCTCGGTTCGGTTGGAGAGGCCGCGCTTGCGGTAGATGCTGCGCATCAGGTTCGCCACCGTTCGGGCCGACGTGCCCCGCCGGTCGGCGATCGCGGCGTCGGAGAGCCCTCCAGCGGCGAGCAACGCCACCTCGCTCTCGGCAGCGGTGAGCGACTCCGGCAGGAAGATGTCGTGGACGCCGATGCGAAGCTCGACTCCGCCGACCTCCATCTCGTGCGCCCGCGCGGCTCCGTCGAATACGAGCGGGAGCACGGCCCGGTCGCCGACACCGAGGCGGACCATGGCCTGGGTCAGTGCCCTCGAGACGGCAGAGCGGCACAGGCCCAGTGCGCGGCCGATCTCGACGTTGGTCATCCCCGTCGCCGCCAAGTGCGCGACTCGCCGTTCGCGCTCCCGAAGGGCCGAATCGGCGCACCCCGTGACAGACACGACCAACGCCACGACGAAGTGTTTTCCGTCGGCACCGAACCGGTCGACCAACGTCCATCGGCCATCGACCAGGGGGCGCCACAGCTCCAGTCCATCGCGCCCGGCGCTCTTCCGGTCGAGCGCCACGACAGCATTCCGTAGCCACGACTGGCCTCCCCAACGGCTCGCAGGAGCCTCCCCACGCTCGAGGGCCCCCTCCACCGTGGGAACGGCTCCGCTCGGACCGGCTCGCCGGCACAAGGCACGGCGGAGCCGGAACCCAGCGGCCAAGTGCGCCCCGGTGGCCGTCCACCACCGTCGCTGCGCATGCGACACGGTCAGCGGCGATCGGTGCACCATTCCAATGACGATCGTCTGGTCGTCGTCCCGGGCCTTGAGCGCGACGAAGTCGAGCTTCCCCCGCTCCATCGCTCTCACGTGCTCCGACTCGCAGAGCCCGAGCCGGCCCAGCTCTTGCGCAATCTCGCTGATGATCAGGCAGGTCGGCGTGCGCTCGATCAGGTGGGCGATCCCCTCCGTGGACGCATGACGGAAGCGGCGACGGAGGAGGGCCTGGAGCTCTTCATCCATTCCCGGTGCATCGATCACCTCCCAACCGTGATCGCCACACTCCACCCGAAGCGCCAGCCGGCGTTCCCTTTCCACCTCGGGAAACGTCGATGCGGAAACCCCGATCAACCAGTCGGAGTCACTCCCGTCGAGGCGATGGATCCGCCCGAGAACGTCCGCCCTTCGCGTCCCCCCGGGGCACGCTTCCCTCGATCCATCCGCCCCCACGGTGAATTAACATGCGGACCTGTCCCCTTACTCACAATAGTCAATTAGGCCCATGGAGGGTGGATCCTCACCCCATCCTTCGTCTGATTCGATCCGCTGGATGCGTCCTCTCGGACGCCGAGAACGACATCGGTCGTCGGAGGCTCGACGCGAACGGGACAGACGTCGAACGCACCCTGGATCCCGCAGGGCGCGGCCATCGGGACGCCTTCCGGAGCGGGCTCTCACGGGCCTCGGGCTCGACGAGGAAGGCTCTTCGAAGAGCGTCGACTTCGGCACGAGCGCTCGCCTACACTCGCTCGGATGCGACGAGAGTGCGACATCCTGGTGATCGGCAGCGGCGTGGCCGGGCTGACCTTCGCGCTGGAGGCGGCGCGCTACGCGAAGGTGACGGTGATCACCAAGCGCTCGCGCACCGACTCGGCGACCAACTGGGCGCAGGGTGGTATCGCCGCCGTGCTCGACCCGGCGGACAGCTTCGACGCCCACGTGGCGGACACGTTGGCGACCGGCGGCGGCATCGCCCATCCCGAGGTGGTGAAGACGGTGGTCGGCGACGGGCCGAGCCGAGTGCGCGAGCTGATGGAGCTCGGCGCGAAGTTCAGCCGGAACGAGGAGAACGAGCTCGACCTGACCCGCGAGGGCGGCCACAGCGCTCGCCGGGTCGTCCACGCCGGCGACATCACCGGGCGCGAGGTGCAGCGAGCGCTCGTCGCCGCGGTGGAGGCGGCGAACATCGAGATCATCGAGGACCACATGGCCTTCGACCTGATCGAGCAGAGCCGCTTCGGCGCGCCCCGTCGCTCGGTGGTGGGCGCCTACGTGCTCGACGAGAACACCGGCGAGGTCCACACCTTCGTCGCCCAGGCCACCGTGCTCGCCACCGGCGGCGCCGGGAAGGTCTACCTCTACACCTCCAACCCCGACGTCGCGACCGGCGACGGCATGGCGATGGCCTACCGGGCCGGCGCGCAGGTGGCGAACATGGAGTTCTTCCAGTTCCACCCGACGTGCCTCTACCACCCGCAGGCCAAGAGCTTCCTGATCAGCGAGGCGCTGCGCGGCGAGGGCGGCGTCCTGCGCCGGGCCGACGGCACCGCCTTCATGGCCGAGCACCACGAGATGAAGGACCTCGCCCCCCGCGACGTGGTCGCCCGCGCCATCGACTACGAGATGAAGAAGTCGGGTGCGGACTCGGTGTTCCTCGACATGACGCACCTCGAGGAGGGCTACGTCGAGGAGCGCTTCCCGAACATCCACGCGCGCTGCCTGGAGTTCGGCATCGACATGCGCGACGCGCCCATCCCGGTGGTGCCCGCGGCCCACTACATGTGCGGTGGCGTGATCGTGGACCCGGAGGGACGCACCAGCCTCCCCGGCCTGTGGGCCATCGGCGAGGTCACCTGCTCGGGCCTGCACGGCGCGAACCGGCTGGCGTCCAATTCGCTGCTCGAGGGACTGGTCTACGGCCACCGGGTGGCCAAGGCCCTGGAAGACGTCGAGGAGCGGGTGCTCCCGGGGAAGATCCCCGACTGGGACGTCGGCTCCGCGGTGCCCAGCGACGAGGCGGTCGTCATCACCCAGAACTGGGACGAGATCCGCCGCTTCATGTGGAACTACGTCGGCATCGTGCGCAGCGACAAGCGGCTGCGGCGGGCGGCGCGGCGCATCGCGCTGCTGAAGGAAGAGATCCGCGAGTACTACTGGGCCCACCTGGTGACCCGCGACATGCTGGAGCTGCGCAACATCGCCGACGTGGCCGACCTGATCGTGCAGTGCGCCATCGCCCGCAAGGAGAGCCGCGGGCTCCACTACACGCTGGACCACCCGGAGACCGACGCGGAGTACGCCGACGACACGGTCATCGAGCGCGGCGTGCCGGCCCGCGTGCGCAAGCGAGGTTGAGCCCATCCGCGGGCTCCTGCTGGCCGTGCTGCTCGTGGGGTGCGGCGGTGCGGCACGCACCGACACGCTGCGCTCCCCGCTCGAGCACGGGTCCATCGACGGGCTCGGCAGCTGCGGTGAGGACCGAGGGCTGCGCCTCGACGACCGCCCACTCACCGTGCTGGTGCACGGCAACCTCGCGGAAGACGCGGAATTCGGCGAGCTGGCGGCGGCCATCGCGAGCGAGGAAGAGCAGGTCGCCTGCTACCGCTGGCGCATCGGGGGCCGACTGACCCGCGCCGCCGCCGATCTGCGGGAAGCCCTCGAGGCCCTCGACGCCCTCGAGCTGCCGCGCATCCGCGTGCTCGGCCACAGCCTCGGCGGCCTCGCGGCTCGACGCGCGCTCACCGAAGAGCTCGGCGCGCCCCTGCGGACGCCGATGGACCTGGTCACCGTGGCGACTCCCTTCGCCGGGGTCCGCGCCGCGCGCACCTGCGGCAACGGGTGGCTGCGGGTCTTCACCTTCGGCACGGTCGGCGCGATCTGCCGGCGGATGACCCGCGGCTCGAAGTGGCGCGACATCCACCCGAGCGCCTCGCTGATCGTCGAGCCGGGAACGCTCGGCCCGTGGGTCGTGCGCCACGTGCACGTCGTCACCACGGAACGCGGCCATTGCCGCCGCGAGGCCTCGGACGGCAGCTGCGCCAAGGACGACCACGTCTTCGACGTGGCCGAGCAAGGAACCGGGCACATCGCCGACCCGCGCCTCGAACGCGTCACCCTCGACGCCGGCCACGCCGGCGCCGTGGCGAAGGTGCGGGCCATCGATGCCCTGCTCGCGCGCTACTCGCCGGACGCCTCGGCGTCGTCGGAGTCCTCCGAGGATTCCGAGTCGCCCGAGTCCTCCGAGGATTCGGCCTCCGCGCCGTCGCCCCCCTCGGCGGCCTCGGTCTCGTCGCCGGCCTCGGCGGGCTCCGTCAGGGACGCGAGCGCGCCCTGAAGCTCACCGACCATCCCTTGGGCCTCGTCGTTCAGGCGGAAGCGTCCCTGACAGCTACGCAGCTGCGGCCTCCGGGCCGACTTCAGCCCATCCACGAGGTCCGCCTCCACGGCGTAGCGGGTGCGGTTGCCGACACGCTCGGCCGGCTCGACCCGCGCTCGCGCACGACCCGCGCGCACCCGGAGCTGACAGCGCTCCCCGGCGGCTTCGTCGCCGGTGACGATCAGGAACGCCGTGGGCTCCTCGCCCTGCGGCGTCCGGAGCTCCATCGCCAGCCCCTCGGTGAGGGTGCCGCTGACCGCGAGCTGCTCGCCCACCACCGCCGGTCGGGCGCCCAGCGCGGCCACCGACTCGGCCTCACGCTTCGCCATCGCCGCGGCGACGAATGCCTGGAAGCCCTGGAAAGCCTCGCCGATGAGGGTCATCGGCGCCTCCATTCCGCAGACGAAGAGCTGGAAGGCGTTCCCGTCGGCGGCGCCCGCCACGTCGCCGAGCCAGATACGCGCCCCGGTCGCCCCGTCGGCGGTGGGCACCGCCCGGTGGGCCACCGGCTCCGGCTCGGCTTCTTCGGCCTCGGCCTCCTCGGCTTCTTCGCCCTCTTCGGCGTCCTCGGCTTCGGCCTCCTCGCCCTCTTCGGCTTCCTCGGCTTCGGCCTCCTCGCCCTCCTCGGCTTCCTCGGCGGCCGGCACGCCCATCACGCGGAACTGGCCGCCGGCGCACTCGGCATCGTTCGCCACCAGCGGCTTCACGTGGACCCAGGCGAGGGATCCAGCCACCGGCGCGGTGAAGCGGATCGGCCGGTTCCCGGCGTCGACATCGAGCACGACGGCCAGCGCGTCGCCCTCCCCCACCTCACGCATGCCGGGGGAGAAGTCGTCGACGATCAGCTCGGGAGCCGCGGGCTCCTCCGCCGCCTCGGTGGCGGGCTCGCTCGGCGCCGGCGCCGGCGCCTCGGCGCCGGCCATCGGCTCGGGCTCGTAGTGGGATTCGCTCTCACCGGCGCACGCCGCGAGGAGCAGGAGGGGGAGATGTCGGTACTGCATCCGGCGATGCTACCACGTGTCCCTGTATAGGGACCCCCTGCCGGGGTGATCCCATACGGAGAGGCGCACGGGAAAATCCATCGGGCGCACCCGAGATGGCCCCTGCTATGGTCCGCGCCGATGCGCCGGCGTCTCATGGGTGGGCTCGACCTCTTCCTCGCGTTCCTGCTGCTGGCAGGAGTGTGGATCGCCCTACCCGTGCGATGGCTGCCGATGGACCTCGGCATGACCCTGCTGGCGTTGCTGCTCGGCGGCGCCGGCGTCGGGCTCTACCGCGGCGCCGAGTGGGGCGAGCGCGCCGGCCGGGCGGTGGCCGCGCTGACCCTGGTGGTCGGCTGCGGCCTCGCGACGACCCTGGCCTTCACCGCCGCGGGGCTGGTGGGCATGTACGGCCCGGTCGGCCAGGGCGGAGCGATCATCCTCACGGTGTCGGCGTTCTTGCTGCTGCCCTATCTGGTCGTCTTTCCGGCGGCGCAGCTCTACTTCCTGCTGCCCAGCGAAGCGGCGGATTCCGACTCCGACTCCGACGCCGACTCCGATTCCGAGTCGGACTCCGAATCCGAGACCGACGAGGACGACGAGGACGAGTCGTGACGCGGCGGAAGCTCGTCCTCGCCGTTCTCGGCTGGGCGGCGCTCACCGTCTTCTGCGCCCTCACCATCCGCGCCGTCACCCGCATCGAGCCCGCGGCGATGCCCGAGCAGCCGATGGCCGATTGGGCCCTCGAGCGCCTCGAAGCCGAGCGGCTGGGCACGGACGCCCCGAGCGCGCCGGGCAGCTACACCGCCGAGGGCCCGATCGTGGTCACCGCCTGGGGCCGCGGGGGCATCCTCGGGCGCCACGTCGGCGACTCGGACCTGGTCGCGACCGTGAACGGCGCCGCCGCCGACTTCGCCGAGACCCTCCGCGCCGACCCCGACTGGCAGCCGCAGGCGGACCCGCCCATCCGCTTCACCGTGGAGATCGCCCTCGGCGAGGCGCGGCTGCTCCCGGCCATCCCCTACCTGCGCGAGCTCTCGCTGGTCCCGCGCCACGAGGGGCTCATCGTCCGCGCCGGCGGCGAGCAGGCGCTGGTCACCCCACAGGAGCTGCTCGCCTACGGCGCCTACGACAGCGGCATCCCCACGCCGGTCCCCGATCTGGGCCTGGGTGCCCCGGTCGATGCGCTCATCGGTCGCCTCGCCCGCGATCTCGGCCGCGAGCCGGACGAGGTCACCGCCCGCCGGATCCGCATGGCCGCCCTCGCCCCCGCCGAGTACCCCAAGGAGCCGGAGGTCACCGAGGAGTCGCTCCGCCGAGCCTCGGTCGAGGGCGCGGAATTCCTGCTGCGTCATCAGCACATCGACGGTGCCTGGACCTATGTCTACGACGGCAGCACCGGCCGCGATCGGCCGGCCGGCTACAACATCCCGCGGCACTCCGGGACCACCTACTTCGTCGCCCAGGTGGATCGCTACATCGGCATGCCCGAGGCCCGCGAGGGCGCGCTGAGAGCTCTCCGCTGGATCCAGCGCCACCGCATCGGCCGTTGCGGCGACAACCCCTGCGTGGTCGATCGCGGCCGGGTCGACGTCGGCTCGGCGGCGCTGACCGTCGTCGCCGCCACCGAGGTGCTCGCCAAGGAAGACGACCCCCTGGCCCGCCGCCTCGCCGAGGGGCTCACCGGCTTCCTCCGCGCCCAGCAGCGCGAAGACGGCGAGCTCATGCACGAGTACGACCTTCGGGCCCAAGAGCCGATCGACGTCCAGCACATGTACTACTCCGGCGAGGCCGCCTTCGCGCTGCTCAAGGCCCACGAGGTGCTCGGCGACGAGCGCGATCTGCAGGCCGCGGAGAAGCTCATGGCCCACCTCACCGGCGCCGGCTGGGACTTCCTCGGCAGCCGCTACTACTACGGCGAGGAGCACTGGACCTGCATCGCCGCCGGCGAGGCCCGCGGCCGCATCGACATCCCCGAGGCCCTCGATTTCTGCCGCCGCTGGTACGAGTGGAACGACGAGCTGCAGTACCGTTCGGACGCCACTCCCTGGCCCGTGGAGGGCGCCTTCGGCGTCGGCCCGGTGGTCGTCCCGCGGCTCACGCCGGTCGGCTCGCGCACCGAGGCCTTCGTCGGGACGTACCTGCTGATGGACCACGAGGGCATGGACACCGCCGGCGTCCGCGCCGTCGTCGAGCGCGGCCTCGGCCAGCTGCTCCGCTGGCGCTGGGCGCCCGGCCCGACCCACTTCTTCGCCGACCCGGCCGGCGCCCGTGGCGGCGTCCCCGGCAGCCCGGTCGATCTCACCAGCCGCAACGACTTCGTGCAGCACGCCGGCAGCGCCTGGATCCGCTGGGCCGAGGTGCTCCGCGAGGAGCGGGAGGGAAGCGGTGAGTGAGGCGAAGAAGAAACCGACCGGCGGCTTGGCGCTCCTCGCCCTGGGCATGCTGATCGTCGTCCCGATGGTCCTCCTGGTCGAGTGCGGCCACACCGAGGGCGACATCACCGTGACCGGTAGCCCCCACGGCGACTTCGTCTTCACCGCCACCGACTGCCACGCGCTGCAGCCCTACGGCCGCTATGGCGCGAACGTCCACGGCGATGGTCACGACGACGGCGCGGTCTACGTCACCGTCGACCCGATCACCGGCGCCGACGTGCAGATCGAGGTGCCGGGCTCCTGCGCGAACGCCGACGGCACCGACTGCATCGTCTTCCAGGTGCCCCGAGAGGCCTGCACCACCTACGAGGCCCACGTCGAGGACACGATGACCACCGTCAACGACGTCCGTCTGGTCAAAGGCCACGCCTCCCTCGAGTGCACGCTGGCCGACGGAACGCAGGTCTCCGGCCGGGTCGATTTCGACGGCTGTTGATCCGCCGGCCCGGTGACCGCTTCGCCCTACCCACGCCGGGGTTTGACACCGGTGGCCGCCACGATTACCACCCGAGCGCTGCCGGCGACGGCGAGNNGTCCGTCACCGAGGGCCACCCCGACAAGATCTGCGACACCGTCAGCGACAGCATCCTCGACGCCTGCCTGAAGGACGACCCGACCTCGCGCGTCGCCTGCGAAACGATGGTCAAGACCGGCTACGCGATCGTCGCCGGTGAGATCACCACCAAGGCCATCCTCGATGTCCCGGCGCTGGTGCGGAAGGCCATCCGCGACATCGGCTACACCTCGAGCGACATGGGCTTCGACGCCGACACCTGCGCGGTG
>JABAOG010000996.1_pt1 | contig 14077 bp, 9 predicted proteins | sample 7062131 | NCBI WGS metagenome assembly JABAOG01 (sample SAMN14538629, study PRJNA623070) | marine sediment metagenome | biome: marine biome [ENVO:00000428]; feature: marine pelagic biome [ENVO:01000023]; material: deep marine sediment [ENVO:00002113] | place: India: Arabian Sea | collected...
CCAACGCTAGTGGTTCTTCATCTCGTCATCGCGCCGAACCCGACTCGCGATGACCAGCCCGTTCAAATGACGCCTCGGCTAGAAGCACAGGCAAGCTTCTAACTTCGACGGCTCCTTTGGCTTTACTTAGGCCGCGAGAGCAACTGCGTTATCGTTGGCAGTTGTACGTCCCAAACGTATTTACGTCGTGCTTGGGCCGACGTACACGCAACCGAACCTTCAACATCCCCGTCGAAACCGGTCGCCCCCGTAATTTCAAAGACCTGGACACTATGAGGCCGGCGCGCAATCTTTGCAACCCCGCGAAAAAACTTCGCTTTGTGATGGCGCCCGGCGCTGTTAGGGTGCGGCGCATCTGAGCCAACGATGCGCTTTCCGACCGGCACCTGGATCCGAGACCGATTCCTTTCCATCGACGTTCGCACGTTGGGCCTTGCCCGGATTTACATCGCGTCGCTGCTGCTGATCGACCTCGCCAAGCGAAGCTACGGGATGTCGATCTGGTACTCGGAGACGGGCCTGTTGCCGAACGCGATGCTCCAAGCCCATCCGATGCGGCAGTGGGGTTATTCATTCCTCTCGTATGTGAGCTCCGATGCCGGGGTGACGGTCGCGTTCCTGCTGATCGCGTTCGTCTATCTCTGTTTTCTCTTTGGCATCTTCACGCGCGTCTTTCACGTGCTGAGCTTCATCTGTTNNGCTGAGCTTCATCTGTTTGCTGTCGCTCCAGATCCGCGTCGATCTGCTCTCGAATGGCGGCGACTTCGTGTTCTGCAACCTGCTGCTGTGGTCGGCGTTCCTACCACTTGGGGCCGCCTTCTCCGTCGATGCGCGCCGCAAGAAGAAGGCTGGCGAGCCCACACGATCGCCGGTCGTGTCGTTGGCCGTCCTCGTGATCGCGCTCCAACTCTCGGTCATCTACTTCTTCAATGCGGTTCACAAGAACGGCGTGACCTGGCAAGACGGCAGTGCCGTCTATTGGCTCGCCCACCAAGAGCGCATCGTGACCTGGTTCGGGCTCTGGATGCGGGAGAACCTGCCGTTTTGGGTGTTTCAGGCGATGTCGTATTTCGCCCTGGCGCTCGAGTATGCCCTCCCGTTTCTGATCCTATCGCCTTGGGGTCGGCCGTGGACACGTCGCGCGTCCATCGTTGGGATCTGGGCGCTTCATCTCGCGATCGCCGCGGTCGCCAATGTTGGCTTCTTTTCATTCGTCATGATGGGCTACTCGACCTTCTTGGTCAGCACCGAAGATTGGGAGTGGCTGGGTGAGAAGCTGCGCGCCAAGCAAGGGGAGGGCAGCACTCTCGCGCGTTGGCTCACATTGCCTTCGACCGACCACCTCCCAGAGCCGCGCCGCTCGCCCCTCCGCTGGCTCGAAGCGGCAGTTCTTGCTTTCCTCCTCGTGGTGGCGACTTCTCAGGTGCTGGTCGAGAACCCCGCGATCCCACGGTTCATGAGGCACGATCAACCCAAGTGGATCCGGGCCACCGTGGCCACGTTTCGCCTCAACCAAGGGTGGAGAATGTTCGCCCCAGACGCCCCCCGGTTCGACATGTGGCTCGTCTTCGATGCGACGACCATCGACGGCCGGCGAGTTGATCCGTACAACGCGATCGCCTCGCACTATGCCGATCCGGATCTGCGAACGCTTCCCCCGCGCCTCGGCCAGAACTACTACTGGTGTGACTACACGGTCCGCATCCGGGGTTTCCGCCAGTATTTCCCCGAGCTCACCGAGTGGATTTTCCGCCACCACGAGCGCACCGGGAACGAAAACGATCGAATCGTATCTTTCACCGCCTATGAAGTGAGTCATTTCCCCCCGGGGCCCTTCGAGACCGAGCCCAGGGACGTGAAGGTCACGCGCTTCATGACGGAATCGAGATGATGGGATTCACCCTCGGTGTCGCAGCCGCCCTCTGCTGGGCAGGCCTCGACGTGGTGCGCAAGGCGCTCGCCGGGAAGGCTTCGCCGACCGCGCTTGCGCTCTTTCTGATGCTTGGGGTGTTGCCGTTCCTGGGCGTTTGGGCGGTGGCCGACCAAACCTGGATCAGTGATGCTCGCTACTGGCCGCCCGCTCTCGCATCGATGGCGATGAACGCGCTGGCCAACGTGCTCTTCATGCGGTCGGTCCAGCTGTCGCCGTTGAGCCGAACGGTTCCCTTTCTTTCTCTCACGCCGGTCTTCGGCGCCTTTGCCGCGATTCCACTGCTGGGGGAGGTGCCGAGCGTCATGCACTGGGCGGGCATTCTGCTCGTGGTCCTGGGGGCCCTCATCCTCAACAGCGACCTCTCCGACAAGTGGTGGCGCTCGCTGTCGAACGAGAAGGGCGCGCCCTACATGATCGCGGTGGCGGTGCTCTGGGCGGTGTCGACGGCGCTCGACAAGCGGGCGCTCCCGCACGCGTCTCCGGCGTCTCACGCCTTTTTGCTCGCTGGTGGGAGCGCTGCGATTCTGGTGACCTGGGTCCTACTGAGGGGGAAGCACGCCGAGCTCCGGGAGGTCTTCGGGGCGCCCAAGGCCCTGTTGGTCGGGATGATCGGCTTCGCCGTGGCCGCCCTTGCCCTGCAGATGGTGGCCCTGCAGTGGCTGTGGGTGGCGGTGCTCGAGACCCTGAAGCGGGCCTTCGGGGTTCTTGGGAGCGTGGTCTTTGGCCGGGCCTTCTTCTTGGAGCCGATCACCGGTCGCAAGCTGGTTGCGGCGGGCCTGATGGTGGCCGGAACGACCCTGCTGGCCCTGACCTAGCCATGGCAAACCTCCCCCGAATCCGCTAATGCTGAAGGGTGGCCGAAGACAAACCCCTTCCGCCCAAGCTCGACGTTGCCCAATACCTCCTGGCTCAGGGCAGCCTGTTCGTGCACCTCGACCCCCGAATGGACTCGGTAGTCGTCCCGCAGTGGTACCGCTCAGAACCTCAACTGGTTTTGCAGATTGGGTTCGATATGCCCGTACCCATTCCGGATTTACAGGTCGATGCAGAGGGCATCTACGGCACGCTGTCGTTCAACCGCTCCCCATTCACCTGCCAGGTTCAGTGGGACGCTGTATTCGCGCTGGCCGGCGACGACGGCCGAGGCATGGTCTGGCCCGACTCGATGCCACAAGAGATTTCCCAGGAAATCGAGCGCGAAGCGGGAAGGGAGCCCCCGCCGCCGATCGTCGAGGAGCGCCCATCGTTGAGGGTCTTGCCAGCGGTGGAAGGCGACGAGAACGAAGAGTCGACGCCGTCGACACCTCCAAAGCCAGGGGAACGACCGCCGTACTTGAAGGTGGTCAAGTAGCGCCATCGGGGACGAGCGGGACTGTCCCCTTTTTGCAGCCGAAACCAGGTGCGTTGACGCAGAATTAACCCTTTCAAAAAGGGGACTGTCCCCTTATTAGCGTACGGCGACGAGCCAGCGCCTAAAAAGTAACGGCCCGAAAGGGGGGGCTTTCGGGCCGTTAGAGAGATGGCGATTTAGTTGAAGTGGGGGGAAACAAACCAAATCGCCCGGTCTAACAGCGCTACGGGGGACGTGGGGGGTACGTCTTCGCCGCAGCGCCTATGTGCCACATATATATGCTACTATTGTGCCAACTCGGCAATGGGTGGAATCACGAATGATCTCATATATGTTGTCGGATCGCCGCGATTGGAGATCGTTCAGATCTGAAAAATTTTTGAAGTTCTGTGAGTTTAACCCCTAAATTGCACCCGATCGACCGAAGGGGTGGGTCCAAATGTGGGGTGGATCACAAACGACACATGTCGTTACTAACCCTTACAGATTAATTACAAGTGTATTCAAGCTGCACAGACGTGAGGCAGCTTACTTTTCATTTCTGCAATGGAATTTTCAGATCTGAATCGCTGGAAGCCCATAGTCGAGAAGCATCTGATGGTGCTCCGACAGAAGGAGCTTGCTCGAATGACGCTGCGCCGGCTCGATGAACCGGAATTCATGGGCTGAAGCGCCCGCCGCCCGCTGCGCCAGGTCTGCGATCTGTCGTGACGTACCTGATACCGACACCACCCCACCTGCACCCGTTTTCCGTGCAGATTTGATTGCAGAGTTGAAATCCGCTGTACCTGTATGACCGGCCTCACCATCGCTGGCGATGGAGGTCAGGCGTACGACGACCTGGTCGTGGCGTGGCGCGTAGTGCTGGCGGAGCTCACCCGGAAGATGGCTGTCGTCATTGTGAGCGACGAGCTCGACGCGGTCCTCCGAGAATCGCACCGTCGTCCGGCCGGTATTTCGCATTCGCCCGAGCGGCCAAGGGAACCGACTACGGACTCCTAGCAGCCCGGAAAGCAGGGCGGCGATGATGCCGCCGTGCGTGAAGACGATCGCGCGTCCGCCATCGGGCATCCGCCGGCGGAGGGAGGTGAGTGAGTCATCCGCTCGCTGGAACACTTCGGGCCAGGTCTCCCCGCCGCCGATCGCAAAGGTACGCCGAGCCTTGAGGGCCTCGATCTGCTCCGGGAAGCGCTCGACGACCTGCTCCATCGTCAGGCCCTCCCAGTCGCCCACGTGGATCTCGCGCCAGGCCGGGTCGTGCTCGACCTCGGCGCCGCCACTCGCTTTGGCGGTGTCCGCGGCTCGGCTCAGGTCGGAGGTCAGCACCAGGTCGTATTGCTCGTGGGAGAGTGCCCGGCCGAGCGCCTCGACTTGGGTCCGCCCCATATCACTCAGCGGGGAGTCCCCCTGACCCTGCCAGACCCCGCTGGCGTTCGACACCGATTGTGCGTGCCGAACCAGGCAGACTTCGAGCGTGCTCATGCCGCCGGGGCGACCCCGCGTTCCTTGCGCGGCATGATTACGTCGTCGACGATGCCGTACTCCTTGGCCTCGAGGGCCGAGAGAAACTTGTCGCGCTCGGTGTCATGGCGGACCTTCTCAACGTCCTGACCGGTGTGGCGGGCCAGGATTTCGTTCAGCCGCTTCTTGGTGTTGAGGATTTCTTTGGCGTGGATCTCGATGTCCGACGCTTGACCTGAATATCCGCCGAGTGGCTGGTGGATCATGACGCGGCTGTGGGGCAGCGCCCGTCGCAGGCCCTTCGTGCCGGCTGCCAACAGGAACGCGCCCATCGACGCGGCTTGCCCTAGGCACACTGTCGCGACGGGGCAGCGCACGTAGCTCATCGTGTCGTAAATCGCGAGGCCGGAGGACACCATGCCGCCGGGGCTGTTGATGTAGAGCGTAATCTCTTTGTCCGCGTCCTCGCTCTCCAGGTAGAGGAGCTGGGCGATGACCGCGTTGGCGACGAAGTCGTTGATCGGCGTGCCCAAGAAGATGATGCGGTCTTTGAGGAGCCGGCTGTAGATGTCCCAGGCTCGCTCACCTCGGTGGGTTTCTTCTATGATGGTGATTGCGCGCGTCGCTAAATCGTCGCTCATGCGGTGAACCTAGTCCTTCCGGGCCCGCCTGCAATCCGGATTTTGACCGGCCGGGTTCGGCGCTATGTTGAGCAGATGCTTCCGTCGGCTCTCGATATGGTTCGCCAGTTGGTTGCGACGTCGTCCGTCAGCTCGCCGGATGCTCGCTTCGACCAATCGAACCGTGGGGTCATCGATCTCGTGGCGGAGTGGGCTGCCGAGCTCGGGTTCGTGGTGCGCGTCGAAGCCCTCCCGGGGAAAGCAGGCAAGGCGAACCTGATCGCGACGCTTGGGGAGGGCGAGGACGGGCTCGTCCTGTCCGGGCATACCGACACGGTGCCCTACAACGCGGAGCGCTGGACCGACGACCCGTTCGTGGTGACCGAGCGGGATGGCAAGCTTTACGGGCTCGGCACGGCGGACATGAAGGGCTTCTTTTCGGCGGCGCTCCATGCGATTGCGCGCTTCGAGGCGGGGCAGCTGCGGCGACCGATCACGCTTTTAGGCACAGCCGACGAAGAGAGCACGATGGATGGCGCGCGGGCGCTCGCTGAAAAGGGCGAACGCTTGGGCCGGTACGCGATCATCGGCGAGCCCACCGGCCTGCGGCCCGTTCGAAAGCACAAGGGGGTGTTCTACGTGCAGGTTCGAGTCGGCGGCAAAGCGGGGCACGCGAGCAATCCGGCGCTTGGGGTCAACGCGATCGACGGCCTGCAACTGGTGCTCGCCGCCTTGCAGTCCTGGCGAGACACCATCGGACAACGCTACCGCGACGACGACTTCGAGGTCCCGACTCCAACCCTCAACTTTGGGCGCATCACCGGGGGCGACAGCCCAAATCGGATCTGCGCTGAATGCGCGCTCGACCTCGACATTCGTTTGTTGCCCGGCATGGAACGTCCCACTGTCGTGGCCGAGCTCCGCGATGTCGTGGCCAACGCGCTCAGGGGCGGCCCATGGACGTTCGACGTGCAGGCGACCGGCGCGTATGCAGATGCGTTTGCGGGGCCTTCGGACACCGAGTTTTCAAACACTGTGCAGACCTTGTGCGGGTGTTCAGCGAAGACCGCGCTCTTTGGCACCGAAGCGCCCTATCTGGCGGAATTGGGGCTGCAGACGCTCGTGCTCGGTGCCGGGGACATCGCCGTTGCGCACCAACCCGACGAGTATGTCACCATTGCAGCTATCGAGCGTGCCACCGACGTGTACGCAAACCTGATTCAACGCTTCTGCATCGAATCGCCATGAGCCCCAAAGTCGACCCATTCGTCCAACACTTCCGAGCGAGCGCGCCATACATTCATGCGCATCGCGGGCGGACGTTCGTGATCATGTTCGGCGGCGAGGCCGTTGCATCGAAGGACTTGCGGACGCTCCTTTATGATGTCGCGCTGTTGCACTCACTCGGTGTGCGCATCGTGCTGGTGGCCGGTGCACGTCCTCAAATCGACGAGGCCCTTGCTCGGCGCGGTGTGGCGCCTCGCTTCGAGGGCGACCTGCGCGTCACCGACGACGTAGCGCTTCAATGCGTGAAAGAGGCGGTTGGCGCGACCCGGGTCGAGCTCGAGGCGCTGTTGTCGATGGGGCTACCGAACTCGCCGATGGCCGGCGCGCGGCTTCAGGTGGCTACGGGCAACTTCGTGATGGCTCAGCCCGTTGGCGTCGTCGATGGCGTCGACTATCAGCACACCGGTAAACCGCGGCGCGTGGACGCCGACGCGATCCGGCAGCGGCTCGACGATGGCGCGGTCGTCGTCCTCACCCCGATCGGGTACTCGGCCACAGGAGAGGCCTTCAACATCAGCAGTCACGATGTCGCGGCGGCAGCCGCCAAAGCCCTCGGGGCCGACAAGTTGATCGGTCTGCTCGAAGAGGAGGGCGTGCTCGATGCCGAGGGATTGCCTCCTTCCCAGCTCACCCCGCACGAGGCCGAGCACATCCTCCGCTCGGGCCGCGATCTCGGTCACGACGTGGAGCGCCATTTGGCTGCGGCGATCGAGGCGTGTCGAGGCGGTGTGCCCCGCGCGCATCTGGTCGCGCGGCAAAGCGAGGGCTCGCTGCTTCGGGAGCTGTTCACCCGCGACGGCATCGGCACGATGGTGACCTCCGAGACCTTCGAGGGCGTCCACCCGGCGACGCAGGGCGATATCGGCGGCATCCTTGCGCTGATCGAGCCGCTCGAAGAGCAGGGTGTCTTGGTGCGCCGCTCGCGGGAGATGCTCGAAAACGACATCGATCGGTTCACGGTGATCGAGCGCGATGGGATGGTTGTCGCTTGCGCGGCGCTCTACGCATACCCCGACGATTCGATCGCCGAGCTGGCGTGCCTGGTCGTGCATCCGGACTACCGCACATCGGGCCGTGGCGATCAGCTTCTGCACTACATCGAGCGGCAATGTCACGCTCAGGGTTTGCGGCGCTTGTTCGTTCTGACGACGCAGACCTCGCACTGGTTTCGGGAGCGCGGCTTCGACAACTGTGACCTGAGCGATGTGCCCGAAGCGCGACGCCCGCTGTACGATCAGGGGCGCCGGTCCAAGATCCTGCTCAAGCCGCTCGACTGACGCATCTGCGCCAAAGCACAGCGCTTTCCGATCGTGCTTGGATGACATCGAGAATCGTGCTACTCGTCCCCGAATTCGCCTAAACGGGACCTGAGTCGTCCTTGATACACGCAAAATGAAGCAGGCTGAGCTCAATCCACGCCCCGAAGCGGACGCGCCTCCCGCAGATGCGGAGATGGAGGAAATCGTCGCCCAGGAGGAGAAAGTCCTGAATCGCGTGCATCGAACCCTCCAAGTCAGGCGCCCGAGGCACCGGGGGCAGCTCATCGATTACGACGCCGAGCTGATCGCCCTGCGCGACCAGATTCGCGAGGCACGGCTAGAGGACATCCCGCCGCTGGTCGAGGAAATGGAGCGGCTTCAGCAGGTGGCGCATCGCCGCGCGAAAGTCACCGAAGGCGCGGTCGACCCGACGTCACCGTACTTCGGTCGGATGGTCCTCGAAGAGGATAGCCGCAAGCGTGAGATCCTGATCGGTCGCAGCACGTTCCTCGATTCCAAGACGGGCGTACGCATCGTCGACTGGCGGGACGCGCCGGTGAGCCGCGTGTACTACCGGTACGAAGAAGGGGACGACTACGACGAGATCTTCGGTGACCGCGAAGTCGAGGGTGAGGTGCTCCTTCGGCGCAACCTGTCGATCACGACGGGCAAGCTGCGCCGCATCGGCACCCCGCAAGGCACCTTCCGTCGCTCGCGCGATGACATGTGGCGGCGCGTGGCCGAACACGCGACGAGGCTTTCGGGAGGGCAGGGCGCTGCCATGCGTCCCGAGTCGCATCATCGGCCGGGCCAGCTCGGGATCGGCGACGAAGACTTGCGCGAGGACAAGCACCTATCGGAGATCACCGCGCTCATCGATCCTCGGCAGTTCGACCTGATCAGCCAGCCCACATCGGGTCTCGTCGTCATTCAGGGCGGGGCAGGCAGCGGCAAGACCACGATTGGGCTTCATCGCCTCGCCTACCTCGCGTTTCAGGATCCGCAGCGGTTCCGTTCGGACCAGATGCTGGTCATCGTCTTCAACGACGCGCTGGTGCGGTACATCTCGCGCGTTCTGCCGGCGCTCGGCGTCGAAGACGTGCCGGTTCAGACCTTCCAACGGTGGGCCGAGCAGCAGCGGCGCCGGCACATCCCGAAGCTGACCACCCGCTACGTCGAAGACACGCCGACCCACGTGGTCCGGATGAAGAAGCACCCCGCGATGCTGCGTGCAATCGATGAGTACGTCGCAGAGCTGGCCGAGCGCGTCGAAGCGGAAATTCTCGAAGAAGCCAAGCAAAGCGAGGGGAGCGCTCCGGTGACACGGATGTGGCGCGGCACGGCGGCCCAGCCCCTCGGAATGCGGCTCGAGGTGCTTTCGCAGTGGCTCCAGGACCGCGAGGGCGGCGCGCAGCAGGTACCGCTCACCACCCGGCACGCCGTGGGGCGCATTTGCCACCGCTGGTTGTCGCGTACGCGGGACGTCGTGACTGCATGGGCGGATCTCGTGACCGACCGGCAGCGCCTGATCGATGTGTTTGCGCGTTGGGCGCCCGACGCGCTCAGCGACAAAGAGATCGAGTGGGCACATTCGTGGTGCAGCCGTCATGCGACGCGCGCGCTGCTGACTTACGAAGAGGCGCTCGAAGAAGACGACGATTCTGGCGCGCGTCGCCTGGGCGTGGATGGCGCCGAGGAGGACGAGCCGGCGGCGCTCGACCGCGAGGACGACGCGCTCTTGCTTAGGCTATTTCAGACCCTGCGCGGCCCGCTTTCGGCGCGGCGTGGGGCGCTCGAGTACGAGCACATGTTCGTCGACGAGGCGCAGGACATGAGCCCAGTCGAGCTGGCCGTCGTGCTCGACACGGCCACCGAGCAACAGAGCGTGACGCTTGCGGGCGACATCGCCCAGAAGCTCCATCTCGACAACGGCTTCACCGATTGGCGACACGTGCTCGAGCAACTGAAGCTCGACCACATCGAGATCGAGCCCCTCAAGTTGAGCTACCGCTCGACCCACGAGATCCTCGACTTTGCAACCGACATCCTCGGGCCGCTTCGCAACGAAGTCTCGGGGGAGGCTACGCGTTATGGTGCGCCGGTCGAGCTGTTCCAGTTCGGCGGCAGCGGCGAGGCCGTCGGCTTCCTGTCCGAGGCGCTCCGGGGCCTAGTGAGCTCCGAGCCTCTGTCCTCGGTGGCGGTCATCGCCCGCTACCCCGAGCAGGCCGACCTCTATTACAAAGGTCTCCGCCATGGCGAGGTGCCGAACCTGCGCCGGATCGCCGAGCAGGACTTCCCTTTCCGCCCGGGCGTCGATGTGACAGACGTGCGACAGGTCAAGGGCCTCGAGTTCGACTACGTGGTCATCGTCGAGTGCAACGCCGCGACGTTCCCGACCGATGACGAGACCCGCCACCTGCTCCACATCGCGGCCACCCGCGCCGCCCACCAGCTGTGGGTGTTTTCGACCGCGAGCCCGTCGCTCCTGCTGCCCGAATCCCTGGTCCGGGCGTCGGACTAGCCTCTTTCCCCACCGAGCTGCAGGGAGTTGCAGTCTTCTGTGGGGTGTGTAAGATCTCCAATGTAGCGGCGGTTGCGGCCTACACCAGTGTCCTACGGTGGAACGAGCAACGACGCCGCGTGGGGAAAAGACGCATCGCGCGTAGTCCCGTGTAGGTCCCGCTAGCCTCCAACCAAACACCTTCAGGTTGAACACAGCCTTCATTCGATGGCCGAAACTGCTCTCCAAGAAACGGTAGAAGACAACGCGGGCGCTCAGGAGGCGCCTGCCGAAGAAGCGCCTACGTGGCGTGAGCCGACCACTGCGGTCGCGAAGAAGCTCGCCACGATGAGCGATCGGGCGATTCAACGCGTCACGGGCGGTAACGCGTTCTTACGCGGTCGACTGTACGCGCGACGCAAGGCGGTCGAGAACCTCGAGGAGGAAGAGCGTTCGGTCAGCGGCGAGATCTCGGTGCGCACGGCCGACGAGCCCTACCACACGACGGTCAAATACGATGAAGAGGGCGACAGCTGGGAGTCGAGCTGCACGTGCCCGGGCTGGCGTGGTCCAACGGGGCATTGCAAGCACGTAGCTGCGGTGATGGTGGCGTTGCGCGACGAGGTGCGACCGCCCCGCCCCAAGGGCCCTCAGCAACAGCCGAGCAAGAAGAAAAAGAAGACCGAGCCTGTGCACGTTCCTGGCACGGTTTCGGTCGGGGGCAAGAGGCGTCGATCTCGACGCCGACGGCGCGGAGCCGGCGGTGGCGACGGTGGCGCGCTCGAAGTCCTCTCGCCGCGCGAGCTTCAAGCGCAGCGCGGTGAGGCGCGCGGGCCGTTGGATGCCTGGCTACCTGCCGAGGCCTTGGCCAAGCCGCTCGAGTTCGAATACCGGATGACGGTTCGTCCCGCTTCGATCACCGTCACGCCGGTTCTGGCGGGTTCGCGGAGCGCGGTGCCCATCAACGATGCGCTTGGCGCCTTCAATATGGTTTCGATCGACGAACGCCCGCTTTTTCGGGCGCTGGCGCGCAATGCGAACCGCGGGCAGGCCACCACTGCCGAGCTTCGCGGAGAAGATGCGGCCGAGGTATTGGAAATGCTCAGCGACCGCAGAGTGCTGCTCGAGCCGGCGTCGATGGAGCTGCGCTTTGCAAACGAGGCGCTGAAACCGAGGATCGAGCTGGACCCCGCCAATGGCGACAACCTACGCGTGCGCGTCGTGTTCTATCTCGAGAGCAACAAGCGCCGCTTTGCGCTTTCGAGTGGGGCTTGGTTCGAGGGGACGCCCGGCTGGCAGATCGATACGACCGAAGGCGTGGCGCGGCCCGTGAGCGAGCTCGTCACGCCGGCTTGGCTTCAGCGGCTCTATCGCTCGCCGGCAATGGTCCACACCCACGAAGAGCTTCCGGCGCTGCTTGGCGAATACATCCCGCGCGTCGCCGCCTCGCTTGGTGCGGAGCTCCCGGACCTGAGCTCGGTGGCGGACCTCGTCGATCAGAAGCCGCGTTTCGAGCTGAAGGCCAATGGCGACATCATCGATGCGCGCGTGCGACTCTACGTTCGGTACGAAGACCAGGAGTTCGACGTTCCGCCTGACGAAATCCCTTCGCCGTTGGCGGTTCTGCCCCCGAAGAATGGCAAAGGGCGACCGCGTGTCGTGCGGCGCGACGTGGGCACCGAGATGGCAGGCGTTCAGGCGCTGCTGAATCAGAACTTCGAGGTGTCGGAGTCCGGCGAAGAGCTCGTGGCTTCGGGCGAAGACGCGATCGCGTTTTGGACCCACGGAATCGGCGAGCTTCCCGAGGAGTGGGACCGCTTCATTCCCGACGACCTGGTCGATGTGACGATTCGCGACGAGTCGGTGACGCCGCAGATGCGCGTGTCGAGCGGGGTCGATTGGCTCAACCTCGACATGACCTTCGAGTCCGGCGGGGCAGTCGTGCGCGAAGAAGAGCTCCGAGCGTGCCTCGAACATGGGCGGCGACTCGTTCAGCTCGAGGACGGCACCTACGCGCCGGTCGATCCCGAGAAGGTGGGCGACGTGCTCACGCGGATGGCGGAGATCTACGCGACCGCCGGCATGAAGGACAAGCTTCCGCTGTCGCAGGCAGGGCGCGTGCAAGACCTCCTAAAGATGGTCGAGAACGCCAAGGTGTCCGCGTCCGCCAAGACGCTCTTCGCGAAGATCGAAGACATCGACGAGATTCCGAGCGTCCCGAAGCCGCGCACGCTCAAGGCAGACCTTCGTCCGTACCAAAAAGACGGCTTTTCGTGGCTGGTGTTTCTCCACGAGCTCAACAGCGGCGGCATCCTCGCCGACGACATGGGCCTCGGTAAGACGATCCAGACGATCGCCTTACTCTTGTGGGCCAAGGGCAAGTACAAGCGCAAGCTCAACCTCGTGATCGCGCCGACCTCGGTCGTTCCGAACTGGGAGCGTGAGATCAACAAGTTCGCGCCGGGGCTCAAGACGGTTGTATGGCAGGGGCCGAATCGCAGCCAGCGCGCGCCCGAGCTCGAAAAGGCCGACGTGATGATCACCAGCTACGCGTTGCTTCGCCGCGACGAGGAGCTGCTTCAGGCGCTCGACCTACGCTACGTGATTTTGGACGAAGCGCAGCACATCAAGAATCCGATGAGCCAGACGGCGCGGTCGGCGAAGAAGCTTGCGAGCGAGCGAAGGCTGGCGCTGACAGGCACGCCGATCGAAAACCGCTTGAGCGAGCTGTGGAGCATCTTCGACTTCGTGTCTCCCGGGCTACTCGGGCAGCTCAAGATGTTCGAGGAGCGCGTTGCGCGGCCCATCGACCGCGGAGACATGGAGACCGCCGATCGATTGCGGGCGACGATCAAGCCTTTCGTCATGCGGCGCGTGAAGAGCGACGTCGCCGAGGACCTGCCGGACAAGATCGAGCAGGAGATGATCGTGCCGCTCGCGGAGGCGCAGGCCAAGCTCTACAAGCAGATCCTTCGTCAGGTTCGCAAGAGCGTCCTCAGCGAGGTCGAAAAGCAGGGCGTCAGCAAGTCGCAGATTCAAATTCTCGCCGCGCTCACCCGGTTGCGACAGGTCGCGTGCGATCCGCGGTTGATGAAGCTGCCAGACACCGACTTCGACGCGGACGACAGCGGCAAGCTCGGCGCGCTCCGCGAGATCATCGACGAAGCGGTCGACGGCGGACACCGCGTGCTCGTCTTCAGCCAGTTCGTCGAGATGCTCAACCACATTCGCGCTGCCCTCGACTCCGACGGCGTTGAATACGAATATCTCGACGGCTCGACGAAGGATCGCATCGAACGGGTCGACCGATTCAACGAGGAGACGGGCGTCCCGGTCTTTCTGATCTCGCTCAAGGCCGGCGGCACCGGCCTCAACCTCACCGGCGCCGACACCGTCGTCCACTTCGACCCCTGGTGGAACCCCGCCGTCGAAGACCAGGCGACCGACCGAGCCCACCGCATCGGCCAGACCAAGAACGTCAATGTCTACAAGCTGATCGCCGCCGGCACCGTCGAAGAAAAGATCCTAGAGCTCTCCGCAAAGAAACGAGAGCTAGTCAGCAACGTCCTGTCGACCGAGGGCAGCCCCCTCAAGGGCCTCACCAAGGCCGACGTAGAAAACCTCTTCAGCGAATAAAAAAGGGGACAGTCCCCTTTTGAAAAGGGT
>JABAOG010005527.1_pt5 | contig 14069 bp, 11 predicted proteins | sample 7062131 | NCBI WGS metagenome assembly JABAOG01 (sample SAMN14538629, study PRJNA623070) | marine sediment metagenome | biome: marine biome [ENVO:00000428]; feature: marine pelagic biome [ENVO:01000023]; material: deep marine sediment [ENVO:00002113] | place: India: Arabian Sea | collected...
AGGGTGCTCTCCTCGCCGGTGTCGGTCCTCCGCAGCCGGAGGCCGGAGACCTTGTCCTGGCCGAGCACATCGACGACCTCGGTGTTCCAGATGAACTCGATCTTTTCGTTGGCGAATGCCCGCTCCTGCATCACCTTGGACGCGCGCAGCTCGTCGCGCCGGTGGATCNNTCCATCGCCGAGTCGCCGCCGCCGACGACGGCGAGGTCCATGTCCCGGAAGAAGAACCCGTCACACGTGGCGCACCAGGACACGCCGTGTCCGGACAGCCGCTTCTCGTTCTCCAGCCCGAGCTCGCGGTACCCGGAGCCCATGGCGAGCACGACCGACCGCGCGCGGTACTCGTTGCCGGAGCCATCGCGCACGACCTTGACGTCCTCGGTCAGGTCCACTTCGGTGGCGTCCTCGGTGACGATCTCGGCGCCGAACCGCTCGGCCTGGGCGCGCATCTCCTCCATCAGCTCTGGGCCCATGATGCCGTCCCGGAAGCCCGGGTAGTTCTCGACCTCGGTGTAGCCGGCCGGCCCGGAGCCGACGATGATGAGGTTTCGGACATCAGTCACTGTGGGCGCCTTCCCTGCTCCCGCGATCTGTTCGCCGTCCATTCTCGTCAACCGAGCCTAGGGCGGTCGGCATTCCCGCTGCGATGGCCCCCTGACCGGTTCGATCACGTTCGGCAGGGTTGGCCCCGCTTCACGAGGTCTGCGTTCCTGTTGCGGCGAGGGTGACCCTGCCGAACGTGATCGAACCGGCTCACTCCAGGGATACGGTGAGCGGCGGGATCAGCGCGTCGCCAGCAGCGGCGTCGCAAGACGGCAGCACCCAGCCGCGCACGGCGCCCGGTTCGTGGGTGTCGAGGACGACGAGCACCGATCCCGGCGCGGCGAGGTCGGTGGGGGCGGACCCCACCAGGCCCGTCCCCTNNGGTGGCGGCGGACCCCACCAGGCCCGTCCCCTGCTCGTCTGCCAGCCGCGAGCCGCACCCGTCGGCGGCGCCGCCGGTCTCCGCCCTCCGGGCGACGTCCTGTACCTGCTCTTCGAGCGCCTGCTCATCGACCCGGAAGGTGTCCGCGTCGCCCGCAGGGGCGTCCCCGGCGGCCTCGGAGTCCTCGGTGTGCAACTCCTGGGCGCTCTCGTCGGCACCGCCGTCCCCTGGGGCGGCGTCGTCCCGCGGCGCGGACTCGGGCTCCGCGGCCTCGTCTCCGCCTGCCTCCTCCTGCACCTCCAGCGGTGCCTCGGCGGCCGTCTCCGCGTCCTCGCCGCCACTGCTGAGGGCGCCGGTGCCGACGGCCCAGCCGGCGAACCCGAGTACGGCGACACCGGCGGCCGCTGCGGCCAGTGCCGGCAGCCGTGCCCGGAAGCGGTCGAGGATTCCGGGCGACGAGGACTCCGCCCGGCGAGCGCGCTCGCGCCACTCCGCGGCGAGGGCCCGGTCGACGCGCTCCACGACGTCCGGCGGGGTCGGCAGCGACTGCGGGGCGGCCGCAAGCTGACTCGAGACGGACTCCAGCGCCGCTGCCTTCTCCCGGCACCGGGCACAGCCACGCAGGTGGTCCTCCACCACCCGGGACTCCTCCGTAGCCAGCAGCCCCTCCGCGTGCTCGGCCAGTCGCTCGGGCAGGAGGTGCCCGTCCGTCATGGGGCGTCACCTCCTGGTCGACCGGCATCGGCGTTCTGAGATGGGACGTCGGCAGAGCGCTGCGGGTTCCCGGAGTGCGGGGTCGCGGCCAGCAGGGGCAGCAGCCGCGCCCGCGCCCGGGCGCACCGGCTCTTGACGGTGCCCGGAGGGCAGCCGAGCATGGTCGCGACCTCGGCGACGGCGACGCCCTCCATGTCGACCAGGACGAGCGCCACCCGTTGGTCTTCGGGCAACGTCGCCAGCGCGGCCTCGACGTCCATCCGAAGGCTGACCTGGTCGGCGGGGTCGTCGTCGCCGGATGCCATGGTCGCCGCGTGGTCCGGGTCGTCGGGCATGCCCGTCGTCGGACGGGCGGCCGCGCGGCGCAGCCGGTCGAGGCAGGCGTTCACGGTGATCCGGTGCAGCCAGGTGGTGACCGCGGCGTCCCCCCGGAAGGAGGCAGCCCTCCGGAACGCGTTGATCAGCGCGTCCTGGAGGGCGTCGGCGGCCTCCTCCGGATCGCCGAGCGTCCGCAGCGCGACCGCCCACAACCGGTCCCGGTGCCGGCGAACCAACTCGCCGAACGCTTCCGGGTCGCCGCCCACGTGCCGGCGCAACAGCGTCTCATCGCCCACGACTGCCTGATCCGAGACCGGATCCGTCGCCAACCGAGCACCTCCCGGTCATTCGATCGTGACCGTGGCGACCTCGGACGTTATCTCTTCGTCGTCGATGGTGCCAACCAGCCGCCAGCCGTTCTCTCCCTGACGGCTAGTCTGGACCCAGGTGCTGAACCCGCCGTCACCGCGAGTCCGAGTTGTGATCTGACCGGGATCGTCCGGAAAGCTCTGCCACTCCCCGTCGTTGAGCCGACGCTCCACGCGCAGTTCGACACCGTCCTCGGCGGGCTCGATCTGGCCGGTAAGCGTGATTCGCTGGGACGGCGCCACCGACGTGGGCTCCGCGTTCAGGCTTATCTCCGGTTCTTGGGGCTCTTCCTCGGCCTCCTCCGACTCCTCCACGGTCGGGGTGCTCTCGGTTGCCGGTGTCGGCGTCGGCTCCTCGTCCGCGGCGGTGGTCTCGACCGGCTCCGGCGAGGTGACGGCTACGGTGCCCCCGTCGTCGGACACGCCGCCGAACACGCCCTGCCAACCCAGCCATGCCGCGACCCCCAGGAACGTCGCCGCGACGAAGACGCCTACCACACGGGCGGCGACCTGGGAACCGGGCGAACGCTCGGCGACCGGCGGCACGGCGGCCGCTGCCGACAGCAGACCAGGACCCGTCTGCTCCCGGAGCACCGCGGGCGGTGGCCCGGTGGTGTCGGCGGTCTCGCCCACGACGCTCGCCCGTCCGGAGGTGGTCCCCGAGTTGAGCGCGTCGGCGACCTCCGCAGGGTTGCGCAGCGGCCGGGTGTTGTGCCGCTCGCTGTTGCCCAGGGTGCGATCCACCACCTCGTCGAGAACCCGCGGCACCCCCGGCCGCACCTGCCGCGGGGACGCGATGCGGCCGTCGATGCGGGGCGCGGCGGGCAGTCCGTACCCGTCACCGTCCGGCCACCGGCCGGTCAGTGCCGCGTAGAGAATCCGCCCGATACCGGCCGCGTCCGCTTGGCCCGGGTCGCCTTCCTCGGCGCCGTGCAGCGCCGCCTCGATCGCCAGGCCGGCCACCTTAACCGTGCCGTCGTCGGAGATGACCACGGAGCTCGGCTCGAGGCGCAGGTGGGTCAGCCCCTGTTGGTGCGCGCTGGCGAGCGCCTCGGCCACCTCGCCGCCGAGCGCGGCGGCCTGGTCGGGCGGCAGCGGGCCCGCGGCCAGCACTACCTTCAGGTTCTGCCCCGTGATCCACTCCCGGATGACGTAGACCGTGTCCTCCTCGGAGTCCACGTCGAGCACCTGGAGAAAGCGCGTGTCGCCGACCTGCGAGGCGACCTGTGCCGCCTGGGTGAGTGCCGTTGCCCTCGGGTCGTCGGTCGGCAGGGTGTGGACGAAGACCGCGCGGCGCAGCACCTCGTCCACCCCGCGCCAGGAGCGCACTCCGTCGACCTCGTCAAGGAGGTCCTCGACGCGGTAGCGCCCGGCGAGGAGACGACCGGGCCGGACTGCTTGTGCTGTCACAATCCTCCCGGTGTGTCGTCGAGCTTGTCGTACACCATGCTAGGCCGTCCTACGCTCGTTGCGTCTTGATCCGTTGCCGAATTGCATCGACCGCTTGGTGCACCTCGACGATCCGCATCGGATAGGCCAACCCGCCAAAGATAAGCACCCCCGCGGTGCCGGCGACAGCCAGGGTGACCGCGTTGGCCACCAACCCCGGCAGCCCGGCCAGGGGACCATCGAGCAGCCGCACCAGACCGTAGCCGGCGAGGCCGCCGGCGGCCGCGGGCACGGCGAGCAGCGCGATGTGACCGAGCAGCGGCAGTTGCGGGATGCCGCCGACCCGGCGTCCCAGCACGGTGAGGCTGACGCTGGCGCCGATGACGTACGCGAGGCTGTAGCCGCCGGCGAGCAGCACCGTCGTCCACTCGGCGGTTGCCCAGAACCCCACGACCAGGGCGTTGACCACCATGGTGACCGCGATCGAGATCTGAACGAGGAACGGCGTCCTGGTGTCCTGCAGCGCGTAGAAGCCGCGCAGCACCAGGTAGTGGACGGTGAAGGCCACCAGGCCGGGCAGCAGCGCGATCAGCGTGTACGCGAGAGACCGGGTCTCCCCTGACGCCGCGCCGTAGTCGAAGATCAGTGCGGCCAGCGGGACGGCCAGCGCCGCGAGCAGCGCGGCGACCGGAACCATCACCGCCAGGCACACCCGGATGGCCGACTCCAGCCGGTCCCGGACAAGGGCCAGCTTCCCGTCGCTCGCGTGGTCGGCCAGCTTGGGCAGCAGCGCGGTGGCCAGCGAGACAGTGATGATCGCGTGGGGCACCATCATGATCAGTATCGCGTTCATGTACACCGTCACACCGGCCTCGCCGGAGGCGGAGCCGCCGCTGGCGGTGCGTATCACGACGAGGTAGGCGACCTGGTTGAGCACCACGAACGCGAGCGTCCAGAAGCCGAGCCTGCCGGCCTGCCCGAGCCCGGCGCGCCGCCAGTCCGTCCGGAACCGCAGCCGGAACCCCGCGCGGCGCAGCACCGGGACGAGCACGACGGCCTGCAGCGCGACACCCAGCGTCGAGCCGGCGCCGAGCAGTGCGATCTCGGTGGTGTCGTAGGGCTCCGCACCCTTCTGGCCGAACACGACCAGGTATGCCGCGAAGACCGCGATCGCGACGATGTTGTTGACGACGGGCGCCCACATCATCGGCCCGAACCGGCCCCGGGCGTTGAGCATCTGCCCGACCAGCACGTACACGCCGTAGAAGAAGATCTGCGGCAGGCAGAACCGGGCGAACAGCACCATGTTGTCGAAGAACGCCCGGTTCTCCGGCTCGAGATACGCGCTGTCCGCGATGGCCCGCATGATCCACGGTGCCGCTGCGACGGCGATGATCGTTGCTACGCCGAGCACGACCACGACCACGCTGAACAGCCGCTGGGCGTAGGCCTCGCCCCCGTCGGCGTCCTGCTTGATGGACTTGACGAGCGCCGGAACGAGAACCGCGTTGAGCACACCACCGACGACCAGGATGTAGATCATGTTGGGGACGGTGTTCGGCAGGTTGAACGCGTCCGCGGATATACCCAGACCGATGGCGGCGGCGATGACCGCCGCGCGTAGGAATCCGGTCAGCCGGGAGACGATCGTGCCGGCGGCCATGATCATGCTCGAACCGAGCAGCCCACCCTGCCGCACCGGGCCCTCGCCGTCCGCCAGCGGGACGTCCGCCGCCGCGTCGGCGGGCCGGCCGTCGCCGTCCGGCCTGCCCGCGCCCGGTTCGGAATGGCTCATCGGCTGACCATATATCGCGCTCACGGGCCGATCCGACGGCGCCCTCGCAGCATGCGCCACGAGAGTCCGCCGGCGAACAGCAGCGCCGAGCCACCGACGACGAACCAACCGATCGTGCCGTATTGAGTGGCGTTGACGATCGTGCGCTGTGCTCCGCCGAGCGGCACGCCGTCCACCGTCGCGAGCTGCACGTTCACCGCGACTTCGCCGTTGGCGACCGCTTCGGCGTGCACCTGCACGGTCTGCTGCTGACCGCCCGGCACGCGCACCTCGACAGGCTCGATCGCCAGTCGGTCCCGGTTGGCCAGATCGAACTCGAGCCGGACCGTTACGGCATGGCTGAGATCGTTGGCGATATTGACCGGGAAGACACCGGTGTTGCCGGACAGCGTGTTACTCGGGTTGACGACGACACTCACTCCGGACAGCGCCTCGTCGACCGCGCGGCGCAGCGCCGCCACCTCCGCGCGCGCGGTGTCGAGGTCGTCCCGCCAAGCGATCGAGGCGGCCCGCGCGGCGGCCCGCGCCGGCACGGCGGCGAAGTCGCCCGCATCACCGTCGCCGAGCAGTGCGTGGTACCGGGCGAGCTCGTCGTGCAGCCGCTCGATGTCGCGTGTGTAGTCGCCGGGCAGGCCGTCCGTCCCGGCGAGCAGTGGGCTGAGCACGGCGGCCGGTACCGCCGCCCGGCGCGGTGGCGCGGCGTCGTTGAGCCTGGAGACGCCGATCGGCTTGATCCAGTCCGTGCTCGTCCACACGCTCAGCACCGCCTCGACCACCTCTGGGGACGGCCGCCATCCGGGCGGAGGTGCGGCGACCAGGGCCGGCGTGCCGGACCGGAACGGCTCGTCGCGGGCGAGCGCGGTCTCGGCCAGCCAGCGCTGGCGCAGATCAAGCGCGGCACTCTGAGCTCCGGTTTCGCTCGGGCCGGCGTTGTCCGCGAGGGCCGAGTCCAGCCCGGGGTCGGTCAGAACGGCCCGGACGCGTTCGCCGCCGAGTTCCAGTGCTGCCACGGGTGTGCGATACGGCATCGCGACGGCGTTGCGCGGCAGCACGAGCGTTGCGTAGCCGGCGTCCGCCCACGCCCGCAGCGCGTCTTCAGTGATCACTCCCGCGCCCGGCCAGGCGGCGTCCATCCGAACCGGGACGTCTGCGGGCGTGAATCCGTTCTGGATCCGAGCCACCTCGGCGGTGACCTGTCCGGCCAGGCCACGGTCGACACGCGCGAGCGCCCCCGCGTCCGGCACGCCCGGCGGCAGCACCATGAGCTCTCCGGTGCCGCGGACCGCACCGGCCACCGTTGGTGACCACGTGCCGGGGTCCACCGCCCAGGTGACCGGTGCATCGCCCGGTGCTGTCAGCAGCCGGTTCAGCGCCGGTCTCGCCGTCGCCGGGTCCTGCCCTCGGGGACCGGGCGTCGTATCGGTGCCGGGATCCGATTGTTCCCGGTCGGCGCCGTCCTCCGGCGCCGTCGTCGGCTCGGCATCGTCTCGAAGTGCGCCGTCCCCGATCGCCGGCGTTCCGACGACCGGCCACAGCAGGGCGACCGGTATCGGATCGGCGTCGCCGATCTGCCAGGGCACGACGGTGCGGGCGGTCCCGCCGGTGCGGCGTTCGTCGTCCGGTGTGGTCACATTGGCATCGACACCGATCGCGTAGACGCCGTCCATCGGCAGGCCGAGGCACGGGAGGCTCGCAGTCTCGTCGCCCAGGCAAACCGGCTCGACGGTGAACTCGAGTTCGAACGACGCGGAGCGGCCGGGCGCGAGCTCGTCGCGCACGATGTCGTAGATGTGGCCGGGCCGCCAACCCCAGTGCAGCCCGGCATCGGTCGTCACCCGGGAGATGTCCGAACGCGAGGTGAGCGGTCGGCTGTCGTAGCGCAGCAGCGCCTGGACGTTGTGCAGCGGTTCGTCGGTGACGTTCGTTATCGACCCGGTGATCTCCACCCGGTCGCCCGGCGCCGGAGCGCCCGGCTCGAGGGTGTGCAGCTCCACTTGCACAGCCTGCTCGGCCCCGTCGGGTACGACGGTTGTGGCGGCGGCCGGCGCGCCGATCGACAGTCCGACGATCGCTGCCGCTGTGCCGCCTGTTGCCGTCCTCGCCACGGCCCGGCCAAACGAATGCCTCATCACGTCGCATGGCATCGTACCCTGGTCCGTTGTGAATGAGTCCCGGTCGCTGTCCAAGGCGCAACGCACCGCCGTCCGTCACCTGCTCCGGATCGCACCTGTGGTCGATGAGCTGGCCGAACGCTTCACGGCAGCCGGGCACGAGATCGCCCTGGTCGGCGGTTCGGTACGTGACGCGCTGCTGGATCGCCTCGGTGCCGACCTCGACGTCACGACCTCCGCCAGACCGGCCGAGACCAAGCGGCTGCTTTCCGGCTGGGCGGACGGTGTATGGGACGTGGGCGCGGCGTTCGGCACCATCAGTGCGCGCAGGCACGGGTATCAGATCGAGATCACGACGTACCGCTCGGACGTGTACGACCGGAACAGCCGCAAGCCCGAGGTGTCGTACGGCGACTCGATCGAGGAGGATCTGATCCGCCGCGACTTCACGATCAACGCGATGGCGGTCCGGCTGCCGTCCAAGGAGTTCATCGATCCTTACGGTGGATTGTCGGATCTGGCCGGCAAGATCATCAACACGCCGGGCAGCCCGGAGACGTCGTTCGGGGACGATCCGCTGCGGATGCTGCGTGCCGCACGGTTCGCGTCCCAGCTGGACTTCACGGTGGCCGAGCCCGTTGTCGTGGCGATGCGCAGGATGAAGGACCAACTGTCGATCATCTCGGCCGAACGGATTCGGGACGAGTTGTCCAAGCTGTTGCTGTCGGATCACCCCCGCGCCGGGCTGACGCTGCTCGTGGACACCGGGCTGGCGAAGAAGTTCCTACCGGAGTTGCCCGCACTGCAGCTCGAGATCGACGAGCATCACCGGCACAAGGACGTGTACGAGCATTCGCTCACCGTGCTGGAGCAGGCGATCGAACTGGAGGACCGGTTACCCGACGGCGGCCCGGACCTCGTGGTGCGGCTGGCGGCGTTGCTGCACGACATCGGCAAGCCGAAGACGCGCCGCCTGGAACCCGGGGGCGGTGTGAGCTTCCATCACCACGACGTCGTGGGGGCCAAGCTCACCAAGAAGCGGCTCTCCGCACTGCGATTTCCGGGTGCGGTCGTCGACGACGTGGCGCGCCTGGTCGAACTGCACCTGCGTTTCCACGGTTACGGTTCCGGCGAGTGGACCGACAGCGCGGTGCGCCGCTACGTCCGCGACGCCGGGCCGCTGCTCGAGCGGCTGCACATCCTGACCCGGGCCGACTCGACGACGCGGAACCGGCGCAAGGCGCTGGCCCTGCAGCGGACCTACGACGACCTCGAGCAGCGGATCGAACGGCTCGCCGAAGCGGAGGAGCTGGCCAAGATCCGTCCGGACCTCGACGGCAATGCGATCATGCGGATTCTGGACATCCCGCCGGGCCCGACGGTTGGCAAGGCTTACCGGTTCCTGCTCGACCTACGGCTCGAGCATGGCCCGCTTGGCGAAGAGGCGGCAACCGAGGTGCTGCGCAAGTGGTGGGCGACCCAATCAGAATGATCACGTAAGTCATTGTCAGGCTTGCTGGACGACCGCCATCGCGTGTTCGACGAGCCGCACCAGAACCGCCTTGACGGCCTCGCGGTCCCGCGCGTCGGTGACGATGAATGGCACGTCCTGGCTCACCTGGAGCGCCTCGCGAACATCCTCCACGTCGTGCGCCTGCACGCCGTCGAACGCGTTGAGCGCCACGATGAACGGAACGTCACGCTGCTCCATGTAGTCGATCGCGCCGAACGAGTCGGCCAGCCGCCGGCTGTCGACGAGGATGACCGCGCCGATCGCACCGCGGGTGATGTCGTCCCACATGAACCAGAAGCGGTTCTGCCCGGGCGTGCCGAACAGATACAGAACCAGGTCGTCGGCCAGCGTGATACGGCCGAAGTCCATCGCCACCGTCGTGGTGGTCTTGGTCGGCAGCATTGACAGGTCATCGACCGACGTCGATGCCTCGGTCATGAGAGCCTCGGTCCGCAGCGGTTCGATCTCGCTGACCGCTCCGACGAAGGTCGTCTTGCCGACACCGAACCCGCCGGCCACGACGATCTTGACCGAGAGGGCATCCTGCGTGGCGTTGGAACCGTTGGAGACCTCAGAGTCGACGAAGGCCATCCCTCACCCTTTCAAGCACGCTTAGATCTCGGGCGGGGGCGTGCGAGCCGGTGTAGGCCGCATGCGGATCCGCCACGTGGACGAGGCTCTCTGCCTCGAGGTCTGCAACTAGTACTCGGGCTACCCCGAGCGGCACCCGCACGATCGCCGCGACTTCGGCGACCGAGCGGGGGGCGTGACACATACGCAGTATCCGCTCGCGCTCCGGCTCAGGGTCGATCCCGTGTGCCCGGCCGGCCGGAGTGGCCGACACGAGCGCTTCGAGGGCGATCTCCTGAACGGGACGGGTGCGACCTCGCGTAGCCAGGTAGGGGCGAACCCTACGGCCATCCGGTGCTTGCATCGCGTCACCTTCTCGAGTGGGGCCCTGGTCAGCCGACCCGAGCCGCGGGGTTGAGTGCGGCGCCCACCCGGTCGACGAGCAGGGCCATCTCATACCCGACTTGACCAAGGTCGGAACCGCCGGCGGCGAGCACGGCGAGATGCGCGCCATCACGCACGGCCATGACCAGGAGGTATCCGTCAGCCATCTCCACCAGAGTCTGCTGGACGTCGCCCGCCCCGAGGATGAGCGACGCGCCGACGGTGAGGCTGGCAAGGCCGGAAACCACGGCCGCTAGCTGCTCTCCACGTTCTTGTGGCAACCCCTTTGAACCCGCGAGGTGAAGGCCGTCGGCAGAAACGACCACGCCGTGGGCGGCACCCGGGGTCCGGTCGACGAACCGGTCGAGCAACCAGCCAAGCTCCTCGTTCGTGTCGGCTGTCACTAACTGCTCCTCTCAGAGTCACTGGGTCGCTTCGGCACCCAGCCACCAGATTCCTCACGGCCGCGGCTCACACCGCGCTGGAGGTTGGACAGTGTGGAGGCAACATTGCCAGCATCTTTCGGCGGCGCGGGCTGCTGGGGTCGGTTTTCCCCGGCTGCGCCGGCAATCGACCCCGGCACCAGCGTTGCCCCACGCTGGCGCACCGGCAGTCCGGACGCTCCCGACTCCGGCCGCTGCGACGGCGCGGACGCCACCGGTGCCGGCTGCTGTGGAGCCTGCGGCCGGGGCGCGGCCGGAGGTGGTGCCGGCTGCTGCGGCTGGGCTGCTGGACGTTGCTCCCCCTGCCGTTGGGCAGGTGCCGGTGGNNTGCTCCCCCTGCCGATGGGCAGGTGCCGGTGGCTGCGACGGAGCTTGCGCAGGCTGTGCTGCCGGACGGCTGCCCGGCTGCTGCGACCGAGGTGGCTGCGCCGCGGGACCGGGGAGACCCCCGCTCGTCCACGGGTTCGGCCGTTGCGGCGCCGGCCGTTGTGGCGCCGGGCGTTGTGGCGCCGGGCGTTGCGGTGCTGGCGCCTGGCCGCGCCGGGCGTTCGCCGCCTCCTCGGCCGTACGCAACGCGGCCGCTGCGCGCCGCCAGCCCTCGTCGCCCGGGCTGGTCCAATCGAGGTTGCTCCCGCCGCCCTTGCTGAACCAGGCCGAACGGACCGCGTCGTAGATCGGCGAGTCGCCTTCCGGCAGCTGCGGCTCCGGGCCGCGCAGGGAGCGAGCCGTCGGCGGACGGCCGGAGCTGTACTGCTGGTCGTACGCCGATGCGGAACTGCGTGCCTGTGCGGGCTGCGGCGCGGCCGGCCGGCGCTCGGGCTGCTGCGGCTGCGTCGGACGCTGCTCGCCGTGCTGTTTGCCCTGCGAGGGCTGCAACGGTCCGTGTTGCCGGCCACTTTCCGGCCCGAAGCCACCGGGTCGTCCGGTGCCGGACTGATCGTCGCGCGCCACCGGCGCGGGCTGCCTCGGCGTTTGCGGGGGGCCGGCCGGAGCCGTCGGTGGAACTGGCGGCGCGACCGGCGCCGGCGGCTGGTGTGGCGCGTCCTGGCGCGGCGTGTCCCGGTGCGGAGTGGGCTGGCCCGGAGCGGGACGGGATCCCCCCGGAGACTGCGGTGGTGCGGACTGAGCCCCGGGCTGACTCTGTGCCTGCTGCCGCAGGGCCGGCTGTGCCTGGCCGGGTTGCGGTCGCGACGGCAGCGGCGGCTGGGCCGGCTTCGGCTGGCCTTGGTCCTGCTGGTCTACGTCGGCGGCGCGGCCGGTGCCGAACAGCCCGGTCGGGCCGCCCTGTGGGCTCGCTTGCCCGCTCTGGTCGCCACGGTTGGAGTCGCTCGGCTGCAGCGCTTGGAGGACGCCGTCCGTCGTGTCCAGCGGCGAGACGACCAGGTGCGACGGCAGGTCCACCTGAGCGATCGTTCCGGTGGTGCCCTCGGCGGGAATCAGCCGGACGGTGATACCGTGCCGGGCCGCCAGACGCGCGACCACGTAGATACCCAGCGTCCGGGACGCGGCGACGTCGATGTCACCCGGGTCGCGCAGACGCTCGTTCAGCGCGGAGAGCTGGTCCTGCGGAATGCCCAGGCCGGTGTCGGTGACCTGCAGGCGCAGCCCGCCGCCGAGCAGCGGCTGGCTGGTGACGTGCACCGCGGTGGACGGGGCGGAGAACTCGGTCGCGTTGTCGAGCAGTTCGGCGAGCAGGTGCGCGACGTCGTCGACCGCGGCGGGCACGATCAGATCGGTCGGCATGACACCGAACTTGATCCGCGGGTACTGCTCGACCTCACCGACCGCGGTACGGACGACGTCCAGCACGGGTGCGGCCGAACCCTGGCGCCGCATCTCCTCGACACCTGCGAGGACCAGCAGCGACTCGGCGTGCCGCCGGACGCGGGTGGCCAGGTGGTCGATGCGGAACAGCGTGCCGAGCTGGTCCGGGTCGCGCTCGCGCGATTCCAGGTCTTCGATCTCACCGAGCTGCCGGTCGACCANNCGGGACAGGTTGACCACGATGGTGTCCAGGTTCTGGCGCAGCAGGGCCTGCTCGCCGGCGACCCGGACGGCGGTGGAGTGAACGTCGTTGAACGCGCTTGCCACCTGGCCGATCTCGTCCCGACCCTCGGGCATCACGGCCTGCCCGACCTGGCGGACGACGGCGGGACCGTCCTCCTGGATCCGTGACACCAGCGCGGGCAGTCCGCTGTCGGCGGCGTACAGGGCCGCGCTGCGCAGCCGGCGCAGCGGTCGGATGATCGAACGGGCGACCGCGTACGCGAGCACGATCGTCAGTGCCAGCACCACGACGACGGCCAGCGCGGTCAGCACCGCCGTCAACTGGGCGCCTCGCGCCGCGTCGGCGGCCTTGTTCAAGATGGCCTGCGCACCGGATGTCTGCAGGTCGCGCATCACGTCGATCCGAGCGGTGGACGCGTTGTACCACTGCTGCGTGATGTTGGGCATCTCCTGGCTGGTCATCGCCGTGTTGCGGAGGCTGACCACACCCGCGTCGCGGTCCCCTTCACCTTCCATTTCGGCGCTGTCCCGGACCGCCGGCATACGCTCGTAGTACAGCGCCCGGAAGTCCGGAGCCGCGGTCTCGACGAACCGGCTGAGCAGGAAGTCCTGCTCACCCTGGAGGATCTGCTCCTCGCGCAGATCCGAGGCGCTCATCGCCGTCTCGCCCTCGTTGGCCAAGGCGATCGCGTGCGAGATCAGGCCACGCTCGACCGAGGCGGTGTTCGTGGCGCGCGCGAGCGCGTCGAGCGCGTCGATGTCGCTCAGCAGGTCCGAATCGTCGACGCCGACTCCGGTTGCCTTGACAAATCGCAGCAGCGACTCGATCACGTCCTCGTACTTGGCCACACCGGCCGGGTCGAACGGCTCGAGCTCGATGTCGCGACCCTCGCGGTACGACTCGAGCAGATCCAGCTGCAACCTGCTGCTGCGGACGGCCTCACCGAGGAGCGTGCCATCGTCCTCGGGCATGCCCGCCATCAGATCGTTGAGCTTGGCCACGCGTTCGTCGGTGCGCTCCCGGGCCTGTGCGACGTTGGTCTCCTGGGCCACACCTTGTTCGAACAGGCCGCTGAGGTCCCGCTCGTCCTGAAGCGCCGCGACGACCTCGAGGGCGGTTCCGGCCACCTCGGCGTTGTGTTCGACGGCGCGCGCGGACGCCGCGTCCTGCGCCGCATTCCAGAACAGGAAAGAGCCGAGGCCGAGGGCACCGAGGAGCGGAATGAGCACGAGGACGGCGACACGTGCCCGGACGCTGCGATCGTAGAGGAACGCGTGCCACAGGCGGGACATGCCGCCACGCGGCTCATCCCCGTTCATCGAACCGTTCGTCACGTCGTCGGTGCGCGGGGGCACCGCTGCCCGGGTGGAGTCGCCATTTTCGTCGCGGCGTCCTCGTGCGCTCCGCGTCATGCGCTGTTTCCTTCCTCGGTTGTGCCCCCGGAACGGGGACCAGCACCATTAGCCCTCACCACGTCGTCGTTATGGGCGGCGTCCGGCCAGCATGCGATGCTGCCCAGGGAGGACATTAGA
>JABAOG010002242.1_pt1 | contig 14066 bp, 11 predicted proteins | sample 7062131 | NCBI WGS metagenome assembly JABAOG01 (sample SAMN14538629, study PRJNA623070) | marine sediment metagenome | biome: marine biome [ENVO:00000428]; feature: marine pelagic biome [ENVO:01000023]; material: deep marine sediment [ENVO:00002113] | place: India: Arabian Sea | collected...
AGGCCGCCGAGCAGGTCGCCGCCGAGCCCGGCGACGCCCTTCTTCTCGCCGCGCTGCTGGAAGCGAGCGGCCGCCAGGATCCGATCCGCGAGTCGGGAGAACGGAAGGCTCTGAAGGAAGACGGGGCCCGGCCCCGTCAACGTGGTCAGGAAGAGGCCTTCTCCGCCGAACAACGCGTTCCTGAACCCGCCGATGAGCTGGATGTCGTAGCGTACGGTGGGCGGAAACGCGACCACGCACCCGGTGTCGACGCGGATCGATTCGCCGGCGGCGAGGTCGCGGCGGATGATGGTGCCGCCGGCGTGGAGGAACGCCATGCCGTCGCCCTCGAGCCGCTGCAGGATGAAGCCTTCGCCGCCGAAGAGGCCGGCGCCGATCCGGCGGGTGAACGCGACCTCGATCTCGGTGCCCTGGGCGGCACAGAGGAACGCGTCCTTCTGGCAGAGGAACGTGCCCCCGAGCTGGCCCAGGTCGAGCGGGATGATCTTGCCGGGGTACGGCGCGCCGAACGCGACGCGCCGCTTGCCCTGGCCCTGGTTGACGAAGACCGTCATGAACAGCGACTCGCCGGTCAGCAGCCGCTTGCCGGCGCCGACCANNACCCCTTCCCCCGGCCGGTGTACAGGAAGGTCGTGATGAAGAAGCTCTCGCCGGTGAGCATCCGCTTCACGCCCTTGAAGACGCCGCCGGTCGCGGTCTGGAGCTCGATGTCGGGTCCCATGTACATCATCGCCCCCGCCTCGGCCCGGACCCCCTCGCCCGGGTCCAGCTGGACCTCCACGAGCTGCATGTCGTCGCCGTGTATGGTATAATCGATGACGTCCGCCACGGCCCACCTCCTTGAGAGTGCGTGTGTGGCCGGCGGCCGGCGCGACGCCCGGATCGGCGATCCGGGCGTCGGGGTACACGGCGCCGGCCGCGCCGGACGATGGGTAAGCCCGGCGGCGCCCCGACGTCAAGCGCGGCGCGGTTGCGGCGCGGGCGCCGGCGCGCGAAGCTCCCTGTCGTCCGGCGGCGGCCGCGGGCGCCGCCGGCTAGCGGCGGAACAGGTACTGCACCTTGAGGAACAGTTGGCGGCCGGTCGAGGCGAAGCCCTCGGGCCGATCGAAGTCGCGCCAGTCGTGCGTCGAGCCGAGATAGATGATGCTGAACGGGTTCAGCCGGTACATGAGGAGCGGCTCCAGGTCGAGCCCGCCGGTGAAGTCGTTGTACTGCGCGACGAGGCGGAGGAACAGCTCGCGCGTGAACTGGTAGCTCACGCGCGAGCGCACGATGTAGCCGGCGTAGAGCTCCGAGCCGTCGGCGCGCTCGAGCGCCTCGTACGAGTAGGACGGCCGGATCTCGAGCCGCTGCGTCGGCCGGAGCGTGGCGGAGGCGGAGAAGCCGGTGCCCGCGCCCGTTTCGGGGGTCTCGAGCGTGCGGGCGATCGCGTCGCCGCGATAGAGGCCGAAGCCGAGCGACACCGGCTCGCTGAAGTTGCTGTTGATGCTGGCTTCCCAGCGGCGCAGCCCGTCGAACTCGACGCCCCGGAAGCGCTCGTCGGCGAAGGTGTATCCGAGGTAGACGCCGGTCTGGCCCTTGAGCGAAAGGTACACGTCGGGGCGGACGGTGGTCTCCTTGCCCAGGCCGTCGAAGTTCCACGAGCGGCCCAGGTCGAGGCCGAAGTTGGCCCGGTCGACGAAGGGGTGGACCTCGTAGAAGGACACGCCCTGGCTCGCGTCGACGCGACGGTAGTCGTTGCGGGTCTGGAACCCGTTGTCCGCGCGGAACGTCGGCGACGCCTCCCGGTACTGCACGCTGAAGCNNGCTGAAGCTCCAGCGCCGGGCGTTGCGCCGCAGCGCGGCGTACGCGGCGCGTCCCCAGTAGGACTCGCCGTCGAACGCGGCGGTATGCTCCTCGCCGTCGAAGGTGGCCCCGTCCATGTCGCCGGAGAGCCGCACGTCGTCCGGCTCGGCCGTGTGGCTGGCGAGGAGCTGCCATTCGAGCTGGTAGGGGCCGCCGAGCCGGATCAGGCCGTCGGCGCCGAGGAGCGAGCCGGCGCCGACGGCATCCAGGCGGCGGTCGGTGACCAGCGCGCCCACGTAGGAGTCCTGCGCGAAGTTCTGCCGCACACGCACGATGTTGCTCCAGCTCCGACCCGCCGGGACGATGGCGCTGCGCTCCTCGAACGGCAGGATCACCGCGGAGTGCTCGTCGCGGGCGCCGATGTAGGCGATGCTGGTGCGGCCGAGCCGGCCGGTGAGCTTGGTCGCGGCGACGGGATCGTTGATCGAGCGGGTGTACACGGCGCGCATCCAGGTGTTGAAGAGGTCGCTCCCCTCCTGGAAGAACGGCCGCCGCTCGGGGTAGAAGAGCGCGAAGGTCGTGTTGACGTCGATCTGCGCGGCGTCGGACTCGACCTGGCTGAAGTCCGGATTGATGGCGAGCTCGGCGGTCCAGCCGGCGCTGAAGGGGTAGCGGACGCCGAGCGAGAGCCCCGCGTTCACGTCGCCGTCCTCGAAGGAGGAGGCGGGGTCCGAGGGATCGCGCAGCGAGCCGGCGCGGGACGCGACGACGGCCGGCAGCAGCTCGAGCCGGCCGCCCGGCCTCACGCCTTCGATCCCCAGCAGCGACCCGGACTGGCAGAGGATGCAGGGGTCGTTCAGGTCGAGGCCCGCCCATACCATCTGGTGGCGACTCGCACGCGGCAGGTTGCGGAGCAGGTTGATGCGCCAGGCCTGCTCGGCGCGGTCCGGGAAGCGAAGGCTGCTGAACGGGATGGCCATCTCGACCTGGTATCCGCGCTCGGTGATGCGCCCCTCGGCACGGTAGACGACGTCGAAGCCGTCGTCCTCGCCGTTGTTCGTGAAGCGCTCGTCGATCTGCACGCCGAGCGGGTTCGCGCCGAGCAGGTACGCCCAGCTCGCGTCGCCGTAGGTGTCGAGGAGCACGGCCACGAAGTCGTCGCCGAAGGCCCGGTCCCGGTCGGTCAGCGAGGCGCGGATCCGCGCCGGGTCGTCGTGGGCGATGAACGCCACGTACAGGTGATCGTCGTCGTAGGTGACGAGCGCCTCGGTCTCGACCGGCGGCCGTACGCCGTCGCCGGGCTGGAACTCGGCGAAGCGGGTCGCACGCGCGGCGCCCCGCCAGCCGGCGTCGTCCAGCTCGCCGTCGACGTCGATCGGCCCGGCGGCGCGCCGGACCTCCAGCGTCGGCATGCGGTGGGGCCGGAACTCCGCGGACGCATCGGCCGCGGCCTGGGCGGCGGCGGCGGCGGGACTCAGCAGGATGAGGGCGACGATCGCCAACGGTCGGGTCATGATGTGCGCTCCGAAACAGGGGAACCGAGAGACGGAGCGCCCCTACGGGCGGGCCCGCGACCGGGTTTCACCGGGGCCGCCCGCCCGGCCGGGAAGCGCGGCGGGGGATTGCCGGAGCGCGGGCCATGCGGTATCGTTGGCGCGGAAGGGGAGTAGCCACGCGGGCTCCACACCCGCGCGGCCGGGTCGTCAAGACTGCGCCGTGTGCGCACGGTCCGGCCGAGCCTCACTGGCCAGGCGAGACCTTCGCAGTGGCCGGACCGAAGCGTCCGGCATGCGGAGGCTCGCCTTTCGTTTTTCCACGGACCGGGCGGCGGGATGGACATCTGGGCGTGGGTGGGGTTCAACGCATTCGTGCTGGCGATGCTGGCCATCGACCTGGGCGTCTTCCACCGGAAGGCGCACGAGGTCTCGGTACGGGAGGCGGCGACCTGGAGCGTCGTCTGGGTGACGCTGTCGCTGGCGTTCGACTACGGCATCTACCGCATCCTCGGCCCGCAGGCCGGACTGGAGTTCCTGACCGGCTACCTGATCGAGAAGGCGCTTTCCGTCGACAACATCTTCGTCTTCGTCCTGATCTTCTCGTACTTCGCGGTCCCGGCCAGGTACCAGCACCGGGTGCTCTTCTGGGGCATCTTGGGCGCGCTGGTCATGCGCGGCGCGATGATCGGGGCGGGCGCGCTGCTGATCGAGCGGTTCGACTGGATCCTGTACGTCTTCGGCGCGTTCCTGGTCGTGACCGGGCTCCGCATGGCCAGGCAGGACGAGGCGAGGATCGAGCCGGAGTCGAACCCGGCGCTCCGGCTGGTGCGGCGGTACCTGCCGGTGAAGCCCGCGTACCACGGGCAGCGGTTCTTCGTGCGGGACGCGGGTCCGGGCGGCCGGGCCCGTACGTACGCGACGCCGCTGTTCGTGGTGCTGGTGCTGGTCGAGACGACCGACCTGATCTTCGCGGTGGACTCGATCCCGGCGATCTTCGCGATCACGCAGGACCCGTTCCTGGTCTACACCTCGAACGTCTTCGCCATCCTCGGGCTGCGCGCGCTCTACTTCCTGCTGGCCGGGATCATACACCGGTTCCACTACCTTCAGCTCGGCCTCGCGGTGGTGCTGTCCTTCATCGGAGTGAAGATGCTGGTCGCGGGCGTGATCCACGTCCCGACCGCGCTGTCGCTCGGCGTGGTGACCGGGGTGCTCACCGTGACGATCGTCGCGTCGCTGGTGTTTCCGAAGCGCGCCGAGGAGCAGGCCCCGGTCCAGCACGAGCCGCTCGGGCCAGGGCGAGCTGCGGCCGCCGAGGAAGGGGAAGCCGCGGGGCACCAGGGCGGGATGCCCGCCTGACGGCGCCCGGGCACGTGGAGCTCGGCGCCCGGATCCTTGTCCGCGTAGCGGACGCCGCGGCCCGACGCGACGCGGTGCGGTCCGAACGGCCGCCCGCGCGCGCGATGACACGACGTTCACGTGGACCGTGGCCGAGACCTTCCGTCATTCCGCCGACACGCGCCGCCCGAGCCGCTTCACGATCTCGAACTCCTTCTCGGCGACCGGCTGCACCGAGAGGCGGCTCTTCTTCGTGACGAGCATCTCCTCGAGGCCGGCCGTCTCCTTGAGCGTGGCGAGCGGGACGACCTCGTCGAACTTCTCGACGAACTCGATGTCGACCATGAACCAGCGCGGGTCCTCGCCGCTCGCCTTCGGGTCGAAGTACCTGCTCTTCGGATCCCGCGCGGCGGGGTCCGGGTAGCCGGCGCGGACGACGCGGGCCAGCCCGGCCACGCCCGGCGGCTCGGCGCCGCTGTGGTAGAAGAGCACCCGGTCGCCGACCCGCATGTCGTCGCGCATGAAGTTGCGCGCCTGGTAGTTGCGCACGCCGTCCCAGTGGGTGCGGCCGTCGCGCTCGAGGTCGTCGATCGAGTAGCCGTTCGGCTCGGACTTCATGAGCCAGCATCGCCTGGGCATCGTCCGCTCACTCCGCTGCCGCTTCGATCGTCACCTTCTTCATGACCACGTCCGACAGCGGCCGGTCGCCGCGGCCGGTCTCGACGCGGCCGATCTTCCGAACCACGTCCATCCCCTCGACCACCTTGCCGAAGACCGCGTGGCGGCCGTCCAGCCACGGCGTCGCGGCGAGCGTGATGAAGAACTGCGAGCCGCCGGTGTTCGGGCCGGCGTTCGCCATGGACAGGATCCCCTCGGCGTCGTGCCGCAGCTCGGGGTGGAACTCGTCCGCGATGGTGTAGCCGGGCCCGCCGCGGCCGGTGCCGGTCGGGTCGCCGCCCTGGATCATGAAGCCGTCGATGACCCGGTGGAAGATCACGCCGTCGTAGAACCCCTTCTCCGCCAGGTCGATGAAGTTCTGCGTGGTCTTCGGGGCGTCCGGTCCTCGAAGAGCTCGATGCGGAAATCGCCTTCGGTGGTCTGGACGTGCGCGATGCGGTCGGGCATGACGTCTCCGGTTCGTCGGGGTCGTTCGCTGTCCGTACGGGTCGTGGAATGATAGGAAGGAAACGAGGAGACGTCTACCGGGCAGATCCTTCTGGCGCCTGGCCGGCCGCTCAGGCGTCTCCTTGTTGCGTATGGCCGGGAGCTTCGTTTCTCCTTCTCACGCAGAGGCCCCTGCGCCCTCTGCGCGAAAAGGAGCCCACGATGCTGCCCGGGTCGAGGCCGAAAGAGCCAGCGCGAGACGGCGAACACGATGATGCCCCGGCGAGGCCGATCACGCTCCGCGAGAAAAGAGCACCCGACGCGTCGCCCGGGGATCGCGCGGCGTGACCCGTTCGCTCACCCGGATCCCGCGGCCTTCTTCAGCCGGTCGAGCTCCTTCTGCCGCTCGAGGTGCGGGACGCCGTCGGTGATCCACTCCTCGGCGTCGGCGCCCTGGAGGTAGTGGCCGAACCACTCGATGATGCGGCGGTGGTAGTCGAGCTGGTTCGGCTTCTTGCGGAGCCCGTGGTTCTCGCCCTCGTAGACCAGCAGGACCATGTGCTTCCCCGCCCTGCGGGCCGCGTTGTAGAGCTCGATCCCCTGGTGCCAGTCGACGGCGCCGTCCTTGTCGCCGAAGGCGACGAGGAGCGGCGTGTTCAGGCTCTGGATGTTGAAGAGCGCCGAGTTGCGCATGTAGGCGTCGAGGTCCTCCCAGAACGGGACCTCCATGCGGCCCTGGCTGATCTCGAAGATGCGCGCGTCGGTGCCGCCGGTGTTCCAGTAGATCGAGAGGTACATGCTGATCAGGTTGGTCAGCGGCGCGCCGGCCACGGCGGCGGCGAAGAGGTCGGTCTGCGTGACGACGAACGCCGTCTGGTAGCCGCCCCACGAGTGGCCGACCAGGCCGATGCGGTCGCGGTCGATCATCCCGGTCTCGAGGACCTTCTCGACGGCGGGGACGATCGCCTCGACGGCGGAGACGCCCGGGTCGCGGTCGCGGTAGACGATGTCGGGCTGGAAGACGAAGTAGCCCTCCTGGGTGAAGACCGTGGTGTTGTACGGGCTCCGCTCCGACGGCGTCACGTACTGGTGCACGCTGGGCGAGCGGATCTCGTAGATGTAGACGATCATCGGGTACGTCTTCCCCGGCTCGTAGTCGGCCGGGTAGAAGAGCGCGCCCTGCAGCTTCCTGCCGCCGGCGTTCTCGAACTCGAGCAGCTCGGAGCGGCCCCAGGCGAAGTCGTTCTGGAACGGGTTCGTCCGCGTGACCTGCCGGGCGTCGTCCAGCTCCGGTCCGGCGACGAAGTAGTCGGGCGAGTCATCGAAGCTCTGGACGACGTAGGCGAAGACGTCGGCGTCGTCCGCCTTCGCGAGCCGGCCGACGCCGGCGTCCAGCCAGAGCAGCCGCTCGGGCTCGCGGCCGATGCGCATCCGCGCGTAGCCGTACTGCTTGGTCTCCTCGCCGTAGAGCGAGAGGTAGAGCGGCCGGGCGGAGTCGATGAACTCCTCGTCGCGGTCGAGGCGGACGTAGCGGTGCCGGACCTTCTCCTCCGCGCCGCGGGTCAGCCTGCGAGCGCGCGAGCCATCGGGCGCGACCTCCCAGAGGTCGTACTCGTCGTAGAGGATCAACGCGCGGTCGTCCCCGGTCCAGCCGGCGAGGCCGAAGGGCGGCTTCTGCTCGACGGTGTGGTCGTCCTCGAGGTCGACGAAGGAGGCCGGGACGTCCACGGTGATGCCCGTGCGCTGGCCGGTACGCAGGTCGAGGGTCCAGTAGTGGTCGTCCTCGAGGTAGAGGAACCAGCGGCCGCCGGGGCTGGTGCCGAAGTCGTACTGGAGCTTCTCCTCGATCCGCTCGCGCTCGCCGGTGGCGACGTCGATGCGGTAGAAGTCGTGGCGGACCGGACCGAACATGCGCTCGGTCTCGTAGGGCGTCTGGTCCTGGCCGATCGCGAGCGTCTGGCCCTCGACGAGGCTGACATCCTCGGTCAGCTCGTCGCCGAGGCGGATGAAGCGCCCCGACCCCGTGTGCCAGACGGCCAGGAAGTTCTCGCGCCTGTCGCGCTCGGCGCGGACCTTCTGTTCGGGGATGATGTCGACGTCACGGCTGTGCCAGACCTCGACGCCGGCGGGCTCCTCCCGCTCCGCGGCCTTCGCGCCGGCCGGGTCGCGCGAGGCCTTCGTGGCCGCGGAGTCCGCGCCCGCCGCGGCCGCGGCCGAATCGTCGGCGGCCTTGGCGAGCGTCGTCGCCTTCGGCGGCTTGCGGTCCCACTCCTTGATCCCGAAGAAGACGGCGGAGCCGTCGTCGGACCAGCGCAGCGGACGGAAGTCGACGACGCGGGTGTCCGCGGGGAAGCCGACGGCCGCGGGCGGGTCGAACTCGAGGCGGGCCGTACGCGTTCCCGCGAGGCCCTTCCAGGCGACGATCGCGTGGGTGGGATCCTCGTAGAGGGTGTCGATGCGGGTCCGGAGCACGGCGAGGTCGTCGCCGTCCTCGCGCCAGGACAGCCCGACGTACGTGGCCGTATCGGAGTCGAGCGTGCGGAGCGTGCCGGCCGCCGGGTCGTAGAGCTGGACGCCGTTGCCCGCGTTGGCCTCGGCATCGATGACCATGGCGAGCAGCGCCCCTTCGTCCTGCCACCGGAACTCGGACACGTTGCCGAAGTTGGTGTCGGTGCCGCGGGCGAGGTCGCGGATGACGAGGTCGACGCCCTCGTGCTCCTGGTCCTTGGCGGGGTAGCCGCGCATGGCGAGGAAGCGGCCGCCGTCGCCGAAGGCGAAGGACGCGACGCGCTCGAAGGTCGTCGTCCGGCCGGTCGCGAGGTTCAGCAGCCCGAGCCTGTCGTGGACGGGCTTCTTCTCCTTCTCGAGCTTCTCGCGCTCGTCCTCGGACATCCCGATGGCGTAGGCCAGCCACCGGGAGTCGTCGGAGAAAGCGGCGCGCGAGCCGTAGGCGACGACGCGGGTCGAATCCTCGTCGAGCGCGCGGATGCGCAACTCGTCCCTGCCGTCGACGCGTCCGACCGGATAGACGATCCAGCGGCCGTCGGGCGAGAGCGTCGCGAAGCCGAGCGATTCCCACCGGCCGTAGTCGGCGGGGGTCAGCGTGGGCGTCGACTGTGCGAGTGCGGGTGTGGACGCGAGGGGCAGGCAGAGGCTCAGCCCGAAGCCGAGACTCAGGACCCGCCGAGTCCGGGTCGGGACGCTGGGGCGTGGCATGGGCATCTCCTGGGCGGTCGGGGCGGCGGGCGCGTGGGGCGCGCCCGATCGTCGCGGGGGCCGTCCGCGAATGTACGGTGGCGCCCGCGGGATGGGAAGCCGGCCGGCGCGGTTACGCCGGCGCGGCGGCCAGCGCGACGGTACGGCGGGCGGGGTCCCAGCGCCAGAGCGGGTCGGGGCCGCGAGGCGTGGCGCGCGCGGGCGGCGAGGCGAGGCGCACGCCGCCGAGCCAGCGGCTGATCCCGGCGATCGCGATGCGGTCGACGCGGCATTCGAGGACGGCCCGACCGTCGGCGGTCAGGGCGACATCCGCGTCCCACGGGGCGTAGCGTCCGGGACCGATGGGTGCGGGCGCGGGGCCACCGCCGACGGTGAGAAGCGGCCGCGGCCCAGCGGCGAGCTCCGCGATGCAGCTCCAGAACGGCAGGTCGCCCAGGAACGGCGCCTCCTCGCGGTCGCGCTGGGCGAGGAAGATCTCGCGAGGGTGGCGGGCGCCGCAGGCGACGATCTCCAGGATCTGCCGCTCGGTGCGGGAGAGGCCGTCGTGCAGGCCGGGGAACTGCTCGAGGTGGCGGGCCAGCGCCGGCGCGACGAACGGCAGCGCGTCCGCATCGGCGCCGGCGAGGAACGCGGCGATCGCGGTCGGCGCGGGCGAGCGGAACGCGGTCCACGCGCGGCGTCCGAGGCACAGCTCCGCGGCGGCGATCGGGCGCCGGTCCGGAAAGAGCGCGTCGATGTGCGCCGGCTCGAGCTGGCCGAGGCCGAGGAACCGCTCGACCGCGGGATGCTCGCCGATGCAGACCACGCTCACGCGCGCGTCCCCGGCGTCCAACCCCGCGAGCCGGTCGAGGACCTGGAGGAGCTGGAGCTGGTCGTAGAGGTCGTGCTCGAACCAGAGCACGACCTCCCGGTGATCGCGGAACGCGTCGAGCGCGGCGTCGCGGCGGGCGAAGTCGGCCAGTACGTGGTGATAGTCGCCCCAGCCGCGGCGCGCGATGAAGCGCGCGCGAACCTCACGGAGCCGCTCGACGCTGAGCCCCGCGGGAACGGGGCCCTCGTGCAGCACGTCTCGCCACGCCAGCACGGCGCCGGGGAGTCCGCTGCGGCGGATCAGCTCCGCCGCAATGTCGCCGTTGGTCAGATGTAGCATACTCGATCCTGCTCGTCGATGATGAAAAGTAAGGCGGCGGCGGGCGCATGGAAAGCCGGGGCGCCACGTGGCGGACGACGGCGGTCCCCGCGAACCTCGCCGGGACGGCGCAGAGGGGTTACCTTGGGGGCGCTTTCACCCACGACGGACGATCGGCCACGCGCCCGCGCCTCGGCCCGGCGCGGGACGCCACACGCGACGCACGCGGAGGTGAACCCGCCATGAGCCGCCGAACCCCGCTCCGAACGCTGCTCCTCACGTTGACCGCGACCGCCCTGCCGTACGGGGCGGCGAGAGCGCAGACGCCGTCCGCGCCGGTGCTGCACGCCGGGCTGCTGGGCGGGCTGAATCCGCGGACGATCGGCCCGGCCAACATGAGTGGGCGGATCGTGGACCTCGCCGTCGTCGAGAAGGACCCGTACGTCTTCTACGTGGCCTCGGCCACGGGCGGGCTGTGGAAGACCACGGACAACGGCGTCACGTTCGAACCGGTCTTCGAGCGGGAGCGCGTGCACTCGATCGGCGCCGTGGCGGTGCACCCGGTGGACACGAGCGTCGTCTGGGTCGGCACGGGCGAGCGGGCGAACCGCCAGAGCTCGTCGTGGGGCGACGGCGTCTACAAGTCGACGGACGGGGGGCGGACCTGGGCCAACCGGGGGCTGCGCGACAGCCATCACATCGGCCGGATCGTGCTGCATCCGGCCAACCCGGACATCGTCCTGGTCGCGGCGATGGGGCACCTGTGGGGCGCGAACGCGGAGCGCGGCCTCTACCGTTCCGCGGACGGCGGCGAGACGTGGGAGCGCATCCTCCACGTGGACGAGAACACGGGCGTCGTGGACGTCGCGATGGACCCGTTCGACCCGAACATCCTGTACGCCGCGTCGTACCAGCGGCGTCGACGGGCGTACGGCTTCCACGGCGGCGGCCCCGGCAGCGCGCTGTGGAAGTCGACGGACGGCGGCGCGAGTTGGAGGAAGCTGACCGAGGAAGCGCTCGGGAACGGACTGCCCGGGGGTGAGCTGGGTCGGATCGGCATCTCGATCCACCGCGCGGACCCGCGCATCGTCTACGTCTCGGTCGAGCAGGGGCTGCGCTACAACGCATCGACCGCGTACGAGGCGCGCCGGGCCGGGATCTACCGATCGGAGGACCGCGGCGAGACGTGGACGCACATGAGCGACTGGAACCCGCGGCCGATGTACGCGAGCCAGATCCTGGTCGACCCGAACGACGACCAGCGGATCTACATGGTGAACTCGTACAGCTTCTCGGACGACGGCGGCAGGACGTTCACCGTGCCGCGGCAGTCGCTGCACGGGGACGACCGGCTGGTCTGGGTGGACCCGCGCGATTCGCGCCACGTCATGAAGGCCGACGACGGCGGGCTCGGCATCTCGTACGACCGCGGCCTGACGTGGCTCTACGTCGCGAACCTGCCGGTCAGCCAGTTCTACCGTGTGGCCGTGGACATGCGCCGACCCTTCTGGATCTACGGCGGGCTCCAGGACAACGGGAGCTGGGCGGGCCCGAGCGCGACGTACCGCGCGGAGGGCGTGCTGAACGAGGACTGGTTCCGCACCGGCGGCGGCGACGGGTTCGTCAACCTGCCGGACACGACGGACGGCCGGACGCTGTACACGGAGTCGCAGTACCTGGGGCTGTCGCGGCTGGACCTCGCGACGCGGGAGCGGCAGGACATCCGGCCGGGCGACCCGCACGGGCACATCGCGGCGCGACGCAACTGGGCCGTGTGGGGGACGGACGAGCCGACGCCGCTCCTCGGGAACGCGATGGAGCCGGCGAACTGGGACGGCCCGTTCCTCATCTCGCCGCACGACAGCCGGACGCTCTACGCCGGCACGGACGAGCTGTGGAAGAGCACGGACCAGGGCCGGAGCTGGGTCTCGCTCGGGGAGCCGACGACGGGCGAGGACCGTTCGAAGCTGGAGATCATGGGGCGACGGCCGGACTCGACGACGCTGTCGCTGGACGACGGCATCCCGTACTGGCCGACGATCTCGGCGATCGCGGAGTCGCCGCGGCGGGCGGGACTGCTCTACGTCGGCACNNGGTCGGCACGGACGACGGCAACGTGCAGGTCTCGCGGGACGGCGGGCGGACGTGGACGAACGTGACGGCTCGGATCCCGGGGCTTCCGGAGGCGTCGTACGTCGCGGGGATCGAGGCGTCGCGCCGGGCGGACGGGACGGTCTACGTGGCCTTCGACAACCATCGCAGCGACGATTTCGGGAACTACCTGTACCGCTCGGACGACCACGGCCGGAGTTGGCGCAGCATCACCGGAGACCTGCCCGCACGGCGAGTGATCCGCGCAGTGCACGAGGACCCGAGGAACCCGAGGCTGCTGTACATCGGCACGGAGTTCGGCTTCTACTTCTCGATCGACGGCGGCGGGCGCTGGATCGAGTTGAAGAACGACATGCCGACCGTCGCGGTGAACGACTTCGCGGTGCACCCGCGGGACAACGACCTGGTGCTCGGCACGCACGGCCGCGGCATCTGGATCCTGGACAACATCAACGCGATCCAGGAGCTGACGCCGGAGGTCGTGGCCTCCGAGGCGCACCTGTTCACCGTGGAGCCGGCCGAGCAGATCCGGTATGCGCGGGAGAAGGCGCACGCGGGGGACATGGTCTTCCGCGGCGAGAACCCGCCGGCGGGTGCCACGATCGACTACTGGCTGCGTGAGGCGCGGAGCGACGTCACGCTCGCCGTACACGACGCGTCGGGCACACGGGTCCGCACGCTCGAGCCGGACACGGCGGCGGGGATCCGCCGCGTCGTCTGGGACCTGCGGCACGCGCCGCCCGTGGCGCCGGACCCCGAGCGCCCGCGCTCCGGCCCGGCGGGTCCGTTCGTGGTCCCGGGGACGTACACCGTACGGCTCGTCGTGGGCGGCCGGAGCCACCAGCGGCGGATCGAGGTGCGCGAGGATCCACGCCTCCGGGTCGACCCGGCCGAGCGCCGGGCCTGGACCGCCACGCTCCTCGAGCTCGGCGCGCTGTACCGCGCCACGAGCGAGCGGCTCGATGCGGTTCGCGAGGTGCAGAAGCGGCTGGCCGACCTCGGCGCGGAGGCCAAGGCGAACGCCGCGGAGGTGGACGAGCTGGTCCGCGCGCTCGGCGAGCTGCGCTCCCGCATCGGCTCGGTCTACGGCGCGATCGAGGGCTGGACGGGCCCGCCGACGCAGGACCAGCGCGCGCAGATCGAGTACTTCACGGAGCTGTCGGCCCGGCTCGCGGCGCGGGCAAGCGCCGTGACGGCGGCGACGGGGCGCTGAGCGAGTGCCGTTCGGCGTACGCCGCGAGTCGCGGGGCCCTGTCCGCGTGCAGAACCCCCACGCGCCGACGGGGTACCTCCTGAGCGACGATGCGGCCCGGGCGCGCGATCCTCGCCGTGTTCGGTCGAAGGCCGCGAGACGGCGGTCCGGCGCCGTCGCCCGACGCCGGACCGACTGCCCCGCCGGATCGCGTGGGCCGCCGGGGATGCGATCCAGTTCCACAACGAGCTCTACGACCGGGATGCTCGCCGCGGCGCTGCGCGAGCCGCCGCCCGGTCCTTCCGCCCCGGGCGCCGTATGAAACTTGCGGCGCCGCGCATCGCTCGTGGGGAGTCGACCGGTGAACGCCGCGGGTGCGGTGGTTTACACATGTGGCACGAAAGACAGGAGTGGTGAATGGCGAAGGAAGGCAAGATCGAGATGGAGGGCGTGGTGACGGAGGTCCTGCCGGACCGGAATTACCGGGTGCGACTGGACAACGGCCACGAGGTGCTGGCGTACGCCGCCGGCAAGATGGCGAAGTTCAAGATCAAGGTGCTGGAGGGCGACCGGGTCGCGCTGGAGCTCTCGCCGTACGACCTGACGCGGGGGCGGATCACGTACCGCTACAAGTGAATGCGGCGCTTCGCGCCGGGGGGCGGCGGCTTCGCGCCGGGGGGGGAGTGCCGGCTT
>JABAOG010007596.1_pt1 | contig 14061 bp, 12 predicted proteins | sample 7062131 | NCBI WGS metagenome assembly JABAOG01 (sample SAMN14538629, study PRJNA623070) | marine sediment metagenome | biome: marine biome [ENVO:00000428]; feature: marine pelagic biome [ENVO:01000023]; material: deep marine sediment [ENVO:00002113] | place: India: Arabian Sea | collected...
TGGTGGTCGGGACTATCCTCTCGATCATGGATGTCGACCGAGCCGATCGCCCCCGCTTCGAGCGGGGCTCTCTCCAGGGCCACTACGAGAGCTGGTTCCTTCGGGCGAACCACCCGGACCGGCCCGACGCCTTCTGGATCCGCTACACGATCTTCGCGCCGAAGGGGCAGCCCGAGCGCGCCGAAGGCGAGCTCTGGGCCATCGCCTTCCGTGAGGGGCAGCCGCCCTTCGCCGTCAAGACCGAGATCCCGATGAGCGATTGCCACTTCGGGCAGCGCAACCTCGACGTGCGCATCGGCGACGCACGCTTGTGGGCCGAGGGCCGCGGGGGAACCTGCGAAGGGCACATCGACCTGAAGGAGCGATCGCTCCGCTGGCGACTCCGTTTCGAGGGGGCGCGCGATCCGCTGCTGCTGCTCCCCGAGGGCCTGTACGGGGCGCCGCTCCCGAAGGCGAAGGCGCTCGTCCCGCGCCCGGCCTGCACGTACACCGGCGAGCTGGTGGTCGATGGCGAGTCGATGGAGGTCCACGGTTGGTGCGGCAGTCAGAACCACAACTGGGGATCGCAGCACACCGACGAATACGCCTGGGGTCAGGTCGTGGGCTTCGAGGGAGAGCCCGACGCCTTCCTCGAGGTCTCCACCGCCCGCGTCCACATCGGTCCGGTGAAGACTCCGTGGCTCACCCCGATGGTGCTGCGGGAGGGCGGACACGAGCATCACCTCGGTGGGCTGCTCCGCGCGGCTCGCAACCGGGGCGAGTACGAGCTGGGCCGCTGGGCCTTTGCCGCTCGGGGCAAGGGCGTCCGGGTGGAGGGGACCTTCTCCGCGCCCAGCGGCGCGTTCGCGGCGCTCCCCTACCGGAACCCGCCGGGGGGGCTGAAGACCTGCCTCAACGCCAAGGTCGCTCGCTGCGAGCTCTCGATTCGCCGACGGGGGGAGCGGCCGCGCCGGCTCATCAGCCCGCATGGCGCGGCCTTCGAGATTCTCCGCGACGCCCAAGACGGCGAGCACTGATCCGCCCTCAGTGGAGCATTGGCAGCGGGGCGGTTCCCATCGCCTCCGCGAGGAAGGTGGTCAGCGTGTCGAGCCGCAGCGGTTTGGCATCCGCGCGCACCAGCGGTCCCATGGAGGAGACGTCGGGGACCTGACCGCCGGTCATCAGCAGCATCGGTAGCGTCGGGGCGACCGCGCGGAGGCGCTCGGCGAGCTCGACTCCGGTCATCTCCGGCATCCGCACGTCGCTGATCACCGCGGCGACCCCGCCGCCGGCGACGACATCGAGGGCGGCGCAGCCACTGCCGACTTCGACCGTCGCGAAACCGAGGCTGCTCACCAAACGCCCGATGGCCCGCAGCACGCGGGGGTCGTCGTCCACCACGAGCACCCGCCGGCGCTCCGGCGACACGCTGCCCTTCGCCACCGGTAGATAGACGCGGAAGGTCGCGCCCCGGCCCGGGCTCTCGAGAAGGATGGCGCCACCGTGCGCTTCGGCGATCCCTTGCGCGACGAAGAGCCCGAGGCCCGTCCCTTCGCCGGTCGCCTTGGTGGTGAAGAAGGGGTCGAAGATCCGCTCGGCGATGTCCTCGGGGATGCCGGGCCCCTCGTCGCTGACCGAGATGACCGCGTGCGGTCCCGGGGCGAGCGTCGGGTGGGAATCGGCGTCGACGTCGAGCGAGTCGACGGTCACGGTGATCGTCCCACCGTCGTCGGCCATGACCTGCATCGCGTTCGTCGCCAGGTTGAGCAGCAGCTGGTGGATCTGTGTGCGATCCACCTCGCAGACCGGGTCGCTCTCGGCCTCGAAGACGATCGTCACGTTCTCCGGTGCGGTCGCGCGGAAGAGGCGCGTGAGCTCGCGAGCGGTCTCGCCGAGACGGGCCCGCTCCAGCGTGAGCTCCTCGCTGCCCCGGGTGAAGCTGAGCAGTCGGCGCAGCACGCCCTGGGCGTGGTCGCAGGCCTGTCGGGCGTCGACGATCGCTTCCCGGCAGTGCGCCGGCAGCGTCCGCTCGGCTTCGATGAAGGCCATCGACGCCACCACGACGGCCAGGCTGTTGTTGCAGTCGTGGGCGATGCCGCCGGCGAGCGTGGCCAGGGACTCGAGGCGCTGCGAGTGCTGGAGCGAGCGGCGAAGGCGCTCCTCCCTCGCGTGAGAGCGAGCGAGCTCCTCTTTGGCCCGCCGGCTGGCCACGAGGCTGCCGCAAGTCGCGAGCACCGGCTCGAGGAGCTCGCGGATGGTGCTGTCGTAGCCAGCTTCGCGGTTGGCGATGCCGACCATCCCGATGGTCGTCCCGGCGTGACGGAAGGGCAGGCCCAGGAAGGCGCTCAGCGGCGGGTGTCCTTCCGGCAGCCCACCGGCGCGTGCGTCGTTCGCCGGATCGTTGGACAGGATGGTCGACTCGCTGACGAGGACCGCGCCGAAGAGGTTGTCGAGGTCGTCGAGCTCGATCCCTTTCGGCGCGTGCTCGTCGTAGAAGCGGGGGCTCGCGTCGTCCCAGGCGATCTTCGAGATCGCGTGGGCCTTCAGATAGGGCGCCCCATCGGGCCGCTCGAGCAGCTCTCCGATGAAGCCGTATTCGCTCCCCGACGTGCGGAGGATGGTGCCGAGCAGCGATTCGAAGGCAGCCATCGGATCCGGATTCGCGATGAACGCACCCTGGATGTCGCGGAGCTCTTCGGCGAGCTGCTCCTTCCGCCGCGCCAGGGTGACGTCCCGGTAGCGCCAGCACAGCCCGATGGGCGCGCCTTCGTCGTCGGTGATGGGGATCAGATCCCGTTCGAAGATGCGGCCGTCGGCGAGCCGGAGCGGGGTGGCCTCGACTCGCTCGCCCCGCGCCACTTGCTCGTCGGTGAGCTGGATGAAGGCGATGGGATCGACGAAGAGGGTGGAGGCCTGCTCGGTGGCGAGCGCGCAGTCCGTGCCGATCATCGCCGCCACGTCGGTCACGCCGAAGAGCTGCCCGAAGGCGCGGTTGACGTTCAGGATCTGCCGCGCCTGGTTCTCGACCAGGATTCCGTCGTCGAGCTCCGTCAGCAGAGCTGCGAGCCGGGCGGACTGGGCATGCATGGGACCTCAGCTTGCCCCGTACCGGCGACCGTCGTCCAGCTAAAAGGGAATTGTGAAACGGCCCTGTAACATATCAGGGGTGATGACAGCTCACCACCGGCGCGTGGGCCAGCGCCACGCCCCAGCCGATGACCGCCGAAACCGCCACCATGCCCACGGCGCTCAGGAGGCGGCGACGACGACGGCGACGCAGCTCGTCGGCGCTCGAGCCCACGTCGAGGATCGGGCCATGCCCCAGGACCCGAGCGCTGCGGAAGGGGCCCTCTCCCCGGTCCCGCTCATCCACGCGGGTGGTCAGGGCGAGGCGGGCGCCCTTCTCGAGGACCAAGGGCGAGCGCTGACCGAGGGCGTCGTGGGCGTCGCGCTCCACGGCCAGTCGACCATGGTCGAGAGCGAGGGTCAGCCGGGAGCCGTCCAGGTCGACGATCGGTCCGGCGACCACCCGCTTTCGGAGCGCCAAGGTCAGCCCGACGGCGAGGAGCACCGGGTGCCAGAGCGCGGTCACGCCGCTCGGAGCGATGCCCAGCACCAGAGCACCGGCGATGGTCGCACCCGCGAAGAAGGCGTCGTCGGCCGTCGGGCGTTCGAGGCGGATCCAGTCGATCCACACACCCACCGCCGGCATCAACGCGCACCCGAGCAGGAGCGCCGCGAAGCTGCGGGGGCTGGGACTGCCCGGGACCGCGATGAGGAAGACGAGCAGGGCGGCTGCGCAACACACCCTGGTGGCGATGGGCTTGGGCCTCGACATGGCCAGGGTCGGAGGGCGACCGCGCGGCCGACCTTGGGCGTTGCGCGCGTTTTTTCTCTCCGGCCCCAAGGACCGGCGCTCGACACGGGTCGCAGCCCCCATGGATGTGACGGTGGGCAAGCGGCGACTCGAGATCTTGGACGTGCAGGACCCCTGCACCGAGGACTGGACGGCCATGGCGGGGGACGCGCGGGAGCGCCACTGCGAGCTCTGCGAGCAATCGGTCTACGATCTCTCGGAGATGAGCGAGGCGGAGGCCGTCGCGCTCCTCTCGCGGCCCGGGCGGATCTGCGTTCGCTTCTATCGTCGCGCCGACGGACGGGTCACGACCCGCGACTGCACCCCCTTCCGCGTGCGGGCCGCTCGGGCCGTGGCCCGCGGAACGCTTTGGGGCGCGGCCAAGCTCGCGAGCGTGACCCTCGCCCTCCTCGTGTTCCTCGGCTTCGGCACGCTGGCGCGGCTGGACCCCATCGGCTGGGTCGCGGGACTCTTCGGCGGCGGGGCGACCATGGGCGAGCCGGCGGTCATGGGCGCGGCGCCGCCCGAGCCGATGATGGGCGAGGCCCCGCCGCTCGAGGATCTGCCGCCCCGGGAGGCGCCGAAGAACGACCCGAAGGAGGCGCCCGGCGCGGACCTCACCCCCGAAGAGGAGTGAGTCCCGAGCGCCGGAATCCGCCCCGGACGACGACGGTTCCACCGAGTATCCTTCCCCTCCGATGGCCCGACGCGTTGCTCGCCTGCTCTTGATCCTGCCGCTCTTCGTCGCCTGCGACTGCGACGAGGAGGGCGACGAGACCACCCGCCCCCACGCGGCACCCACGGCCAGCGCCGTGCTCCTGGAGACCGCCGGCCAGCTCATGCCTCGCGGGGACGGAACGCTCGGCGTGGATCACGACGTCGCGGTCACCGCCGGCCAGCACGTCACGGTCCAGCTCCTCTCGAGCAACTTCGACCCGATGCTCCAGGTGACCCCGCCGGGCAGCGGCATGCTGACGAACGACGACTTCCAGGGGAGTCACCAGGAGTCGCGGCTCTCCTTCGTGGTGCCCGAGGCCGGCACGCTGAAGGTGGTGGTCTCGAGCCACCAGCCGAACGCCAGCGGCGCCTACGATCTCAAGGTCGTCGCCTCGGGAGCTCCGGGCGGCGTCGCGCCGGCGGAGAGGCAGTCGGTGCTGCAGGCCGGCGCCGCCGTCGACGGGGAGGTGGGCCCGAACGATCCGGCGCTCCCCGATGGCCGCCATCAGGAGACGATCCTGCTCACCGGTGGCGACGCGGGGCCGCTGCAGCTCAGCATCGAGGCGCGCAGCGAGGTCGTTCCGCTGGCGGTGCTGATGAGCCCGAACGGACACGCGATCAACCCATCGCAGAGCGGGCAGTACTCGATCGCGCAGCCGGGCGTGCATCGGCTTCAGCTGCTCACACCCGGCCCCGACGTGGTCGCGCCCTACCACCTGAATCTCTCCTCGGCGGGGCAGCCGACCGCGCCGACTCTCGCGCGAAACCACCATCAGCTGCCCACCGCCACCGCGACCGCGCCCATCACGGTCGGGCAGGCGGTGACCGGCGACCTGGCGACCGGCGACGGCACCCTCCCGAGCGGTGAGTGGGCCGACCTCTACTCGCTCGCCGGCAGCGAGAACCAACCGGTGCACCTCGAGCTGAGCTCGAGCGCCTTCGACGCCTATCTGATGGTCGTCGGTCCCTCCGGTCGCCACTGGGAGAACGACGACGCCAGCGGCACCACCGACTCCGTGCTCGACCTGGTCCTCCCGGCTGCCGGCACCTACCGGGTGGTCGCCTCCACCTTCCGGACGGGGGAGGGCGGTGCCTACGAGCTCAAGGCCTCCGGCGGCGCGCGCACGCCGGGCGCCCCGCACCCGCCCGCGCCGCAAGCGGCGGGCAGCGCCAACCAGCGGACCATCACCGGCTCGCTCGCCAGCGGCGACTCCACGCTTCAGAGCGGCGAGCTCTTCGACGAGCACAGCCTGAGCTTCGCCCGCGGGCAGCACGTGCACCTCGAGGCGCGCTCGGCCGAGTTCGACACCTACCTCATCGTCCATCCGCCGAGCGGCGACCAACAGGACAACGACGACGGGTCGAATGGCACCAACGCCGAGCTCGATTTCATCGCTCAGGGTGCCGGCGACTATCGGGTCGTGGTCACGAGCTACGAGCCGGGCGAGCACGGCAGCTACCAGCTGGTGGTCGGTGGGGGCGCCGGCGGTGGGGCCGCGCCCACGCCCACGCCGACCCCCTCGCCGGCGACCGCCGCCACCGGCGACCGGGTCGCCGGGTCGCTGCAGAGCGGCGACGGGCAGCTCGACAGCGGCGAGTTCGTCGACGTCTACACGCGGACCTTCACCCCGGGGAGCCCGGTGGAGATCCGGCTGACCTCGTCGGCCATCGATCCCTACCTGATCGTCACCAGCCCGAGCGGCCATCAGATGGACAACGACGACCTCGACGCCTCCACGCGGAACGCGGGCGTCGACCTGCCGGCCGCGGAGGCGGGCACCTATCGGATCAGCGTCACCAGCTATCGGCCCGGTGAGAGCGGCGGGTACGCGCTCACCTTCGGCGCCGGCCAGCCGGTGCCGAGCCCTGGCGGCAGCGGGGGCCGGGTCTACGGCCTCTTCGTCGGCATCAGTGACTACCCCGCCGGCGTCGGTGACCTGCCCGAGTGCGCCAACGACGCGATCAAGCTCGCCGAGGCCCTCCGCACCCACGGGCTCCTCGACGCGCGACACCAGGTGGTGCTCACCGACGCCCAAGCGACGCGCGCGAACGTGCGCAGCGCGCTGCAGCGCCTCTCCGGTCAGATGGGGCCCGACGACGTCTTCGTCTTCTTCTACTCCGGCCACGGAGGCCAGGCGCAGCGCGGCGCCTCGAGCGACCCCCGTGAGGTCGACCGGACCGACGAGTTCCTGGTGCTCCACGACGGTCAGCTGATGGACGACGAGCTGAGCCGCCTCTTCCAGCCGGTGCAGGCGGGCATCGCGGTCGCGGCGATCGACGCCTGCAACTCGGGCGGCTTCGCCAAGGACCTCATCACCCGGCCGGGCCGGGTCGGTCTCTTCTCCTCCGAGGAGGACGTGCTCAGCGCCGTCGCCAGTCAGTTCCAGGCCGGGGGCTACCTCAGCCACTTCCTGCGTACCGCGGTCAGCGGCCAGGCCGACGCCTCGCCGCGGGACCAGGTGCTCACCGTCGGCGAGCTGACGCACTTCCTCTACACGCAGTTCGGTCGCCACGCGACGGACGTCGAGCTGCAGGGCGCCTACCAGCACCTGGTCATCGACCGGGGCGCCGTCCGCGTCGACCAGGTCCTCTGGTCCTATCAGTGAGCGGCGGGTCGGGGCTCAGCCACCGCCCCAAGCGAGGCGCTCGTCGAGCTCGTTCGCACGGGCGGTGACCGACGGAATCGGTCGACCGTCGAGCGCGGCGCGCAGCGCCTCCGCCAGCTCGCCGGCGCGCTCGAAGCGATCTTCGGGCAGCTTCGCCATGCCGATCCGAAGCACGTCGTCGATGGCCACGGGCACTTCCGCCAGCGACGAGGGGCGCGGCGGCAGCGTCTCGCTGAGGAGCTGCACCATCTGGCGGAAGTCCTTGCCCGTGAACGGTGGCCGGCCGGTGAGCGTCCGGTAGACGATCACCGCCAGTGAGTAGATGTCGGCCCGGCAATCGACCGTCTCCCCGTGCGCCTGCTCCGGCGCCATGTAGGCGGGGGTTCCCACTACGTTCACGCCGGTGAGGGTGCCGCTTTCGCCGACGAGCTTCGACACGCCGAAGTCCAGCACCTTCCAGCAACCGTCGCCGGTGCAGAAGAGGTTGGAGGGCTTCAGATCGCGGTGGACGATCTTCGCGGCGGCCGCCTCGTCCAGCGCAGTCGCCACGGCCTCGGCGAGCCGAGCCACGCCCTCCGGCTCGAGTCGGCGTCGCTCGCGGAGCATGGCCGAGAGATCCTCTCCCTCGAGGCGCTCCATCGCGATGTAGGGCAGCGGCGCCTCCGGACCGCCGACGTCCAGCACCGAAACGACCTGCTCGCACTCGAGCGAAGCCGCGATGCGCGCCTCGCGCCGGAAACGCTCGATCGGATCGGCGCCGGCGTAGGCTCCGCGCAGGAGCAACTTGATGGCCGCCAGCTCGCCGGATTCGCCGTGGCGCGCCTCGTAGATTTCGCCCATGCCGCCGCGACCGAGAAGCCGGCCCAGGCGCCAGGGGCCGAGCACCTGATCGGTGAAGCGGCCGGGGTCTCCGATGCCCGCCGCTTGCTCGAGCTCTTGGCGCGCCTCCCTGAGCAGGGCCTCGCGGGACGCCACTTGGCGCACCGCGGACTCCAGCTCACGCGCGTGCGCCGCGGTTCGTCGGTGGGACGCACGCCCCACCAGGAAGGCGATGCCGTAGAAGAACATCACCGCCGCCTGTCCCGCGATCTGCACCGAGCGAGGCGCGTCGGCGGGTGAGAAGAGCCCTCGGTCCACCATCACGCCGCCCATGACCAGGAGGGCGAGCGCGAGCTGACCGCCCGCGGCGATCAGGGTCACCGAGAGCGCCCACCAGGGCGGTGCGTCCAGCGCGTAGATCAGCACCGCGAGCGCGACGACGCCGGGGAAGGGGGAGAACACCCCGCAGTAGTAGGCGAGCGGGACCGAGCCGAGCGCGATCAGGTGGGCCATCACGCCGACGAAGCGGGGCTCGAAGCGTTCGGCCTCCGCGGCGTGCACGAAGAGCGCGGCGAAGCCGAGCGCCAGCACCACGAGCGCCACGCCCGCCGCCGTTCGTGCGGTGGCGTCGGCCGGGAGAATCGCCACGCCGATCCCGCCGAGCACCACCGCAGTGAGCATGGCGCCGGAGAACATCCGGGCACGGGTGGCCCGGTCGTGCTTCAGGAACTCGCGGGCGCTCTGCACGCCGAGGGTCCCACCCGCGGTGGTGTCGCCCTCGGCCGCCGCCTTCGGCGCGCGCTCTCCGACCGGCGTCGGCGGCGTCGAGATCGCGCTGGGGCGCGCGCCGAGCGTCGGCTGCTCGTCCGGCGTCGGTGCCATGGCCCCGATGTCCCCCTCGCCCATGGCGCCGAGCATAGCCCCGGGCGGCCCGGCTCGTTAACCCGCCTCAGGCGGCGTCGTCTTTGGCGAGCGCGAGCTGCCCGTCGGTCGCGTCGGCGCTGGACGGCTTGCGCTTCTTCGCCTTCTTCTTCTTCCGCCGCTTCGGCCGCCCGCCCGGCGGGGAGATGGCCTCGATCCGTTCGAGCAGCTCCGGATCCTCGGAGGCGAAGATCCGCGCGTAGCCGAGCGCTCGCCCGGCCAGCTTGTGCAGCGCTTCGCGCTCGCGCTCGACCTCGGCGTGGGCCTCGTCCAGTGCCGCCTGCCGTTCGGCGACGAGCGTTCGCGCGGTGCCCAGCCGGTCGCAGGCCGCCTGCAACACCTCGCGGTCGATATCCGGAAAGGAGACCCCATCGAGGGCATCCCCGAAGAGCTCGAGGACCTGGACCATCGACGGAGAGAGCGATTGGTGGCTGTTCATGCGTTCAGTGTGCTCGCCACGCCGTCGCCGGTCAACGGCTTTTCACCGCCGGGTGGCGGGAAACGGGATTTGCAGGATTTGCGTGACGGCTACCCGGACGCAGTCTTTGCGCGTCAGCGGGCCACGAAGACCGGACATTTCGCGAGGCGAACGACCTTCTCGGCGACGCTTCCGAGCAGCACCCGCTTGAAGCCGGTGCGGCCGTGGGAGCCCACGACGATGAGGTCCGCGCCGCGATCCTCGGCGAACTCGGCGATGGCCTGAGCGGCCCCGCTCTCGCGGAGCACGGCGACGTCGCAGGTGCCTTCGTCGAACTTCTCGACCCGGAGCTCTTCGAGCCGCTTCTTGAGGTTTGCCTCGGCATCGTCGAGGAATTGTGCCCAGACGTCGCTTCCCCCCTCGAGGTCGACCGCGGCCACGTAGGGCACCGGGTCGAGGACCGTGACGAGGAGCACGTCGGCCCCCAGGGCCTTGGCCAGGGCGGCACCGGTGGAGACCGCTTCGAGGCTGGTCTCCGAGAGGTCGGTCGCGATCAGGATGCGCTTCGGCAGGTTCATTCCACTCTCCTTCGGCGGTTGGTCCGCCCCTTGCTCTCTACCGCGTTGCAAGCGTGAGCCCAACCCCTGGGTTCGCGAGCCCCAAGGAGAGCTTCATGGAGAGCCCCAACATCATCGTCGGCGTCGACGATAGCCCCGAAGGCGAGCGAGCGCTCGGCGTCGCCCTGCGCCTCGCCAAGCGCATGGACGCCACCGTTCACATCGCCCACGCGATCACGCGCGACGAGTTGGCCAGCCCCGGCGATGCGATCGAGCGGCAGGACGCCGCGCTGGGCCGGGTGCCGCGGGCCATCTGGAAGGCCGTCGAGCGGGTGCTCGGCAAGAACGGCCTCGGCATCGACGAGGTCGACGTCTGGCAGCACGTGCGCCTGGGCAAGCCGGTCGACGTGATTCGCCAGGTCGCCGTCGACTACGACGCGATGCTGGTGGTCGTGGGCACGCGCACCGACCAGGCGCTCAAGAAGCTCGTCCTCGGCTCGGTGGCCGACGAGCTGGTCCACGACGGCCGCTTCCCGGTGCTCGTGGCCCATCCGAACCGCATCGCCGAGATGGAGAAGACGCAGCTCCCGGACGAGCCGCATCCCGGTGACGCGGACATGAAGCCCCGCCCGGAGGGCGCCCACGTCTACCGCTCGTCGCTCATCGACGCCTGGAAGGGACTCGGTCGGCCGAGCAGCCCCGACCACATCACCTGAGACCCCCATGATCGCAGCAATCCTGGCGGGGGGGGCTGCTGGTCTGGCGAGCATGCCGCATTGCGCGGCCATGTGCGGGCCGCTCGCCGCCATGGGCGGTGGCGGTCGGCGTGCGCTCGCGTTCCAGGCGTCTCGTTTCGGCGCGTATCTCGTGCTCGGGTCGGTCGCCGGCGCGGTCGGCCAGAGCCTCCGCGTGCTCTTCGACGACGCGCGGATCGTCCACGTGCTTCTCGCCGGCTCCCTCGCCGTGGGCCTCGGCCTCGCCGCGTGGCGCCTCTGGCGCGAGGGCGCCGCGAAGACGGAGCCGGAGCCGGCGCTGGTCCAGCTGGGGCGCAAACGGCCGCGGCGGCAGCTGGTCAAGAGCGCGCTCCTCGGAGCCTCGACCGCGTGCCTGCCCTGCGGGGCCCTGCTCGCAGGCGCTCTGGTCGCCGCCAGTGCCGGAAGTGTCGTCGGTGGGGCGCTCTCCATGGGCGCCTTCGCGGTCGTCAGCTCACCGGGGCTCCTCGCCGCCGGTTTCGCCGCGAGCCGCCTCCGCGGTCTGTCCCGCCCCGGGCGTCGCACGCTCTCGGTGCTCCTCGCGCTCGGAGCCCTCGTGGTCGCCTTCCGCGCGGTCGATGCCCACCGGGCCGAGCCCCCCTGCTGTCACGCGGGCGCCGAGGTCGGATGAAGCGCTGCGAGCACTGCGATCTCCCGTTGGCCCCCGGTCAGGCGCGCTTCTGCTGCGCCGGGTGTGAGCGGGTCTTCGCGCTCCTCCACGAGGAGGGCCTCGGCCGCTACTACGATCTGCGCCGCGGTCCCGGCGTCGCGGTCGACGACGGCGCGCCGACCCTCGAGGGCGCGGACTGGATCGACCGGATCGAGGCGGGCGAGGCCCTCGACCTCGACGTGCAGGGGCTGCACTGCGCCGCCTGCGTCTGGCTCCTCGAGTCGCTCTATCGGCGCCATGGGAAGGGTGAGCTCGAGGTCAGCTCGGTGCTCGGCCGGGCCTCGCTCCGGCCCGCGGAGGGCGACGACGTACGCGGCTTCGCGGAAGACGTGGAGCGCTTCGGCTACCGCCTCCGCCCGGCCGGCGACGACGACCAGCCCCGGAGCGATGGCCTGCTCTTGCGCTTCGGCATCTCGGTGGCCCTCGCCGGCAACGGGATGATGTATGCGCTGGCCACCTACGTCGGCCTCGAGGGCGGACCGGTGCATCGCTTCTTCGCCCAGCTCGGGATGGCCGCGGCCACGCTCTCGGTGCTCGTCGGCGGCTCCTACTTCATCGAGCGGGCCGGGCGGGCGCTGGCCCGCCGTCAGGTGAGCCTCGACCTGCCCATCGCCCTCGGCATCCTGCTCGCCTACGCCGGCGCGCTCTTCAGCTTCTTCGTGCGCGGCGAGGCGCGCTACGCGGACACGTTGGCGATCTTCGTCGCGCTCATGCTCGGGGGGCGTTGGCTCCGCGAGCGGGCGCTCGAGCGCGACCGGGCCCGCGCTTCCCGCGCCGACGGCGCCGAGCACCTCGAGGCGCGGCTCGCCGCGGGTCGGCGGGCGATCGGCGTTCGACAGCTCCGGCCGGGCATGCGGCTCTGGCTCGAGCGGGGCGCGCTGGTCCCGGTCGAGGCCACCCTCGAGGAGGGGCCGGCGCGTTTTCGCCTCGACTGGATCGACGGCGAGGCCGAGCCCCGCACCTTCGCCACGGGCGAGCGGGTCCCGGCGGGGGCCTTCCTCGCCGAGGGCCGCGCGCAGGTGGTGCGGGCGGAGCAGACCTTCGAGGAGTCGTCGCTCTCGCGCCTGCTCACCCGGCCGGTGCATCGGGCGGAGGGGGGCGCTCGCTTCTGGTCCCGCGCCGCGCTCCTGCTGGTGGCGGTCGTCTTGGTCTCGGCCGCCGTCGGCGGCGTCGCTTGGGCCGTGATCGGCGGTCCGGCGATGGCGCTCGAGGTCGCCACGGCGATCCTCGTCGTCTCCTGCCCCTGTGCCTTCGGTCTCGCCGCGCCGATGGCCCACGAGCTGGCCGCCGCGAGGCTGCGTCGGCGCGGTCTCTTCGTTCGGTCGCCGGACCTCTTCGACCGGGCCCTCGCGGTCCGGCAGGTCGTCCTCGACAAGACCGGCACGCTGACCACCGGCGTACCGGCGCTCCGCAATCCGTGCGTCCTCGATGGGCTCGGCGCAGATTCGGCACGGCGGCTCGCCACCCTCGCTGCCGCGAGCCTGCACCCGAAGGCGCGGGCGGTCAGCGAGGCCCTCGTTCGCCGCGGCATTCGCCCCGACGAGGACGCTCGGCCGGAGGAGGTGGTCGGCCGTGGCGTTCGGCTGGGCGACGCCCGGCTCGGCGCGCCCGAGTGGGTCGGTGTCGAGACCGGCGACCTCGCTTTCACCGACGGCGCGGTGACCCTCGCTCTCGAGGTCGGCGAGCGCGTCCGCCCCGACGTGCACGAGGAGCTCGACCGGCTCCGGGCCCAGGGCATCGACATCGCCGTGCTGAGCGGTGACCGGCCGGAGCGCGTGGCCGAGGTCGCGCGGGAGCTCGGCATCGAGCGGGCCTTCGGCTCACGCTCGCCGGAGGACAAGGCCACCTGGATCGCGGCCCACGATGCCGGCCGCACCCTCTTCCTCGGCGACGGGCTCAACGACGGGCCCGGCGCGGACGCGGCGGCGGTCAGCGGCTGCGCCGCCCTCGACCGTCCCTTCATGGCCACCCGCACCGACTTCTTCGTCACCGGCGCCGGCTTGGCCCCGCTCACCGCCTTGCTGCAGACCGCTGGCGAGCTCCGCCGGACGCTGCGGCAGGTCTACGCCTTCGCGCTCACCTACAACCTCGGTGCGATCGGCGTCGCGGCGGCGGGGCTGATGGCCCCCTGGCTCGCGGCGATCGTCATGCCGATCAGCTCTCTGGCCACGCTGACCTACGTCGGCTGGCGTCTCGGCCCGCGCAGCACGCGCGCGCCCTCACCCCGACGAGCGCTCGCGCTCGTGGAGGACTCCCCATGATCGTTCTCGCCCTACTCGCCTTCGTCAGCGCGGTGCTCGTCGCGCTGGCGGTGGGCCTCTTCGCCTGGACCGTCCGTGACGGGACCTTCGACCACGGCGACCACCTCTCGCTCCTACCCCTGCGTGGGGACGCACCCGATTCGCCCGGTGCAACGAAGGACGCACGGATTGCGTCGGACGGCGAACCGGTGACCCGCGTTTCGCGAGGCGGCGCGCTTGGCACGGAAGATGGAGAGGGAAGCCGGTAATCATGACTTCCAGCGACTCCCCCAACGCGAGCGAGCCCAAGGCGGACCAGTCGACCGAGACGATCGTCTACGACGACAAGATCACCCGCTGGTTCATCTGGGCCTCCATCGTCTTCGGCATCGTCGGCATGACGGTCGGCGTCACGGTGGCGCTCCAGCTGGCCTTCTGGCCCGCGAACCTCGAGCCCTACCTGACCTTCGGGCGCCTGCGGCCGCTGCACACCAACGCGGTCATCTTCGCCTTCGTCGGCAACATG